>Ga0129307_1000890_pt1 | contig 39295 bp, 27 predicted proteins | sample P1105metagenome_FD_94437 | JGI IMG/M metagenome (GOLD analysis project Ga0129307, IMG submission 94437) | Capybara group fecal microbial communities from Wisconsin, USA - P1105 metagenome | ecosystem: Host-associated > Mammals > Digestive system > Large intestine > Fecal | place: USA: Wisconsin...
AGGCTAGAATTATGATTTGTAAAGGTCTTATTACACCAAAAAGAGCTAACGCTTAATCACGTTAACTCTAGTTAAATTCTTTATCAGTTTTTGGGGTTCCACCCACTATTTGACAAAGAACCTTACTTAGTTACTTATACTTTTTTTAAACATTTTTTATTAATTGATATTCTTTATCAAACATTATACCTAACTCTTCTAATCTATTATCAAGCATTTTTTTCCTCACTTGTAGTATAATTTTTTTTCATTTTTTCTTAAAAAGCATTTACTAGGATTAATAAATAATATTCTTACTATATCCATAAGTCTTTTTTCTAGTGCTTGACGACGACCAATTTTTTTTACTGAGTACTCTCAAATTCTAGTCATCTAGTTGATAGTTTTGAAGCAAGTGTCATTATTTCTTTCGAAGTTCAAAGCCATTATCTACATAATCTAGTCCACTAGGCCTTCTTTTAAATTTTGGTACTGACATGTTATCCTCCATAAATATTTACTTTGGATACCTCTTAATCGAGGTATCCAAAGACTTATTTTCTTTATCTAGCCAGTCCGCCCTATTGGTCGGAGCAGTCTAGATTTTTTTATTCGGTATTAGTTCTTTTTTCTTTTATAGAACTTTATTATACCTTTCTATGGACCTTTGAAATTAATCTAAAATTCGGAAAGCTGGGGCGACACCAAAAGTACTATTGGCATAGCTGCCGCTATCACTACCACCGCTACGGACATAGCAGAAAATATTAGTATAGTAGGAACTAGCCGAGCGCAACCAGTAATCAGATTTGGAACTATCTTGGCCTGCCTGAGTTGTTGTACTATATTTTATTCTTGGACCATCTCCTGTATTCTCTGTATAATATTTTAAGGTTTTTGTATCTGTGTCCTCTTTTTTATTATCCTCAGCTTTAATTAATCCAACTTCTTTACCTGATAATAAATACAATTTATCTCCTGGCGCTACTACATCATCTGATACGCTACCTCTTCCTGATCCTGATACAATTGGTGCAGTTCCAATTATTACACTTTTTAAATCATTTGGTAAAAGTTCTAAAACGTCTGAATTTAAATATGTTCTCATTTCTGATTCTTTCCATCCACCTGCATTTGTATTAGATGAATTCATATTATGAGTTCCGATAGTAGTTACAAACTCTATTACAACACCACATGATGTATTTGAGCCTGTATATCCATTACATGGTTCTGTGTTTACAAGTCTTAATTTGTAATATTCATTTGTACCATTATTATCTCTATCCATTTCTATTATCTTTTCAGATCCTATTGGATAAAAATTTCTATTAGATGTTAGATTTGCTTTTATATCTGCCCATGAATCATCAGCAAATGATACTGGTTTCTTTTGATTTTCTAGTTCTCCATTATATACTGGACTTGAAACTGTTCCATCAACACTATTTACAACAAATGAATAATCACCTTTTGTCATTTTTATTGAATAATCTGGAGCTGAAACACTTGATGATTCTTTCTTAAAATATATCCAACTATTAGTATCTGTTCCTGTTGGTGCAGTTGGTGTACTTATTTCTGATACTTTCTTACCTGTATCTTTTGTATATCCTTGTATTGTTGAATCTGCTAATAATGAACTTATATAATTAGATACTTCTGTTGCTACTTCACTTGAATAATAATTTATTATTACCTGCTCTGCACTAGTTTTACTTGCTAAATCACTAGTAGTTCTATCTGCTACTGCATTACTATTATTTGTATTAACATCCATGTCTGTAACTACATATGTATATTCTCCTTCTGTTACTTTAATTGAGTATGCTTTTAATTCTCCATTTATAAATGCTACCCATCCATCTGTTATATTAATTATCTCTGTTGTTCCTGTTTGAGAAGTCGCAAGTGTTTTTGCTTTATTTTTCGCACTTGTTTGTCTTTCAGATTCTAATCTTGCTTCTCTTGCTTCTACATTTTCCGCTATTTCTCCATTTTTTTCTGCTGTTGCTTCAGTATCTTGGTACTTAGTAACTACATAATCTCCAAACTTTAATGAGAACGCTACTACTTCTCCCTTATCAAGTTCTACCCATCCATCATCTGGTTCTGTTCCTGATACATTTACTGTAAGTATAACTCCATTACTATTTACAAGTTTTCCAGTATTATCTATCACATATATTCCATTTGGTAATTCCTTACTAGGATCAAGTGACAAATCTGTTAAGAAACCCTTATAAATCGCATCTCGATACCCATATGCCGAGTCTATTGCTGCTCCTCGTTTTGAATTATCAATTATATTTAATATAATTGGGACTGTAATAACCGCAATGATTGCTAGTATCACAATTATGGCTAATAATTCTATTAAAGTGAAGGCATTTCTATTTAATAATCGGTTTCTATTTTTACTATTAGCTAATTTTGTTTTCTTAAAAAACATAAAATAACCTGCCTTTCATTCTGATAGAACAAAAATAAATAAACGGAGATATTTACCTACTTTTCTATCTATATCAATGATAGCATAAGTGTTGTTAAAAATCAAATATTTTTTTACTAAGAGAATTTATTTTTAGAAGATGGTTATATAAAAAAAAAGAGTAAATTATAAGTCTTTTACTCTTGATATATGTATTGGTAGTCTTCTTGGCATTGTATCTGTTTTATAGAAGGCTCTTTTTGATTTTTTATCGTATTGAATTACTAATGTTTTCGCATCTTTTCCTACTAGTTTTTTTATTAGTTCTTTATCGCATATTATTTTTTCTGTCATTTTTATTTCCCCCTACGTGTTTTTTGTTTTTGATTTGTTTCTCTAATGTTATATTTTTGATTTTCGTTTCTATCTCTCATAAATTCTATTTCGTATGCTTCTAGTGTTGTTGGTTCTTCTTTTTCTTCTATTTCGCTATATATTTTATACATTAGTTGTTGTTCTTTCAGGTAGTGTTTATATAGTGTTTTTAATGGAAGTTTGTTATATTTTACTCTATATTCTTCATATATTTTTGGTATTTTTCTTATTAGCCATGATGTTGTTTCGTTTATTTCATAGTTGTATCTATTTATTGAGCAGTAGCTTGAATAGTCTACATTTCTTAGAAATTGTATAAATTCATTATCTTTAAGAGCCAGTTCGAACATTTCTATGTTTTGATTATAGATTATTGATTCTCTTGGTATGTCTGCTTTGCTTTCTTCATCTATGATCGTTATATCGCCTGATTCTTCTTTTTTTAGTTTGTTTTTTAAGTATTCTATATCAGTTTTATATTTTTCTTCGAATTGTTCTATTTGATATTGGTAAAAAGCTCTTAATTCTTTTGAATTATTAAAGGATGTGGTTATTTTATCTATTTGGTCTATTGTTCCTTTTTCGAGTATTACTCCTTTTTTTCCTTTTCTATCTAAGCATATTACTAGTTTGTATTTTCCCATACTACCACGTCCTATTGGTTGCATATTTTAACACATTTTTTATTTTCTGTAAAGTTGTTTTTTTGTTTATTTTTTTGTGTTTTTTTTACGTTATTTTAGTTTTTTCTTTATTTTGTTTTGTTTTTTGTTTATTATTGTGTTTAATTTTTTTATGTGTTAGAATAGTCTTTTGAGGTGATTTTCTTGGGTAAGTTTATTGATTTAGCGTATAAGTTATTTGGTCGTGATTCTGTTAGTAAGGGTTTAACTATTTCTCGTAATGATATTTCTTATTATGATACTGTTGACAGAGGTAAAAAGGATCTTGTTCATATTTTTATGGTTAATTCTCAACATCTTTCTTATTATTATGATGTCAATATTATTACTCGAGGAAGTGACGTTGTTTCTTTTTATTGTGAGTGTCCTCAGTTTCATAGTAGTCATACTTGTAAGCATGTTGCGGCGTGTTTAATTAATTATGGTGATTCTATTTTGAAGGAGCCTCCTACTCAGGTTGATATTTCTAGTGAGATTTTGAGTCTTTTTAGTAGAAGTAGCGGTGTGCGTGAACGTGTTTTTATTGATATTGAACTTGATTTTAGTAATTATATTCCTTCTTTTAAGTTGTTTGTTGGAATTAAGAAGAAGTATGTTATTAATAGCGAGAGTAAGTTACAAAATTTTATGAGTGCTTATTTGAATGGTGATCTGTTTGAGTTTGGGGTTAATTTTACTTATGATCCTAAGGTTCATTATTTTAGTGATGATGATATTCAGTTACTTTCATATTTTAACGGTTATACTAGAAATAGTGGTTATTATCGAAGTGATCCTTTTTCTCTTAATGGGCGTGAGCTTTCTTATTTGATTGATAAGTTAGATGGGCGTGAGTTTAGTATTAAGGATTATGGTAAGATTTATGATATTAAGAATGGATTGCCTACTTGTTTTAATCTTGTTAAGGATAAGGATAATTACAGTTTATCTATTAATGATTTTTCTAATTATATGATTCTTGATAGAAATTTTAAGTATATTGCTTATGATCATGTTTTGTATTTGATTCCTTTTTCTTATAGAAAGTTAATTGGTTCTTTTGTTAATAATTCTCTTGAGTCTTTGGTTTTCAATAATGATAATGTGGAACTTTTTAAGGAAGGATTATTACAGAATATTAAGAATGATATTGTTATTGATGAGGGTATTACTGATATTGTTGTTGCAGGTGAGCCTATTGTCAATTTATATTTTGATTTAAACCGTGATAAGGTTGTTTGTGGTGTTAAGTTTGATTATAAGGGTAATGTTATTGATTATTTTGACGATGGTTCTAGTGTTGTAAGGGAGATTGATTTTGAATCTTCTGTTATTAATGATTTGATTGATTTTCATTTTATTGTTGATAAGAAGAAGATTTTTATTGATGATATTGATTTTATTGGTGATTTTTTAAGTGATGGGCTTTCTGTTTTAAGTGAAAAGTATAATGTTTTTACTTCTAAAAAGATTGATAATATTGGTATTTTAAAGAAGAGTAATGTTTCTTCTAATTTTAGTATTGGTACTGATGGTATTATGTCTTATAATTTTTCTACTGATAATATTGATATTGATGAGCTTGATAGTGTGTTGGATTCTTTGAAGAAGAAGAAACGTTATTATAAGTTAAAGAATGGTAATATTGTTGATTTAAAGAATAATGCTGAAATTAATGAACTTGGTAATATTTTTAGCGATTTGGATATTTCTACTCGTAATTTAAATGGTAGTGTTGAGGTTCCTAAGTATCGTGCTTTATATATTGATAGTTTGAAGAGAAACAAGTATAAGTCTATTAAGACTGATAATTCTTTTGATAGGTTTATTGATAATTTTTCTAAGTTTAAGGATATTTCTATTGATTTTTTAGGTGATAAAGATGTTCTTCGTGATTATCAAAAAGATGGTGTTAAGTGGTTATATACTTTATATAAGTGTGATTTAGGTGGAATTCTTGCGGATGAGATGGGATTAGGTAAGAGTTTACAGACTATTTGTTTTATTAAGCAAGTTATTCGTGAGAATAAGGACGCTAGGGTTATGATTGTTTGTCCTACTTCTTTGGTTTATAATTGGAAGAAGGAGTTTGATAAGTTTGGTCCTGAATTAAAGTATGTCACTGTTTTTGAAAATAAGTCTAAAAGGTTAGAGATTATTAATGATTTTGATAAGTATAATGTTTTTATTACTTCTTATGGTTTGATTCGTAATGATAATGATGAGTATGAGGATAAGTTTTTTGATGTTTGTATTATTGATGAAGCTCAAGCTATTAAGAATTATCAGGCAGGAATGACAAAGGAGATTAAGAAGATTAAGGCGCATACTAAGATTGCTTTGACTGGTACTCCTTTGGAGAATTCTATTATGGAGTTATGGAGTATTTTTGATTTTATTATGCCAGGTTATTTAAATAGTATTCATAGGTTTCGTGAGATGTATGGTATTCATGATGTTGATAAGGAGTCTTTGGATAAGTTAAGTAATTTGAATTATCAGATTAAGCCTTTTATTTTAAGACGTAAGAAGATTGATGTTGTTCATGATTTACCTGATAAGATTGAGGATAATGTTTATCTTGATTTGCCTCTTGAGCAGAAGGCTCTTTATGTCAGTGTTTTAAAGGAAAGTGAACGTGAGTTTCAAGAGATACTTGCTACTGAGGGTATTGGTAAGGCTAGGTTTAAGGTTTTACAGTTGTTGATGCGTCTTCGTCAGATTTGTGTTGACCCTAGTATTGTTTATGAGAATTATAAAGGCGAATCTATTAAGATGGAGAGGCTTTTGGAGTCTGTTTCTAATTATGTTAGAGATGGTCATAAGATTTTGATATTCTCTAGTTTTAAAACGGTTATTGATAGGGTTAAGGCAATGTTTGATAAGAATAATATTTCTAGTTATATGATTGCTGGAGATGTTAAGAGTCGTACTCGTATGGAGCTTGTCGATAAGTTTAATAGTGATTCTACTAATTGTTTTTTGATAACCTTAAAAAGTGGTGGTACTGGTCTTAATTTGACAAGTGCGGATGTTGTAATTCATCTTGATATTTGGTGGAATCCTCAGGTTGAGAATCAGGCTACTGATAGGGCTCATAGAATTGGACAAACTAAGAGTGTAAATGTTGTTAAGTTTATTACTCGTGGTACAATTGAGGAAAAGATTATTGAACTTCAGAATAAGAAGAAGATTTTGAGTGATAATTTAATTGAAGGTAAGGCTGATAATGTTTTAAATTCTCTTAGTGAAAAGGAAATTAGATCTTTACTTTCTTATGGTGAGGATGATTAAAATATATTTTTTAAAATTAAAACTAGTCGTTAGACTAGTTTTCTGTTTCAAGTTTTTTTGTATTTTTTAAATAACTTATCAAGCTTAGAATAATAAGAATCAATATAATTATAAATATGATAACTCTATTTATTATTTTTTGTGTTTTTCCTTTTTGTGAATTATTATAGAAATTATATAAATCATTATTTTCTTCTATTTTATTATTTTCTGGTCTTATTATTCTTTCAGTATTTTCTTCTATATTAATGTTATTTAATAATACATCTTTATCATATACAACATAATCTTTTCTTATGTAATCATATACAATTAGGTAGTTATTATTTGATATTTCTAATTCTTTTAATTCTGCTTCTGTATAGTTGCCTATATTTGCTTGTTTTAATATTTTTTCTATTGGATTTATTATAAGTTTATCTTTTAATTCTACTGCATTTTTATATTCCGTTGATGAGTCTTTTGGCATAATATTTTCTGGTTTTACGAAACTATTGTATAGGTAGTCTGTTAATGAAATATCTATATATGTTTTATCATTTAATATTTCTTTGCCTGTCCTATAATCAAATCCATATACTGTTCCATCTTCATACATTACTATTACATAACTACTATTGTCTGATATATTGTTTGTCATATATTTTATTCTTGAATTTTTAAAGTTTTTTGGAACGTTTAATTTTGTGTTAAGATCATATATATATCCATCTTTTAGTAATATGCTTTCGTAGTTTTTATTACTATAGTTATCAAGTATTATTGAATTCTTTATAATAGGTAAATTAGCATCTAGTGTGTGAAGTTGTCCATTTTTTACTATTAATTGGTAATCGATTATCTTACCGTTCATTTCTGAGTATGATTTATATGTTATTATTTGGCTACCATTATAATCAAATGTATATAGTGGTATTGTTTCTACTTCTTCTAGTGTTTTATCTATTTTACCAATTATTGTTTTATCATTGATATTATATATTAATCCTTCTTTTGACAGTGCCATATTTTTATGGATATTTACGAAATAGTCTTCTATTTCTCCTTGGTTACTTTTTATTTTGTTTTGTTTTATATAGTAGTAGTTATTATTTATTACAGATGCTTCATTATTTAAATCTTCTGGTTCATATGTATATGTTTTTGTGCTTAATCCATCTGTTAGTTCTACTGTTATTTCGCTGTCAAAATCATATTTATATGTGTACACTCTTTTTGATAATTCTTTTTCTTCTTTAAAAGTTCCATTTTGATATATTTTTATTTTAGTATATGCATCAATTTTACTGAATTCAATATTTATTTTGTCTACATCCGATTGATATACATATATGTTTGGTAATTCGTGTACTTGTCTTGTTAGTTTGCTCATCATTTTCATGCTTCTTCCGAATGACATTTGTGTGTTATCTTGTGGTAGTTCTATAGGTGTTTGATTTGGAACTGTTGCTGTATTGGATGTTTTTATCAATGGGAAGTATCCTTTTGGTAGTTGTGTTAAATCGAAGTATGTTCCGCTTAAACCCATATTTGTATAACTACTATTTGTTTTTAGTTCATCTAATGAAAGCATGTTTGCGTCTGTTAAATAGTTTGAAGTTATATTTTCAACATTTGTTCCATTTAATGTTGATTTTCTATATGTTCTAAAGTTGTTTATTAGTGTTGTATTTATTGGGTTGTTTCCTGATGATATAGATATGTTTCCGTTTGAATTTGTTGTTGATACATCGGCTACAACTAGGTTATTATAATAGTGTCCTGGATATAGTTCTTTGTCTGTTGCTCCAATTAAACCTCCTGCATTTGTTTCAGCTTCTACTGTTGTATTTAGTACCATATTATTGTATCCTTTTGAAACATAGTTTGCATTTGTTGTGTATTGGTTATTTATATATCCTGCTAAGCCTCCTGCATTATTTCCATTTGCTTTTACTTGTGCATTTATTGAGGTATGTGCGATTGAGCCTTGTATGAATTTTCCTGCTGCGCCGCCTACATTTGATTTACCTTCTACAATTCCATTATATACAAAGCAATATGTTATTGAACTTCCTTGATTACCTCTTAATCCTCCTACATTTGAGCCTAATGATTTTACGGTTACATTTGTTGCACCACTTTGTGTTAATGAATAATTATATGATGAGTTACCAACTAGTCCTCCAACATTATTTGAATTTGTAGTTGTTCCTGTTACATCTGAGTCGAATAGGTAACTTGTATAAATTTGAAGGCCATATCCAGCAAGTCCTCCAATTGTATTTCCAGATCCTTTAACATGTATGTCACGTGCGGTTACGTTTCTCATATAATCAAACGAATAACCAGAAATTCCTCCTACATTGGATACTCCTGTTACCGTTACTTTTTCTGCTGTAGAGTTTTTCATTGAGCCATATTGACCAAATACTCCTCCTACATAATTACCTGTACCTGTTACATTTACATCATATACATTATAGTTTAAGTTTTTTGATTCAGCATATGTATAAGCTTGGTATCCAACTGCTCCACCTACATTACTTGTTCCAAGTACTGTTATATTTTTTAGAGTAATATTTTCTGTGGATGTTATTGTTTGTGATGTTGTTGATCCAATAAATGAACCTGTGTTATTACCACCAGTTACATTTATGCTTTCTAAGGAAATATCTCTTAATATTTTTCCCATATTATATGATATTGTTCCAACATAATGTATATTTCTTGCAGTTATTTTTATATCTTTGAAGTTTACATTACTTATATTTCCACTGTTATATAGTATTAGTCCAAAGTAATTACCTGATGAGGAGTTACTTAATGTAATATTTTCAAAGTTTACTTTGTCTAAGTTTTTAGAAATATTCTTTATCAATGATTGGTAGTTTCCTGTAAATGACATATTTAAGTTTTTCAGTGTATGTCCTTCGTCTGTTCCTTCTAATCTACCAAAAGATACATTTTTATTAATATTTACTTTATTATCGAAGTCTATGTCCGCTACTAGTCTATAGTTTTCGTTTGTATCTTCTATTTGTTGCCAATCATCAAATGTTTCTAGATTTTTATAATACATTAACTCGATACGTGCTGATTTTCGTATTGTTTTCGTTTGTCCATTAACATTAAAGTTTATTTTTTCTAGTTTATATGTATCGTAGTATCTTTCTGGTTCAACGGTTAAATTTATGTATGTTTTTCCGTTTTGATATTGGTTTAGATTTACATTTTTTATTTTTAAGTAATCAAATTCTACTGATTCTACTTCATAGCCTTCAGGATTATCTATTGAGAGATATACTCTACCATCTGTTATCCCTTGGTCTATTTCTAGTATTTCCACTTTATTTGTTTCTTGTTTTATTGTATTGTCTTTTTGGTTTGGAAGTAAGTTACCATCTGAGCCATATAGTTTAGGCAAATAATGTTTTTCATCTACTTCACTATAATCAAAACTATCTCCTAGTTGGACTACTACTGAATATGTACTTGAGGTTATAAGTTCATCGTATGTTAGGAAGCTTTCTCCATAATTAATTTCTGTCTCATATCCATTTATCAATTGTTTATCGTAAGCATAGTTATTAAGTGTTACGCTCGCTATTCCATTTCCTCTTGTTCTTCTTAGATAATTATCTTTTGAATTGCTGTACAAATCTCCTATTACAAGTGTATTTACAGGACTGGTATTGTCAAATCCTGTTATCCCACCGACATATTCAAATTTGTTTTCTATGTTTACATATGAATATACGTTTCTTATTGTTCCAAGGGAATATCCTACTATTCCACCTATACCAAGTGTTGCGTTTGCATTTATTCTTCCTGTTGCATATGCATTTTCTATAATTCCACCTGATAATCTTCCTGCGATTGCACCTATTGATGTTGTTTTTAGTGTGTCTAAGACTTCTACATCTATATCTTGCACATAACAGTTTTGGATATATGCTACATTATTTACATATCCTATTATTCCTCCTATATATACTCCATATAGTGTATTTGATATATGTACTTTAAAGTTTGTAACTGATGAATCACTTATTATTATGTATGTTGCGTATCCTACTATTCCGCCTGAATAACCACCATTTATATCTACATTTGTCATATGAACATTTTTTATTGTTGGTGATCCTGAAGCTTGTCCTATTAATCCACCATATGTGCTTGCTGATGTCTTTTTAAAGTTTTCAACGAACAAGTTTTCAACTGTTCCTGTTAATGAATTTATTAACCCATTTTGTTCATCTATTTCAATATTCCTTATCGTATGGTTATTTCCATTTAGTTTTCCAGAGTATGTTTTAGTTATTACTATGTTGAATGCTCCTGTAAAGTCTATATCGTTTTCTAATTGAAAGTTTTCTGATGGATATGTGTTCATTAGTCTCCAATCATTTAGATTAGTTATTTTTCTATATAGATTTATGTCTATTTTTCTTTCATTTTCTACATATGATCTTGTGTATCTTTTATTATAGGCTCCTTTTGAACTTATTGACATTACACTATATTGTGAGAAGTATTTTTGTGGATTTGTTACTTTTACTGTTATATCGCTTTTTCCATCAAAATCTTCTTGTGAAATTATTTCTGTTTGAAGATATTTCACTTCTATTGATTTTATTTCTTCAACTGATGGATTATTTACTGTTATTTTTACTGTTGCTTCATCACCTGATGTTTCTATCGTTTCGCTTGCTATTATATCTACTAAATCACTATCTTCTACTTGTTTTAATTCTATTAATTCTTGTCTTGGCATGCATTCATTAAATATTACGTGTGGATAATATCCTTTTGATACATTTTCATCAATTTTGAATTTTCCATATGTGTTTAAAGTCTTTCTTTGGAAGTACACGTCTGAAAGCGCTAGTGGTGATACTTTTTGACTATATTTTCCTGGATATATTATATTTGATGCATAGAATACATCTTTAGATATATAATTTCCTGATACTAACCCTACTGATACATCGTTTGTTTTATTTTCTATTTTTCCATCTGTTACAGAATAACTGTTTTTTACGAGTGCTTTATAACTTCCTCCTACTAAAGCTCCTACTTGTTTGTTATATTCGCCTTCGTTATATGTTTTTATGTTTGCTAGGGAATATACATTTTCTATTAATGAATTTGAGTCTGTGTATGCAGCGATAGCACCTACATATTTATTTGATGTTGTCTCATTATTGTAAGATGCGTCAATTCCAGCTCCATATACATAACCATTTCTAATAGTTCCATAGTTATTAACTGCGACTATAGCTAAATTTCTTAGTCCATGAATTGGTTCTTTTGTATTAATTACAAATGTATCTATTACTCCTCTATTTCTCCATATTAATAGTGATTGTCCTACATTTGGATAGTCTGTTGAACTATTAAGTGTAACCATCACATTATTTATGTTTCCATAGTTTTCGTAGAAGAAACCCCACCAATCTTGTCTTTCTACAGTATTATCGATTGTAATATCTAATACTAAGTTTTTTACAACTCCAGTCGATCCTATTGTTCCTAGTATATATGATGATGCGCCTTTTACATTTCTGAATACTTTATGTCCTTGAAAGTCTATTTCTCCTGTGAATGTTGTTGTATAATTCCTATTTACTCCTCTTAGGTCTAAATCATTTATTACTATGTATTTTCCATCAGGGGTCATATTGAATAGATCGTCTATTGTTTCTATACTTCTAATTTCTTTTTCAGTTGTGAATGAAAGGTAAGCTATTTCGTATGTTCTTTCTTCTATTTGTATTAATAGTTTTACTTCATATTCCGAATTTTTTTCTACTTCTATAGTATGTAGGTCATTGATTATTTCATGTAGACCGTTCATACTATATCTTTTTCTTTCTTCGAAATTACCATTTCTATATATATCTAGAAAATATTTGTTGTTTATTATTTCTTGGTTAGTATCATGTAGATTAACTGATAGTGTTGCGTCATATTTTCCTGTTGATTTGAATGGTTCATAGGATGTTACTTTGTCTCCTTTTTCTAGTTGAATGTTTGAATATGTTACTGTATCGTCTTCTGTTAATATGTTATTTCCTGTTGTTGTATTTATTCCACCTATGTACATACTTAGACTTATTCTTGTTGTGGTTGCTCCTGTTTTGAATTTATATATCCTTTTTCCATCAGCACTTGCATTTGTTGCTGATAATGTTTTTTTACCATTACTTATGTCATATACATATAGTCCTGTTGTTCCATAGTTTTTATTCATGTCTATATTAAAGCTGAATGTATATGTTGTGTTTGGTTCTACATCAATATCTGGTGCGAATGTTATTAGATTTGCACTTTTTTGCCTAATTATAAATTTAATTTCTTGATTTGTTTTATATAAACTATAATTTGCTGTACTTGATAAATTTCTTGTATTTTTTTCAAAATCATATAGGTTCTTTCCTAATGGTGTTGTAATCATTTCATTTAAATTAACTTGTCCATTAATTCCAAATGTTGTTTGATATGTAATTTTTTTTAGTTCATAGTTATCCATATATGTTGCATTTGTGTTTCCTAAATTGAATTCTTCAACGGTAAAAGTAAATGTATAGTTTTTATTATTTTCTAATTTGTTGTATGTAAATCTTTGATATTCTTCGTTTGTATTTATTGTTTCGCTAGCGATTAGTTTGTTTTCTTCATCTCTAACTTCCATGTTTACTTTACCATTTAGTATTGCATTATCTTCATCTTCTATTGATAAATCAAAATCAATCATTGTTTCTGTACTAAATTTATTCTTTATTAATACTTGTGGTTGTTTTTTTAGTGTTGTTAGTGTTTTTAAGTCAGATAGCGTATTTACCATATTTTCTTTTGTTTGTGTTTCTAGGAAACTGTTGCATATTATGTCATATGTTGTATTACTTTTAAGGTCTTTTATATTAATTAGTATTTGTTCACCATTTTTAATTTTTTCTAATTCGTCATTTTCAATTAAATAGTTAAATATTGTATTATTTTCATTTACTATTTTTATTTCAAATTTTGACATTAGATAAACTAATCTATAGTCTGTTTTTTCAAGATCAAGTGTTACTAATAGGTTTGCCTCTTCGGATGTAATATCTTGTGTTTCTAGATTTGCTCTTACATATCCAAGACTTGATAGGTTAGGTACAATAAATTTTGTATTTCCTATTTCTTTATCTATTTGATTTCCTTCTCCATCTTCTATGTCATAGTTACCTAATACTTTAATTATGTATGTTTCTGATGGATCTAGTTTTTCTAGTGTTATTGTACTTTTTTCTATGTTTTCTTCTGAAATTATTTGTAGTTCTTTGTTGTATACAATGTATCTATAATTTTCTATGTTGATATTATCAGGGTTGTCTAATTCTATTTCAAGTTTTGTACTCATTATGTCAATGTTTTTTGTTTTTATTTTTACTGTTGGCTCTTTTTTACATGTTCTTGTTTCGCCTTTATTGTTTTCTACTTTGAATTCATTTCCGTACATGTCATATAATCTTATTTCATATTTTTGAGTTTCATTAGATTTTAATTTTTCAGGACTTGAATAGTTTATGCTGCTGCCTGATAAAAGGGTAGCAAGGTCATTTTGTGATATTTTATATTCTGTTTTATCAATTGTTATTATTCCTCTTTTTACCCCTTGTCTTATTTGATTATCTATTGGGGATGTTATTCTTATATCATTAATCTCTATTTTTGAAGAATATATTTTTCCATTTTCTTTTTCTAGTTGTATTGTTTCTAATTCACTTATGTCCTTCATTTTTATTTTTTGTGGTTGGAAGTGTCTTATTAGTTTTTTTCCTGTTTCATCTAGGTATGTGTATTCTACTTCTACATCATATTCTTCATTTGGCACTAATCCGCCTATTTCTATTTCACCGCTTGTATAAAAACTTTTTCTTAATATTACTTTATCATCTTTTTTTATTAATACTGTTAATGGTGATGTTATTGTTTTTACTGGATCATATATGAATATATTGTTTTTTATTGAGTATACATTTGATTCAAAGTTATCTATTGTTACATTTGGTTCTATGTATGTTATTTTTTCTTTTTGTATTGGATTTTCTATTTCTTGTGGTTCATTTAATATTTGTTCTATTTGTTCTTCAATTTGTTCTTCTATTGGTTCAATTATTTCTATTATTTCTTCTGTTATTGTTTTCTTTCCTAAATTGAATAATAAATCATTGTATAGTATTTCTTTTTTATTTATTTCAACTTTTGATATTGCATCTACATCGTTTATTTCTTTATATCTAAATATATCACTGTCTATATAGTAATATTTTATTCCTTTTGATGTTATGTTCATTATACTATTAATTGGAATTTCATATGTATTATTTAGTGTTGTTATTTTAATTGGAAAGCTGTTTATTAATAAATTATTTGACGTTTGTAAAAATATGTAGACTTTTTCGTCTGCTTTTATTTTATCGTTATTATATAACCCGCCGTTTGCTAAGATAGTACCAAAATAATTATCGGATATTTTGAAGTTTTCGTCGATTAATTTTGAATCTTCATCTATATTAATTATTTCTGTATTATCTACAGTGTATATTGGAAATTCTTTGTTTAGTAATCTAATTTTATCATTTTTAATGTAATATGTTTTTCCATTTTGATATAAGTATTCTGATTCTTCTACATTGTCCGGATATACTATTACTTCTGATTTGTTTTTTTCTTTAAATAGTATATCTGTTATGTAGTTATTTGTTAATATATTACTTTTTGTTTCTAGTACTAATACTTTTTGTTCATTTGTAATCATCAATGCTATAAGTATTCCAATTAGCGCTATTAATACTGCAAATATTTTTCTCATTTCATCACTTCCAATTAATTAATATTTTTTAAAAATTCTTCATTTCTGATTAATATCCTTTCATTTTCTCCATATTTTATTGAATCAATGTTTAAGTCTATTGTGTAACCATTTGATGTTGCATATACATTTTCGTTTGGTTCTATTATATAGTATTCATTATTTTTTTTGTCATATATTTCTACCATATTTTCATCTACTATTGTGTATGAAAATGGTTCTAATTCATATTCCATTTCTCCTACTTTTAATACTGTATTATCTATGAAAAAGTATAGGTTTTTAAAGTCGAATATAAAACAGTTTTCAAAGGTTTTTCCTTTATCGCTTTGTATCCAGCTACCATTTGACTCTAGTGTTGTAAAGTATGGTATTTTGTATTGTAATCCGCTTGATTCTGGGTATACAACATTCATTGTTTCAGGAAATATTACTTTTAATTTGTCTTCTGATTCATAATATATTGGTGTTGAATCAAGTTCTACTGTTACGTCTTCAAATTTTAATTCTGATATGTTTTCGTTTTTATCTAAAACTATTTTTCCATTATATTCTATTTTTTGTCCACCTATATATTGATAAAAGTGTGTTTCTTTAAATTCTCTTTTATCTATTGTTTTTCTTATCATTAATATCATAAAAAGAAGTAGTATTAATGGAAATATTATTATATATTTTATGTATTTTTTTAGTGTTTGTTTTTCTTCAGACATTTTTATATTCCTTTCTTATTTTTTTTCAATACTTCGTTCATTGTCTTAAAAAAGAAGTATGTAGAATATGTTAACACAAGTATTTTTAGTAAAATTGATATTATTAGTAGCAGTATATTAAAGTTTAATTCTGTAACATAATTATATAGCAATCCACTCATTAGTAATGAAAAGTATATAAGTGCTGAATTAAATGTGTCCATAATCATTTCTGTTATACTAAAGTTAATTATGTGATATATTATACTTAATAGTATTAAGACTAGTAGGTATATGCTTATTATTTGTTTACTTCCTAATGCACACCATAAAACGAATAAAAATCTAAGTGTTGATATAGATAAGGAAAGTATTGATTTATTTGTTAATCCTACGAACATACCATATAGTTGAATATTCTTATTTTGTATTTCTTTTTTTCTTATAGCTAGTGTTAATGTTACTCCTAGTAGTATTATCACAATTGAGAATACAAGTATGAAATCGAATAGGTCTAATATACCATTTATTATATCTGTTCTCATTTTTTATCATTCCTTTAATTTTTTTATCCTCTAAGTATCAACGTGAATTCATTTTTTGATTGGATATAATACCCTTTTATATTTTCATATTTTTTGGAGTTATTTTCTGATTCTATTTCTATATTTCCTTCTATTTCTCCAAGAACTGGCATATAGTTTGGCATCATTAGGAGGTTATATTTTTTACTTTTTATTCTAATTGCTAATACATTTTCTATTTTTATCAATGGATGTGTTAGTGACAGTATTGTTACATTCATCTTATTGTCCATTATATTTACCTATATATAAGAATTTACTTTCGTCAACATTATCGTATTTTCCATTTAATATATTTTCAACATCTTTTAAAACGTCTGTTATTGAGACTATTTCTCCTTTTATGCTTGTATAGTTTTCTGCTACAAACATTGGTTGAGTAAAGTAATTTCTTATTTTTCTTGATCTATAGAATATTTGTTTATCTTCTTCTGATAGTTCATCTATTCCTAATACTGCTATCATTTCTTCTAATTCTTCATATCTTGTTAGATATCTTAATACTTCACTTACTAGATTATAGTGTTTTTCTCCTATTTTTTCTATATCTATTAGATTACTATATGTTTTGAATACATTTATCGCTGGGTATAATCCTTTTTCTGCTACTTTTCTATCAAGTACTATTTGTCCATCCATATGGGATGATATTGCTTGTACCGCTTCATCTGTTAAGTCGTCTGCAGGAATATAAATTGCTTGAAATGATGTTATTGAACCTTTTTCTGTAGAGTTAATTCTTTCTTCTATTGAACTTATATCTGATATCATTGTTGTTGGGTATCCATTTTCTACTGGCATATGTTTTAGTTCTGTTGATATTTCTGAATTTGCTTGTATAAATCTATATATATTATCTATAAATAAAAGTACATCCTGTTGTTTTTCGTCTCTTAGATATTCTGCTAGAGTCAAACCACTATATACTGTTTTTGAACGGGCAACCGAGTTTTCACCCATTTGTCCAAATACCATTGACATTTTTTCTAGAAGGTCTGCTTCTATCATTTCATCATATAATTCTTTTCCTTCTCTTGATCTTTCTCCTACTCCTATGAATATTGAGTTTGATAGGAAGGTTTCGTAGAAATTATGGATTAGTTCTTTTATTAATACGCTTTTTCCTACTCCAGCTCCTCCTAGTAATCCTAGTTTAAATCCTTTTTGTAATGGTGCGAAAAAGTCTATTACTTTTATACCTGTCCATAGTATTCCACTATTTATATCTACATCTTGTAGTGAAAGGTGTTTTTCATATACATTTTTTTTATTGATGCTTTCTATAGGTTTTTCATCTATTACTCTTCCATATGCATCAAATACTCTTCCTAATATTTTTTCTGAGTATTCTATTTCAAGCCCTTTTTCTTCTTTATATACTTCTATTCCTTTGTGTAATCCAACTACAGATTGGAATGGTATAGCTGTTGCAATATCATCATTTATTTCTACGATTTCAAATTTTATGTCACCGTATCTTGAATCAATTCTTAATATTTCATTTATTTTTATATTTTTTTCTGCTAAAAGTATTTTTATACTTAATTCTGATATTGATATTATTTTCCCAACCATACTATTTTCCTTTCTGTTTTAAATTTCTAAAATTTTCGATTATTTTTTGAAAATTCTTATATTTTCTTTCTTTTCTTTCTTCTCTTGCTGTTTGTTCGTTTATTTCATCTATTTTTTTCATCGATTCTTGAGTTACCTGTTGTCTCATTACATTTTCTGCAGCCCAACTATTGCATTCTGCTATTCTTATTTGACAGCAAATGTATAAGGATATTAAGTTTTTTAAGATTATGTTTGTATCTCCTTCAATTATATAGTCTTCTGTGAATTTCTTTTTGTTTTCGTTTGAATTATCAAATTCTAATGGAAATATTTTATTTTTTACAAATCTTAAGTCAGAGATACTGTAGTATCTGTTATAAATTATATTTATTTCACTATATCGCATATTTACAATTGAGTCATGTATTATTTCTTCTATTTCATTGAAATTATTAAGAAAGTTCTCTTTTGTTATATGAAATAGTGTGTTTTCGTCTTTATAGTTTATTTTTTCTCCTACTATTATTTTTTTTCCATTATGATCTTGTCTTATTTCTTCTAATACTGCACTATTAAAGTTTCCACAGAATCCATAATCGTTTCCTATATATATATTCAAGACTGGATTATTTGGATTTGGAACCAAATTTTTTTTATCAAGTATCAAGTTTTTATTATATACTATTTTATTCATCATCTCTGTTAGAGCTATTTCAGACATAAAGAATGATTCTGCTGTTCTTCTTGCATTGTCTACTCTTACTAATGAGTGGAAATTCATTACTTTTACAACATTTTTAAGATTCATTTATAAATTTAAACCTTTCTTCTGTTTCTTTTGCGTCTCTTGGAGAGTATTTATATTGTTTTAAGTTTTCTATTATTTCTTTTCCTGTTCTTATTTTATTTTTTAATTCCGGACTCATATCGTCAAAATTCGCTAATTCATAAATATCTCTTGTTTCAATATAGCTTAGTAGTTCTCTTCTTACTTTTGATCCTAGTTTTTTTATGTTTTCTTCTTGTACTGCCCCTCCAAGTCTTGATACAGATAAACCATAGTTAATCGCTGGTTTTTCTCCTTTTTGAAAGTTTTTTTCTGATAGTACTATTTGTCCGTCTGTTATTGATATTATATTTGTTGATATATAGTCTGTTATATCTCCACCTTTTGTTTCTACTATTGGCAATATAGTAATTGAACCTCCGTTTTCAATTTGACAACCTTTTTCTAATAATCTTGAGTGTGTATAGAATATGTCTGCTGGATATGCATCTCTTCCTGGTGTTTTTCCAACTAATAGGCTTATTTCTCTATATACTTCTGCATGTCTTTTCAAGTCATCTATTACTACTAAGACATCATTTTTTTGTTGTGCGTAACATTCTGCAATTGATAATCCTACATATGGTGTTAGTGATAATACAGGTGGTTTTTCATCATTGAACGCTGTTAATATTATTGTATATTGCATTGCGCCTTTTTTTGATAGTTCATAATATATATTTTTTATTTCTTTTTTTGTTTTACCGATTCCTATGTATATGCAAAGAATATTTTTTCCTTTTTGGTTTACTATTGTATCTAAGCATATTTGTGTTTTCCCTGTTTTTTTGTCTCCTATAATTAGTTGTCTTTGTCCTTTACCTATTGGATATATTAAATCTATTCCAGATATTCCTGTATATAGTGGTGTATGTACTTTTCCTCTTTTCATTATTGGTAATGTTGCATTTTCTATGTTTAGCGCAAATAGATTTTCAAATTTTTTCCCTGTTAATTTATCTTCTCCGAACATATCTATTATTCTTCCAATCGCTCCTGTTGAAAAATATGCTTGACATTTTTCGCCTGTAGAATATGCTATATCGTCTAGTACAATTGGTTCTTTTTCTTCTAGTATCGCTATTACAATACTATTTTCACCTATATAATTTACATATCCAATGGCTTTATTATCGATTTTTACTTTTTCAAAGAATCTTACATTTTCTAATCCTGTAACTTCTACAATATAATCGTGAATTTTAGTTACTCTTCCTGTCTCATTGATGTTTTGTGAACTTGATATTTTGTTTAATTTATCTTGTATCATGTTATCAACATAGTTATCCATTTTTACCTCCAGCCTAGACTATAGTCATATATTTTAGATTTATAAATTATTATCATGCCTGTATATACTTTATCATCATATATGGTTCTTATATTTGGATTTATTCTATCATAGTTTTCGTATTTGCTTCCTACTTTTACGTATATTATTGGGCTTGTTCTATCTATTTGTTCGTCTAAGTATGTTTTTAATTTTGATATATCAAATTTTTTGTATTTTTGTTTAAACTCTTTGATTATGTCTTTTTCTTGTTCATTAAAGTTTTGTTCTATGTATTTGTTTTTTTCTGTTTCATCCATTCCTATCATTTTGTATGTTTCTTCAAAATTTAGTTTTCTTTTTAAGTCTTCGTATTTTTTGTTTTCTGTATATTCGTCTTCTTTAACATATTTATTTATGAAGTCTTGGATTGTTTTTTCTTTGTCTATATTGAATGTTTCATTTATCTTTCGATAGTTTTCAAAGAATGTTTCATCTATGTATGATGGTATTTTTAAATTAATATATGTTTCATCTTTGTTTATGTATTCTTTTTCTTTTTTTATTTGATTTGGTTTTACTTCTGTTAGTTCTTTTTCTTGTATTAGTTTTTCTTGCTTTTTATCGATTATTTGGTCGTATTCTTTAATTGTATTTACGAAGTATTTTTTTGAACTCTCATTTACCATTTTTACTGTTCTTTTTAATACTAAAAACATTAGTAATATCATTAAAGATATTACTATGCATACGGATATTGTTATCGCTATCATGCTGTTAATGGATTAAAGAACAATAATAAAAATGTGAACGCAAATAAGAATAGTAGAAATACTGTTGTTACAATTAATATTGTCATTACAGAGTGTACTACTTCAGATTTTGTTTCTGGATTTCTTCCTACTGCTTCTGCTACTTTTGAACCTAGTATTCCTATTCCTATTCCTATTCCTAGAAAGGCTAGTCCCAGCATTGTTCCAATAGCTGTCATTGTTGCTGCTAATATATTTTCCATATTCTACCTCCTTTTAATTTATAAATTTTGCTTGTACATCTAAATCTGTCAATTCTTCATTATATATTGGGTTTTCTAATTTTAGTACAACAATATTTCCTGAATCTTGGTATTCGATAAATGATGTAAATCCGTTTCCTCTAATCGATTCTGATACATTTATTTCTCTTTCTCCAATTTTTTGACCATCTACATATAATGCAATTTTTCCACTTTCTATTGTGTATGTTGGATCTGCTTCAAATTTAAAGTATATTTTGTTACGTGTTATTTTTGTTATTGATAATTTATAATCTGGATTATGTGTTTTATATTTTATTACATCTGCAACTTCTTCTTTTTGAATTGTTCCTAGTTCGCTAAGCATTGAATAATTATAACATAGACTTACTGTATATTCTTGGTTTGGAACTAAATCTATTATTTTATATGTTGTATTTCCTTTATCTATGTTATATGTATTTATATTTCCTTTGCTATCTTCTACTTTTAGGAAAACTTGTTCATATTCGTTTTTAGGATCACTTATATAATAATTTACATCTAAATAGTTTACCCCACTAGCTATTGATAGTAGTTTTACTGTTTTGTAATAGTTTTTTTGGGATATTACTTGATCTGTTACTGTATTTACTGTTGCTGTTATATCTGTTATTGTTGTTGCCATTGTATCTGCAGTACTCCCAAATCTATTATTGATTGCGGAGTTATTGTCTTTTATTTTTGATGCTATTTCACTTTCAAGTTTTTTTAAATCTTTTTCAGTTAATTGTTTTACTTCTTGTTCTTCTGTTTCTGTTTCTTTTTGTGGTGTTTCTTTTTTTACATAGTTATTTGTACTTCCACCTATTTTTTTAAGATCTATTGTGTTTTTTTCAAATATTAATTTTTCATTTGCTATGTCAAAGTCAAATTTTCCACATTCTAGTATCATTTCGTTTATTGTTTTTATATTTATTTCGTTATTCATTAATGTTGCATTTCCTATTTTATCTAGTTCAACAATTAAATAGTCTTTTGTATTTAACGAGTTTGTTTTATCCTTTATATTTGAACTAACTATTAGGTATTTTCTGTCTGATATTTTATAGAATGTTTCTTCACCTGTTCTGATTATTTCGTTTTGTTGTGTTAGTTTTTCTGTTTCTCCATTTTCATATACTTTGTAGCAGTCTCCATATATATACATTCTATAATCGTTTGGATTATATGCTACTGTAAATTGTCCCAATGTATATGTTTGATTTTCTGTTTCAAGATAGTATTTGTTATTCCATTTTTTTGTTATTGTTCCATTTCCTTTTATTTCTATATTGTTATAGTTTTCATCGTATACTAAACTAGAGGAACTTATTTCGTATGTTGTTTTTTCTTTTTTTAGTTCTTTTGTTATTACTAGTGTAAATAGTACGATTATCAAGATAACAGATATAATAAATATTATAAATGTTATCTTGTTTTTGGATTTATTTTGTTTCATATCGTTCCTCCTATTTGTATGCGTATTCTATTGATAATTGTTTCATTACTTTATTGTTTTTTAAGAATTGCATTTCTATATAGTATACGTCTTCGTATTCTAGTAATTCTGGTAATGTCATTATATAATAATTATCTGTTGGTTGTATGTTGAAATTTATTCTATTATCTTTTGCATATCCATTACTATTATATATTGAATATCTAACTTCATCTATTTCATATAATCTATTACTATTATAGAATACTATGTCCATTTTTTGTGGATTTGAATTATTTTTTGTTGTATATACATCACCTAGGTATATTCCTTCAAAGTTTTGAGAGTTAATTCTATATGTTTTTTTGTATTCTTCGGTTGGTTGTATTTGGTTTTGTTCGTCTATATATGTTATTACTTCTATTTCGTATTCTTTTCTACTACTTATATTCGTATCAGGTATTGTTATTGTCGAGTTTAATGATAGAATTGAAAAGTCTTTATTTTTTACTGATTCTGGTGTTATATCTGTTTTGGTATCGTTCATTATTTCGTATATATTTACTTTATATTTTCCTTCAACTATCATTTTATATGGATCCACTACGCTTATTTTAAAGTTTATATTTGTGTCATCATATGTTCCTTTTGTCCATATGAATGGTCGTGTTGGCGTTGGTGTTGTGTAGTCGTATGAAAATTCATCATCTAGTCTAATTAATTCATCATCAACTTCTGCATATGGAATTATTTCAATTTTATATTTTGTATCATATTCACAATTACTTCCTGGATTGCATAGTATCTTTTTTGTCATAGTTGCTGTTGGTATTAAATCATCTTCTAATCCAAAGTCTACTGGTGTTTCATTTAATATGTATTCACCATTTTCTTTATTGTATTTATATATGTTGTATTCAATTTTCTTTATACCACTTATATTATCCATACTGTATGTGAATTCTAGTTCTTTATTTTGATATGATTTGAAATTCATTTTTACGTTTTTCATTTGAATTCCGACTTCTGATAATGTTTTGAAATAGTATAGCTTTCCTGCTGAATTATAATCAACATCATATAATTGTGCATATTCTATTCCGTTATCTGTTACTAGATTTGCACATATTTTTATGTAATAATTTGTTTTTGGATCAAGATCACTTATTATGTATTGATTTTTCAATTCATCAACATTTGTTTCTAGTGTTTTTATGTATGTGCTTCCAAGTCCTGTCTCATCTACTTTATAAAGTTCTATGTATATTTTGTTTTGTGATATATATGATGCATTTGTTCCGTTAACTTTTATTCTGAATTTTGCTTCTGCTAGTGTTGTTGAAATATCCAATTGTCCTTGTTTATTTAGTAAACTTACACCTGGAATTATTTTATCAAATAGGAATGTTGGAGTGTCATCACAGTCTATTACTTTTTCATGTATTTGTTTTAATGTTACAGTATTATAATTATATTTTACACCATTTTGAGTTAATAGAATTGGAAGTGATGTGTTTGTATCGTATATCTTTGATTGTATGTTTATGTTATTCTGATCAAATGTTGTTTCATAAATTGATTCTGATGCATTATCATTATCATATATTAAATCATCGCTTATTGATATATATTTTTTTTCTGTTATGTCTGTATATTGAATAGCTTGTAGACCTGTTGTTTCGAATCCTGAAATTCCTGAATCATAGTATGCACTTACATTTACTGTTATTTCTTTATTTATAAGTTCGCTTACTTCTGTTAAATCTACTACTGCTCTATCTTGTTGTAATGGAACGAAGTCTACTACTTTTGTACTATCTGAAGTAATAAATTTTACTTTAAGCGCTGTAATTCTATCATATATTGATTTATTTCCTTCGTAGTTGTTTAATGTAATTGTTAGTTTATTTACATCTTTATTTAGATGGTATGTTATTCTAGGTAAGTTATATATTCCTTCAAAATTTTGTTCTACTAATTGTTTTGTTTGTACATTACCTTTTGTTAATGTTTGATCGTATGAAATAGTGAGGACTCCCTTTTGTAGATTGTTAAATGTTAGTATTTCATATGAGTCTTTATTAATTTCTATTGGTTGTGTATCTTTTAACACATTATTTATGTATGCACTGAAGGTTTGATTTTTTATTGCATTATCTACATCATGTATATTATATTTCCATGTTGTTTGATTCTCTGTTGTCGATGATGGATAAAGATAGATTATTGGTTCTTGTTTATTTGGTTGTACTGTTTCTGATCTTAATTTAACAGTGCTATCAATTACTTGTGGATAAATTGTTTCTGCGACATTATCTTTGTCTGTGTCTAGGTATGCTTCATACGAGAAGTAGTATTTTTTTCCTCTTCTTATTCCTTTGTCTAGTTCATCATCTACTATTCCATCCTCTAAATATATTGTTTCAAAGTTTATTGTTCCATCTGTATTTGCGTTGCTTATTATCCCATCTGGTGTTAATAGTTCGTTTGTTTCTGCATCATAAACATAGTATTTTATATATTTTAATAATCTGCTTGAGTTATCATAATTTGCTCTCATTTTATATCCTACTATGGTTTCTGCATTAAGGTCATCTCTTCCATTACTTATGTTAGAATTTCTTATCATATTTACTTCTATACAGTCATCTTTATTTTGTGGAAGATTTGGAACTACTCCGTTTGCTTGTAAAGAAATAATATTATTATTTATTTCTATTGGGTTTTGGTATCTTGTATAATCATATCCATTTGTTATTTCAATTGTATAATTTCCATTTTTTAAATCACTACTGTTTAAACCAAAGAATTCTGGTGTGATTTCGAATGTTGTATCGTAGTATGATTTTTTCAAGTTGCTTGAATATGGTTGTATATCTGTGTCTATTTTTTTTACTGTTTTTACCAATGGAGCAGATGTATCTCCTCCTGCATATAGATTAAAAGTTAATCCTGTTAGTGTTGTTGCTTCTAAATCATCATTTTCTTCTAGTGACTCAAGTGTTGCATTTATTTTAAATGTTTTATTGACATCTAACATTTTACTCATTGTGGCTTTTAATGGCCTTGTATTTGGTGTATTTACTACTGCTGTTCCTATTAGACAATATGTCGGACCATTGCCATCTTGTAGGTCTATTGTTCCATATACTGATATTGTATATGTTTCTCCTGACCTTAGATTGTTTTTGTCAAATGGTATTATTAAGTTTCCATAATATTCAAAAGATTCTGTTATTCCGATTGAATTTTTGTATACTACTGTCATTACATTTGTACTGTCTAGCGATAGAGTTCTTCCTGGATCATCTATTAGTATTTTACCTTCAATTCTTTCAAATGTAACATTTGTTTCTTCAAATGATACGCTTGGATATTCTACACCATCTAATTTGAATGTATTACTATATTCTGTTTCGTATTCTATTATTTTTTCATTGTCATTAAATTCGCATACTACTTTGAATACGTATGGTGTTCCTCTATACAGTGTTTTTTCATCTACTTTTAAATCTATTGATGTCAATTTTGATTTTTCTATTGTTGCGACAGGTTCTGCTACATTGTCTTGTGTAATTTGTGTTGCATCATATATCTCATATCTGTATGATTCTATACCATTGTCTGGATCTTTTAGATTTCCTAATGCAAGTGTAAACATTGATTCTTTTTTGTTTATTGAGTACATTGTCCCGTTTATTGTAGGTCTTTGTTTTAATGTTTTATATTGATATGTTTGATTGTAATTTGCACTCATTATTAAACCTTCATATACAAAGTTAGAAAGTGTTATTTTGTAATCGGTATTAGGATTTAGTTCGTTAAATATAACGTTATATTTATTATCTGTTATCATTGTTGAATCAATATCTTGTGATTTTATAACGTTATCTGACCCATCTGTAAGTGTTACTTTAAAACTTTGAATATTTGAATACTCTGATATTTTTAAATTTAGTGATAATGTGTCAGTTGTAAAATAATCTTTTTCAATATCTATTCCTAGACTTTCTGTTCTAAATATTTTATTTACAAAGTCGTTCTTATATTCTATTTCATCTTTTTTGTATATAGCTTGTGATATTAGTGTATAGTTTGTATCTGGTTTAAGATTGTCCATCGATATTGGTATATCATATATTCCATTAGGTGTAGTTGTCATATATACTACTTTACCCGTATTATTTTCTATTATTTTTGTTGTTGTGTCTCCTGTTAATAATCCGTCATTATCTGTTATTTGAATTTGTGCATCTATTATATTTGTTGTAGTTTTTAAATCTGTTACTGAGAATACTGGTAATTCTATATTTTTTGGTTTTTCTTCTTCTGTTGTTGTTGTTCCATTTATATTTCCATTAGATATTGTTGTGTTTTTGTCATTTCCTGTTGGTCCTTCTTCTATCGTTCCGTAATCTATATTTATTTCTTGTTCTTCATTTTCTTGGTTTTCATTTTCTGTTTCTTCTTCTGTTAATCCATTTTCTTCTGTTTCTATTTCTGGCAATTCTGTTAATTCTATATTATCATCAGAGTTAATTACCATTTGTGAGAATTCCAATTTTCTTTCTTCATTTAAAAATACTGATTTTTGATTTAAATCTATTGTTATATTATTTATTTTTATATTTGTATTAGATGCGATTGTTTGGTATGTTTTTTCTTGATTTTCAATTCTTATTACATTTTCGTCTATATATGTTATTTCGTAGTATCCATTTAATTTTTCTTCTCTATCATCATCTAATTTTAATGTCATATCATTTGATACTACCATGTATTTGTTGTCTGATATTTTCATTATAAAGTTTGATAGTTCAAGTTGTTTATTTAAATTTTTTATTATATATTTACCATTTGCATATTCTAGTTCTATTTGTTTTGTCATGTTATAATATGGAATTATTGGTGCATTTACTTCTTCTAGATTTAAAATTACGCTTTTATCAAGTGAACCAATTGAACCGTCTGTATAGTGAATAAAGTTTTTATTGTCGACTTTTATTTTAGAATCATTTACATCTTCAAATGTCACTTGGTCTGCATAGTTTTCTTTATATTTTGTATCTGCATCAAAATAGTATTTTGTAGAATAGTTTTCTGCGTCTTTTGTTATTATATATCCTGTTTTATTAAATCTATTATATGACTGTTTATTTTCTTTATAACCGTATATTATTGTAACTAATGTTATTGTGACTATCATTGCTGCTATTATCATTATTTTTTTTATCATTTAATCACCTATTCTTTTATTATCCTATATAATAGGATATCATGTTTTGGCTTTTTTTTCAATGGCTTATATGTTTTTTTGTAATCTATTATTTGATTTTTTTATTTTTTTTTAAAACTGTAAAGTACAAAAAAAAGATAATTGTTAGTTATCTTTTGATTTTATTACTTTTTAATCCTCGTATTTATAGAATCCTTCTCCTGATGATTTTCCTAGTTTTCCTTCATCAATATATTTGTTTACAATATTAAGCATGCCTCTATAGTTATATGGAAGCATCATTTTCTTTAATAAAGGGTTAATTAGTGTTGGAACTTTTTGATATTGTTCTACTATATTTTTTACTGTTTCTAGTCCTACTGTATCCATTATTTGGAATGGTCCTTTAGGAGCTCCTGTTCCAAGTGTCCAAGCTGCATCTATACTCTCTGGGTCAGATATACCATTTGCGTATAGGTCCATTGCACTTAGTAGGAATGGTACTAACATTGAGTTTAGTAGATATCCTGATTTTTCTTTTTCTACTGGAAGTGGTATCATTCTTATTGCATTAGCGAATTCTATTATTTCGTCAAAGTATTTTTTTTCTGTTTTATCGTGTCCCATTACTTCTACAATATTGTTTTTCCATATTGAGTTAGCGAAGTGCATTGACAAGAATTTGTTTGGTCTTTTTGTATGTTCTGCCATTTTTGATGGCAATAGTGTTGATGAGTTTGTTACTATCACTGTTTTTTCTGGTAATATATTTGAGATTTGTTCGTATAAATTTCTTTTTATTTCTATATTTTCTGTTATTGATTCTATTACTAGGTCTGCATCTTCTAGGGATTTTTTTTGGTCTGTTTCTATTTTTATATTTTCATAAGCGTTTGTTGCTTGTTCTATTGCTTTTTCTCTGTTGAAGTTTTTAGGGTCTCCTAGTCCCCTAGCCCAGTTATGTTTTGGTGTCATTTCTGTTAATGTTTCTATGTATGTATTTTTTAGTTTTTCTAGTGATTTTTTGATTTTTGGTTTTTTATCTTCTTTTCTAATTAGTATTGTTGTATCAAATCCATTGTATGCGCATTGATATGCGATTTGGGAACCTAATACTCCTCCACCTATTATTACTATTTTTTTATATTCCATTTTTTTCCTCCTTTATGTGTGCGGTTATTATTGTGTAGTTATGTTTATTTATTGTTATTATTATGTTGTCTATTTCACAATAATAGTTTTTTCCTTTTTGAGTTATTGTTGTGTTTTTTTCTTGTATTTTGTTTTTACAATATTCTACTACATTATTAGTATTAAGTTTTAGATTGTTTTTTATTCTTTCTATTCCTAATTTTGTAGTATGTATTTTATCTATGTTTTCTAATAACACTAATGACCACCTATGTTAATTATACATTATTTGTTATTTTTTTCTTAAATATTTATTGTTATTTTTATTTGTTTTTTACATTTTTATACATTTTTATGTTTAAAACATTCTTTTTCGTGTGAATTTATAAGACCAATAGCTTGTAGGTATGAGTATATTATTGTTGATCCTACGAATCTCATTCCTCTTTTGTATAGATCTTTTGATATTTTATCTGATATTTCATTTGTTGTTTTATTTAGTTCAATTATTGGTTCTTTTATATATTGTTTTAGATAGTTATGGAAGTTTCCATATTGTTTTTCAATTTGTTTAAATATTTTGGAATTATTTATTGTGGCTTTTATTTTTAGTTTATTTCTTATTATATTTTTATTGTTTAATAATTCATTTATTTTAGATTCATCATATTTTATTATTTTTTCTATTTCAAAGTTATCAAATGCTTTTCTAAAGGATTCTCTTTTATTTAGTATGCATTCCCACGATAGTCCTGCTTGGAATGATTCTAGTATTAGCATTTCATATAGGTATTGTTCATTTGTATTTAATTCTCCCCATTCTTCATCATGATACTTTATATATGTTTCGTTTTTTTCGTTACACCACTTGCATCGCATATTATCACCAACTATATTATAACAAAAAAACTAAGTATTTCTATATTTTTTACTTAGTTTTATTGACGTTTTCTATATTATTACTTTCTGTTAATTCTTATTAAAAACTACCTAAATACGTCATTTTATGATATACTTGTTTTAATAGGATAAGGAGGTTTTTCATGAACGATGAGATTATAGAATTTTTAAAACGAAATAGAGAAAATCTAAAAACTATTGATGGCAAATGGCAACAAAATGACTACTCTATAAATAGTGATGTTGATACTGAATTTTTTTCTAAATTGAGTACAATTGATTTAAAAAATACTAAGAATAAAACAAAATTCTTTCAATTGATAAATGAACTAGCAACTCAAACAGTTGATAGAACAGTAAAAAAAGTATCAAAATTCAGCACAATATCTGATTCTGATTTTGAACATGATTTAAGAATAAATGAATTATATTTAAAAGATTTAGTGGATAATTTTATTAATAATTTAGGAAAGAATATTTCATTAGCTAAATTTTATAAAACACAAATTGACTATTTATCAAGAGACTTAAAAAATACACCTTGGGGAGAACAATATGTAAATGAATTATTTAATAATATTGCTTATGAGCAATTATCAATCAGTCTTGAAAAAATGGTTGATTCAACATCTTGGAGTTTATATTGGAACGAAGAATTCCAAAATAATCGAGATATGATTAAATATGCAATAAGTAGAGATTGTAATGAAATAAATAATGTTCCAAATAATATAAAAGAAGATAAACAATTTATGATGGAATTGCTAGAAACCAATCCGGATTGCTATTTTGGAATGAGTTCAATAATAAAAGCAGACGAAGATGTTGCTAAATTTATAATTAGTAAAGATTGGAGACAATTTGTTTTATTTGCAGATGATAGTTTAAGAAATGAAGAATTTTTGAAAAAATGTAATTTAACAGCTGAAGATATTAAAATGTTATTAGAATCAATTAATAATTATAAACAAAATACTCCTTCGATAAGTAATTCTCAAAATACAAATCAAAAATCACCAAAAACTTTATTTGATGCAGAAGCATATAAATGTAGCTCATTTTTAGAGGGATTAAGTAAATGCAATTCTAATGAAGATATTAAAAAATTTGTAGATAGTATAGTTGATAGTTTTCCGCATTATGAAAATACTCCAGAACAAATTGGAACCTCAGAAAATTTCTACTCTAAAACACCATATGCAAATGATGGTGAGTATAATGGTTTTATTGATCCAACAATAAAGATATCTAATGCAACAGTGGGCTTTAATTATCATATATATGATAGAAATTATTTATATTCTTTTGCTTATGAATTAAGAAAATTAAATTTGCAAAGTAATACAAATTTATTACCGTATGTAATGAAATATTTGGATTTATATTTTGGTTTTCCAAAAGATAATATAGATAGAAGAGATGATGTTTTATATAATTTTGCTGTTGTACATGCAGAAGAATTTTATAAAAAATATAATATACCTATAGACGAAGATATGGGTGCAGTTAATCAAATGCAGTTGAATGGCGATTTTCCTTTAAGCGCTTTAAGAGGGACATATTCTGCTCAATGTGTTGAAAGGTCAGCATTAGCACAAAATATTATGAAACTATGTGGATATAATTCATCTATAATGTTTGGTGATTGTGAGTCTAGAGGGCAAAATGAAGGACATTGTTGGAATTCAATTTATGATATGGCTGGTAACATATTAATTATTGATTTTAGTAATACTGTGTATTCTTATAAAAATGGGCAATTTTATAGACGTGAGCCTTATTATTATGCAGTAAGTAGTGCTGACTATATAGCACAAGACAGATTATTAGAAATGCCGGATTATCATTATGAAAATGGTAAAAGAGTTAGGGATAAATTGAATAGAAAATATGCAATTGGTAAAACAATGAATATGTCAGATGAAATGGCGACAGGAAATAAATCAAAATGAGTAGCATAAAAGTTATTGCTACTTTTTTTGATAAAGTATTTAAAATAATTGATATAAAAAACCATCATTCTTTATATAATATAAAATGTAAAGCTATTGTATTATTATTCATAAAAGTATAATAAAATGGGTATTCCATGCTATAATGTTTATAGGAGGAGATATTTATGAAGATTATTACTGACGAAGGATTAAAAAAAATAGTAGAAGAAACAATTGGTAATAATGATCCATTATTTAATGATTCTGTATTTGATATTGTAAGAAAAATTATTAAATTGCCAGAAGGAACAGAAATAACAGTTAATCAATTATTAGGAGATATATATCCTAGAGATACAAATTTTATGTTTGAAGTTGATAATTTTGTTGCAAAAGTATGTGAAAAACTAAATATTATTTTAGATAAAAGTAAGCATGATGGACAAGATATTGGATTACCATTTAATATTTCATTTATAAAAAAGACCTTATCTGATGAAATAGTTAATTCTATTCCCGAAACCCTAAAAGATTTTGTTTATATTTATAATGGTAATATATATGCAAAACAAAAGTTGCCTATCGAATTGGAAAAAGAATTTGAAGAATTAATAAAAAAAATAAATAAAGATTAAAATAGTGAATAGTTTAGAATCAGTCTAGACTATTTTTTGTACAAAAAAACTAAGTATTTCTACTTAGTAATTTCTTAAATGGGGCGCTGTGTGGGAATCGAACCCACGCGTGTCGGAACCACAATCCGATGTGTTAACCACTTCACCAACAACGCCATGTCTTTTTAAGACATATATATTTTATCAGTAAAATAGGGAATATGCAAGTGTTTTTTTTATTTTTTTTATTTTGGGTTTTTGCCTATACACTAATACATTAATATCATACTATAACCTAGGAGGAATGTTATGAAGAATTATGGTGTTAATGATTATTATAATTATATGAATAATAATTATAATCAACCTTTATATAATCAACAGAATTTTAATAATATGAATAAAGTTAATTCTAAATTATTTGATCCTTATGTTGGTTTTATAAGTGGTAATATGTTTCCTGATTTATATAATGCTTATAAGTTGTCTAATCCATTAGAGATTGAGCCTATGAATGAGCAAGCTGAGCTGTTAACTAGTATTGATGCTTTATGTTTTGCTTGTATTGATTTGAATCTTTATTTAGATTTATATCCTGAGGATAAAAGTGCGATAGAATTATTTAACAGGTATCGTGTTCAAAAAGAAAAATATGAGAAGGAATATGAAAGAAAGTATGGTCCGCTATTTATAAGTAGTGATGCTTTGAATACTTTCCCTTGGGCATGGGATAATTCTCCTTGGCCTTGGCAAAATAAATAGGAGGTTTTTATGTTTTTATATGAAAAGAAGTTAGAATATCCTGTTAATATAAGAAAAAAAGATTTGAAGATGGCAAAATATTTAATGGCTCAATATGGTGGTCCTGATGGAGAACTTGCTGCATCGCTTCGTTATATGAATCAAAGGTATAGTATGCCTGATGATAAGGGTAGAGCTCTTTTAACTGATATTGCTTGTGAGGAGTTAAATCATATTGAGATTATTGCCGCAATGATTCATCAATTGACTGATGGGGCTAGTATTGATGAGTTAGAAAAGGCTGGTTTAGGTGGTCATTTTGTTCAGCACGATCATGGGCTATTTTTAACTGATGCGAATGGTGTTCCTTGGATGGCCTCGTATATCGAAACAACGGGGGATTATATTGCTGATATAGAGTCTGATATGGCTGCTGAACAAAGGGCTAGGGCTACTTATGAACATTTAATGGATTTAACTAATGATAAGGATTTACTTGGACCTTTATCTTTCTTAAGACAAAGAGAAATTGTTCATTATCAAAGGTTTAAAGAGTTAAGAAATTATTATCTTGAGAAGAAAATTTAAATACTTGGAGACAAGTATTTTTTTGCCATCTTCATTATATTATATTGTTGTTTTTATTTTTTTTATTTATTTATGACTATTTACGTATTTTTTTTAATATATTTTAATGAGGTGGATTATGAAAAAGGTTTTAATTTTATTTGGTGGTAATAGTAGTGAACATTTTGTTTCTTGTAAGTCTGCTAAGAGTATTATTGAACATATTGATAGAAAGTTGTTTTTTTATGAGATGGCTGGTATTAGTTTGGATGGTGAATGGTATAAATTTAATGATGAGTTAGATTATTTAGAAAATGGTAATTGGTTAGAGGGTAGAGTTTTTAAGATTGACAATATTATTGATTATTTGAGAGATTTTGATGTTGTTTTTCCTATTACTCATGGTAAGTTTGGTGAGGATGGTAAGTTACAAGGTTTTTTTGATTTATTTGATATAAGATATGTTGGTTCTAAGACTAATGGTAGTGTTGTTGGTTTTGATAAGAGTTTGTCTAAGTTGATTTTTGAATCATTATCTATTCCTCAGGTTCCTTATGTTGTTGTTAGTGAGAAGTATAATGTTTTTAATATTATTGATAAGATTGATTTTCCTATGATAGTTAAGCCTTGTTCTGGCGGTTCTTCTATTGGTATTAGTAAAGTTAATAATAAAAAAGAACTTAATCGTGCGATTAAGTTAGCTTTAAAGTATGATGATAGGGTAATTATTGAGAAGTTTATTGAGTGCAGGGAGTTAGAGTGTGCGGTTTTGGGTAATCGTGATTTTATTATTTCTTCTCCTGGTGAGATTAAGTCTTCTAATGAGTTTTATGATTACGATGCGAAGTATGTTTTAAAGTCTAGTACTTGCATTGCAGATGTTAGTAGTGATGTTGTTGATACTATTAGGAATTATTGTAGTAAGATTTTTAAGTATATGGGTATAAAGGATTATTGTAGGATTGATTTTTTCTATGATGGAAATTCTATTTTTGTTAATGAGATTAATACTATTCCTGGTTTTACTACTATTAGTATGTTTCCTAAGTTGATGGAGAATGAGAATATAAGTTATACTGATTTAATTTCTATTTTAATCAACAATTGTTAGTATAAAATATGTCATCTGGTTTCATATTAAAAATAGCTGATATTTTTACTGCTATATCATAGTTTAATCTTTTTTTTTTATTTTCTATTTGTGAGTAGTATGATGCGGTCATTTTTAGTATTTTTGCCATGTCGTATATTGTGTATTTGTTTTGTTTTCTTATTTTTTTTAATTTTTCCATGCTATACATTATTATCACCTTGTTAATTATATCATATGATGCACTATTCGTCCATGGTTTTTTGTTTTTTTATGAGGGAAAATTAGTTTAGGTGGTTATATGGCTAACAATTCACAATTTGAAATATACAATATTATTGGTCGTAATTTAAAAAAGTATAGATTACTTAAAGGGTATACTCAAAGGAGTTTATCTGAAGCTCTTAATTTAAGTGAAAGTTTTATTGCAAAGTTAGAGTCTCGTACTAATCAAACAATTTCTATTGATACGCTTTTAATGATTGCTGAATTTTTAGATGTCGATATTACTGTATTTTTTGATAAAAGCACAAAATAAAAACCCTTTTATGGGTTTTATTTTTTATATAATCTTTTTATTTTTTTGTATGATTCTTTTGTTTTTAGTTCTCGTAATCTTCCTTCTTCTATATTTTGATTATAGTTTATGAAGTTTTCTAAAAATGTATTTGAAAATTTTTTATTTTCTTTAAAATAACTTACAAAGTCTGACGGCTCTATTTTTTCATTTTCTACCGCATACATTATATCATTTCTTTTTTCATTTGTTGGATCTTGTTCTATTTCTTGATATGTGTTTCCAATTATGAATAGTATTATTTTTTCTAATTCTTTTTCACTGTTATTTCTTTCTAGCAGTTTTTTTATATAACTTAGTTGTTTAAGTCTATCTTCACATATTTGTTCTGCTTCTACATTATAATTATTTATTTGCGCGATTATTTTTTCTTGTTGGGTTAATGGATTTTCTTTATAATATAGCAATTGATTTAAACTTAATGGATTAATTTGTATGTATTCTTTTTCTTTGTTTTGTTGTTTTATAATTTCTACATCATATTTTTCTGATATATAATTTGCATTTTTTCTATAAAAATATGATTGTAGATATGCTTCTATTAATTCACGATAATTATATATCGTGTTTACTGTTCTTTTTATATCTTTATTTAAATACATTTTTAGTTCATATATAATTTCGTCTAATAGATCTAACGACACTTCGTCTATATCTCCTGTTTTTTCTCCTATATATTCTTCGAAGCATTTTTCTTTATATAGTATTGATATAAGCGTTAATACGTATGTAATATGTTGTTCTTTTGTAGTCATCATTATTCTTTGTTTGGTAATATCAAATTCATTAATAAGTTTTTCTATTATGTTTTCCATCCATGATATTTCATCGCGTTTATCTATTTTTATTTTATTCATATTTTTCCCCCTGAATAAAATTATGCTTTTTTACTATCGTATTTTTTTCTTTCATTTGTATTTAATATTCTTTTTCTCATTCTGAAGTTTTGTGGTGTTACTTCTACTAATTCGTCTCTGTTAATATAGTCTAAGCAATATTCTAGGCTCATTTTTCTTGGACGTTTTAGTACTACTGTATGGTCTGATCCTGCTGCTCTTGTGTTTGTAAGTTTCTTTCCTCTTACTACGTTTACTGCTAGATCGTTGTTGTGTGAGTGTTCACCAACTATCATTCCTTCATATACTTCTGTTCCTGGTTCAATGAACATTACTCCTCTATCTTCTAGTCCGCCTATTGCGTATGCTGTTGATTGTCCATTTTCCATTGATACAAGTACTCCAAGTTTTCTTTCTCCAACATTAGTTCCAGCCATTTTTCTATATTCTTTAAATGTATGGTTTATCATTCCATATCCTTTTGTCATTGTCATGAATTCTGTTGAGAATCCTATTAATCCGCGTGATGGCATTGTATAGTTTAGTCTTACTTGGTTTTCTTCTGTTACCATGTTTTCCATAATTCCTTCTCTATTTCCTAGAGCTTCTATTACTGATCCTACGTATTCTTCTGGTACATCTATTTGAACATCTTCAAATGGTTCGCATTTTACACCGTCTATTTCTTTTATGATTACTTCTGGCTTTGATACCTGTAGTTCAAATCCTTCTCTTCTCATATTTTCTATTAATATAGATAGGTGTAGTTCTCCTCTACCTGAAACTATAAATGATTCTGAGTCATTTGGTTCAATTTTTAATGATACGTCTTTTTCTGTTTCTTTTATTAATCTTTCTTCTATTTTTCTTGCAGTTAAAATTTTTCCTTCTCTTCCTACAAATGGAGATGTATTTACTCCAAATGTCATTTGTAGTGTTGGTTCATCTATTCTTAGTAGTGGAAGTGCCTCTTCTTTGCCTATTTCACATACAGTTTCTCCTACACTTATATCTGGAAGTCCTGCAATTGCGATTATATCTCCTGCTTGTGCCTCGTTTATTTCTATTCTTTTTAATCCAATATATCCGAACATTTTTTGAATTCTAAATTGTTTAATTGATCCATCAATTCTTACGCATGAAACCATTTCATTTACTTTGATTTTTCCTCTTTTTACAACACCTATTCCTATTCTTCCTACGAAATCGTTATAGTCTAGTAGTGCTGGTTGGAATTGTAGGGATCCTTCTAGTTCTACTTTAGGGGAAGGAATGTTTTTGATAATCATATCGAATATTGGGTCCATTGTTTCTTTTTGTGTAGATAGATCTTGTTCTAGACTTGATGTACCGTTAAGTGCTGATGCATATACTACTGGGAAGTCTAGTTGGTCTTCGTCTGCTCCTAATTCAATAAATAAATCTAATACTTCGTCTATTACTTGTGCTGGACGAGCTGTTGGTTTATCTATTTTATTTACTACTACTATTGGTGTAACTCCTGCTTCTAGGGCTTTTTTAAGAACAAATCTTGTTTGTGGCATTGTTCCTTCATATGCATCTACTACAAGTAATACTCCATCAACCATGTTCATAATTCTTTCTACTTCTCCACCAAAGTCTGCATGTCCTGGTGTGTCTAGTATATTTATTCTTGTTCCTTTATAGTCTATGGCTGTTGTTTTTGCTAGTATTGTTATTCCTCTTTCTTTTTCTATATCATTTGAATCCATTACTCTTTCGTCAACTTGCTCATTTTCTCTAAATGTTCCTGATTGTCTTAATAATTGGTCTACTAATGTAGTCTTTCCATGGTCTACATGGGCTATTATAGCTATATTTCTTATATCTTTCATAATTTCACTTCTTTCTCCGACCTAGGTATTATATCATAGTTTACTTTAATACGCAAAGATTTTTTTAAAAAGAAAAGTAGATTATTCTACTTTATTTTCAGGTATATCGATTATTTCTAGATTTGATGTGTCATAGCATACTTTTGCGTGGTTTTCTCTTATCAATTCTTTTGTTATTGTATTACCTGTAGTTTTATCTATTTTTGTTCTGTATACTTTTCCATTTCTATATACTATACCGTCTTCTCTTGAAAAGAATACGTCTTCAGCATGTATGTGATAATTAAAGTTTTCTTCTTTATTTGATCTTAATTCTCCACAAAGGTATTCGTCTGTTGTGTATATTATTAATTGATATGTATTATCTGTTGTGTTTTTAAATCTATAGTCTAGGTAGTTATACATTATTGATGTTCCTGTTCCGAATGGTATTACTCTTTTGAAGTCTGGGAAAAGGTCTAGGTTATCGTGATGATGGTGTTCTGTGATTGTTAGGTCTGTATGTAGTATCATCCAGTGTATAAGGTTTGATAGTTGACACATTCCTCCTGCTATTCCTTTTGATGGTTTATTATTATCTATTGTTAATCCTTCTTTGTATCCTTGTCTTTTTCCACATTTTCCAACTAGATACCAAAGTGAGAAAGTCTCCCCTGGTTTTATTATTATGTTTGTTATCTTAGGAGCAGCAATACTTAGGTTTACTGCTTTATTTTCTTGTAATTGTAAGTCTACATTTCCTAGTTTTCTTCTTATTAATGAATTGTGTTTATATATTACTATTGGTAATAATTCTTTTTGTTTTGTTTTTGCGAATTTTTCTTTTGATAATATGTTTTTAATATGTCTTA
>Ga0129307_1000891_pt1 | contig 39280 bp, 33 predicted proteins | sample P1105metagenome_FD_94437 | JGI IMG/M metagenome (GOLD analysis project Ga0129307, IMG submission 94437) | Capybara group fecal microbial communities from Wisconsin, USA - P1105 metagenome | ecosystem: Host-associated > Mammals > Digestive system > Large intestine > Fecal | place: USA: Wisconsin...
AGAAAAAGGAGCAGAAAAACAGATAAATAATGGCTATTTTGCGCTGAAATTACCTTAACCAAGTGCAAATGGCAGCTAATACATTGAGTAGGAACAGGATAAAGGTTATTATTCAGAGGTTCCTTAGATACATCAGCTGACGGACCTGAAAAGGAAAGCGTCAGGCCGAGTGCGCGAAGACCACCTGTGCAGAGTATTCTGCATCAAAGGACGGCCATATAAGGTGCAGAGCGATACCCACTCAGGCCAAGGCAGCATTGGCACGCTGCTCCGCCATGATCCCGTCAGTCCATAATGGTACTTCTGTGAAAGCAGCTCGGAGAGATCCTCGGAGGGGTGAGATTCCCATGATGTGCGCCAGCACAGGCTATGTTGCCGCCCACGGCTCGGGAAGTTGTGTCGAATAGAGCCATGTATGAAATGTCCGCAGGGTCGCCTCTTTGGGGCGACCCTGCATTCTCTCACTTTGATAGCAGAGATATGGGAACTGCCTTAAATACATATTGGTCATTCTTCCTCTCTCACTTTACCGTCTGCTTTGCAGCCAAAATAGTTACCTCCATTTTTTCTCCCCTCATTCCATGTTCTCCTTTGAGTATTTGTCACCGCGTAGGCAGTTCTCATATTTGTGCTATCAAAAACTACACAACTGATGTCTTATGCCACACGGAATAAGGAGGACTGCTATGAGTAAAGCCACGATGTTTGAAAAATACCCGGATGTTGTTGAAGTTGATGACCTGAGAGCAATGCTCGGCGGGATCAGCAAAAAGCTGGCCTATCGACTTCTCGCTGACCAGGAGATCCGAAGCGTCAAAGTTGGAAGGGCCTACAAGATCCCGAAGGTCTGCATCATCGAGTATTTAATGGGGGAAGAAATGTGCCGCATCAGCATTCGCTAAAAGGGCGAGCGACTGTCAAAAAGTGTAGATAAATCGAGTCGTTTTTCTCCACTTGGAGTATGGCTATTTCAACTTGCTTGTGATATGTTTGCGTTGTCAATGGCAGGCAAGTTTAACCGTGTTATTGCAAAGGAGGAAATTATGATAACAGGATGCCTGCAACAAAAAAATGGACTTTACTATGCCGTGCTGTACTTGAAAGTGGATGGAAAAAGAAAGCCCAAGTGGATTTCAACGAAGCTCCCCATTGAGGGTACAAGCAACAGAAAGGCACAAAAAGCCTTCGAGGAGATTCGTATGCAGTATGAGAAAGATGAAGAAGAACGCATCAAGAGGACTATCGAAGCCATGGAACTGGCAAAGAATACGCACCCCGATGCGCTCATCCTGTTCACGGACTATCTCGACAAGTGGCTCAAAAGCGTCCGTCCGACAATCGCAACCGCTACATATCAAAGCTACAAAAATATGATTGGCGCCCGAATCAAAACATATTTCTCTCCTCTGGAACTGCGCCTCAACGAGGTATCGCCTCAACATATCCAGGACTTCTACCAGACCATTCTGGATGATAACTGTACCACGAACACCGTCATTCATTATCACGCTGTTATTCGGAAAGCCTTGCAGACAGCGGTAAAGAAGGATATCCTTGCGAAGAATGCGGCAGACCAAGTAGACAAGCCCAAAAAGAATGTGTTCCGGGGAAACTTCTATAGTGAAGATGAAATGATGACGCTGTTTGATGTAATCTCCGGTGACCCGCTGGAGCTGTGTGTCAAAATCGCAGCCTACTACGGACTTCGTCGCAGTGAGGTGCTTGGTCTCAGATGGGATGCAATCGACTTCACAAAAAAGACCCTTTCCGTCAGCCACAAAGTTATTGAGGCTGAAGTGGATGGTAAGTATGTTCCGGTCGGAGAGGATGTCCTGAAAACAAAGTCGAGTTTCCGTATGCTCCCCCTGATTCCCGCAGTCGAGAAGCTACTCCTGGAGGAGAAGGAAAAGCAGGAGATGTTCCGTAGGCTCTTCAAGAAATCCTACTGCCGAGATTATCTCGACTACATCTGTGTAGACCAAACCGGAAAGATCCTTCGCCCAAACTATGTCACAGAGCATTTCGCATGGCTCATCGAAAAGTACAATCTGAAAAAGATTAGGTTTCATGACCTCCGTCATACATGCGCCAGCCTGCTCTTGAGCAGTGGCATCTCCATGAAGCAAATTCAGGTATGGCTTGGACACAGCACCTTCTCGACTACAGCAGATATTTACGCACACCTTGATTATGCCGCTCAAGAGGAATCTGCAAGTGCCATGGGAAGCATGTTCATGCGTGACGACAACGAACAGCCTGCATAAAAGAACCTGCAGTGGAAAACCACTGCAGGCTTCTGGCGGAGACGGTGGGATTCGAACCCACGGACCGGCTCATCACCGATCAAACGATTTCGAGTCGTTCTCGTTATGACCTCTTCGATACGTCTCCATGCTGTATTCCCAACGCTTTGCGGGTTTCGCTCACTAACAGGGCCGAGCGTAGAAAACGTAGAACAAAGCGTAGAAAAACCGTAGATATAAAGTTGTTAAAAAGCGTAGATGAACCGGAAAGTCCAGAAGTACCAAGGGGTTCCGAGGTTGGGCCATCTACAAACCCACACGATTTCGAGTGCCATGGAGTGAAATTCCCTTAAAAGTCGCTAAGAGACTTTAGGCTCCCTCCAAAGCACAAACCACTCGCACTCCACGCCAAATGCAATCGCAAACGGTAGTGTAGAAAAAGCGTAGAAACGCCCTCTACCCTGCACAAAAGGATACCCCAAAAACGCAGTAAAATCAAGGGTTAGCGGCAGAAAAGAGAAAACCGACCCACACGATTTCGAATCCGGACCCTTCAGCCACTTGGGTACATCTCCGTATATTTTTTGAGAGCGCGACGTATCCGAAAAATCCACGGACCCTGCCGCCGCGCTTATGTTTGCCGGACAAGTGGGAAACATGAGCGTGACTTTATTCTAACACAAATCCGCAAAAAAGCAACGGCTGTTTTGCTGGATTTGCCCGAGGGCTTGCCGAGCAGAATAAAATATGCCGAATGCGAGGAAAAGTGGGTTTCCCCTTTTCAAATCATAGCTGGGATGATACAATAGCCTCACTTGGCGAAACCTGTGGCGCAAACGCTTTGCGCAGCAAGCCGTCGCGGCCTCGGCGGCAAGGGGTGGCCTGCCCCTGGGCATCACGGGCGTACAGATTAAAAGAGGGGGAACGTATTTTTATGAAACAACGAGAGAAGCTCAGCTCCCGCCTGGGATTTATCCTGCTGTCGGCGGGCTGCGCCATCGGTATCGGGAATGTGTGGAAATTCCCGTATATCACCGGACAGTACGGCGGCGGAGCCTTTGTGCTGATCTACCTGTTCTTCCTGGTGAGTATGGGCGTGCCGCTGGTGACTATTGAATTCGCCATTGGCCGGGCCAGTCAGCGCAGTCCGCTGCGGGCCTGTACAGTTCTGGAGAGGCCGGGACAGAAGTGGCATCTCCACGGCTACATGGCTATGGGGGGCAACTACCTGCTGATGATGTTTTACACCACTGTGGCTGGATGGATGCTGCACTATTTCTATCTCACCGCCATCGGTGCCTTCGCGGGGAAAAACACTGCCGGGGTGGCCGATATCTTCGGCGAGATGCTCGCCCAGCCGGGGACCATGGTGTTCTGGATGGTGGTTGTTGTTGTCGCCGGGTTTGGAATCTGCTCCGCGGGCGTGCAGAACGGCGTGGAGCGGGTCACCAAAGTCATGATGCTCTCCCTGTTGGTGCTGATCGTAATTCTGGCCATCAACAGCATGATGCTGGAGGGCGGCATGGAGGGGCTGAAGTTCTATCTGGTGCCGGATCTCCAGCGGATGCTGGATATCGGCATCGGCACCGTCATCGTGGCGGCCATGAACCAGGCCTTTTTCACCCTGAGCATCGGCATCGGCTCCATGGCGATTTTCGGCAGCTATATCGGCAGGGAACACGCCCTTTGCGGAGAGGCGGTCCGGGTGGCTTCCCTGGACACCTTCGTGGCCATCGTCTCGGGCCTCATTATCTTCCCCGCCTGCTCCTCCTTCGGCGTTGCTGCCGACAGCGGCCCCGACCTGATTTTCAAGACCTTGCCCAATATCTTCAACCATATGGCAGGAGGGCGGCTGTGGGGCAGCCTGTTCTTCCTGTTCATGTCCTTTGCTGCGTTTTCCACAGTGATCGCCGTGTTTGAAAATATCCTCTCCTGCTGCATGGATCTGACCGGCTGCAGCCGGAAGAAAGCCGCTGCGGTGAACACGGGACTGATGGTTCTGCTGTCCCTGCCCTGCGCACTGGGCTTCAATCTCCTGTCCGGCGTCCAGATTCTGGGCGGGAATATCATGGATCTGGAGGATTTTCTGGTCAGTAACGTGATTCTGCCTCTGGGCTCTCTGGTCTATCTGTTGTTCTGTGTGTCCCGCCGGGGGTGGGGCTGGGAGGCCTTCCTGAAGGAGGCCAATTCCGGAAAGGGCCTGAAAATGGCAAACGGACTCCGGCTCTATATGACCTGGATTCTGCCGTTTATCATTGTCCTGATTTTCCTGCTGGGTATGCTGGACAAATTTTTCTGATCCTGACTCCCTGCTTTTGCAATCACAATGGATATTCAAACAGAAGATAACGGTGGAAAGCTCTTTTTGAGCAAAACCTTGAAAAGATGGAGGCAGCGCCTATGAAGAAGATTTTAATGCTGGGCATGGGAGGAACCATTGCATCAGAGCCCACGGAAAATGGGCTGGCTCCGGCGATGACGCCGGAGCAGCTGCTGCAGCAGGTGCCGGCCATCTCACAAATCTGTCAGGTGGAGTGCAGGACCCTGTTTGCCATTGACTCCACTGACGTCACCCCCCGGCACTGGCTGGCGGCGGCAAAGGCCATCCAGGAGGCGTATGAGGACTACGATGGATTCGTCCTCAGTCACGGCACGGACACCATGGCCTATACCGCGGCGGCCCTGTCCTATCTGATCCAGGGAGGCCGGAAGCCCATTATCCTGACCGGGGCCCAGAAGCCCATCCGGTTCGCGGACACGGACTCTCGGATCAACCTGACAGACGCCTTTGTCTGCGCCTGTGCCCAGGAGATGGCGGGGGTGTATATCGTGTTCAACGGGCGGGTGATTTTGGGGACCCGGGCCCGAAAGACCCGGTCCAAGAGCTTCCAGGCCTTTTCCAGCATCAACTATCCCTATGTGGCCGTGGTGCAGGACGGGCGGCTGCTGCAGTATATCCGGCGGGAGGGTCAGGAAGAGCCGGTGTTCGCCCAGAAGCTGGACGAGCGCGTGGGACTGCTGAAGCTGGTTCCAGGCACCGATCCGGCCTTGCTGGAATTCCTGCTGGAGCGAAAGGATGCGGTGATCATAGAAAGCTTCGGTGTGGGCGGCCTGCCCACCTATGAGGATGGCCGCTTTGGGAAGCTGATCCGGCAGTATACCCAGGCGGGGAAGTTCGTCATTATGACCACCCAGGTGCAGAATGAGGGCTCCGACCTGACGGTGTACAGCGTGGGACGGCCCTTAAAGGACTGTGAGAACCTGATGGAGACCTATGATATGACCACGGAGTGCGCCCTGGCGAAGCTCATGTGGATTCTGGGGCAGACCCGGGACAGTCAACAGGTTCGGGAGCTGTTCTATCACCCGGTGGCGGAGGATATTCTTCTGCGGACGTGAAAAGATGTAGCATTACGGGAAACCAGCCCCGCGGCGAATCGCCGCGGGGCTGGTTATATCTGCGAATGGGAAATGTCAATCAGCGGCGGATGTGCCTGCGGCGGAATTGGATTTGGCTGCCTGGAACTGTTTTCCCGTGTGGTCGATGGTATAGTCGGTGCCGCACTGCCCGGAGTAGATGAGCTTGGAGATGGGGACGATGGTGTAACCCTGGGAGATGAGGGTTTCCAGAATCGCCGGCAGGGCCTCCGGTGTGTGCTTGGCGGCGTTGTGGAACAGGACAATGGAGCCGGGCTGGACCTTGGAGGTCACCCGCTGGGTGATCTGGTCCGCCGGAATCTCCTTCCAGTCCAGAGAGTCCACATCCCACTGGATGGGCTCCATACCATAAGCCCGGATGGCCTGGATGACATGGTCGTCATACTCGCCGTAAGGACAGCGGATCAGGGTGGGTCGGACGCCGGTGACGGCCTCGATCTTGTCACAGGACTCCTTCAGGTCCGCGGTGATCTGCTCCGTGGACAGGGAGTTGTAGTGGTCGTGGTGGCTGGAGTGGCTCATGACTTCGTGTCCCGCGTCTGACAGGGCCTTGACGGACTCGGGGTACTTATCCACCCAGTCGCCCACCACGAAGAAGGTGGCTTTTACATTGTACTTTGCCAGTATGTCGATGAGGATCTGGGTGTCCTCATTGCCCCAGGCGGCATCGAAGCTGATGGCGCAGGTTTTCTGCTTGGTGTCCACACAGTAGATGGGCAGGGGACGGTCCGTGGCATAGGCGGAGGCAGATGGGTAGGCCGCCACATAGCCCACCATGCACAGGGCCAGGACGGCGGCCAGAAGCGCTGTTTTTTTCGGTTTCCAGGTGATGATTTTCAAGGGAATCCCTCCTTGAAAAAAGACTATGCGGAGGGAGGCCCTTCTATGCCGCGGGAGCTCCGGGAACACAAAAGAGCAGCCCCGCCGTGAAACAGGGCTGCTCTTAAAAACAGGGATTCAGATGGCTTCCAGAGGCATGGCCATCAGATCGGCCATGGCTTTCCGGGCCTCCGGGCCCAGGGGCCTGAAGGGGGAGCGGCAGAAGCCGCAGTCCACACCCCGCAGAGTCCAGCCGTACTTCATGGCGTTGAAGATGCCCACCTTGACAGTCTCCTCCACGCGGAAGTTGATGGCGTGCTGCCAGCGATAAGCCTCGGCCATGTCGCCCTTGTCAAAAGCGTCCCGCACCTTGTGGAACAGGGGAGCGAACAGGTTGACCGTGGTGCCGATGGTGGCGCAGGAGCCCATGGACAAAGCGCCCAGCAGCTGCTCGTCAAAGCCGTTGATCAGGGCCTTGCCGGGGAAGGCCTGCCCCATGCGCTCCAGGCTGTACAGGTTGGTGGAGGTGTGCTTGATGCCCACGATGTTCTCGCTGGCCAGCAGCCGGCCGGCGTTGTCCTTGCTGAACTCCACGCCGGTGAACTGGGGAATGTTGTAGACGATGGCGGGCACGTTGGGCAGCGCCTGGATGACGTCCTCATAGTAGCCCATGATCTCATCCATGGAGAACTTGTAGTAGTAGGGAGGAATCATGGACACCGCCAGGGCACCGGCGGACATGGCGTGGTCCGCCAGATCGATGACATCCTTGGTGCGGATGGTGCCCACATGGGAGATGACGGGCACCCGGCCGTCGGCGGCCTTCAGCACATGCTCCAGCACCTGCTTGCGCTCCTCCAGGGTCAGCAGCAGTCCCTCGCCGGAGGAGCCGCAGCAGTAGAAGCCCTCGGCGCCGTCTTGAATCTGCAGCTCTACAATCCGCTCCAGCGCGTCATAGTTGACGCTCTCATCCTCATTGGTGGGGGTGATGAGGGCGGACCAGATTTTCCGGAACTGCTCGGGTTTCACGCTTACCATGCGGTCCATCCTCCGTCGATGATCAGATTGGAGCCCGTCATGAAGGAGGAGGCCTTGGAGGCCAGGAAGATCAGGGCGCCGTTGTATTCGTTCTCCTGAGACATGCGGCCCATGGGCATCCGGGCGCAGAAGTTGGCCTGGAAGGTGGCGTCCTGGGTGTCACGCCATACGCCGGCGGGGGTCAGGGTGTTCACGCGGATGCCCTGCTTGCCCCAGTAGGTGGCAAGATACCGGGTCAGGTTATAGACGCCGGACTTGGCGGCGGAGTAGGCCACGGGCTTGATGAAGGGGATGCCAGTCTGCTCCTTCTTGTAGGCGTAGATGTCCTGAATGGGAGAGACCATGCCATAGATGGAGCCCACGTTGATGATGGAGCCGCCCTTGTTGGCCTTGACCATCCGGGCGCCCACGGCCTGACAGGCCAGGAAGGTGCCCACCAGGTTCACATCCACCACCTCGCGGAACACTTCCTCGGGGAAGTTCTCGAAGGGGCCGGAGACCTCGGGAGGCGCGGAGGGCTGGGTGTCGATGCCGGCGTTGTTCACCAGCACGTCGGGAGCGTCGCCCCAGGCGGCCTCCATGTCGTCCAGAACCTCGTTCATCCGAACCTTGTCGGTGATGTCCACGGAGTAGAACCGCAGGTTGGGGTCAGTGAGGGCCTGCTCGCCCAGGGCCTTCGCGATGCGGTCATTATTCACGGTGCGGCCCCACACGGCCACCTTGGCGCCGCGCTTGTTGAGCTCCTGGACAAAGTTCTTGCCGATTTGCCCCAGGCCGCCGGTGACGATGCAGATTTTGTTTTCTACACTGAACAGTTCGTCGTTCATGATGCTAATAAACTCCTTTCGGAAATAGGTCGGGAATGGAATTGACAGGAAATCGTACCCTTATGCCAGCAGCAGATTGGGCAGCCAGGTAACGACGCCGGGGATGTAGGTTACCAGCAGCAGGGTGGCGATAAGGGGTATCAGGAAGGGGAGAATGGATTTATACAGCTTCTCCAACTTGACCTTGTTTACGTCGGAGATGACGAACAGGCACACGCCAAAGGGCGGAGTCACCTGGCCGATCATCAGATTCAGCACCACCATCACGCCAAAGTGGACCAAGTCCAGACCCAGGCCGTTGGCGATGGGCAGCAGCACGGGCAGCATCAGCGTCAGAATGGCGCCGGGCTCCATGACCATGCCCAAAACCAGCAGCAGAATATTGATGACCAGCAGGATGACGGCGGGATTGCTGCTGATGCCCAGAATGAAGTCGGCAAACTGGCGGGAGATGCCCTCCATGGCCATGACGTAAGTAAACAGGGTGGAGGTGCCGATGATGAACAGGGTGTTTGCGGAGGAGATGGCGGAGTCCTTCAGACACTTCTTGAAGCTCTCCCAGTCCAGGGTGCGGTAAACGAACAGGGAGATGATCAGGGAGTAGATGACGGCGATGGAAGAGGCCTCGGTGGGAGTAAACCAGCCCAGGGTGAAGCCGGACAGGATGATCAGGGGAGTCATGAAGGCGGGGATGCCGTAGATGAACTTCTTGATCAGCTGGCGCAGGACGAAAGGATGACGCTCATATTTGCGCACGACGGCAAAGCCGAAGATCATCACCATCAGTAGCAGGCCCATCAGCACACCGGGGACCACGCCGCCCATGAACAGCTTATCCACGCTGACGCTGGCCACGCTTCCGTAGATGATCAGGGGGATGGAGGGCGGGAAGATGGGGCCGATGACGGAGGAGGCGGCGGTGACGGCACCGGAGAACTCCTCGTCGTAGCCGTTGGACTTCATGGCCTCCATCTCAATGGCGCCCAGGCCGCCGGCATCCGCCACGGCGGAACCGGACATGCCGGCGAAGACGATACTGGCCACCACGTTGGCATGGCCCAGACCGCCGGGAATCCAGCCCACCAGCTCCTTGCAGGCGTCGAAAATCTTCTCCGTGATCTTTCCGGCGTTCATCAGGTTGCCGGCCAGGATGAACAGGGGAACGGCGATGAGCAGGAAGGAGTCCACACCGCTGACCATCTTCTGGCCGATGACCACCAGGGGATAGCCCAGGGACAGGCAGCCCAGAATGGCGGAGGCGCCGATGGAGATGCTGATGGGGACGCCGATGACCAGAAGGATCACAAACGCGATCAGGAAAATAACCATATTTGTGTCCCTCCTTTACTGCTCCACCGGCTTGCCGGCGAGCTTGAGAATCTCCTCCACGATCTGCTCCACCGTCTTCAGCGCGATGTAGGCGCCGGCCACAGCCATGGGGAAGTACTGAATGGTATAGGGAACCTGGAGAGTGAAGGTGGAGTAGTAGCGGGTGTTGACATAGGGATACTGGGCCACAAAGGCGATGATCATGACGATGCCCAGCATCAGGCTGAATAGCTTGTTGATAAAATAGAGCGCTTCATAAAGACCGCCCTTTGTGTGGCCGATCAGAAAATCCAGCCGCATCAGACCGCTGTTGTGATACAGGGGGATCAGGCCGATAAAGGCCATCCAGAGAAAGGCGATGCCGCACAGCTCAATAGTGCCGCGGTAGGACTGATTGAAGAAATTGCGGCGGATCAGCTCCGTCACAATGAGCAGGACCAGCGCGGAGATCATGAGCATACACACGATCTCGCCCAGCTTAGCAATAGCCGCTGTGATTTTTTTGCATACTTTCATACAGATAATCCCTCATAAGGGACAGCTGCATAGGCATGGGCCTATGCAGCTGTCGGAAGTACATATTCGTTGGAGCTTAGCGGACGACAGCCAGGATGGAATTCAGAAGATCCTGATCAAACCAGGACTCGTTGGCGTAGCGGTCATAGTAGGAGTCGCCGCCCAGGGCGTCCTTGAAGGACTGGACATCGGGCTCGAAGTCGAACTCCACACCGGCGTCCTGCAGAGTCTTGGTAGCGGTCTCGTTGTCCTCGGCGATGGTGTCAAAGCTGTACTTGGCGGCAGCCTTGGCCTGCTCCTTCAGAATGTCCTGCACCTCGGGAGCCAGCTTGCTCCAGGTCACGCTGTTGACGGCCATGGTGCAGCCCATCCACATGTAGTTGATGTTGGAGAAGTACTTGATGTCGTCATAGGTGGCGTTGGCGACCAGATGATAGGTGGCGTTGTCCTGACCCTCAGCGGTGCCGTTGGACAGGGCCAGAGCCAACTCGGGCAGAGCCAGGGCCACGGGAGTGGCGCCCAGGGCCTCCCAAACATCCAGATACAGCTGGCTGGTCGGGACACGGATCTTCAGGCCCTTCACGTCGTCAGCGCAGTGGATGGGACGGTTGGTGGTGGAGATGTGGCGCATGCCATTGTCGCCCTCGGCCAGGTAGATCAGGCCGTACTGGGGAAAGTCGGAGAAGATTTCCTCGCCCACGTCGCTATTGGTGACCTCATAGGCCTGCTCAGCGCTGTCGAACAGGAAGGGCAGGTCCAGAACCTTGGCCTTCTCATAGAAGGAGGTGAAGCCGGAGGTGCCGGCGAAGATGATGTCGATGGTGCCCATGCGAGTGGACTCGATGGCCTCGGCGTCGTTGCCCAGCTCGTTGGAGTGGTGGACGTCCAGAGTGATGGCGCCGTCAGAGGCCTCGCTCACCAGCTCGGCGTACTTGATGATGGTCTTGGTGGGAACAGAGTTCTCGTTGCCGGGGGAGTAGATGGTCAGGGTGACAGGCTCAATACCGGTTTCCTCGCTGGAAGCGGCGGCGGAAGTGGAGCCGGAGCTGGCGGCGGGGGTGGTGTTGCTGCTTCCGCAGGCGGCCAGAGAAAGCATCATTGCGCCAGCCAGCAGAAAAGAGACAAGCTTTTTCATTTCAAAATCCTCCTTTTTCAATCAATGCCACGCCATATTGGCTGCTGCCCTATTGTGCGATTGCCAATTGTATGACATCTAACTAAAATAATAGCAAATTCCCTTATAAAGTCAATTGAAAAAGCATCCAAAAACAAGCGGAGTTTTTTGGCTAATAGTTCCGAAAAAACAAGAAAGATCGTTTGATTTGTGACAATTTGGGCTGTAATCTGAGGAAAACGGTTAACTGAAATTTCAAAAATCATGGAAATATAAAGAATCCCCGGCAGGAACCGCTCCTGCCGGGGAAACAATAAATTGTAATACAATTGGTCAATATTTAAACGTTTTTATGAACTGGGGTATTCACATTCTGGGTCAAATCCTCCTGAACCTTGTCCAGATGGGCACGCATTTCCCGCTCAGCTTGGGCGGCATCCCGGGCGATGATGGCGTTTACAATGTTGCTGTGGGGCATGACGGCATTCCGCACGTTCTGCTCCACCTGGAAGGTATAGCTGCGGAAAGTGTGCATCCCTTGGCAGACATGGCGGTTGATCTCGATCATCAGGCTGTTTCCGCAGCTCTCCACAATGGTGCTGTGGAACTGCTCGTCCAGCCGTCCGATCTTCACGGGATCGCCGTCCTCAATGGCCTTGAGGAAGTTGCGGTGGACTGCCTCCAGACGCTGGATATCCTCCGGGCTGCAGTGCTCCGCCATGCGGCGGGCAGCCATGGGTTCCAGCGCGGTGCGGATTTCCAAAGAGTCCCGGAGTTCCCGCTCGTTTTCCACAAGCCAGTCAATGGCATCGATGCCGGAACGGGGTTCCTCGGCCACAAAAGCGCCCCGGCCAGGCTTGATATCCACAATTCCCTTGGCTTGCAGCAGACGGAAAGCCTCACGGACCGTGCCCCGGCCCACGCCCAGCTGCTGGCAGAGCTCCATTTCCGCAGGCAGCTTCTCTCCCGGCTTAAATGATTTTTCGTCAATGAGATCGCGGATTCGTTCCTCCACCTGGTGGACAATGGGGACGCGCTTAATAGGCTCCATGAAACTCGCCTCCGTATCACGTTCAAAACAGTTGAGCTTATTTTACACGGCATATAGGGAAACGTCAAGGAATTTTTGTACTCTTGTGTGACAATCCCTGTATCTTTGTATGACATCTGAAAATAGATGCCGAAAAAGAGAAAAAGAGAAGCGCGGCGCCGACGGCGCCGCGCCCAAAAGCTAATAGGGAAGTGCGATTGATCATATGGCATCAGATGTTCAGCCTGCGGCGCAGCTCCTTCACCTTATCCCGTCCGATGGGCAGCACCTCGGAGGAGCCCCGAACCCGAAAGGCAAAGCTGTTGCCGTTCCAGGGGAAGATGTCCGAGATATATTTCAGCTGAACCAGGCAGGTCTTATGGGTGCGGTAGAATCCCTGGGAAGACAGCCGGCTCTCATAGTCAGACAGGGAGGAGCTGTCGCTGTACCGTTCACCGGAAAGGGTGTGCAGCACGCAGCCACGGCCGGAGCCGTCGGTTTCGATATAGGTGATGTCATTGATATCCAGCAGGGTGGTGTGGCGGTTGCTGCTGACAGCCAGACGGCCGGGACTCTGGGACTGGGGAGACTGGACCTGCGCACAGCGGTCCAATACCTGACGGATGCGCTCTGGGTCAAAGGGCTTGAGGATATAGTCGTCTACCTGCAGCTCAAAGGCGCGCACCGCGTATTCGGAGTAGGCGGTGGCGAAGATGATTTTGGCGGAGGGCATCAGCCTGCGGGCCAGGGCGGCCACGGTGGTGCCAGGCATGTCTCCAAGATGGATGTCGATGAACAGGATATCAAAAACCTCCGACTCCAGCAGACTCATGGCCTGCGCGCCGTTCCCCGCCTCCGCGATCTCCGCCTGGGGCAGGAACTGACGGATCTGATGAATCAGCTCCACACGGGAATACTTTTCGTCATCGATCACAGCGATACGCATGGGAAGATCACTCCTTTGAATCGGTTGAAACATGGAGACGGGCCTCCTCCGGCGGAACCAGCGGGATGGTGAAGGACACGGTGGAACCCTGTTCGGTGCTGTCGATGGTGAAGACGCACCGGCTGCCATAGATGCTGCGCAGGCGTTTGCGGACATTGAACAGGCCCGTGTAGGTGGGGTCGTCTGGATCGTTGAGCTTTTTCAGCACCTCCGGCGGGAAACCGTGGCCCTTGTCTGAGACCCGGATGTGTGCCTGCTCCTCGTCCTGCTGGATCTGAATAAACACATGGCGGTCATCCACCGTGGTGCCTCCGTGCCGTACGGCGTTTTCCACGATGGGCTGCAGGATCAGGGGCGGCAGGCGGAGGGCGGTCAGGTTTGCCGGAAGGTCCTTGGTGACATGGACCACGCCCTCAAAACGGGCCTCGGTGAGGAACAGATAGTTGTCCACATTGGAAAGCTCCTGTTCCAGGGTGACGAAGGACTCGTTGATGGAGAGCGTCTGACGGAAATAGCTGGCCAGGACCAGAATGGTCTCCCGGGCCCGGTCCGGGTCAGTGAGACACAGGGCGGAGATAGTGTTCAGAGCATTGAAGAGGAAGTGGGGATTGATCTGAGACTGGAGGGCCCGGAGCTCCGCCAGCTGCCGCAGCTCCACCTGATGCTGCAGCTCTCCCAGCTCCAGCATGGAGGAGAACAGCTGGGCCAGACTGCTGGCGGTGCGGATATCCGCCTCCAGCACCAGACTGGGTCCCTGCGGAACCACCAGCATCAGGGTTCCCACCACCCGGCTGTCCCAAATGAGGGGCGCGGCGATGGCGGCACTGCCGGGAGAAGCGGGACTCGCGTCCCTGACATAATTCCGAATGACCACCAGATCCCGACTCTCCACAGCCTGGGCGGCAGGGGGCGGCAGGGGAGAAGCGGAAAGCGAGACGCCGCTGGAGGCCAGGACCTGCTCCCGATCCGTGATGATTGCCTGGAAATCGGGAAGATTGGCCCGCACAGTATCCATTGCCTGCTGCATGGCCTGCCGGTTGCCCATGCCCTCCCGGAGATAGGGCAGGCACTTTTGAGCGATGAACAGCGCCAGAGACTGCTGCTCCGCCAGCTGGATCGTCAGCTCCCGGTTCAGCCGGTCCAGCATATACATGAACAGTACCAGCCCCATGGAATTGACCACTATTTTCGGCAGAAGGATCGCCTTTTCCAGCGTCACCGCCGCTTCAAAGGGATGGGCCAAAAGAAGGATGAAGCTGCACTGAAGAAGCTCGGAGAGGATGACCAGCCAGATCAGGGACAGATACCGCTGCTTTTGCCGTGCGAACCAGCGGTAACTGACGGCGCCGATGACGCCGAAGAAAAAGGTGCCCACACCACAGGCCAGGGAAGTGAAGCCCTCTGGATTATAAAGGTAGCGGTGGATGCCGCTGATGGCGCCGGCACAGAGACCCGACAGGGGGCCTCCCACAAGACCGGCGGCCACGGTGCTGACAACCCGGGTATTTACCACGGCACCCTGAAAGCTCAGGCCTGTGTAGGTGCCGGTGATGGACAGCAGGCCGAAGAGCAAGCCCAGACACAGCTGCGAGGGGATGGAATGGACCCGCTGTTTGAGCATGGCCCGCAGGGGGCGAATTTCCGTCAGAAGCGTGGCCGCCAGAAGCAGCATCGAGATATTCACGACCAGATGGATGAACAGATTGTCTCCCATAGTCTCCCCCGTCTTGCCGCCGTCATCCGGCGGCGGTATTGAAATTCACATTTTCACATTATTATATAGTTTATCATGTCCGCATTTTCATTTCAAGGAAGGAATCCGTTCCCCCGCCAATTTTAACTGTTCTCCCGTAAAAAACAGCCGTACGCGTCAAAGCTATTGACGATGACAGAAATTTAACATATTATTCACACAACAAGAGGCGACAAGGCGGATTTACCTGTCCCTCTGCTCCCCAGAGGCTTTGCCGCTGGGGAAAAATCAATTAAAAGGAGAGAATAGAATGAAGATGAAGAAGTTTTTGGCTCTGATTCTGGCGCTGGGTATGATTCTGACCCTGGCCGCCTGCGGCAGCAGCTCCAGCTCCGGCAGCTCCGCCGCCGCTTCTTCCCCAACCTCCAGCGCTGCCTCCAGCAGTCAGGAGAGCGGCAGCAAGGGCCTGACTGAGGCCGAGCGCGCCAAGGAATTCATCACTGTCGGCACTGGCCCGACCTCCGGTATCTATTTCCCCATCGGCGGCGCCTTCGCCACCGCTCTCAAGGAGTGGGGCTATCAGACCTCCGCTGAGGCCACCAACGCCACCGGCCAGAACATCCAGAACATCCTGAACGGCGACGCTGAGATCGCCATCGCCATGCAGGACGCCGTCATGCAGGCCTACACCGCCACCGGCGCCTATGAGGGCCAGCAGCCCGCTACCGGCCTGAAGGCCCTGATGCGCCTGTGGCCCAACTACGTGCAGCTGGTCACCACCGCTGACACCGGCATCAAGTCCGTTGAGGATCTGCGCGGCAAGCGCGTGGGTGTCGGCGCCGCCAACTCCGGCGTGGAAATCAACGCCCGCATGATCCTGAACGCCTACGGCATCACCTATAATGACATTACTCCCGACTACCTGGCTTACGGCGAGGCCATCGACAACATGAAGAACGGCCAGTGCGATGCCGTGTTTGTCACCTCCGGTCTGCCCAATGCCACGGTTATGGACCTGGGCGTCAGCTATGACATGGTCATTGTCCCCATCGACGGTGAGGGCCGCGACAAGCTGGTTGAGGAGTATCCCTACTACGCCAAGTCCGTCATCCCCGCCAATACTTACAACAACACTGAGGACGTCGAGGGCGTTTTCGTGTACAACATCATGCTGGTCCGCGAGGATCTGAGCGACGCCATGGTCTATGATATGCTGGAGGGCATCTTCACCAATGTCGACACCATCAAGGCTTCCCACAACGCCGCCGACAAGAACATCGACATCACCTTCGGCGTGGACGATATCCAGCTGCCCCTGCATCCCGGCGCCGAGGAGTTCTGGAAAGACAACGGCTATATCGGCTGACATCTGAATCCGCAATAATTTGACCCTGAGTCGGAGCGGCGCGGGCGGCGGAGTTTCCGTCCGCACGCACCGCTCCCTCTTTTGGGAGACTGACTGGGTATAACGATGACAAAGCGCCATGCTTTTCAGGCGGCGGTGTTTTTGACCGCCGTCACGATTCTTTTCTGCTGGGCTTTCGCGTTTCCCGCGCGGACTGTGTTCCAGCTCTATGACCGGGATCGGAACACCGTGGTGTTCTCGACGCCCATCCAGCCCGGAGATAAGCTGCGGCTGGAGATTGAGCACTCCTTTGAGCACATCCCCTGGTACGAGTTTTACACCGTTACTGATGATCTGCAGTTCAATCTGGACGCCATTGCTGTGGCAGGCTATGGCGCTGGGATCCCAGCTGAGATGGACGTTCCCACCCGGGTGGAGGACGGCCTGGTATGGATGGAGGACATCAACAGTCTGTTTCCCCAGTTCAGCTGGATCACATCCAATCAATATATGAAAGGCCTCACCCTCAATGGGGCGGAGGTTTTCGATTTCCGGTCCCTGCCGGACGCCAGCAGGATCCGGGGCGAAATAATCACAACGAGGGGGTATTTCTCTAATGTCTGACTTGAAAAAAACTGCGGTCCCCGGCACCGAGGACGCATCCCCCATTGACGCCGCCAAGGGCGCGGAGGTCATGGAAAAATATGAAAAGGAATCCCGCACCCGCAAGTTCAGCGTCGACTGGATGAACAGGCTCATCTATTTCCTGTGCCTGGCGTTCACCCTGTACCACTTGGCCTATGCCTCCGGCATCCGCCTGCTGCAGATGGTCAACATCAAGCACCATGCCATCCATGTGGGTCTGGTGCTGGTGCTGGGCTTCCTGCTCTATCCCGCGTTCAAGAAATCCAGCCGCAAGAAGATGGCTTGGTATGACTGGATCTTTGTGGCATTTTCGGTTATTATGCCCATTTATGTATTCCTTCGATATCCCACCTTCATCTCCACCGGCTTCCAGGGTGAGACCATCGACATCATCATGGGCACCATCCTGATCTTCCTGGTACTGGAGTGCTCCCGCCGCATCAGCGGTCCGGCCTTGAGCATCCTGTCCATCATCTTCCTACTCTACGGTCTCTTCGGGCGGTATTTCCCCGGCGTGTTTATGCACCGCGGCTATACCTGGCACCGGATCGTCACCTATCTGACCACCGATATCTACGGCATCTACGGCTCTTCCGTGAAGGTGGCGGCCACCTACATCGTGCTGTTCATCATCTTCGGTGAGGTCATGAACAAGTGCGGCATGGGCCAGTTCTTCAACGACATCGCCAACGCCTTGGCCGGCCACACCAAGGGCGGCCCCGCCAAGGTAGCCGTTCTGGCCTCCGGTTTCCTGGGTTCCATCAACGGCTCCGCAGTGGCCAATGTGGTCACTACCGGCACTTTCACCATTCCTCTGATGAAAAAGACCGGCTACACCAAGGAGTTCGCCGGCGCCGTGGAGGCCACCGCCTCCGTGGGCGGCCAGCTGCTGCCTCCCATTATGGGTGCCGCCGCCTTCGTCATGGCGGAGACATTGGGTGTCCAATACAGTGCCATTATCAAGGCCGCCGTCATCCCCGCCCTGATCTACTATCTGGGAATCATCATCCAGGTCCAGATGAGGGCCACCAAGGACGGCCTGAACGGCTTGCCCAAGGAACAGATGCCCAAGGTTGGCCAGGTTATGAAGGAGCGCGGCCATCTGCTGATCCCCATCGCCTTCCTGCTGTATATGCTGATCTGGAGCGGCAAGACCGTTATCTTCAGCGCGTTCTGGACCATTATGGTTACCATCGTGGTGGCGGAGCTGCGGCCTATCAGCCGCATGAGCCTGAAGGATATCTGCGATTCCTTCGTGGCCGGCGCCAAGTCCACCGTCTCCGTGGCCATCGCCTGCGCCTGCGTGGGCATTATTGTGGGCGTCTGCGGCCTCACCGGCTTCGCACTGAACGTGGCCCACGCCATCATCAGCATCGGTCAGCAGAGCCTGCTGCTCACCCTGCTGTTCACCATGATCACCTGTATGATCCTGGGCATGGGTCTGCCCTCCATCCCCTCCTACCTGATCACCGCCACCATCGCGGCTCCCGCTCTGGTGGAGCTGGGTCAGCCGGAGATCGCGGCCCATATGTTCTGCTTCTACTTCGCCATGTTCGCCAATCTGACTCCTCCCGTGGCTCTGGCCTCCTTCGCTGCGGCGGGCCTGTCCGGAGGCAGCCCCATGAAGACGGGTTGGCAGTCGGTGAAACTGGCTTTGGCTGGCTTCATCGTACCGTTCATGTTTGTGTACAACCCGCAGCTGCTGCTGGAGAATGTGACGCTCCTCAGCGGTATCCAGGTGGTGCTGACCTCCTGCGTGGGCGTGGTCCTCATCGCCGCCGCCGTGGAAGGTTATCTGATGGGCCGACTGAACTGGCTGCTGCGGATCGTGGCCATGGCTGGCGCCCTGCTGCTCATCGACAGCCGCCTGGTCACCGACATCGTCGGTATCGCCATTCTGGCAGTCATCCTGGCCGTTCAGAAGGCTGTTTCCTCCAAGCAGAAAAAGACTCCCACACCTACAGCAGCGGCCTGACCTCTGATCTGAATAGGAAAGCGCCTCCGGCAGCGGAGGCGCTTTCTTTATGATAAATGGGAAATACCGGTGGAAATAAGGCGTGGAATCTGGTATGCTGAGAAAAAAGCATACAAAAGAAAACCTTGAGAAGGAGTGTTCCTCATGCCTCAGTTTGATCCGCAGAAATACGCCTATCCCTCCCACCGGAACATCATCTACGCCCGCCATGCCATGGCTTGCACCTCCGTGCCCCTGGGGGCCCAGATCGGTCTGGATGTCATGAAGGCCGGCGGCAATGCCGTGGATGCGGCCGTGGCCATGGCCGCGGCCATGCCCCTGCTGGAGCCCACCGGCAACGGACTGGGTTCCGACTGCTTCGCCCTGGTTTGGGTGGAGAGGGAGAAGAAGCTCTACGGCCTTAACGCCAGCGGAGTGGCGCCCATGGCCCTGACCGCGGATACCGTGCGGAGCAAGGGGAATGACGCCATGCCGAAAGAGGGGTGGCTGCCCACCATGGTTCCCGGCGCCCCGGCGGGCTGGGCGGAGCTCAACCGCCGGTTCGGCACAAAAACGCTGAAAGAGTTGTTCGCTCCTGCCATCGCCTATGCCCGGGAGGGCTATCCTGTCCCGGTAAACGTGGCAAAGCAGTGGGAGAGCGACTCCAGACGCATCGCCGGAGCCATGGCAAAAGACCCGGCGCCCCATGCATACTGGTGGAAGTCCTTTATGAAACAGGACGGTACGCCCTACCGGGCAGGCGACTTGTTCCGCTGGGAGGCGTACGCCGCCACCATGGAGGAGCTGGCGGCCACCGATTGTGAGAGCTACTACCGGGGAGCGCTGATGGAAAAGATCGTGGCCTTCAGCCAGGAGACCGGCGGCTATTTCTGTGAGGCGGACTTCCAGAACTATCATCCGGAGTGGGTGGAGCCCATCACCGCCGACTACAAGGGCTACACCGTCTGTGAGATCCCGCCCAACGGCCACGGCATCACGGTCCTCATGGCCCTGAACATCCTGAAGGGCTTGGAGCTGCCGGCGGAGAAGGACTGCGCGGAAACCTACCACAAGATCCTGGAATCCATCAAGCTTGCCTTTGCCGACACCAAGACCTATGTGGCCGACCCACGGTACATGAAAACCAAGGTGGAGGACATGCTGTCCGAGGAGTACGCCGCCCGCCGGCGGGCCCTGATCTCAGACAGGGCCCTGATGCCGGAGGCGGGGGATCCCTCCTGCGGCGGTACCATCTATCTCTGCACCGCCGATCCGGAGGGGAACATGGTGTCCTTCATCCAGAGCAACTACATCACCTTCGGCGCCGGTGTGGCTATTCCTGGCACCGGCATCTCCTTCCAGAACCGGGGGGCCAACTTCTCTCTGGACCCGGGCAGCGACAACTGTCTGGCGGGAGGGAAGAAGTCCTACCACACCATTATCCCCGGCTTTCTGCTGAAGGACGGGGAGGCCGTGGGGCCCTTTGGCGTCATGGGCGCCTTCATGCAGCCCCAGGGCCATGTGCTGGTGGCGGTGAACACCGTCGACTACCACATGAATCCCCAGGAGTGCCTGGACGCGCCCCGGATGCAGTGGATCGGCGGAAAGCACATCCAGCTGGAGCGGGAGGTACCCGCCCACGTCGCTCACAAGTTGGCGGAGATGGGCCATCAGGTGGAGATTGTGAACACCAATATCTCCATGGGTCGGGGACAGATCATCTGGCGGACGGAGAACGGACTGCTGGTGGGAGGCACGGAGCCCCGGTGCGACGGCACCGTGGCGGCCTGGTAACATCCGCTGTTTGGAGACTTTGAAGCCATCCTTCTAATGAAACGGCATCCGAAGAGAAAATTCCTCTTCGGATGCCGTATCTGTATGCGGGATTCTTCCTTTCAGATAGTCCGGGGCGAGCTGAACCCGGATTGTCCCGGCGGACATCCATCCGCGCTGTTACATGTCTGGCGCTATACCCGTTCTGTCATCATACGGATGATCTCACGATCCGTCTCCTTCATGCCCACCTTGCCCAGGTGGCCGATGTTGCGGATGGTGTTCTCCACACCTTTCAGCACCAGGCCGTCACCGTCGTAGAACTGCTGCCCCTGGCGGTACATCTCATAGCCCAGGATGCCGGCGTCCACGGAGGCGGCGATCTTCGCTGCGCAGGAGGATTTGGCCCCGTCGCAGACAATGCCGGAGGTGATGGCCAGAGCGTTGACCACGGTGTGGGCGATCTCCTTATAGCCGCCGCCATGCAGATAGGCGATGCCCGCTCCGGCACCCGCCCCGGCACTGACGGCGCCGCAGTAGGCGGACAGTCTGCCAATGCCGGTTTTTTCGTGGAGCGTTACCAGGTTGGAGATCAGAAGCGCCCGATACAGGGTATCCCGGTTTGCCCCCAGCTCTTTGGCATATTCGATGACCGGCAGAGAGGCGGTGAGGCCCTGGTTTCCGCTGCCGGAGTTGATGACCACCGGCAGCTCACAGCCGTTCATCCGGGCGTCGGAGCCCGCCGCGGCCCGGGCCCTGGCCCGCGTCCGCACATCCGTGCCATAGGCTGTCAGGAGGACGCTGCCGATATTGGCCCCATAGCTGTTTTTCAGTCCCTCGTCAGAGATGGCGGTGTTCAGCTTGATCTGCCGGGACAGCACCGCCTCCACATCTCTCAGATCGCAGGTCTGGGCAAACTCCAGAATCCCCTCAATATTCAGCAGGGAATAGTCCGGCGCGTCCGGGTCCACGGCATCCAGAATCTCCTTTTGCTCCAGCACCCGGCCGTCCTTTTCCACAAGAACCAGATTGGTGTGCTCGTTGACGGCCCGGACCTTCGCATAGGAGCCGGCCCGGGAAGCCGTTACCGTGATGTCCAGCACATAGTCGGACTGCGCCGGGCTCACGGTCACGGAGGTATGTTCCAGGTACTCCGGCAGCCGGGCTTTTTCCTCGGGAGAGATATGGGAGATGACCTCCAGCTGCGCGTTTTCGTCGCCGCACAGAGCGCCGATGGCGGCCGCGACGGCAATGCCGCGCCGCCCGTCGGTGTTGGGGACCACCACGCTTTTTACGTTTTTGATGATGTTGCCGCTGGCCTCAATCTGGATGGCCTCCGGCAGCGCGCCCAGCACCGCCCGGGCCTTGGCCGCGCAATAGGCGATGGCGATAGGTTCCGTGCAGCCCATGGCCGGTACCAGCTCCCGCTCCAAAATCCGCACATAGGTTTGATAGATCAGACTGCCGCGTTCCATCATAATTCCTCCTTGGTTCCTCTTGGATTCCAGCCCCGCCTCCGTCAAGGAGACTGTGGAAGGCCCGCGCCGTTTTCAGACGATATTGCAAAATGAAACAGCGATATGTATCACAAATATTTTACAGGCAAACAGAGGAAAAGTAAATGCGAAAAATGCTGAGACAGCTCCAATAAACAAGGTGTCTCTTAACCAAACAGTCTCCGGTTCCAAAGGAACCGGAGACTGTTTGACACCATGTCACTGCTGGGAATACCGGGAGAGGAACTGGCGGGTTCGTTCTTCCCTGGGATTGTCGATCACCTCGTGGGGATCGCCCTGCTCCACAATGACGCCGCCGTCCATGAAGATCACCTGATCCGCCACATCCCGGGCAAAGGCCATCTCATGGGTGACGATGATCATGGTGGTTTTTTGATCCGCCAGGGAGCGAATGACCTTCAGCACCTCACCGGTCAGCTCCGGGTCCAGGGCGGAGGTGGGCTCGTCAAAGCAGAGAATGTCCGGATGCAGAGCCAGGGCACGGGCAATGGCCACCCGCTGCTGCTGGCCGCCGGAGAGCTGGTGGGGATAGTGGTTCGCCCGGTCAGACAGGCCCATTTGGGCCAGCAGCTGTTTGCCGTGGGCCTCGATATCGGTCAGGATCTGGGCCTTGTTGGCCTTGAAGTCAGGCTGCTCTTTGGCCAGTAGCTGACTGGCCAGTGTCACGTTCTGCAGCGCCGTATACTGGGGAAACAGGTTAAAGGACTGAAACACCATGCCGAAGTGAAGCCGTTTTTTGCGGATTTCGCTCTCCCGCTGGGTGGCGGGGTCCGCCGCGTCGAACAGGGTCTTGCCTTGGACGACGATGGTTCCCTGATCCGGCGTCTCCAAAAAGTTCAGACACCGCAGCAGCGTGGTCTTGCCGCTGCCGGAGGAGCCGATGATGGCCAGGGCCTGTCCCTGCTCCAGGGAGAAGCTGATATCCTCCAGCACATGGGTGGCGCCGAAATGCTTTTCAATGTTATGTACTTCCAAAATCGCCATATCAGCACCCCCTTAACGGAAATAGTCCAGCTTCTGCTCCAGCTGTCCCAGCAGGACGGTCAGAATACCGTTGAACACCAGATAGTAGACCGCGGTGAAGAACAGCGGCCAGATGGCGCCGGAGATGCCCTGGGAGCCCTTCAGGAAGGCCTGACCGGCCCAGATGATCTCCTGCAGCGCGATGATGCGGGCGAGAGAGGTGTCCTTCACCAGGGTGATAATCTCGTTGGACATGGGGGGTACGATGCGTTTGATCATCTGAAGCAGGGTGACCTTGAAGAAAATCTGACTCTTGGTCATGCCCAGCACCAAGCCCGCTTCCTGCTGTCCCTTGGGCACACCCTGGATGCCGCCTCGATAGATCTCGGAGAAATAGCAGGCGTAGTTGATAATGAAGGACACCGCCGAAGCAATAAAGCGGCCGGTTTCGCCGCTGCCCCAGATGTTGTTCTTCAGCACCAGACCGGGGAAGTAGTAGATGATCAGCAGCTGGATCATCAGCGGTGTGCCCCGGATGACCCAGACGATCAGTCTCGTCAGCCAGCGCAGAGGGGAAAAGCGGCTCATGGAGCCAAAGGAGATGATGAGTCCCAGAGGGATGGCGCCGATCAGCGTCACAAAAAACAGCTTCAGCGTCTGCAAAAAGCCGATGTTCAGCGAGTGGATGACTACCGGCATTTGTTCGAGGATCAGATCCATAGAATCGCCCTGCTTTCTCTATTTGGTAGGGTGGGGTGAACCGCCAAAAACAGAGAGCGGAGGATCCGCTCTCTGTTTGGTACGCGGGGAAGGGAGAGAAGCTTACTGCTCGATCAGAGCGGCCTGGACACCGTAGGTCTCGGCGCACTCAATCATGGAGCCGTCTGCATAAGCGGCGGCGAAGAAGTCGTTCAGAGCGGCGGCCAGGTCGGAGCCCTTGCGGAAGCCCACGCCGTACTCCTCGCTGTTCAGGCCAACAGTATAGGTCAGGTCGGCGTAGCCGGTGCCTTCGCCCACCATGGCGGCGGCCATCAGAGAGTCGATGACGGCGGCGTCAGAGGTGCCGGCGGCAACCTCCATCAGCGCGTCGGACTGGGCCTTGACGGGCGTGTAGTTGTAGCCCAGGGCGCTGACCTCCGCCTCACCGGCGCTGCCCGCCTCCACGGCGAAGGTCAGGTCGGCACAGGCCTCCACGGTCTGATACTGGTCAGCCTTGCTGGCGGGAACAATAACCACCTGCGCATTGTTGCAGTAGGCGTTGGAGCACTCCATGGCGCTGAGAACCTCATCGGTCAGGGTCATGCCGTTCCACACGCAGTCGATGGTCTTGCTGTTCAACTCCAGAACCTTGTTGTCCCAGTCAATCTCCACGAATTCCACGTCCACGCCCAAGCTCTCGGCGAAGGCGGCGGCCATATCGGCGTCAAAACCGATCCAGTTGCCGCTGGCGTCCTTGTAGTCCATGGGCTCAAAATCAGTGATGCCGACCACCAGAACGCCCTTATCCTGGATGTAGGCCAGGTCGCTGTCGGAAGAGGCCTGCTCTGAGGAGGCGGAACCGGTGGAGGAACTGGCGGCGGAAGAACCCGCGGCGCTGCTGCCGGCGCTGGAGCTGGAACCGCTGCTGCCGCAGGCGGCAAGGGACATGGTCATGGCCGCTGCCAGCAGCAGGGCCCAAACTTTCTTCATGCTTTTCATCTTCAAATCCTCCAAATGGGGACGGCGTCCCGCTTATTTAGTATGTTAGCAGTTTACCATACTAAATTATAGATGTAAATAGCGAGTCCTGCCTAATGATGGAGATTTCCCTCTGCGGTTTTTGTGCGTTTTACCCAAAAATCGTGATTCAAGAAAGAGGAACAGGCGCCCCGGAAAAGGTCTGGAATATACATTTTTCTCCAATAAATAGGCAAGCCGCCGTTGACAATGGATTTTCAGGCCGATATACTAAGGTGTGATATCATAAAGGAGTGTGGATTCCTATGGATCTGAAATTAAACGAAGCGGCCACCCGCGTACAGCTCTCCGGTATTCGCCAGTTTACTTACATGGTGCGGGATACCCCCGGCGCCTGCGCGCTGACCCTGGGCGAGCCGGATCTGAACACGCCGGACGCCATCAAGGAGGCCGCCAAGGCCGCCCTGGATGCCAACGATACCCATTATCCCCCCGGCAACGGGTACCCCTATCTGCTGGAGGCCGTCTCCAAATTCGAGGCGGAGAAGCACGGGCTCCACTACGCTCCCAATGAGATTATCATGACCACCGGCGCCACGGAGGCGCTGTTCGCCGCGTTTTCGACTATTCTGAACGCCGGAGACGAGGTCATCATCCCCACGCCGGCTTTCGGCCTGTACGAGGCTTTGGTCCAGCTGAACCAGGGTGTGGTGGTGCCCCTGCCCACGGAGAAGAACCGCTTCCAGATCGACCCGGAGCAGCTGAAGACCGCCATCACCCCCAAAACCAAGGCCATCATTCTGACCTCTCCCAACAATCCCACCGGTTGCATGTACACCAAGGAGAATCTGGACGCCATCCATGATATCCTGAAGGATAAGCCCATCTTCGTGCTGTGCGACGATGTGTACCGTCAGCTGGTGTACACCGAGGGGTACCACAGTTTCGCGGAGTACCAGGATATGCGGGACCGCATCATCGTCATCCAGAGTTTCTCCAAGCCCTATGCCATGACCGGCTGGCGCCTGGGCTACTGTATGGCGGACGCTCCCATCCTGGACCGCATTCAGGTGTTCCACCAGTACGCCGTCACCTCCATCCCCTCCTTCGTCCAGAAGGCCTGTGTGGTGGCGCTGAACACGGACACCGGCGATGTGGTGGAGATTTTCCGCAAGCGCCGGGACTATGTGTACAAGCGGCTCATTGACATGGGCCTGGAGGTCCAGGAGCCCGAGGGCGCGTTCTATATGTTCATCAACATTGAGAAGTTCGGCATGGACTCCGTCACCTTCTGCACCCGGATGCTGAAGGAGGGCCTGGTGGGCCTGATCCCCGGCATCCACTTCGGCACCGAGGGCTATATGCGGCTGAGCTACTGCTACTCCGACGCAGATCTGAAGGAGGGTCTGGACCGCATCGAGAAATTCATCAACACACTGTAAAATATGAGATAAAAAATACGCTGTGCAGTCTGCACGGCGTATTTTTTATGTGATCCGGTCACTGATCATTCCTATATGATATGTCGTTCAATGCGATCAGTGATGCCCTTGCGGCAATAGAGAGGCTTGAATGATGGACAGGCAAAGCAAATTCTGCTCCGAGCCCAGCTGGACGGTGAGGAGTGGTTTTTATCCCAGCCGGAGGAGAATGGTACAGGATCACAAAAGAGGTGCCCCTGCCAATCAGGGCACCTCTTTGACATGTTTGCTTGATCTGCCGCTTACATCTGCCCGGAAAGCGGATACATACGCATATTTCTCAGGCCGCAAATAGCAATACGGCTACGCCAGCGTCAGCAGCTTCTTCAAAAACTCCACGCCTGCCGGTAAGACCGCCTCATCGTTGAAAGCGAAAGTCGGCGCATGGAGCTCCGCCGTGCCGCCCACCCCCAGGAAAAAGAACACGCCGGGGACCTCCTGCTGGTAAAAGGAGAAGTCCTCCGCCGCCAGGGCCGGGGCATCCAGCGTCCGGGGCGCATCTTCACCCAGCGCGGCGCATATGCTCTCAAACAGCTCCTCATGGTTCCAAACGGCGGGATAGCCCTCGCTGAGATGGACGGTCACGGCGCAGCCGGTTTCGGCGGCCAGGGCCCTGCCAATATCCTGCAGCTGTTGCCGGCAGAAGCGGAAGGTCTTTTCCGAGTATGTACGCAGGCTGCCCTCCAGCCGGGTCTGGCCGCTGATAGCGTTGCGGACTGTACCGGAGGTCATCTTGCCGAAGCGCAGCAGGGAGGGCTCCGCCGGAGGCAGCTGCTCCATCATGGAATAGGCCCGGCGCAGGTATTCCGCCCCGGCGGTCAGGGCGTCCACGCCCTCGCCATACTTGGAGATGTGGACGCTTTTGCCGGACAGGGAGACCGTGACCTCGCTGGACCGGGCCATCAGGGGGCCGGACCGGGACCAGACGGTGCCCTCCGGCAGGCCGGGCCACAGGTGGAGACCGAAGATCCGCCGCACCCGGTACCGCTGCAGCAGGCCGGTTTCGCACAGCTGCTTGGCGCCGCCGGTGGTCTCCTCCGCCGGCTGGAACAGAAACAGCACGTTTCGGGGCAGCTCCGACAGATGCTCCGCCACATAGCCCGCCAGGGCAAGGGCCATGGCCGTGTGGCCGTCGTGGCCGCAGGCATGCATGATGCCGGGATGCTCTGAGGCGTAGGGTAGGCCGGTAGCCTCTGTCACGGGCAGAGCGTCCAGATCCGCCCGGAAGGCCACAGTCTCATTTTTTCCCGCGTCGAACCAGGCGCACACGCTGCCCCGGATGGGGGTGAAGATGCGGCAGGGCAGGGCAGAGAGCACCTGGGTCACATAGGCCGTTGTCTCCGGCAGCTGATTGTCCAGCTCCGGGACGCGGTGCAGGGCACGGCGATATTCCACAGCATTGGAACACATGGGGAGGACTCCTTTCCAAGAGGAAGATTGTATGTTCAGCCCCCAGTATAGCACCTTGGGGCGTTGGGAAACATTACAAACTGATTAAATTTTTACACTATACAAAAACCGGAGGAACAGAGCGGTAAAATTTTCTTGAATTTCCACTTGCAACACTGAGAGAAAGGTGCTATTATACCCTCAAAATGAGATAGAGGCGCGGATGCGATGAACTTGCTGGAGCCGGCGGGCCATGAGAGCAGGGGAGGCAAATCCGCCGAACCTTCCGGTCAGGCGTGACCGGCGGGTGGGGCCGGGGGAAATACCCCTGGGACTGTCCGCGGTGAGAAGCCGCGGGGGCGCTATCCGCTTACAGAAACGGCACGCCGCGTTTGGGCGTGTGGGTACTGTCGGTAGGGGCGTGTCTCTACCGACTTTTTATTTTGGCCCGGCCGGAAAAGCAGGCGGACCTTGTGGGACGGCAGACCCGGCCCAACAACAAAAAGTATGGAGGACACTGTTATGAAGTTCGAGAACATCAAGGGTTCCATCGTGGCTATGATCACCCCGTTCCATGAGGACGGCAGCGTGAATTTCGAGGTGCTGACCAATCTGCTGGAGCGGCAGATTGCGGAGGGTACCGACGGCATCCTGACGCTGGGTACCACCGGCGAGTACCCCACCATGACCCATGAGGAGGACGCCGCCGTGGTGGAGCACACCATCAAGGTGGTCAACGGCCGGGTGCCCGTCATTGTGGGCAGCGGCTCCAACTGCACCGCCACCCAGTTGGAGAAGAGCATCCAGTATCAGGACATGGGCGCCGACGCCCTGCTGCTGATCGCCCCCTATTACAACAAGGCCAATCCCGAGGGTATGTACCGTCACTTCGCCGAAACCGCCGACGCGGTGCACATCCCCTGCCTGCTGTACAACGTCCCCGGCCGCACCGGCTGCTCCATCCCCGTCAGCGTGGTGGAAAAGCTGGCGAAGCACCCCAACATTGCCGGCATCAAGGAGGCTTCCGGCGATATGTCCTACGCCATGAAGATTGCCCACTGCATCGGGCCGGACTTCGCCCTGTATTCCGGCAATGACGACATCACCGTGCCCATGATGAGCATCGGAGGCAGCGGCGTCATCTCCGTCTACGCCAACGTCATGCCCGCCATGTGCCACCAGATCGTGGCCGACTGGGTGGGCGGCAACCAGGCCCAGGCCCTGGCCAATCACCTGAAGTATCTGAAGCTGATGAACGACCTCTTTATGGAGGTGAACCCCATCCCCGTCAAGGCCGCCATGAACATGATGGGCCTGAACGTGGGTCCCATGCGCCTGCCTCTGTGTGAGATGAGCGCGGAGCACCAGGCCGCTATGGAGAACACCCTGCGGGAGGCTGGTCTGCTGTGAAATTTTTACTCATCGGACAGGGAAAAATGGGCAAACTGATCGCATCCACCGCCCAGGCAGCGGGGGATGAGATTGTGGCCCAGTTCGGCCGGGAGAATCTGGGAGAGCTGGAGCACACCGGAAAGATCGCCGACGTGGTCATCGACTTCTCCAACCATGAGACCCTGCCCGCTGTCTGCGCGTACATCCGCCGCACCGGCACCCCCCTGGTGTCCGGCACCACCGGCTACTCCGCCGGGGAGAAGACGGAGCTGGAGCGCCTGGGAGACAGCGCGGCGGTGCTGTGGAGCGCAAACTACTCCATCGGCGTGGCGGTGTTCGTCCGGCTGCTGAGTCAGATCTCCGATACCCTGAAGCCGGATTTCGACATTGAGATGACCGAGACCCACCACAACCAGAAGGCGGACGCCCCCAGCGGCACCGCCAAGCTGCTGCTCAGCGCCATCGACCCCAAGGGGGAGTACACTCCCGTCTATGGCCGGGAGGGGAACTGCGGCAAGCGGGATGCCAAGGAGATCGGCGTATTTGCCCTCCGGGGCGGTACGGTGGCGGGCACTCATACCGTCCACTTCTTCGGCCCCGACGAGGAGCTGGAGATCACCCACCGGGCGGCCAGCCGGCAGATCTTTGTCAACGGTGCGCTGACCATGGCCCGCCGGATGGCGGGGCAGCCCAAGGGCGTCTACGACCTGCAGAAAATCTTGTTTGGAGAGTGACACATGAACGCACAGGAGATCATCGATTATATCGCGAACTCGGAGAAAAAGACCCCTGTCAAGGTGTATGTGAACACCACCGCCCCCGTGGACTTCGGCTCCGCCAAGGTCTTCGGCGAGGGGAAAAGCAAAATTGTCTTCGGCGACTGGAGCGAGCTCCAGCCTGTTTTAGAGGCCAACGCCGGAAAGATCACCGACTGTGTGGTGGAAAATGACCGCCGAAACTCCGGCGTTCCCCTGCTGGACATGAAGGGTATCACCGCCCGTATCGAGCCCGGCGCCATTATCCGGGAGAAGGTGGAGATCGGCCAGGGCGCCGTCATCATGATGGGCGCCATCATCAACATCGGCGCCATCGTGGGCGAGGGTACCATGATCGACATGGGCGCCGTGCTGGGCGGCCGGGCCACCGTGGGCAAGCACTGCCATATCGGAGCAGGCGCCGTGCTGGCCGGCGTGGTGGAGCCTGCCTCCGCCACCCCCGTCATCGTGGAGGACAATGTGCTGGTGGGCGCCAACGCCGTGGTCATCGAGGGTGTCCACGTGGGTGAGAACGCCGTGGTGGCCGCGGGCGCCGTGGTGGTGGAGGATGTCCCTGCCAACGCTGTGGTGGCCGGATGCCCCGCCAGGGTTATCAAGATGAAGGACGAGAAAACCGAGGGCAAGACTGCTTTGGTGGACGCCCTGCGGAAACTGTAAAGAACAATATAATTAACAAAAAGGACACTATTGCAAACAATAGTGTCCTTTTTGTCGGGGTGGAAGACGGGCTGTTTCCTGCCTGGAGGAAAACGGAGAAATTCTCAAATCAGGGGATGCAATTTCCTGCTGGATTTGGTATGATATTGAAGAAAACAGGGGGAGCCGGTGGTTCCCCGTAACGGGAGGATAACAATATGGATTACGCAGCGGAATCCCTGAAACTGCACTATCAGCTGAAGGGGAAGATCGAAGTCACCGCTCGGGCGGCGGTGGACAGCAAAGACGCCTTGTCCCTGGCCTATACCCCCGGCGTGGCCCAGCCCTGCCTGGAGATTCAGAAGGACATCAGCAAGAGCTATGAACTGACCCGGCGGTGGAATACCGTGGCGGTGGTCACCGACGGCTCCGCCGTACTGGGCCTGGGGGATATCGGGCCGGAGGCGGGCATGCCCGTCATGGAGGGAAAGTGCGTCCTGTTCAAGGCCTTCGGCGGCGTGGACGCCATTCCCCTGTGTGTCCGCAGCCACGACGTGGACGAGATCGTCAACACCGTGGCCTTGCTGGCGGGCAGCTTTGGCGGCGTGAATCTGGAGGACATCTCCGCACCCCGGTGCTTTGAAATCGAGAAGAAGCTGAAGGAGCGGTGCGACATCCCCATTTTCCACGATGACCAGCACGGCACCGCCGTCATCACCCTGGCGGGACTGCTGAACGCCCTGAAGGTGGTGGGGAAGGACATCCACGATGTGAAGATCGTCACCTCCGGCGCCGGTGCGGCGGGTATCGCCATCATTAAGCTGCTGATGAGCATGGGCCTGAAAAACGTGGTTATGACGGACCGGAAGGGCGCCATCTACGCGGGCCGGGAGGGCTTGAACCCGGTGAAGGAGGAGATCGCAGCCGTCACCAACCAAGCCCATGAGAAGGGCACCCTGGCGGAGGTCATCCGTGGGGCCGACGTGTTCATCGGCGTATCCGCCCCCGACACCCTGACCAAGGAGATGGTTCAGACCATGGCCAAGGACCCCATCATCTTCGCCTGTGCCAACCCCACGCCGGAGATCTTCCCCGACGAGGCCAAGGCCGGCGGCGCCGCCGTGGTGTCCACGGGCCGCAGCGACTATCCCAACCAGGTGAACAATGTGCTGGCCTTCCCCGGCATCTTCCGGGGTGCGTTGGATGTGCGGGCCAGTGACATCAACGATGAGATGAAGGTGGCCGCAGCCCACGCTCTGGCCGGACTGGTGTCCGACGAGGAGCTGTGCGCGGACTACATCCTGCCCGCTGCCTTTGATCCCCGGGTCAAGGATGCCGTGGCTGCCGCTGTGGCGGAGGCCGCCCGGAAGTCCGGCGTGGCCCGGATCTGACAGAAGAACGTCGGATTTCGGAATCCAAATAAAAAATTTGCAAAAAACGGAGCCCCGGAAACATTCCGGAGCTCCGTTTTGCATTTCGCGCTGTTACCCGATTCCGCCCAGCAGGGCGCCTACGATGAGCACCAGGACAGTGACACCGCAGAAGCCGTATCGGGCCAGGGGATAGAACCACCGGCCCAAGGGGCGCTGACGGCTCAGATTCACCTGCTCCAGGCAGTCCTCCCGCCGGAGAACCCAGAAGAACATGATGCCCGCCAGGGCCGCACCGATGGGGCAGATATAGATGGAGCAGATGTCCATCCAGCCGGAGACGATGCCCTGGATGCTGAGTCCTACCGCCAGGGCCACGACACCGATCACCGCCACGGCGGCAGGGCGCTTCAGGTGGAACAGCTCCTGGATAGTGGCGGTAGGAGCCTCCATCAGGTTGATAAGAGAGGTCAGGCCCGCGAAGAGAACCGCCACAAAAAACACCAGCATAATGACCCGTCCGCCGGGCATGGAGCGGAACAGGTTGGGCAGGAAGATGAACATCAGGCCGGGGCCCCGCTGGTTCAGCTGCTCTCCGGCGGTGGCCATGGCGGGGATGATGACCAGCGCCGCCAGCAGGGCGGCGACGGTGTCAAAGACGGCAACTGTCCAGGCACTGGAGGGCACATTTTCCTCCCGGCTGAGATAGGAGCCGTAGATCAGCGTGCCGTTGCCCGCCACGGACAGGGAGAAAAAGGCCTGTCCCAGGGCGTAGACCCACACCAGGGGATTCAGCAGTCCCTTGGGGTCCAGCAGGAAGATGTAGCGGTAGCCGTCCGCCGCGCCGGGCAAGGTGGCCACATACACCGCCAGCCCCACAAACAGGAGGAAGAACAGGGGCATCAGCACCTTGTTCACCCGCTCAATGCCGGCGCCCACGCCAAAGGCCATGATGGCCAGGGCCACCAGCAGCCCCGCCGTCTGCCACAGGCTGTTGCCCCAGGCGGAGGCGGTGGCGCCGAAGAGGCCGCTGAAGGCGGCCACGTCCCCGTATTGTCTCAGGGAGCCGGTCAGGGCCCCGAAGGTATATTTGAAGATCCAGCCCATGACCACGGAGTAGCCGATGGCAAGGGCAAGGGAGCCCAGCACGGGGATCAGACCCAGGGCCCGGCCCGGCTTGTCCGTGCCCCAGCGGCGCCGGGTGGCCATGCCGAAGGCGTCCACCGGTCCGGCGCCGGCGGCGCGGCCGAAGGCCATCTCGCCGATGACCCCGGTGGAGCCGATGAGTACCACGAACAGCAGATAGGGGATCAGAAAGGCGGCGCCGCCGTACTGGGCCACCCGGGTGGGAAACAGCCAGATGTTGCCCATGCCCACGGCAGAGCCGATACAGGCCAAAATAAAGCCCCAGCGGGAGCGGAAACTGTCACGCCCGGTCCTGGGAGCGGAGTGGGAAGAATGGGACATGGAAAGGTCCTCCTGCAGGTGATCATTGTAGTTGTCCGCTGACCGGGACAGTCGGCCCCGACCCGGTCAGTATATAAAATTATTGTAGCAGAGAAAACCGCGGAGCACAAGCCTTACAGCGGCTCTTCCGCCTCCTCACGCAGGGGAAGGGACCGGAAGATCTCCACCTCCAGGGCCTCGTAGTCCTGGGGCTTCCGCACCCGGCACATTTTTCTGGCGATCCGCTCTCCGCCGTCGAAGAGGCGGATGAGATAAATCCACAGCTGTTTCATCCGCTGGGCGGCGGGGCCGGGGCCGTAGGCGGCCTGATAGCCGGCGTAGAGGGCCTGGGTGAAAGCTGTCAGCTCCTCCCGGGCGGCAGGGGGGCCGCCCCGGAGCTTCCGGGCCAGGGCCGGGTCGGCGATGAGTCCCCGGCCGATCATCAGGGCCTCCACCGAGGGAAATTCCTGTGAGAACTCCCGGCAGTCCCGGACGGTGACCAGATCGCCGTTGTAACACACCGGGGCACGGACGAGCGGCAGGGCGCGGGCAAAGACCTCCCGGCGGACCGGCTCCTTGTAAAAATCCTCCCGCACTCTGGGGTGGATGGTCAGCTGGGCGATGGGATAGCGGTTGTAGATGGAGAGCAGGGTGTCAAACTCCGCCGGGTCCCGGTAGCCCAGCCGGGTCTTGACAGTGACGCGGTGGTTCGGAAGAGCCTCAAAGATCTGCTGAAAAAAGGCGTCCAGCTCGTCGGGGCGGAGCAGGAAGCCCGCCCCTTTCCCCTTGGCGGTGACGGTGCCGGAGGGGCAGCCCAGGTTCAGGTTTACCTCGCCGTAGCCCATGCCGGACAGAGTCTCCGCCGCCCAGATGAAGTCCTCCGCCCGCCGGGTCATGATTTGGGGCACCACGGTCCGGAGATCGTTGTGCTCCGGTGTCAGATCCCGCAGGTCCCGCTTCGTGATGAGGTGCTCCGACACCGGGGAGAAAAAGGGCGTGAAGTAGCGGTCCACGCCGCCGAACATCCGGGCGTGGAGGTCACGGAACAGATAGGTGGTCAGGCCCTGCAGCGGGGCGGAATAGATCTCCATGGGTATCCTCCTGAGCGTTAAGTGATGTCAGCGGTATTTTTCCGCGATGGCGGCGGCGTCGGCGCGCAGCTGGTCCCGCAGAGCCGCCGGGCGCAGAACCTGGCAGCCCGAGGGGCCGTACTGCAGGGCGAAAAAGCGGACGTTCTCCCGGGTGCCGGTGATGCGGGCCTCAATCTGTCCGTCCTCCACAGCCCGCAGCTCCGCCCGGGGGCCGAAGGTGTCCCGCACATAGCCGGCCAGCTCCGCTGGCATCCGCAGGACGATCAGCTCCAGCTGGCCGCTGAACATCATGCTGTGGGTGGCGGCGTACTCCGCCAAATGAAAGCCCTGCTCGCAGCCGGGGATGTTCCGGATGTCCGCCGCTGGTTCCCTGGTCAGGGCCTCCGCGTCCGTCAGCCGGTCGATGCGGTAGTGGCGCAGCATCTGTTCCCCGTCCTTGCAGCAGACCAGATAGTATTGGGAGTTGGCGCAGATGATGCCGCAGGGGGACACCCGGTGCAGCTCCCCCACCCGCTCCAGGGAGCCGTCAGGGCGCACCTGGTTGCGGTAGAAGGAGGCCTTGCAGTGCCACTCGATGGCGTCCTCAAACTGCTCAATGTTCCGCAGAAATTCCACATTGGTCTGGTGGGCCCACTGGTCCGCCATGTGGACGTGCTTCACCTTCCGGGCAAAGTCCTCGCTGCCCAGCTGCATCAGCTTGTTGATGAGGTACTTGGCGTCCACGGGGGGCAGGTATTTGGAGGCCATGACGCCGTCAATCAGCACCCGCAGCTCCGTCTCGTCGAAGAGGCGCACGGGGTAGGACCCTTTGGTGGTACGCTCCACATAGCCCAGGGATTCCAGCGTCTCTACCGCCGCGGCCACCGTGTTCCGGGCAAGCGTTACCCGCTGGTCCTGCTGGATCCTGGCGATGATCTGCAGATTGGACATGGGTTTTTCCTCGCTGGCGTACCGCTCCAGCGTCCGGAGAACCTGAAAGGGCACCACTCGGTTGCCACCCAGAGATGACATGGCGCTCACACTCCTTTTCCCCATGATACCCAACCGGGCGGCGAAAAACAAGAGCCGCGAGGGAATTGATTTTTCCCAGGCCCTGCGGTACAATAGTCCCACTTAATGAGCGCACCAACCTGGATTCAGTGGAGCTTGCGCCTGCGGTGCAATCGTTCCTCTGGGTGAATCCGGCGCTTATCTGAATGTGCGAGGTATGATGGGATGCTGAAATGTTTTTCCCGGCTGACCCCCAACTGGCTTCACCGGGCCTATGTATACAATGGCTCCGTGGGGCCTTTCCGGAACGACTTCCGGTTCCGTCTGGCCCACGACGGGGACGAAGGAGTCATCCACGCCGCCGTCTACTCCAAGGTCTGCTATGAGCTGGCGGAGGACAAGCAGGAACGGGTCTTCTCCTGGGATGACCCGGGGGTGGAGGAGCTGAAGCAGTGGCTCCAGAGCGAGTACGAGGCCTACGCGGCGGAAAACGGCCTGCCCCTGGAGGGCTTTGATGAGCCGGAGGAGAAGGCATGAGAATTCTGGTGCTGTCGGACTCCCACGGGGCCGTGGGAAATATGGTGCGGGCAGTGGATCTGGTCCAGCCCCGGATGATTCTGCACCTGGGGGACTGCTGGCGGGACGCGGAGAAGCTCCGCAGGCTGTTCCCGGAGATCCCGCTGGAGCAGGTGCCGGGAAACTGCGACTGCCGCCCCGGCGAAATGGCGGAACGGCTGCTGTTCATCGAGGACAAGCGGGTGCTGATGTGTCACGGACACACCTACGGCGTGAAGCAGTCCCTGATCGCCGCCGGGTACGCGGCGGAGGAACAGAACGCGGACCTGTTTCTGTTTGGGCACACCCACCGGCCCCTGTGCGACTGGCGGGGGAAGACCATGTTCCTGAATCCCGGCAGCGTGGGGGACTATTCGCACCCCACATACGGCGTGGTGACCATCGACAACGGAAAGCTGAACGCCGCTGTGCAGGAACTGAAATAGAAAAGATACAAACACCCGGACGGAAACACACCGTCCGGGTGTTTTTGATGGGGGGTTCACTGCTTGTCCCGGGCTTTTTCCCAGGCGGCCCGCACCGCCTGATTCCGTCTGCCGGACTGGTTGTTTTTCGCCACGATGGCCGCAATCTGCCCCTCCACGCTCTCCACCTCCTCGTGGAAGGCGGAGGCGGGCACCCGCAAGGCGCCGTGGCCCAGGATGATCAGCTGCTCGGCACCGTCGGAGGTTACCACCCGGACCCGGTGCTCCCGGCCGATCTCATAGGTGGCCTTTTCAATATAGGCGTCGGCGGTCTGGGACTCCTTGGTGTAGACCACGTGGATGTTGTGGTATTTGGTCACCTCGCCGGTGCCGTGGGGGACCTTGTAGGCGTCAAACACCAGAATGACCCGGTTTTTCCGGAAGCCCTGATAGTTGCTGAGCAGGTCGCAGAGGATTTTCCTGGCGGCGTCCAGGTTGTCCTTTGCCACGGCCTTCAGCTCGTCCCAGGCGAAGATCACGTTGTAGCCGTCCACCAGCAGGTATTCCGGGCCAATTTTCTGTGGCTGGATGGATCGTTTTTCCGGGGCAGTCCCCTCCAGGCGGCGTATCTCAGCCTGAGGGCGGAAGTCCCGGCGCTTGACGGGGCCGTAGGTTCGCTCGAAGATGGCCTGCAGCTCCTTATTCTGGGAGAAGCCGCCGCCGTCAACGGACCGGGGAGCGCGGGGAGCGGGGGCGCTTTCCTCCGGCACCGCGTTGTTTTTTAACCACCCCGCCGGCACATGGGCGTGGGCGGGCACCTCACTCCAGGGGACATTGTAGCCGCCGCCATGGGCGCAGAACACGGAGTCCGCCGGGTTTTCCACATCCCGCTCCGGGTCATAGCCCATGGCCTCCACCACCGCCGCCTGGTCCCGGCAGGGCTCGTAGCCCCGCAGGGTGCACAGCAGCCGCCCCCGGCCCCGGGTGTAGGAGGTGACCTCCAGCCCGTAGTCCCGCAGAGCCGCCACCGGCGCGGCGCCGGTCAGTACGGCCTCGTCTTGGATCAGCTCCGGCTGGGAGATCTCGCCGCCCATCTGCTGCAGGTCGCTCATGGCCCGGCCCACGCAGTCGGTGGGCAGCTCCAGCCGAAAGTCATACCAGGGCTCCAGCAGAATACTCTCCGCCTGCATCAGCCCCTGGCGCACCGCTCGGTAGGTGGCCTGACGGAAGTCGCCGCCCTCGGTGTGCTTCACATGAGCCCGGCCGGCGATGAGGGTGATCTTCATGTCCGTGATGGGGCTGCCGGTGAGGACGCCGGGGTGGGAGCGCTCCTCCAAGTGAGTCAGAATCAGCCGCTGCCAATTCCGGTCCAGAGCGTCCTCCGGGCAGGCGGTGTCGAACACCAGGCCGCTGCCCCGCTCACCCGGCTCCAGCAGCAGATGCACCTCGGCATAGTGCCGCAGGGGCTCAAAGTGGCCGATGCCCTCCACGGGAGCGGCGATAGTCTCCCGGTAGACGATGCTGCCGGTGCTGAAGGATACCTCCCAGCCGAAGCGGTCGGAGATCATCCGCTGCAGAATCTCCAGCTGCACGGCGCCCATGAGCTGAACGTGGATCTGCCTCAGCTGCCCGTTCCAGACCATGTGGAGCTGAGGGTCCTCCTCTTCCAGAGTCCGCAGCTTCAGCATGGCGGTGTGGGGGTCGCAGCCCTCCGGCAGCAAGATCTGATAGGTGAGTACCGGCGCCAGGGAGGGCGGCTCGGCGGCGGTCTCCGCCCCCAGGCCCTCACCCGACCGGGTGCTGTTCAGGCCGGTAACGGCGCACACCGTCCCGGCGGGGACCTGGTCCACGGCCTGGAATTTGGAACCGGAGTACAGGCGAATCTGGTCGATTTTCTCCTCCCAGCCCAGGCCGGACAGGGTGGTTTTGACCTTCAGGCTGCCACCGGTGACCTTCAGCCAGGTCAGGCGGGCACCCTGAGAATCCCGGCTGATCTTGAACACCCGGGCGCCGAATTCCGCCGGATAGGCCGGGGCGCGGGTATAGGTCCGCAGGCCCTGGAGAAATTCATCCACGCCGCTGAGCTTCAGCGCGGAGCCGAACCAGACGGGGAATAGCTTCCGCCGGGCAATCAAGTCCGTGACAGCCTCTCGGGACACGGCGCCGGACTCCAGGTAGTGGTTCAGTACCGCCTCGTCCCGCAGGGCCACCTGCTCGTCGAAGTCCTCCGGTGCGGGGTGGAAGGGGACGCAGCCGTCGTCCAGAAAGCGGCGCAGCTCCTCCAGCAGGGGCTCCCGGTGAGCCCCCGCCAAATCCATTTTATTGACAAACAGAAACGTGGGGACGCCCCAGCGCTTCAGCAGCCGCCACACCGTCCGGGTGTGGCCCTGGACGCCGTCGGTGCTGCTGATGACCAGAATGGCGTAGTCCAGAACCTGCAGCGTCCGCTCCATCTCTGCGGAGAAGTCCACATGGCCCGGGGTGTCCAGCAGCTGAATCTCCAGATCCGGCAGGGACAGCCGGGCCTGCTTGGAAAAGATGGTGATGCCCCGTTCCCGCTCCATGGCGTCGGTGTCCAGAAAGGCGTCCTGATGGTCCACCCGGCCCAGCTTCCGCAGGCAGCCGCCCCGGTACAGCAGGGCTTCGGACAGGGTGGTCTTGCCCGCGTCCACATGGGCCAACAGACCCGCACAAATACGTTTCTTCGGTTTCTTTTCCTCTGTCTGTTCGCCCATAAAAGCACGTATAATGAAAGCCATCTCGAAGGAGGTGGTTTTCATCATTTCTCCTTTCCTCATAAGGTTGTATCGCAGGAGTAGCTACCTGCGCTATAATCAGTACAAGCACTGTGGATTTGTATCT
>Ga0129307_1000893_pt1 | contig 39225 bp, 34 predicted proteins | sample P1105metagenome_FD_94437 | JGI IMG/M metagenome (GOLD analysis project Ga0129307, IMG submission 94437) | Capybara group fecal microbial communities from Wisconsin, USA - P1105 metagenome | ecosystem: Host-associated > Mammals > Digestive system > Large intestine > Fecal | place: USA: Wisconsin...
AAGTCTTTTCCAAAGCCAGCCCCTAGTGAAGCAATTACCGGCTCAAGCTTATCGTTGTTCATAACTTTTTCTGGACGAACTTTTTCAACGTTGAGCATCTTTCCCCAGAGAGGAAGAATTGCCTGTGTCTTAGGGTCGCGGCCTTTCTTTGCAGAACCACCCGCAGAGTCTCCCTCGACTATGTATACTTCACAGAGCTCAGGATTTTTCATTGAACAGTCAGACAATTTTTCTGGAAGACCAAAGCCGTCGCTCATTGTCTTTTTGCGCATATTGTCTTTTGCCTTGCGGGCTGCAATACGAGCTTTGGCTTCATCAATTGCCTTTTTAAGAATTGCTTCGAGTGTTGCAGGATTCTGTTCAAAATAAACTGTGAGCTTTTCTTTAACAATCTGATCAACGATTGTGCGGACTTCTGTATTACCAAGTTTTTCCTTTGTCTGACCTTCGAATTCAGGCTCTGGAACTTTCATTGAAATTACAGCAGTAAGACCGCTGCTCAAATCTTCGTAAGTAAGCTTTTCATCTTTATCGAGATTCTTCTTGAGTTTTTCATTTGCTTCGAAGAACTTATTCAAAACAAATCTAACTGCCGATCGGAAGCCTTCCAGATGAGTACCACCGTCTCTTGTATTAATGTCGTTTACAAAGGTGTGAACATTTTCTGAGAAAGAAGAATTGTAGTGCATTGAAATTTCTGTAACTACATCATCTCTTTCTTCACAGATATAAATTGGCTCAGCAGGAACAACTGCTTTTCCTTCATCAAGCTCTTTTACAAACTCGTTGATACCGCCTTCGAATTTCAGAACTTCTTCTTTTGGATTTTCAAGACGTTCATCACGGAAAACAATTACAACTCCAGAGTTCAAAAATGCGAGCTCACGAAGTCTGTCGCGGAGTACATCAAAATCATAAGTTGTTGTTTCTGTAAAAATTGTTTTATCAGCCTTCCAGCGGATTGTTGTTCCGTGTTCATCTGCAGCACAATCACCAATGATTTCTACTTTTGTTTTTGGAACACCACGCTCATATTTCTGCTGATAGATGTGGCCGTCTCTTTTTACTGTTGCTTCGAGCCAGTCTGACAAAGCGTTAACGCAGGATACACCAACACCATGCAAACCACCGGAAACTTTATATGAACCTTTGTCGAATTTACCGCCAGCATGAAGACGTGTAAGTACAAGTTCGAGGGCAGAAATTTTTTCAGTAGGGTGGATGTCAACTGGAATACCGCGTCCGTTATCTACAACGCGTACAATGTCATCGCGTTCAAGTGCAACTGTAATTGTATCACAGAAGCCTGCCATTGCTTCATCGATTGAGTTATCTACTGTTTCATAAACAAGATGATGAAGTCCGCGTGGACCTGTTGAACCAATATACATACCAGGTCGTTTACGAACTGCTTCGAGTCCTTTCAAAACCTGGATATTACTTGCACCGTATTCTGCTGACATCGTTTTTTCCTTATATTGAATTGAATATATTATTTTAACTGAAAAAAACATTAAATTCAATGATTGTCTAAACTAACGAGAATTAGTTAGCAGGGTTTTAGGGGCGGCAGCCACTAGGAGAAGGGGTAGCGAAAGACCGCTTTGCGGGCTGAAGCGAGGGGGAGACTTCCCCCTCCTTTAATACAAAAACACTTGAAGAAAAAACAGACTTCTAGGATAATAAAACCATGTCAGAAAGAATTTATGAAGAAGCCTGGGATTACACCATGAAGGTGCTCCGTGATTTATACAAATCTCAAAATAAAGAAGATGAATTCAAATTGTGGTTTAATATGAACTACGTTGAAGATACTATCGACACTATTACTGTGTCTGTGGCTTCTTCCTTCCTTCAGCAGACAATGCAGAAAAAAGGAAATTTTGATATTGTCCTCAAAAAGCTTAAGGAAATTACAGGCCAGGAAGATATCAAATTAAACTGCATTGTTGTAAAAGAAGAGCTTTCTGAAAGTAAAAAATCTGAAAATTCTGCAGCTGAAAAGCCTTCAAAAAAATCAGCTGAATCTGAAACTTCTTCAACAGACTCTAACGCTGCAGAAACTAAAAAAACAAACTTTAAGAAACATCAGCTTCTTCAGGAAGAATATACTTTCGACACTTTTATTCCTGGAGACAACAGTAACTTTGCATATAATGCTTCGGTTGCAGTTGCAAAAAAGCCTGGTAAAGAATATAACCCGATTCTTCTTTATGGTGGATCTGGGTTAGGCAAGACTCACTTGATGCAGGCTATTGGAAATTACATTTACAATAACGGCGGAGAAAAATTAAAAATCTGCTATGTTTCTGCAGAAAGTTTTACTAATGAATTTACAATTTCTATCAAGGAAGGTAAGACTAACGCTTTCAAAAATAAGTACAGAAATCTTGATGTTTTACTTCTTGATGATATTCACTTTTTGCAGGGAAAGGAATCTACACAGGAAGAGCTTTTTTATACTTTTAATGCTCTTCATGAAAAGAAAGCTCAGATGGTTTTTACCTGCGACCGCCCTATCAAAGAAATCAAGAATATGGCAGCACGTTTAGTCAGCCGCCTTGCGAACGGTCTTTGTATTGATTTGCAGCCACCTAGTTATGAAACTCGTGTTGCAATTCTTCAGAAGAAAATTGACCTCATGGGAAAAACTCTTTCTCAGGACATAGTCGAATATATTGCAAAAAATATTGAAACTAACGTTCGTGATCTTGAAGCAGCTTTGAATAAAGTTTTTGGTTACGCTGATTTAGTTGAGAAAAAACCAGACCTTGAAATAACAAAACATCTTTTGAAAGACGTTATGGATTCTGGAAGCACTGAATCAATTTCAATTGATGTTATTCAAAAAGTAATAGCAGACAATTATCAGATTTCTGTTGCAGATCTTAAAGGTAAAAAACGTGATAAGAAATTTGTAGTGCCTAGACAGATTGCAATTTATATTGCACGTGAACTTACAGAAATGGCTTATACTGATATTGGTAATGAGTTCGGTGGAAAAGATCATTCAACAATTATGAGCGCCTATAATAAAATTGCAGAGCAGATAAAAATCGATTCATCTCTTGAATCAAGAATACAGCTTTTTATCAGGGAGATAAAAGAGTATAAGAAATAGCTTAAAACAAGTTAGGAATGCCCAACACTAAAAAATGTTGTCAAATTGTTCGTTTATTGTGGATAAATAGGCAAAAAAGGATTAAAATGTGGATATGTGGGAAAAAAGTTAATAAAAAGTAGTAATTTATTAACATTCTAAATCCTTATAAAATATAGATTTATAACACTTTTCCACAGTATGCACATAGCTTACTATTACTACTACTAAAATTTATAAATATATAATATTAATAAAGAACGTTAGAAACGTGTATAAAAAATGTAAAAGGAGGAACATTTATGAAATTTACATTTGACAGGGACGCAATGATAAAGGAAATTTCAATTGCACAGGAAATCATTACTAATAAAAGTCCTGTTTCAATTCTTTCTAATATCTTAATCATAGCTGAAAATAATTCACTTACAATCAAGGCTACAGATTCTGTTGTTAAATTTTCTACAGTAATTCCAGTTGATATTCAGGAAGAAGGACGCACTACAATTTTCTGTGATAAGTTTATGAGTATCCTTTCTTCTCTTCCTTCTGGAGATATTGAATTTGTTCAGGAAGATATTGGCGTTACAATTAAGCCTACTGCAAAACGAGTTAAGTTCCAGCTTAAGACTCAGGCAAGTGATAAGTTTCCTGAGTCAGGTACAAGTGATAATGTTCCGTTCTTTGAGATTCCTTCTAAAGACTTTAAGGAAATGATTCGTGAAACTATCTTTGCCGTTTCTGATGATAAGAACAGATATTTTATGACAGGCGTTTATTTTGTAAAAAATGGCGACACACTTACAATGGTTGCAACAGATGGACGTCGTCTTTCTTGTGATAACAAAACTGGTTTCAGTGTTCCTGATTTCCAGCCTGCAATTATTCCTACAAAGATTCTTGGATGTATTCTTAAGAATGCTCCTGAAGAAGGAAATATTCAGATTGCAGTTGTTGATAAATCTGTATTTGTAAAATTTGGAAATATTGAATTTTCTTCTGTTCTTATCGAAGGTCAGTTCCCTAACTACCAGAAGGTAATTCCAGAAAATCTTACAATGTCGTTCATGGTAAACAAGGCTGATCTTGATGCTGCTTTGAAACGAACAACAATCATGGTTGATAAAAAAGTAAGCAGAATTATTTTCAAGATTTCATCTGGTGTTCTTAAATTGATTTCTCCTGAATCTGATATTGGTACTGCAGATGAAGAGATTCCTTGCCGCTATGATGGACGCGACATTTCTATGGCTTTGAATTTTAATTATGTAACTGATCCTCTTAAAGTTATTGATTCAGAAAATATTATTTTTGATTTTAATATTTCTGACAGTGATGGTAGTGGTGAAGCAAACATTACAAAAGCTGTAATTATGAGAAGTGATCCTGCCGGTGATTACATTCATGTAATTATGCCGATGAACTACTAAAGTTTACGGTCATTGAGCTTGTCGAAATGACCGTCGAAATCTCAGGTGTTTTCGACAGGCTCAACCACCGTGAGAATTTATATGCCATTTCTTTATCAAACATTTTACAATTTCCGAAATCTTAAAAATGACACGATAGACCTTTCGAACAGAGAGGTCTATTTTGTTGGTGAAAACGGGCAGGGAAAAAGTAATATTCTGGAATCTCTTTATTATGCATCGTATGGAATTTCTTTCAGGACTCATGTTGACGGACAGATTGTAAAAAAAGGTGAAAAAGATTTCAGCGTAAATTCGATGTATAAAAAAGGCGAAGATGATGTTCAAAAAGTTTCTGTAATTTTTGAGAATAATAAAAAACGTATCGAAAAAAACGGTCGGAAAATTCAGGACAGAAAAGAACTTATAAATACAATTCCCTGCATTATTTTTTGTCATGATGATCTTCGTTTTGCGACTGGCGAACCAGAGGCACGCAGATTTTTTATAGACCAGTCACTTACACTTTATGATTCAACTTACATTGACGATTTAAGAAATTATAAAAAAATTTTGAAGAGCAGAAATTTAATTTTAAAAAATCATCAGTATGATATGCTCGATGTTTATGATAACCAGCTGGCACAGTACGGTTTAATCATTCAGGAAAAACGTAAAAAAGCAATTTTTCTTTTTAATCAGATTTTTGGAAAAGTGTTTGCTGAGATTACAGGCATAGAAGGTCTTTCAATAAATTATCATCCGTCGTGGAAAGAACAGGATTTGGATGGCCAAAAAATTTTTCCTGCTTCGCAGGATATTTTAAATTTGCTCTTAACCAGTCGTGAGCGAGATAAGAATCTTGAAACAACATTGTCCGGCCCGCACCGCGATCGCATTGATTTTGTTATGGATCATCATCTTTTTATTCCTACTGCATCAACAGGTCAGTGTCGTTTAATTTCACTTTTGCTGCGAGTTGCACAATCAATTTATTATACCCGCGCGACCGGCCTTCGGCCGGTACTCTTGATGGACGATGTTTTGCTCGAACTCGATCCTGATAAAAGAGCAAAATTAACAGCAATGCTTCCGGACTATGATCAGCTCTTCTGTACATTTTTGCCGGGTGAACCTTATGAAAGGTATATGCATGACACCACTAAAGTGTATAAAATAAAAGGCGGTGAATGGTATGAATGAAAAAATAGTTTCCGCCGCCGACATGATGATGCAGGCTGCTAATTTTGGGACTTCGTCTGCAAATGAAATTTTTACAGTCTGGAAAAAAGTTGTCTCTGGTGTGCACTCATTTAAACATGAAGCAGAAGACAGCGACAAAAGAATGCCGCTTGGTGAACGCCTTGCAGGAAACACCCGCGTTGTAGATTTGAAAAATGGAGTATTGTTAGTTGAGACTGATCATTCAGGCTGGATACAGTATCTCCGCTTGTATCAGAAATTTATTTTAAATGGTCTCAGAATGAATCTTCCGGAATTGAAGATTACGAATCTTGCTTTCAGGGTGGCAGGTGAAAAAGTAAGTCTCAGTGAATCATACGAACAGCAGCTAAAAAAATCTCGCGAAGAAATGGCGAAAAAAATTGAAGAGCAGGAAAAAGAACTTAAAAAATTTGAAGACAAGAAAGAAAAACCTTCTTCAGAGCTTCCTTCAGAGCTGCTCGCCAAATTTGACAGTATCCGTCAGAGTATGTTGACCAATTCCGATAATAAATGATATATTTTATTACTATTTTTGTATTTTAATAGAAATTTAAATTATTAGATATAAGGAGTACGTTCTATGAAAAGAACATATCAACCAAGTAAAGTTAAGCGCAACAGAAAATTCGGTTTCAGAGCAAGAATGGCAACAAAAGGCGGACGCAAAGTACTCGCACGCAGACGTGCTAAGGGTCGTGCTAAGCTCTCAGTTTCTGACGAAAAGAAGAAGTATTAATTTTTAAGGGATGGAAACAGACTTGATAAAAACGGGGTTTTTTAAACGTGAAGAGCGGATAAAGAATCCCGCTGATTTTAAAAAGCTGTTTAGAGACGGAAAAAAGATAAGTATTCCGGGAGCCAAAATTTTCTATTTAGAAAATGGACTTGGAATGAATCGTGTCGGTTTTCCTTTGATGCGCGGCTACGGTAACGCGGTCGAAAGGAACTTATCAAAAAGGTACAGCCGTGAAGTCTATCGATTACTAAAATCACATCTGAACACCGGTTATGACATGTTAATTTTAATATATCCCGGAAATGATTCGTTCCACTCGCGATGTGATCAAATTCGTTTATTGTGTCAAAAGGCAGGATTAATTCAGGAATAAGGCTATGTTGAAAATATTAGCTGGACGGTTTTTAAAAGCCATCAGGAATTTTTTCATAAAGTTTTTCTGTTTTTTAATTCGCGCTTATCAAATTTGTATTTCTCCATTGCACGGGCCAAGCTGCAGATTTACTCCCACTTGTTCTGCATATGCGCTCGAGGCAATCAAAAAATACGGGCCAGGTAAGGGCCTTTTACTTTCAATTAAACGAGTTCTCAAATGCAATCCATTTCACGAAGGCGGGTATGACCCCGTTCCATAGGAGAAAAAAAAATTGGATAAAAATACCATTTGGGCTATTGTCCTTTCTACACTTGTAATTATTGCATCTTATCTGATTTTGCCAAAGTTCTTCCCAGGATTAAATCCGGCATTTGGAAAACAGGCAGCTCAGACAAAGACAGAAGAAACTGCAGAGCAGGCAGAACCACAGGAGCTTGATCTTTCAGGTATAGAAGAAGAGGCTGCTGTTTTTGCTGATGCAGATGGTACAGATGCTGAAGAATCAGAAGAAGATTCACAGCCTGTTATTGCTGAGCAGAAGTATACAATCAGAACTGATAAAGTTGAGGTTGTCTTTACTAATAAGGGTGGAGACATTATCAGCTATAAACTGCTTGACCATAAAGATATGGATACAAATGACTTTGTTCAGATTTCTGACAATGTTAATAGCAGAAACAGAACCTGTGCAATTTCATTTGGAAAAGCAGATTCAAAAATTGTTGATGATATCTTCAATACAGAAATCAATGATAAAACAATTACCTTTACAAAGACTTTGAAAGTAAACGGCAAAAAAACAACTTTGCGAAAGGTTTATTCTTTCATGGACGGCGAGTATGTGTTTAAGCTTGATGTTCTTGTTCACACTGCTGATTCAACAGGTCTTGATATTGGTGGTACAGCTTACACAATCAGAACTTCTCCACAGATTGGACCTCATTATGATCCAAAACAGAACCGTTATGAACGCCGTGAGTTCATTGCTTACAATGGACAGAAGTATAAAAAGATTATGTTGAGCAATGGTCAGTTTAAGGAATATGGAAAAGACTTCATCTGGAGTGGTATTGCAGGTAAATACTTTGTTGAACTTGTAATTCCTTCTGCCCCTGAAAAAATCAAGAGCAGCTGGTATTCTTCTTCTGTAGAAGTTAATGATTATGCAAATGCTCAGGCTATTATTGAGAGAAATGCCTTCTCTGGATCTGATATTTCTGATACTTACTATATGTACTTTGGTCCACGCAGCGATAAGGATCTTAAGCGCTACAACATTTCAGAAAACAATGGCTGGAATCTTGGCGGTAAAAAGGTTTCTCAGGCATTGCAGACAAGCGGTTTGTTCAACTGGATGGAAAAAATCCTTAAGGTAATTCTTGAGTTCCTCAATAAACTCATTCATAACTGGGGTATTTCTATCATCGTTATGACACTTCTTCTGCGTATTATCATGTTCCCGCTTTCAAAGAAACAGTCACTTAGTTCTCTTAAGATGCAGGAACTTCAGCCAAAGATGAAGGCTCTTCAGGACAAATACAAGAACGATCAGCAGAAGCTTCAGCAGGAAACTTCAAAGCTTTATCAGCAGGCTGGTTATAACCCTGCAAGCGGATGTCTTCCTTTGTTCCTCCAGTTCTTTGTTCTTATTTCTATGTATAACCTCTTTAATAACTACTTTGAATTCCGTGGAGCTATGTTTATTCCTGGCTGGATTCCAGATCTTTCTACTGGTGATGTTATTAAGACATTCAACTTCAACATTCCGCTTATTGGAAATCAGCTTAGACTTTTGCCTGTAATCTATGTAGCAACTCAGTTGTTATCAGGTAAGATTACACAGTATGGTCAGGCAGGTGCTCCAGGACAGAGCCAGGCAACAATGAAGTTCATGATGTACGGTATGCCTTTGATGTTCTTCTTTATGTTCTATAATGCACCATCTGGACTTTTGCTTTACTGGCTCACAAGTAACGTATTGCAGATTTTCCAGCAGCTCATTATCAACAAAATGATGAAGGAAAAGAGAGCAGAAAAAGAGAACGGTGGATTTGTTGCAAAAGAGCAGAAAGTACTTCCACCAAAAGCTAAAGGAAAGAAAAAATAATAAAAGGCCGCTTCGCGGCTTACTTAGGAGAAATATAAAATGACTTACGAGTTTGAGGGAAAAACAGAAAAAGAAGCTATTGAAATGGCTGTAAATGAGCTTGGTCTTGAACGCGACCAGTTCGATGTTGAGATTCTTGAAACACAGAAAAACTCAATTTTCAAAAAAGGATATGTAAAAATCAGAGTTCATACTCTTGATGATAATGAAGGTGCTTCAAGCTGGTCAGGAAATGCATCTGAAGAAAAGCATTCCCGCCTTGTTGCTGATCCACTTCCACAGGGCGAATTTGAGCAGAAGCTTATAGAGTTCATTCAGAATGTAATTGAAAAAATGGGATATGATGTAAAGGTAGAAGTTTCTTACCGTGAAGAACGCAAGCTTGGAATCCGTCTTGATTCTTCTTATTCTTCAATCCTTATTGGACGTAAGGGAAAGAATCTTGATGCACTTCAGCTTCTTGCAAACATCTATGCAGGCCGCCTTGGTCACGAAGAAGTTCGCGTAATTCTCGATACAGAAAACTACAGAATCCGCCGCGAGGAAACACTTGTTCGCCTCGCTTATACAACAGCAGATAAGGTTCGCCTTTCGCACAACTCTATTCTGCTTGAACCAATGAATCCGTTTGAACGTCGTCTTATTCATACAACCTTGAATGATATTCCTGATGTTGAAACAAAGAGTGAAGGCGAAGGAGTATTCAAACAGGTTCGTGTTCTTTATAAAGGAATTCGTTAATGACAAACAAACTAACGTTCGTTAGAAAATTGAGTCTTATTCTTCTGGCTGGTACTGCATTTGCCGGTACCGGTTTTGCCAGTGAAAATGAAAAGATAAAATCTATTGTAGATTCAAAGTATTATTACGATCTGATTAAAAATGGAACCGTATCAAAATACCGCGACGATGGAACTGAAGGATTCTTTCTTCTTCCTGAATCTGATTATAGTGATGTAATCGGAAACACAATGATTATAAAGAATCCAAAGAACTATCCTTATACCTATGAAGGACTTTATCTTTTGGATAAAAAGGAGCTTCTTTCAAAAGGAAACTCTGGTAAAGATACAATCACAATTGCTGATGTTTCAACAGTTATACGTTCAATTTCTAAAATGCAGGGAATGAAGTATTATTCCACTACAAAAAAGAAAGAATGTGTTCTGTATGAAAAAACATATATGATTGCCGGTCCGGATGACAAAACTCCAATAGCAGATCAGAATACAGGCAGTGCAGATGGACAGGTTTCTTATTGTCTTCAGGATGATAACAGCTTTGGTATTAATACTTACAAGCTTTCTTATCGTCAGAATGAAGAAACCTTGTGGTGTAATTTCAGTATCCTGGATAAAATGGGAATTGGACCTTTTAATGCAATCTATCCTGGAAAAATGATAATCAATATTCTTGTAATAGATTGTGGGGACGAATTACTGTTATATTTGTGTACAGATACTGACAGCATAAAATTCCCAGGCATTAAGGGTCAGATTACTAACTCAATGTCTGCCAGAATGGAAGCTGTTTATAAATGGTTTATAACTCAATTCTAAGAGGGAAAAAATGAAACTTAAAAAAACTATTATTGCAGGACTTTTAGCTGTAGTTGCATTAACATCTTGTACAGCTGCAGGTTCAAAGGGGAAAAACATGGAAGCACTTAAAGGAAAGGAAGGCGTATTCGCCGTTCTTGAAACAGAAAAGGGAACAATCATTCTTAACCTTTTTTACAAAGAAACACCAATGACAGTTTCAAACTTTGTTGGTCTTGCAGAAGGAACTCTGGATGCAGCAAAGGGAAAACCTTTTTATGATGGTTTGAAATTCCACCGTGTTATTGCTGATTTTATGATTCAGGGTGGTGATCCACAGGGAAATGGTACAGGTGGTCCTGGTTATAAGTTTGCTGATGAATTTGTTGACGGTTATGTATTTGATAAGCCTGGTAAGCTTGCTATGGCGAACTCTGGTGCTAATACAAACGGAAGCCAGTTCTTTATTACTCACGTTCCAACAGACTGGCTCAACTACAAGCACACAATTTTTGGTGAAGTTATTACTGGACAGGATGTAGTAAATTCTGTTGCTCAGGGCGATACCATTAAATCTTTGAAGATTGTTCGCCAGGGTAAAGATGCTGAAGCTTTCAAAGTAACACAGAAGAGCTTTGATGAACTCAAGGCAGAGGGTAGCAAGAAAGCTGCTACTTTCCAGGAAGAACGTCAGAAGAAAACAATTGCTAAAGTAATCGAAGGCTGCGAAAAAGCAAGCAACGGTACTTATTTTAAGATTCTTAAGCAGGGTTCTGGTGCTGTTTGTGGAAAGGGAAAGAATGTAACTGTAGAGTATAAAGGTTATCTTCCTGATGGCCAGATTTTTGATGCATCAAAAGAATTCCATCCACAGGGACATGAACCGCTTGAATTTACAACAGCTGGCGGACAGATGATTCCAGGTTTTGATGAAATGGTTCAGCAGATGAAATTTGGCGAAACACGCAAGATGGTAATTCCACCTGAGCTCGCTTATGGTGCTTACGGTATTCCACAGGCTGGAATTCCGGGAAACTCTTATATCTGTTTTGATGTTAAGTTAGTGAAGTAAGACTACAATCGAAGAACCGTTAAAAACTGAGCTGCGATGGCAGTTCGGAGGCGAGACTATGAAAGCCGACTCATAAATATGAGCCGGCTTTTTTTATTTTAAAAACGGTGGAACATCAAACAAACTCTTTGTTGCCTCATAAATCTTGCGGGCAACGTGAGGGTTGTTCATGGTGTAAAGATGAATACCAGAAACACCGTGAGTTACCAGGTCTACAATCTGATCAATTGCATAAGCAATACCTGCGTCGCGGATTGCGTCAGGCTGGTCTGCATAGCGATCCATCATATCAGTAAACTTTTTAGGAAGCACGGCATTTGTCATGCTGACCATTCGTTCTATAGATTTTTTATTTGTTGCAGGCATGATACCAGCTTCAATCGGTACGTTAATACCTTTTATCTGGCAGCGTTCAAGGAAACGGTAGAACTGGTTGTTATCAAAAAACAGCTGTGAAAGCAAATGACTTGCTCCTGTATCTACCTTTTTTTTCAGATAATCAATATCTTCCAAAATATCTTTTGACTGTGGATGAAGTTCAGGATAGCAGGCACCGAAAATCTTAAACTGCTTGCCGTCTTTACGTTTTGAATCAAAATCTTTAATGAAAGAAATAAGATCACTTGCATGGAGAAAATCATTAGCAGGCTCTTTGCCTTCTACTTTGTCACCACGGAGGGCGAGTATGTTATCGATTCCTGCCTGCTGAAACTGCTCCAGAACAAACTGTGCGTCTGCCTTTGTCATATTAAGGGCAGGCATATGAATTACGGATTCAACACCACAAACATCTTTTATATGCTTTGCAATTGCTACAGAATTATTACAGTTCTCACTACCACCTGCCCCAAAGGTTACGGAAATAAAATCTGGTGAAAGACCTTTAAGCTCATCGAGTGTAGAAAAAATTGTGTCGATTGGCATTGTCTTTTTTGGAGGAAAAACTTCGAATGAGAAAATGGTTTTATTTGAGAACTTTGTTTCGTTTATCATAATCGATTGTTATTATATAAAGAAACGAAGAAAAAGAGAAGTATACGTTATTTAATCAAAAAGGGTGTAACTTCGGTTATTTTTTATTATATGTTGTTAATTTAAAAGTATTAAATGTCTATAATTTGTGTATATAAAAAAAATCAGGAGATTCAAATGAAAAAACTAAACAGATTCTTTGTTGCATTCTTTGCAGCAGCATTTGTTACCTCGTTGCTTCTGGTAACCGGATGTTCAACTTCAAAAGTTGAAAATAAATCCAATGGTAACCAGCTTGTTTTGGATTCTGCCGTAAAGCAGGGAAAACTTGACAATGGAGTAACCTATTTTATCCGTGAAAATGGTGAACCTAAAAACCGTATACAACTGCGGCTTGTTGTAAAAGCCGGTTCGTGTATGGAAGAAGAAGACCAGAAAGGTATTGCACATTTTGTTGAGCACATGTGCTATAACGGAACTGAAAATTTTCAAAAATCAGAAATTGTAGATTATTTCGAAAAAATTGGTATGAAATTTGGTCCGGAAGTAAATGCGGATACAAGTTTTGAACAGACAGTTTATATTCTTGAGATACCGGCAGATAATCCTGAGATTTTAAAAACAAGTCTTCTTGTATTACATGACTGGGCTTGTGCCGTTACTTTTGATCCTGTTGAATTTGAAAAAGAACGCGGTGTAATTATTGAAGAGTGGAGACAAAGGACCCAGGGTGTCAACTGGCGTGTTGCCATGAAAGAAGTTGGACTTGTCTTAAAAGATTCTCGTTATGAAAAAAGATTACCTATAGGTGATATAAATGTTATTAAAAATGTTACGCTTGATAGACTGGTAGATTTTTATAAAAAGTGGTATCGGCCTGAAAATATGGCTGTGGCAGCTGTAGGTGATATTAAAGCTGATGTTCTTGAAAAAGCAATAAAAGAAGTAATGGGAACAATTCCTGCTTCTGAGAAAGAAACTAAAGTGCCTTCATTTAAGGTTCCTCTTCAGACAGAAAAATCTATTACAATATTGCGTGATAAAGAATTGTCGGTTACTGAAATTTGTATTTTTCAGCAGTTGGAAGAATCAAAACCTGTTACGACAATTGAGCAGATTCGTGAAGGTTTTATAAGCAATATTGTTATGAGTATTTTTAATCAGCGTTGTCATGAAAAAACAAGTCTTCCAGATGCTGAGTGGCTTACTGCAAGTGCAGGTATGATAGATTTTACCCGAAAAAATTCTAATTTAATGTTAGATGTAGTTCCTAAGGCAGGACGTTTTAAGGAAGCATTAAAAGCTTTTATTGATGAGTATGAACGTTTCTTGAAATATGGAGTTACAGAAACAGAGCTTGAAAGAGTAAAAAAATCAATGCTTCAGGGATTGCAGCAGAGTTATGAAAATAAAGACAAACATTCGTCAATTAATTATGTAAACAGTCTCGTAAATTATTATACACTTGGAAATATATTTACTTCAGAAGAAGACAGTCTCAAGATTTCAACTAAAATAATTAATGAGATCACAGCAGAAGAAATTCTTGAACTGACTAAAAAGATTTTAGCTGATCGTGGAACAATGATGTTAATTATTGCACCAGAATCAGCAGATATTCCTTCAGAAAAAGAGATTGTTGATATCTGGAAAAATTATGAAAGTGAAGCAGGAGCTTATAAAGATGATGTTGTCAGCGAGACTTTCATGAAAAAGCCATCAAATAAAGGAAAGATTATTGAGAAAAAGGCTTTGAAAGAACTTGGTGGTACTCAGTACACATTTGAAAACGGAGTAAAAATCATCACCAAAAAAAATGATTTCAAAAAAGACTCAATTGCAATTTATGGTGGAAGTAAGGGTGGAATATATCAGCTGAAAGAAGAAGAAATTCCATCTGCACAGATTTCAATAGATTATTCAAATCTTTCTGGACGTGGTGGAATTACATATTCTCAGTTCCAGAAAATTTCTAATACAAAAAATCTTGCTGTTTCAATTGGTATGAATAATACAAGAGAATTTTTTAATGCAACAGCAAATAAAAATAATCTTGAAGAAAGCTTGCAGCTCATTAATCTGATGTTTACAAAACCTCAGTTTGGTGAAGATGCTTGGAAAACAATTTATACACAGTATTCTGAAATAGCAGACTCTTATGGTGCAAAACCAATGCAGGTTTTCTCAGATAAGATTAACGAACTTGTAATGGGTAAGACTGTTTATTCAGCTCCATTCAATAAAGACTATGTTAAGAAGATGGATCCTAAGATTGCAGAAAAAGTTTATCGTGAACGTTTTGCAAATCCGGCTGATTTTACATTTGTTTTTGTTGGCGATTTCAATGAAAAAGAACTTGTAGATTTATGTGCTTATTATTTTGGAAGTTTAAAAACTAATGATAAGTTTGATGAAACAAAATATGTTTATTTCCCATTCCCAAAAGAAAGTAAGTCAATTGTTGTAAACAAAGGAATTGATGAAAAGGGTTATATTTATATGGCCTTTGGAGATTCACTTCCTGTATGTGATGATCTTGATGTAAAATTCAGGGAAAATGAAATTATTCATCAGCTTGCTTCTCTTTTAAATATTCGTTTACGTGAAGTTATTCGTGAAGATAAAAGTGGCTCTTATGGAGTTGCAACAAACGGATATATTGATGGCTGGCCAGAGCGTTTCTATAGAGTTTCAATTGAATTTGGATGTGAGCCTGCACGTCAGGATGAGCTTTACGAAACAGTAATTGATACAATTAAAGAAATTCAGAAGGGAAATATTTCTGATGATCTTATTGAAAAATTAAAAGAAACTTACATTCGTACAATTGAAACTAATATGAGAAATAATTACTGGTGGCTTAACCGCTTTATAGCAGAAGTTCTGTTTGATTACGAACCAACATGGTTTACTAAAGATACAGGAAAAGTTGCAGAGTGGATTACAAAAGAAGCTCTTGTAGAAGCAGCAAATAAGTATCTGAATACTGATGTAGTGTTAAAAGCTTATTTGAAACCTGAGAGATAACAGGGGTTCTTAAGGGGGTGTCCCCCTTAGGAGAAAGGGTAGAGGAAAACAAAAAGGCTGCGGTGGTTGAGCTTGTCGAAACTACCGCAGCCTTTTGGTTTGGAACGAGGGAAAGGCTTTTCCCTCCTTTCAGATAAAACTAAATAATTCCAATACCAGTCAAAAGAATGATGAAGAGCAGGATTGGTGCAATGAACTTAATCATTACAACGTAAAGTGTCTTGCGAACAAACTTTTCACCGTTGAGTGTAATTTCATCAATTGTAGTTTTAGGCTTAGCAATCCAGCCAATAAGAATACAGGTAAGAAGACCAACAACCGGCATAAGAATATTGTTACTTGCATAGTCGAGGATGTCGAGAATCTGACCAATACTACCGTTCGGAAGTTTGAGGTCGAAGTAGAATACGTTGTATCCGAGACAAACGATGATAGAAACAACGAATGTACATACGGCCATGATAAATGCAGAACGTCTGCGGCTCCACTTGAATTTATCCATCATAGAAGATGTGATTGCTTCGAGGATAGAAACGGCAGAAGTAAGAGCTGCGAACATTACCATTACAAAGAAGATGAGACCGATGAAATCTCCAAACTTACCAAGTGAATTGAATACCTTTGGCAATGTGATGAACATAAGTCCTGGACCTGCAGACATTCCTTCTTTTCCGCTGAATGCAAATACTGCAGGAATAATCATCATACCAGCAAGAAGAGCAATACCAGTATCGAAAATTTCAATCTGGTTTACAGACTTGTTGAGGTTTTCATCTTTCTTCATGTAAGAACCATAAGCAATCATAATACCCATTGCAATTGAAAGAGAGTAGAAAAGCTGGCCCATTGCATCAAGAATTATGAGAAGGAACTTTTTGATTGTGAGACCTTCGAAATTAGGAATGAAGTAAACGGCTGCTCCCTGAAGACCTGTACGTGTTACACCATTTTCATCTGTATGGCTGATGAACAAAGCATAGATTGCGATGAATACAACGATTACAACGAGGATTGGCATGAGGATTTTTGAGTAGCGCTCAATACCATGCTCAACTCCTTTGTAAACGATAATGAAACAAAGGATGGCAAAAATTGCACAGTAGAAAATCGGCTGCCACTGAGAAGTGATAAATGTTCCAAAGAATCCATCTGCTACTGCAACCTGACCCTGGAAGGCGAGGTAGCAGAACATATATTTCATTACCCAACCACCGATTACACAGTAGTATGGATAAATGATGAATGGTACTACGAAAGAGAAGATTCCGAGGAAGCCCCATTTCTTATTGATTTTTGAATAAGCTGTGAGAGGACTTTCCTGAGTCTTTCTACCAATTGCAACTTCTGTAATCAAAAGAGCAAAACCAAATGTGAGGGCGAGAACAAGATATACCAGAAGGAAAAGTCCACCGCCATCTTTTGCAGCAAGGTAAGGGAAGCGCCAGATGTTTCCTAATCCAACGGCACTACCTGCTGCAGCCAGAACGAACCCGATTGAACTAGTAAACGAGTTGCGCTGTTTTGTCTGAGTTTCCATAAACACCTCTAGAAAAATTTTTTTACGAGAAGTATTTTAACACAATTCGCTGAATTTCTTCTAGAGAGAGTCCCATTTCGCGGCAGGCTTTTACGTCGCGGGAAAGTAATTCTTCGGCAGCGGAAGTTCGTTTGTCGCTGATTTCATGATGAGCAAGTTCGCAGACAAAAGAGCCTCGTCCAACGGCTGTAGAAATAAATCCTTCGCGTTCCAGCTGTTCCCAGGCTTGTTTTACTGGAATTACACTTATGCGAAGAGTAACTGCTACGGTACGTATAGGCGGAAGTTTTTCACCTGCAGCGAGTTCACCGCTCATAATTTGAGCGGCGATCTGCTCGTAAATTTGAGTATAAATTGGTTTATCTGTTTTTTGTGATAATACTATATCCATATATTAAATGTCATATTTTTCGAACTGGCGGGCTGCGCGGTGGAAAGTCAAAAGCCAGCTGAGAGCAAATATTACCACACCAATGCCTAATACTGGAAGCTGGTGAATTTGGCTTTCCATATCAGTTGAAGTAAGATAGTGGCCGATATTTTCAAGAGAATACCATGGGCGTCTTAAAAGTGCATCTGATATTGCCCAGCTTAAATCAAAGCCACCTTTTTTGAGGCCGGAAATCATTCCCCAATAATTCCATACAGGGAATTCAAAAATAAAAAATAATACAAGATATGCGGCTGCTGAAAACATAAAAAGTACTCCAGGTTTTAAAGGATTTTTATAAACATTGCCAAGGAAAATCAGATTGAATGCAGAAAAAACAATCAGCTGTAATCCAAAGAAAGCAACGGTAATATTAATTCCTGCTGCGTTATCTGGATAAGGTAAAATATGATGTATAAGAGCTCCAATAAGTGCAAGAACAAGAGCAAGGATTTCGTACATTCCGCAATATAAAAAGCGTGCTTTTACAGTATCGATTTTTCGAACTGGAAGTAGTACTGTGTACAAAATATCATGTGACGACTGGTTTAATGCAAAGGTCATCATTATGGCCAGTGTGATATAAAATGGTCCAACGTAATATGGATAGCTTGGAATTAAGAACATTCCGAAGCAGCAGATTACCCAGCAGATTGATTGTGTTGAATTGCCAAGTTTGATTTCTTTTTTCAAAAGATTTAATGTCTGTGATTTCATAATGTTTCTTCTCCTATCTTCTCTCAATGTGAATCATAATGTCTTCAAGACTTGGCGAAGCAATTTCAAAACCGTTTTGTTCCGCAAGAGCTTTGTCGTCTGTTTTCATTAAGCCTTCAAAACCGAGCTGATGTTTATGAAGTCCGATTATTTTTCCTTCCAAATCAGTTGAAAGCTGATCTTTTTTTCCTGCTACACTGATGTAACATGTGCGGAAATTTTCTTTTTCTGTGCTGGCAAGAATCTGTCCGTTTTTGATGTAAGTGATATAGTCGGCACATTTTTCGAGGTCTGAAGTAATGTGTGTTGAAAAGAGAATAGAGTGTTCGCCGTCTTCAATGAATTCCTGGAAGAGAAGAACGAGGTCGTCTCGTGCGGCCGGATCCAGACCGCTTGTTGGTTCATCAAGAATCAAAAGACGGGGATTGTGACTCATAGCTACTGCAACAGAATATTTAACTTTCATTCCGGCACTAAGCTGTTTGAATTTTTTATTCTGATCAATTTCAAAACGATCGCAGAGGTTTTTATAAAGTTCATTATTCCAGTCTTTATAAAATGATTTTGTAACTTTTGTAATGCGACTGATTTTAGCTTCCGGATAAAAATCAACTCCACCGAAAACATAACCAACCTGATTTTTAATTTCAATTTCATCTTTAGGAATTGAAAGGCCGCAAAGATTTACAGAGCCGCCATCATTATTCATAAGATTAAGCATGCACTTGAGCGTAGTAGATTTGCCGGCACCGTTGCGGCCGATAAATCCCATAATAAAACCTTGTTCCAGAGAAAAACTTACATCCTTAAGTTTGAAGGAATCAAAATTTTTACATAGACCATTTACTTCAATAAGGTTCATTTTTGCCCCCTGTGAAATATCACTTGTGATAGCATATTGTGTATATTGTATATACACAATATAACACGCCAAATAGTTAATGTCAAATTCGAAATGATGACATGAAAAATGAATTATGATAGTATTTTTTTTATGGGTATTTGCAATAAAGTTTTATTTAGAATTCGCCTTTTGAAATTCAGAAAAGAATTTAGAAATCATAATGGACACAATGAAGTACAACTGATGAATTTTTGTGATCCTTCAAAAATCACTGTTGGTAAAAAAACTTATGGCCAGCTTCGAGTTCAGGACAGCAGTACACAGGATGTAAAACTTAGCATTGGAAATTATTGTGCTATAGGACCTGGAGTACAGTTTCTTCTTGGTACTGAACACAGAATGAATACAATTACCATGTATCCTTTTAAAGAAAAAAACTTTGGTTCTGTAAACGAAGCCCTTTCAAAAGGTGACATTATAATTGGAGACGACGTCTGGTTTGGAACAAATGCCCTCATTTGCAGCGGTGTAAAAATTGGTCAGGGCGCAGTAATAGCTGCCGGTGCAGTTGTAACAAAAGATGTTGAACCATATGCCGTTGTAGGCGGCACCCCGGCAAAATTAATTAAATACAGATTCCCGGAACCCCTCCGCAAAAAACTCTGCAGTCTGGACCTCGTAAAACTTTACGACAGCTTTACAAAAGAAGATTTAGATTTGATTTATTCAGATTTAAATGAAGAAACGCTGGATAAGCTGGAAAAATTGGCTGTAAAATAAATAAAAAAAGTTTGCAAATTCGAACTTTTCAGTCTAAAAATATGTGACATATAAGGAGTAACGGTATTTAACAAAGATAACAGACATAACATAAAGTATTAGCATTAATTTAATAATGTTTTTTAAATCTTAATTTTTCAAGAGGTATTGCTTATGAAAAGATTTTCAAAAATGTTTAAGATGTTTATTATTTTTGTTGGGTTGGTAGTTATTCTATCATGTTCTAATCAAGTACAAGATATTTCCTCTGACATTACTTATGATTTCTCATCAGATGGTGAGCCTATTGATGTTATCATTTTGGCCGGTCAGTCTAATGCGACAGGATATTGTTTAAATGAAAATCTAAGAGATTTTGTTTCTCCGGAGGATTTTGAATTATTCACTAATGGTTTTGAGAATCAAAAGATATTCTGGTATCTGGACAGATCAATATATAATATGCCACCTGAAATAGTGAATTTTACTAATGTAAAATTTGGACAGGGTATAGGAATAGATTTTTTTGGTCCTGAAATAGGTATATCTTATGTCTTTAACAAATCGAAGAAAAATATAATTATTATAAAATATACTTCACCAGGATCAGGTATAGACAGATTTGTTAGTAAAAAAAATATTACTTCTTTTGTTCTGAATGCTTCATTTGAAGGATTTATAGTTCAATCACTTCAAGAAATAGTTAGCAGAGGTTATTCGCCATCAGTTAAAGGATTTTGCTGGATGCAAGGAGAAGCAGATTCATGTAATTATGAAGCATCTATGGAATATGAAGAAAAAGAAAAAGGCTTGATAGAAGATATTCGAAAAAAATTTGGAGAAGAAATTGCTTTTGTTGATGCAAAAATAACAGATTTAAATCTTCTATTTCCTTCATGTTATCAGTATATTGTTAATGAAGCGAAAATGAATATTTCACAGAATAATAATCAAAGTTACTTGATTAGTTCTGTAAATCTCACGAAGAAGAAAGATGATGTAGCACACTATGATGCAAGATCAGAATTTGAATTGGGCAAACGCTTTGGCGAAATGATTTTGAGTAAGTGTTATTAATTTTAGACTGTCTTTTCTGTAATATTGGATTCTAATATTGTTACAGGAAAGACAATATTCTTTTATTTCATAACTGATCTTAAATAAATCTCATTTAATATAGGATCTACATAATCTTTTTCACACTTTGATAAATAAACATAATAGAGTAAGATTATTTATTATAAAATAGGATATCAATTTTAAAAATCTTTCAGGTTATTGTTCTGATACATTTCGAAGAATTTGTAAAAAATATTCCGGTTTTTGGAAATTGCTTTGTAAATTATTTCTTGCCACTTAGTTTTTTTGCAACAAACTTTTTTTTCGTATTATCGGGTTTTGGAATGATGTTAAGTAATATCAAAGCAATACCTGATGATCAATTAAAATGTTGTTCAGTTAAAGATTCAATTAAATATGGAATAAATCATGTAAAAAAAATATATCCGGTTTATATTGTTACTGTTATTTATGGTTTAATCTGGGTATTTATAATTACAGCCTACACGAATGAATTATCAAAATCATTTTATCTTCATGAGATTATAAACTTTTTATCACATGTATTTTTACTTCAATCAGCAACAGGAATGTCATTTTTTACACATCATTACAATGGGGTAGCATGGTTCTTGTCTGCATTATAAAGTAATCAAATACAGATTCCCGGAGCCACTTCGCAAAAGACTCTGCAATATTGATCTTGTAAAACTTTACGACAGCTTTACAAAAGAAGATTTAGATTTGATTTATTCAGATTTAAATGAAGAAACGCTGGCAAAACTTGAAAAACTGATTGAAAAATAAAATTTGCAAATTCTAAATTTTCAGTCTAAAATTATGTAACCAATAAGGAGTAACAATAGTTAACAAAGATAACAGACATAACATAAAGTTTTAGCATTAATTTAATAATGTTTTTGAAATCTTAATTTTTCAAGAGGTGACGCCCATGAAAAGATTTTCAAAAATGTTTGAGATGTTTATTATTTTTGTTGGTTTGGTAGTTATTCTATCATGTTCTAATCAGTTACAAGATATTTCCTCTGACATTACTTATGATTTTTCATCAGATGGTGAGCCTATTGATGTTATCATTCTGGCCGGACAGTCTAATGCAACAGGATGCTGTTTTAGTGAAGATTTAAGAGGATATGTATCTCCAGAAGATTTTGAATTATTCACAAACGGTTTTGAGAACCAGAAAATTATCTGGTATTTGGATTGGTCAAATCATTCACTTCCATCATTATCGAGTGGGCTTACAAATGTAAAACTAGGTCAAGGTTTCTCAAATGTTGGATTTGGACCAGAAATAGGTATTTCATATGTGATGAATGAAGTTAACAAAAAAGTAATAATAATTAAATATTCATCTCCTGGATCAGGAATAGATACGTTTATAAATTCAAATGGATTAAATAAAAATTTTGAATTCTTTATTGCAAATTCGTTATATGAAATTTGTAATATTGGGTATAATCCAAAAATTAAATGCATTTGTTGGATGCAAGGAGAAACAGATTCTTCTTATGAATATGAAGCAAATTTATATGAACAAAGAGAAAAAAATTTAATTTTAGCTATGAGAAAAAAATTTGGAACAGAAATAGCATTTATTGATGCAAAAATAACGGATTGGTATTTGGTTATGCCAAATTGCTATCAAGAAGTTGTAAATAAAGCTAAAACAAATATATCACACTCAAAACTTAACAGTTATCTAATAAACTCAAATGGATTAACAAAATTAGAGGATTTAATGCATTATAATGCAAGATCACAATTCGAGTTAGGCAAACGATTTGGCGAAATGATTTTAAGCAAGTGCTATTAATTTTTACTGTCTTTCCTATAATATTTTTATAGGAAAGACAGTAATATTTTTATTCTGTAAAAAAATCAAGAAATCACATTTTATACATTATTCAAACATTTTTTTCACACTTTAATAAATGAACATTATAGGGTAAGATTATTTATTATAAAAATTTAAAATTAATTTTTTAAGTGTTTCAGGGGAAAAAATGAGTAAAAAAATAGTTTCATTAAACGGCCTTCGATTTTTCATGATAATGGTTATTGTTCTGATACATTTCGAAGAATTTGTAAAAAATATTCCGGTTTTTGGAAATTTATTTTCAAACTATTTTTTACCTCTTGGTTTTTTTGCAACCAATTTTTTCTTCGTATTATCAGGGTTTGGTATGATGTTAAGTAATATCAAAGCAATACCTGATGATCAATTAAAATGTTGTTCAGTTAAAGATTCAATTAAATATGGAATAAATCATGTAAAAAAAATATATCCAGTTTATATTTTTACTGTCCTTTATGGATTAATCTGGGTATTTATAATTACAGCGTATACGAATGAACTATCTAAATCTTTTTATCTTCATGAGGTTATAAACTTTTTATCACATGTATTTTTAGTTCAATCAGCAACAGGAATGTCATTTTTTACACACCATTACAATGGTGTAACATGGTTTTTGTCTGCATTATTTTGTATATATATTATTTCTCCATATTTGATATACTTTTTAAGAAAAACTTCTAAATCTATTTTCATAGATATTGTCTATTTTTGTTTAGAATTGTTTTTTATTGTTTTTACAGCTGTCGTTTTCACTAAGGTCGAAAAATCATTTACGGGAATAAAAGGTATACCAAATGTTGATATTCTGGTATACGCAAGTCCATATCGCAGAGTTTTTTATGTTCTTGCAGGTATGAGTATAGGAAAAATCTTTGTTCAAATAAAAGAGAAAATATCAACAATTAATAAAGCAACTATTTTTGAAATCTTAGCAGTAGCATTAACGGTTATATATTCAGTATTCAGAAAGAAAATAAGTGATAATAATGTTGTTTATCTTTTTGATGTAATAGTATTATCATTTTCTGTATTTATTTTTGCTTTTGATGAAGGTTTGATTTCAAAATTTTTAAGTCGCCCAAATATACAGAAATTAGGAAATATGGCTATGTATATGTTTTTATTACATTATTTACCTTACATTCCATATTTTTTTGTTACCTCAACGATGGGTAAAATACAAGAAACATATTTTACTAATGTAGTGTTTATAATTGTTGATTTAGCTTTTACATTTGTATCATCAATTATTATTTATAAACATGATCTTGCGAAAAAAGAAAAAATTTTACAGAGTAAACAATCTTAGAATGATGAGAAAAAAATGAAAAATGGAAAAATAGAATCATTTAATGGTTTGAGATTTATTATGATGATAGCAATTATAATAAATCATTTACATTTGTTTGGAACACTTGATACGTGCGGAGATTTTTTCAGGCAGTATTTTCAAAATCCTTTAGTTGCAGTTAATTACTTTTTTCTACTATCTGGTTTTGGAATGATGTATGGAAATTTAAAACGAAATAATCTGGAATTAACAAAACCTTCAAAATATGAAGGAATAAAATATGCAATTAAACATATCAAAAAAATATATCCAGTTTATTTAGCAACAATAATCATTGGATTTCTTATAATTTTTATTCAGGCATTATTAGATTCTGAAATGGGGTTAAAGTTTATAGTCCGAGAGATAATAAGGCTGCTTGCAAACTGCTGCTTAATTCAATCTGCAAGTGGAATGACATTTTTTACACATATATATAATGGTGTTTCCTGGTTTTTGTCTGCCTTATTTTGTATATATATTGTTTCTCCATTTTTAATTTTTTTATTAAGGAAGATTTCAAAATCGATAATAACAGATCTTATACTTGTATCTGTTAATTTAATAGTGATAGGAATATTAATCAGTGTTCTGGGAAAAATAGAAATCTTTCTTAGCTCAAAGCCAATTCCAGATGTAGATATTTTAGTATATGGAAGTCCTTATATCAGAGTATTCTATGTTTTAATAGGAATGAATATTGCAATGATAGTTTCAAGACTAAACCAGAATGAGAAACAACTATCATCTGGTTTTACATCATTTCTTGAAATCATAATTTCTATTGTTGCAATTGTTTATTATTTCTTTAGGAATTCCATTTGTCCAAAAATATATGACTACAGAAACATTATAGATATAATTATTCCTTGTCTTATTCTTTTTGTTTTTTCTTTTGATAATGGAATAATTTCAAAATTTCTACAGAGAAAAAAAATGCAGGTTTTAGGAAAAATGACAATGTATTTATATCTTATCCATCCTGTTTTTGTTATTCAGTTTTCTTTTATAGTAGAACGATTTGTTGGAAAATGGACACTTTCATCGTCAATAATTTATTCAATTATATCTGTGACAATATCTTTCTTATTATCTTTTGTTTGTTATAAGAAGCTTGAACACAATGCATAATTACTATGCTTTTATTTGTAAAACTATTATGTTATAATTCTTTCGGGAGATTCATATGATCATTATAATCATTTATTGTTTTTTAAGTTCACTTTTGTTTACATTATTTCTTATTCGGAAATTACAATTTAAATATTTTCCAAAGGAACTTAAAAAGATTAATTACAAAAAATGGAAAAGCTTAAATCCACATAATGAGATGGATATAGATAATGTTGATTGTGATATTTCAAAAGTAATTGTAGGAAATAAATCTTATGGAAATATCAAAATCAATGTTTCCAGCATGAATGATGCAAAGTTACGTATTGGAAATTATGTTTCAATAGCAGATGGTGTTAGATTTGTTTTATCAGGAGATCATAATTTAAATACAATATCAACATTTCCATTTAAAGTAAAAAATTTTGGATATACAGGCGAAGCTTTATCAAAAGGAGATATTGTTGTTGGTGATGATGCCTGGATAGGGGCAGATTCTGTAATTTGCAGTGGTGTCAAAATAGGACAAGGTGCAGTTGTAGGAGCTGGATCTGTTGTTACAAAAGATGTTCCTCCTTATGCAATTGTATGTGGTGTACCAGCTAAAATATTGCGTTATAGATTTTCAGAAAATTTAATTAAGCGTTTATTGGAAATTGATATCACAAAATTATTTAATTCATTTAAGGCTGAAGATATCGACTTGATATATTCTCCATTAACAGAAGAATTACTGGAAGAACTTATTTCAAAGTATAATAATTAATATAAAGACTGTTAGGAGATAATTATATGAATTTATTAAAGAAAATTCTTATAAAGATTTATAATAAAATATCTATTTCTCTTTATAATTTTACTGTTCCAATAAAATATAAAATTAAAATTGCAAAGAGTATAAAAATATCTGATGAGAAGCTACAGAATCAAAATATTATTTCAGATAAAAAAATTGCAATACATTTTCATGTTTTTTATGTAGATTTACTGGAAGAAATTTATGCACATCTTGTAAATATTCGTATACCTTTTACACTTTTTATTACTGTTGTAAATGAAGAAGATTTAGCAAGTGCGGAAAAATTCTTTAATAATAATGAACACAATTTCGAAGTAAAAATTCTAAAAGTTGAAAACAGAGGAAGAGATATATATCCATTTTATCAGGCATTACATGATTGCTATAAAGAATATGATGTAATTGCTCATTTCCATACTAAAAAGAGTTTACACACAGATTTTGGAAATATCTGGAGAAAATATTTGTATAATAATTTGCTTGGATCAAAATATTTCTTCGAAAATTTAATTTCATATTTATATAAAAAAGAAAAAATTGGATTTGTAACTACACCTATAATTCCTCTTAAGAATGTTATTGAGGCATATTTTGGATATGCAGAAAACAGAGTAGAATATAAGGCAAATATTGAATTTGCATTGAATGCATTTGGTGTACCAACAGATACACTTTATAACAGAAAGAAAAATATGGATTTCCCATGTGGAAATATGTTTGTAGCAAAAACAGAAGCAATTAAACAATTTTTTGAAGCTGAACTTGAAAAAAATAGTTTTCCTGACGAAGAAGGCCAGTTAACAGGTACTTTACAACATTACGTTGAACTCATGTGGAAGTATATAGTACTGTATAATGGTTTTGAATATTGTGAAGCAATCAACAAGTAAATAACTAATTCCAAGGATAGATAAATTATGAAGTCATTTTTTAAAATTTTTACGGTTTTAACACCAAAACAATTGAAGATTTGTATTGGCTTAATAATAATGATGTTTTTTATTGCTATTTTTGAAGCATTAGGAATTGGACTTATTTATCCGCTCATTGATATTATGGGTGATTCAAATTACTTAGTTACAAATAATAATATTATCACTCAATTTGCAAGTTTTTTTGGAATAACTACTCATAAGTCTTTGGTTTTAATTTCTGCAGCATTCTTACTGGCTTTTTATATATTGAAAAATGTTTTGATTTTAGTGCAAGGAAAAATGCAGATTACATTTTCCTTAAATAATCAGGCTGATTACACAAAACGTTTGTATAAATATTATATGAATAAAAACTATTTATATCATGTGAATACAAATATTGCAGAAATTACCAGAAATATTTTATTAAGCTCTATTATCGCATTTAGTGATTTACTGATTAATACTTTAGTAATTATAACAAATCTTATTACTATGTTTGTTATTTTAATTTTTCTTGTGGTAATGGATTGGATGATGGCTTTGGTGGTTGTAGGTGTCATTGTTCCATTAATGTTCTTGATAGTAAATTATTTCAGAAAGAAGATAAATTATTTTGGAAATATACAAAACGAATGTAATGCGCAAAATAATAAATGGATAAATCAAGGTTTTTATTCTGTAAAAGAAACAAAAGTAATGCAAAAAGAAACTTTCTTCACAGAACAATTTTCAAATTCATTTTCTAAATTTTCTGAAAGCCAAAAACAATTTCTCTTTATGAATCGTTTTCCAAAAAGTATAATTGAAATGGTTTCAATTGGCGGCATTATTGGATTAGTTATTTTTAAAACACTTATAAAAGCAGATGTTGCTTCAATTATTCCTTCTTTAGGTGTTCTTGGTCTTGCAGCAATGAGATTGATGCCATGTATGAATCAGGTAACAGGATTATATAATCAAAATAAATTTAAGATTCCTTTATTTAATGAAGTCTATGATGATTTTATGGCAATCAAAAAAATGAAGGATAATGATGAAAAGAAAGTAACCAGAAATAATTCAGAAGTAATTCATTTTGAAAAAGAAATAAGTGTTGAAAACTTAAGTTTCAAGTATCCGGATAATTCAAAAAATGTATTTACTCAAGTAAATTTCAAGATACCAAAAGGAAAATTCGTTGGCATTGTAGGGCCAAGTGGAGCTGGAAAGACAACTTTTGTAGATTTACTTTTGGGATTGTTAAATCCTTCAGAAGGTACAATAAAAGTCGATGGTAAAAATATTTTCGATAATATTAATGCATGGCTTGATAATGTATCTTATGTTCCGCAAAGCATATATCTTATTGATGGAAGTATTCGTGAAAATGTTGCTTTTGGTGTTTTACCGGAAGATATTGATGATGACAAGGTTACTAAAGTATTAAAGATGGCAGAATTGTATGATTTTGTACAGACTCTGGATCTAAAAGAAAATACTCCGTGTGGCGATAAGGGTGCTAAACTTTCTGGAGGACAAAAACAGAGAATAGGAATAGCAAGAGCTTTATATCAAAATCCTTCTGTATTAGTGTTAGATGAAGCAACTTCAGCTTTGGATGGTGAAACAGAAAAGCAGATTACTGAAACAATTAATAAACTCAAAGGGGATATTACAATTATTGCAATTGCACATAGACTTTCAACTCTTGAAAGCTGTGATTTTAAAATTAAATTTGAAAATGGAACTGCCATTAAAGTTGAATAGGAAAAATAATAATCAATGAACAAAAGGATAATAAAAAAACTATCTGGAGCAATTAAAAAAAGACTAAGAAAAATCAATTTACGGCAATTACCTGAAAATATGAAAATGAGATGGTATTGGTCTAAACGATATGATTTTTATTTACCTCCAGAAACTTTCGGTTGTTCAAAAAATAGATACAATAAACAGGCAAAATATGAATTTAACAGAAATGTGAAATTCAGTATTCTGGTTCCTTTATATAATACACCAGAAAATTTTTTAAAAGAAATGATAGGTTCTGTCCTGTTTCAGACATATAAAAATTGGGAACTTTGTCTGGCAGATGGAAGTGATGCTGAACATAATTATGTTGAAAAAATTTGTAAGGAAATAGCAGAAAAAGATCAACGTATAAAATATCAGAAGCTTGAAAAAAACGGTGGAATTTCTAAGAACACAAATGTCTGTATAGATATGGCCACAGGAGATTATATTTCCTTATTTGATCATGATGATTTATTGCATCCCTGCGCATTATTCGAAACCATGAAAGCAATTTGTGAAAACGATGCTGATTTTGTTTATACCGATGAAGCAGTTTTCCAAAGTCCAAATGTTCATAATATAAATGATACAATGTTTAAGCCGGATTATTCTTTATACTATTTCAATAGTATTAACTACATTTGTCATTTTTCAACATTCAAACGAGAATTACTAAATACAATTGGGTACTATAATTCAGAAATGGATGGGGCTCAGGATTTTGATCTTTTCTTGAGAATATCAGAAGTAACATCTAAAATTTATCATATAAAAAAGTGTTTATATTATTGGAGAGCTTCTGTTTCATCAACAGCAGGAGGTCTGAACTCAAAAAATTATGCACTGGAAGCAGGTAGGTTAGCATTACAAAAACATTTTGAACGTATAAATATTCCAGCGGAAGTTTATGTAGATAAAAAAACAAATCTATATAGAGTCAATTATTTCATGAGTGAAAAACCATTAGTATCATTGATTCTTATTAATGATGATACTGTTAATATGAAAGACTACATAACTTCACTTTGTAAATTTACCACATATGAAAATATCGAAGTGATTTTTGTGACTAATAAAGAAAATGATTTGAAAATATCATTTGGAGAAAAAGTCAAAACACTTTTATATAATCAAACTTATAGTCAATCAATGATACGAAATTATGCTGCAGAAAAATCGAATGGAGATTATTTTGTATTTTTAGACTGTAATTTAAAATTTCTTACAAATAACTGGATTGAAGAATTGTTAATGTTTGCTCAGTTAAATAATGTTGGAGCCGTTGGTGGGAAAATATATTTCAAAAATAAAATATTTAATGCAGGTATAATATTAGATAAGAATAAATGTATAAAAAAATCTCATAAAAATTATGATGGAAATGAGAATGGTTATGCATATCGACTTTCAACTGTTCAAAATTATAATGCTGTTTCTTCTGAATGTATGATGATTTCAAAGAAGTTATTTAACAACTTTCATGGGTTCAAGCAAAATTATCAAAACAGTTTTTATGATATAGACTTATGTTTACGAATGCGAAAAGAAGGATATTTAATAGTATGGACACCATTTGTGGAATTTTCGTATTTAAAAGACAAAAGAACAGTATCAATAAAAAAAGAAGAAAATTTATTCAAAGAAGAATGGAAAACTGTTATTGATAATTGCGATTATTATTATAATCCAAATCTTTCTTCAAAAACAGCAGACTTTAAGGTGAAAGGAGAAATTTTTCCTGAAGCTTCAATTTGATTCATGGAATCTTTCTAAAAGCTAAACATAAATTTATAGGATTTATATATGAACGAAAATATTAAACTAGAACAGAAGACTGAAATTTCAGAAGCTACATCAAAGGGTATTACTTCTTTACGTTATTTGTTAAGTGTTTTGATTGTTTTTGCACATAACAATTTTACAGTTGCAGATATTGCCGCCAATTTTGCAGATCCGGCTACTCGTCCGATTTTTGTTCAGAGTGAGTTTGGAAGATGGCTTCAATTCTTCATTTCTATAGGAATTGCAAATTGCGCAGTTCCTTTGTTCTTTCTCTTTTCTGCGTTTTTACAGGCAAAAAAGAATGATCCATATCCTGTCCTCTTAAAAAAACGTTCAAAGTCCTTGCTTTTGCCATATGTAATCTGGATGACTATATATGCAGTTTATTCTAGTTTTGGAAAGTACTTGATTTTTAAGCTTGCACCAAATCTATTGAATAATCCTGATACAACATTCTTTACCTGGACTTTTGCAGACTGGTTTCATAAGTTTATTGGTTACGCACCTGATTTTTCATATCCTGCTTTTGCAGCTCAATTCTGGTTTGTTCGGGATCTGTTTATTTTAGTTGTACTTTCGCCTGTGTTGAAATTTATTATAAAAAAGATTCCGGTTGGATATTTATGCCTTCTTGCAATTGCATATATTGTTCCAGTCAAAGTTTATTTCGTTCAAAATAATGCTCTGATATTCTATTCATTAGGTTTATATTGGGGCATGTATGATTTTGACTTGTTTGAAAAATTGAAGGAATTGAAGTGGAGAGAAATTCTTCCGGTTTATGCATTGTTGTATGTACTTCTTGAAATTTATTCGACAGCGATGAATCAGGTTTATGTTATATCTTTGGTAATGTTACCTTTAACCTGCATTGTGGTATTAAAATTTTCTTTTTTGATAATGAAGAATGATAAAGTTTATTCTGCAGTATCTTATTTATCAGCATTTTCATTTTTCCTTTATGCGATTCATGGACCTGCCTTACTTGATACAGCAAAAAAACTTTGGATTCATTATTTACCAATGAAAAATGCATTCTTCTGCCTCTTTGAGTATTTTGGTGTTTCTTTCTTTGTAATAATCATAGGAACATCAATAGGAATACTTTTGAGAAAAGTCTGCCCTCCATTGTTTTCATTGCTTAATGGTGGAAGAAAATAATTTAGAGTCTAAATAAACGCAGCTTTGATTTCTTCGAGAACTTTCAGGTCTTCAATGGCTGCTGATAGTGGGCTTTGCAGGTTTGAGGTGCCGTCCAGAAAGTCGACGGCATTTTTTATCATATTGGAAAAGTAACCTGTCTTTTTTGGAAGATGAAGTGATTTATCTCTGCTGAGCGAATAAAATCCCGAGTAAAGTTTTGATTCCTTTCGTTTGTAGAATTTGGCGTAGCCGTTGCCAAGGCAGATTCTTCCTTCAGTGCCCAGAATATCAAGACCAAAGCTGAAGAAGCGACTGCGGCCACTCATGCTGATTGTTACCACTGCGCAGGAATCAGTTTTAAAATGCGCACTGAAGTTTCGGACCTCGTTTTTATCGTCTTTGTAAATTCCTGTAACTACCGGTTCAGAAAGCTTTTCCTCCAGAAGCCAGCTGATTATATCTACAAGATGTGTTCCGTCATGGAGCAGGCTGTAGCTGCCGTCCTTTTCATATTCTTTTCCATAAATACGAAGCCCCGAATAAAGTTCTCCACGGACAGTCTGCAGTTTTCCGATTTCCTTAATGTAAGCTTTCGCTTTTTTATAGTCCTCAGCAAAACGTCGCTCATGATTTACCATAACAGGAACTCCGGCTTTTTCGGCGGCCCGAGAAATCTCAAGAGCCTGAGCGCTGTTTAAGGCAACAGGTTTTTCAAGAATAATAAGGCGTGGTTTTGCCGCAATAGCTGCCAGGCACTCTTCCATATGAGAGTCTTCGTTTACAGCGACGGTAATTATGTCGGGGGTTGGTATGGTGTTGTACATCTCAGAACTTGAAGAAAAGGTTTTTGTTCCTTTTACAAAATGTTCCCATTCTGCAAGATGTTCTGCATCGGTGTCAGCTGCGGCAATCAGTTTTATGCGTTTATTGCCCAGCAGTGCCATAGTATGTGAAGCAGGCTGTTCACGTTTTTTATCAAAGCCAAGAGAAAATCCAATGCGGCCTGTACCCACTAATGCGGCTGTATAAATCTGAGAATGATTTTTTGAATTCAACGACATAACTTAAATATAACAGTAATGTAACTGGATTGCTACTGTAGATTTTTAAGGATGATATTCAGTTTTTTCCGCAAATCAAAAATGTCATCTATATTGTTTTCAAAAGGTATGTGGATAAACAGAAATTTACAATTTAGATTTTGAGTTTTGATATAGTTTAAACTGTTCCAGTAAACAAGATTGCAAAATGAAGTTCCAGGATTTTGACTTTCGGAATAAGGAATCATGTTTAATTCAAGAGCTTCCTTAAAAGATTCAATTTCAAAATTTGTATTTATTATTTCGTCATGATTTTTTGCAATCAATTCCATACAGATTTTATTTTTGATTTGCGGTTTCTGTCCAAAACAAATTATTATTGATGATTTTTCGATTTCGGCTTTTGCTATTTCGGAGTCACGGATTTTATCACTTGGCAAAAAGACAGTTGGAAAATCCATACCTTTTACAAGAAGCTCGGCGGAGGTGTTTTTAAAAGCAAGTAATTTTACTCCAGATTTTTTTGAATAATATCTGGCTGTATATTTCAGACCATCCCAATTTCGAATATTTTGTTTAGAGTATTTATATTTGAATCCAAGTGATTCACAAAGCTTTTGAGATTTTATATTTTCTTCAAAACAACTGTAAATAAACTCTTTTCCACCGAGTTCTCCAAAAATCATTTTCAAAAGTAATTGTAGTGCCTGCTTTCCATACCCATTTCTCTGATATTTAGCTGTAATACAGAGACCACAATCTTCAAAAACTCCGTCGCCTGTATCTACCGCTCCAATAAAACCGATAACTTCATCAGTCTCTTCAAGACAGATATAAAATGCAAGATTTGATTTTTGAAATTCAATAGTTTTTTCTAAACGGATTTTTGCTTCTTTGTAACTTTCTACCGGCTTCCAGAGCATATATTCTGCAAGCTCTTTATCCTGCCAGATATTATTCCACATTGAGTCCAGATCTTTCGTTTTTGCCTTTCTAAGGATTACTTTTTTCATATAGAAACTATTCATTAAAAAACTTTTTAAGCATGTTTTTTGCGTATTCACTATTTTCTGGATCTTCAGAATTTGACATGATAGTGTAATATTTTTGGGCAGTTTCTATTTCGCCAAGATTGAAATATACATGAGCAAGATTGCCTAGTAATAACATATCTGATGGATTTAATTCATAACCCTTCTGGAAATATTTTTTTGCTGTTTCCAGATCATTTGTGAACAAAGCGGAAATGCCAACATCATTATAGGCGATTACATCATCAGGATACTGTTCTACATAAAGCAATGAGATTTCTTTCATCAAAGGATATGTAGAAGGATTTTTGGTATTGTACCATTTCAAAATATATTCATGAATTGATGAGGCAAAATCAACCTTGGTAGATTTTAAGCTTTCATTATTCGACCATAACCAGGAATCTTTATATTTCTTATTTAATTCAAGAATGTGTTTAATGACTTCACATTGTTTATTGTATTCTTTACGCATAAAATAAAATTGAGCTTTTCCAAAATACATATCAAGGCGTTTCGGATTATAAGAAAGTCCTGTATCAATATATTCAAACGCCTTTGAACTTAAATCATCATCATATTCTGTTATGGAATAAATATAGATTTTATCACCGTTTTCATTTTGACCTTCCATATATTTTCCATTGAAATCAGGCGGCAAAAATGATTCAACATGCGTCTGTTCATTTGATGCATTCCAGAGGTACATATTAAAGTAGCAGACATATAATTCTGGATCCTTTTTACTTTTCTTTTCCCATTGTTCGAGAAAGGCTGAAGCTTCATCATATTTTTCTTTATTCAAAAGTTTCCAGAATTTATCTGTATTTGTTTCAGCGAATAAAACATTAAATACAACAAATAAAACAATCGAAATCAAAAAACTTTTTTTCATTTTTTCCTCCAGAGATTGTATATGTAAACAATCTCGTAATTTTTTTATAGTCTGTCTATCATAACTCCAACTATTCTTGCACAGGTATCTAAGGACGCAATGTAATTACAGCGGGAACATATGAATTTTGTTTTATTCTACAATATAATTTCCTGAATTATCCTTTTCCATAAATTTAAATGTATGGTAATTTGAAAACCATGGACTATCTGGTGAAATTGAACCGTCAGCTGTTATTCCAACGAAATCTATATCATTAAAGAGAAATGTTCTCATTACCAGCCCTTGCTTTTCTTTATAAAAGAATTCTACCATCATATATTTAAATCCACTGGAATATTCGGATTTAGGATCTTGAAGGAATGCGGTACATCCAAAATCTCCATTAAATTCTTTTTTCACATCTTCATTATTAAAACTGCTGATAGCTTTACCGGGAACTTCAAATCCTGCAATGTTATTTATACACATAAAGACCCACATTGCATATTGAATTTGTAGATCACTGTCATCCTCTCCGTAATCTGTAAAAAGAGAATAACGTACTTCTCCAGATTTTCCGTTTTTATTGATTGTAAAAGTTTGTGTTATGGCTACATCATTATTATCTAGATTTTCAGAAACTTTCATGTCTTCTGTAAGATAATAAATTAAATCAAATTCTTTTTCTGATTCTGTAATTTTAAATCTACTTCCTGATATTTTGGCAAAACAGTTTGAACTTAAAACCAAAATAAGTGTAAATAAAAAAAAACACTTTTTCATACATCTTCCTCTTATTTTTCACTTTTAATTTTTATTGTTATTAAATGTGTTAAGTCCTTCACCTGAAAATCTACAAATTGATATAGAGCATCAGGATTTGCAACAACTAGATTTGCTGTTTTTTCTGGATTTTGATTATAATCTCCATCACTAATATTTATCCATTGGAATGGAGCAATTGGATTATTTCCTGTCATAGCAATTAACGCATAGGAATCTTCTGACCGTTTTGTTTCAATTAGTTGTTCTAATATTTCATTTGTTTCAAAATAATTATTTATTTCAACATCAAAATCTATACTATCAAATAATTCTTTCATTTTATCTTGACGAAGAGTTACTATTTGCTGACCATCAATTTCAGAAAAATCATATAATTCACTGGTATTAATCATTTGAGGCGTAGCAAATGGGAAAAAGTTAGCTATTATGTTAAATAAACAGAAGAACATATTTCCGACATTTCCCATCGTTGTCTCACAGAAAGCAAAATCTTCTGAACCAATATTCAGTAATAATTCACGAGTTTTCTTAGCATTTTTATAATTTGAAGCATTAATTTTTTGTTCTGAATAGAACTTAAATGTACTAAATTGTGTTGCATCAATAGGTTTTAAATTTGTAAGAGAATTCTTTCTGTTTATGTCCACATTATATTTTAATAATGTTGATAGCTTATTTGATGAACAAGAATAGGCAAGGACATATAGCAAAGATATATTATTATCAACAGGGACATCAAAATCAAACCCTTTAGTTGATAATAACTTACAAGCTTTCTTAAAGTCTTTTTCATTAAAATATGCAAGTGCCAGCTGAACATTCATTCCTAATTCATTTTTTTCATCAAGCGAACAACCTTCATTTACCAATCTTTCGAATGTCTTATAATCTTGATTTCTTGCAGCATCAATTAATGGGGTTGCAAAAACTATTGATGAGATAAAAATAAAAATAAAAATAAAAATTAAATAAACTTTTTTCATTTTTTCCTTCCTTTGCGCCCCAGTGCGGGCGTCCACATAACAACTGGTTGTACCGCACGCGGCTTGACCGCGTGTCGGCTACGAACCTTTGTTATGCTATTTATTTAATTAACTGATTATCAGTTAGAATTTCAAATTTTGTAGTTAATAAATTAATTGTTCCATTGTTATTTACATATTGTTTTGTTGTGATGGTAAATTGATTTGGAACAAGAATATCTAGTTTTTCTATATAATCTATTTCTAATGAAAAATCAAATGAATGAAAAAAATTTTTTGATTCAAAATTCAATAAGTAGTTTTTATTATTATAAGTTTTATAGTTATATTTTGTATCAACTTGAGGTTTTTTAGAATCCTTTTTTATATATGTTTGAAATCCTGATAATAAATTATTATTAATGAAATAATAATTTATACAATCAACTGAATTATAGTTATATTCATTACAATATATTAAATCTTTATCTGAATTCTTATATATTGTTAATTCTTGAGGAAGCGCTTCTCCAAAATAAAAACCTGATAAATATTTTAATAACATTGTTATTTCTGAAATTGATTTTCTTATAAAATCGGCTTCTTCTTCTGTAGAACCTAAGTTTTTATATTTTTCTGTTAGTTGAATATCAATATTTCCATGATCTAAAATTACTTTGAATATATTTTTATCTTCATATTTGCTTTGTTGTATTTCATTAGTGATTATAATAAATTCTAAATACTTATCATTGTAAGGATTACAGGTCTTGTTTATCAGTTCAATCGAATTTAGTTCATCATTATTAGCTGTTGTCAATACATCAGTTTTATTTGATGCATAAGTCATTGTAATAAAACTTGATAAGATTAAACATAATAAATAAATACTTTTTTTCATTTTTATATCTCCAGGCACCTCAGTGAGGTGTCCACATAACATTTCTTCGGTAGTTCCCATTAAGTTTTTTTTTGTGAATTCAAATATTGTCTTTAATAAGTAACTGACTTGTCTTTATTCTACAACAACTTATGTGACTTTTAAAGGATTTTATACGGATATGCATAAGTTCTTTATTTTGTTATTGAGACATCATTAATCTTAGGAAATATATTTTATAAACGAACAAGCTTCAATTTATATCCCAAAGAGTTTATTACTGCCATAAAAGTCCCGTAATTAATTTTTTCAGCGGTTTCACTTTTTCTTAGTTTTTGAATAATAGTAGGGGAGACGTCGGCTTTTTTTGCAAGAGCACGTACAGACAGATTTTCCTTTTCCATTCTTTCCAAAATAAATTCTGAAAGGAGAAAATCATTATATTCTTTCTCGAATTTTGCTTTTTCTTTGGGATTATTTGTGATGAATTTATCAAAGGTTGATTCCATAATTATTCCTCCATGCTATCTTTATGGCTCAGATAATAATTTGCCATATTATTTATTGCCAATGTTTTTTCTTGTTCAGGAAGTTTGTCGCCCTTTTTTCTGAAAGCATTTGTGACAATAATCTTCTTTCCTGTTTTGAAAAAACATAAATATCTGTCAGGCTGAGGTTTAAAAGTATATATCTTATCGCCTTCGTTCCTGAATTTCTTTTTATCTATGATCTTTCCAAAATCCCCCATTTTTTTAGCAAGCAAAAGGAATTTTCGTTTTTGGCCAGTAGAAGATTTTAGAAAATATTCATACGGCTGACTGTATCCGTTTTCATCATAGAACCATTCTATTATGAAACAAGGTCCCTTATAAATCAGACAAGATTCTTTGTCTATTAACGTAGTTTTACTGTACCACATTTCTGTTACACCTGTCAAATATTTTTTTTTCAAGATTTTTGGGTATTGGTAACGCCATTTATCATAAAAACCTCATATATAATATGGTCTTAACCTTTCGATTTTAGGAAGTTTTTAGGAGAAAAAAATGATTTTTTTATATCTAATTGTAAAACTTCTTTCATAACGCTAAAATGTCACTACTATGGAAAATACAAAGCGTACAGTCACTTGCGGCGAGCTTCGCAAGAGTGATGTTGGTAAGAAAGTTGTTTTGAATGGTTGGGTAAGCCGCACCCGTGACTTGGGCGGCCTTTTGTTTATCCGTCTGCGTGACCGCTATGGAATCACACAGGTAATGGTCGGCGATAGTGCCAGTGATGAAGTTAAGAAGATTGCTGCCAGCCTTAAGAGTGAATATTGTATCGCAGTTGAAGGCATTGTAAATGCCCGCTCAGATAAAGATATTAATGCCGATATGGCAACAGGCGAAATTGAAGTTGAAGCATCTGATATTCAGATTTTCACAACTTCTCAGGAGCTTCCTTTCTCTATCGAAGAAGTTCGTCAGAAGGATGGAACTCTCGTAGTTGCTAACGAGGACCTCCGTCTTAAGTACCGCTACCTGGACCTCCGCCGCGAACCTATGCAGCACAATATCATCCTAAGAAGCCAGGTTGCTTTTGCTACACGCGAGTACCTTACTTCAAAAGGCTTCCTCGAGATTGAAACTCCAACCTTTATTAAATCAACTCCAGAAGGAGCCCGCGACTACCTGGTACCAAGCCGCGTTCACCCTGGAAAATTCTATTCTCTCCCACAGAGCCCTCAGCTTTACAAGCAGCTTCTGATGGTTTCTGGATTCGACAAGTACTTCCAGATTGCCCGCTGCTACCGCGATGAAGATGCCCGTGGAGACCGCCAGCCTGAGTTTACTCAGATTGATATGGAGATGTCATTCACAAACCGCGAAGAAGTTTTGAGCACTACTGAAGGTATGATGCAGTACATCTTCAAAAAGACTTTGAACTACGAACTCCCTGCAAAGTTTGACCGCATTGCCTGGGAAGATGCTTTTGACTGGTACGGAAGCGACAAGCCGGAT
>Ga0129307_1000894_pt1 | contig 39205 bp, 31 predicted proteins | sample P1105metagenome_FD_94437 | JGI IMG/M metagenome (GOLD analysis project Ga0129307, IMG submission 94437) | Capybara group fecal microbial communities from Wisconsin, USA - P1105 metagenome | ecosystem: Host-associated > Mammals > Digestive system > Large intestine > Fecal | place: USA: Wisconsin...
TGTCTTGGGAGGGATAGGTGATGAAAGAGAAAGATAGACGTGTCAATGCAGGGTATTATCAGCGATATGATGGCCAAATTATTTATGTGGTTATGGTCATCAAAGATGTGGATACAGGCGCGGATATGGTCATTTTTCAGCCGTCTCATCTTGGGGCTCTTGGTGAGTATGAAGTGATGAGCAAACGCTCCTTCTGCGAATTTATCATAGTTGACGGGAAGGAAGTTCCCAAATTCAAGAGGCGGACGCAGCATCCCATTCAGGCGAGTATGGATGACTACCAGCGGGGGCATGGCCTTAGAGGACCGATCCGTTATGCATCGGCTGAAGAAAAAGATAAAGAGATTCGTCATTACAGACGGTGCCACTCATACCTGGCGTACTCCAAGGATATCATCTCTCACTACGGTGAGGACATCCGCAAATACGAACTCTGCATCCGCACAAAGAAATACGTAGGCGTGTTGCCAGATGAGTTTCGCTTTCTAAAAGAGGATCTGAAGTTCCTGCAGGACTGCACTAGTACCGTTTTGAAAGAGTATAAAACGCTCCTTGAGGACAAGTTTTACCGGCAGTTATCGATCAGAAAGTACGCCGATGCAGCTGGGATCAGTCGCGGCAGCGTCGATTATATGCAGAAGAAATTTTTCCTCGCATTCGCCGAACAGCTGCGCATCCGGGACGAAGCGGATCAGAAATGCCGTCTGACTTAAAAGAATAATAGCACTTTTTTGAGACCTGTTTGAACAAAGCAGGTTTCTTTTTGTGTGAGAAAAAAGCGGCGGAAGGTCGATCTCTGTGACACTTTTCTGTCACTACCCAGTGCCGTGACCTATCTATGGAAGGGGAAACTGATTTTGTTTTGCTGAATAGCAAGCAAAGCCTTTTTCCGTAAGAACGAAAAAACGCCGTTTAGGGAGTGCCCTAAGACCCCTTTTGTTTTCCGGCCCAGATGATTTCGGGCAGTTTGATTCAAACGCATCAGTTTTGAAAGGGATCCAACCCATGGTCTACATGTTCCACAAAGAGATTGCTGAAGAGTTCGGCCTCGCTGAGGCAACACTCTTTTATCATATCGCCTACTGGGTGCGTCGCAACCGCAAAGAAAAGCGCAACTACCACGACGGCAAGTACTGGGTGTATAACAGCGCACAGGAACTGGCAGATGGTACGCACAAGTTTCTGTCCGTGTACCAGATCCGGCGGGCGCTGCACCACCTGATCGATGAGGGAATGCTGGAAGTCGGCAGGTATAACAAGAAGGGCTACGACAGAACCTACTGGTACACGCTGACCCCTAAGGCGGAGGACTTGCTTTACTTATGCGAGATGGATGCATCGTATTTGCAAGATGCAAGTTGCTGATACGCAAGACCAATACCTATGTAACGCCTATAGTAAAACTATCTCTTTTCCATATAAGGCTGGCACTGTAGGAAGAGAAGGAAAAAAGAAAGCTAAGCGAGAGATCTGTGATGACCGACAAGCACAAAGATGACAACATAATACAGGGTGCCTCGGCCGAGCAGATATTGAACTTCCTCGTGTCAAATGGTAGCATCGACTTGGACGGCGTGAAAGATGATATGGAACAATCACGCAAGGCCAGGATCCTTGATAACTACATAGGGAAGATCGGAAAACTTAATGGCAAGACCGATAAACGGTATTACATCCGTCTGAAAGATAATACAAAGAAAGACGGCCGCACCACGCTGAAGGCAAACACCAAAGAAGAATTGCTGGACAAGATCTATGCGTGGCACATGAAGCACTCGAATGAGATCCTGCCGGATGAAGTGACGTTGGAGAATCTGTTTCCAGAGTTTCTTGAACATAAGAAGCGGACGACATGGAGCGATTCCACCTTGGTCAAGAACCTGTCTATATGGCGCAACCATTATGAGGGGACAGAGATTACAAGGATGCCCATCAGGACGATTCGCCTCAAGCATCTGCAGGAGTGGGCGTACGGCTTGATCAAGGCACATGACCTCACTAGGAAAGAGTTTGCAAATGTATGCACTTGGATTAAGCAGATGCTGGAGTATGCAGAGCAGGAGGAACTGATTGATAAGAATCCGTACCGATTGCTAAAGATCACAAATCTGAATGTGTTCCGGCAGATCGAAACGAAACCGGACGAGAACAGAGTGCTGTCGCCTGAGATGGAACTGGCGCTGTATCAGAAGTGCTGGGATCTGTATTCGAAAGAACACTATCCCGTGAACCGCACGATCCCGCTAGCCATCATCCTGCTGTTCCAGGCGGGACTGAGGCCATGTGAGGTGTGTTCCTTGCGGTATGCGGATATCGTGGATGGGGAACTCGTTGTTAAACGCTATTACTCCGAGAAAGAGGATCTCGTTAGAGAGAACCGTACCAAGGCGGGGCATGGTCCAAGGCGCATCCCGCTGACCAACCTGGCACAGGGCATCATACGGACGATCCGTGAGGATTGTGAGGAGGAACCGCAGAAAGGGGATTACATCTTTGTGACAGACAAGCAGCAGATGCACGGCTTTTACAACCGGATGCGCAAGACATTCCCTCTGATCTGCAAAGATCTCGGCATACCGGACAACACGCTCTATGCGGGGCGGAGGACATTTGTTTCTTCCTTGCTTGATGACAATGTCAACATTAAGACGATCCAGAACTATGTAGGCCACAAGGACGCCAAAACCACTCTCAATCACTACTGTTTTGACAGGTCAGGGAAGCAGCATCGCATCGAGCAGCTTGAGAACGCGCGGCTGGGATTATCCCTTGCGGATGTGATCCCTGATGAATCAAAATCTGTACCCACTGTACCCAAATCCGAAGCCATATAAAAACCCCGAGACTGTTGAGATCTCGGGGAAATACTGGCGGAGGGCATGGGACTCGAACCCACGAGGCTGTTACACCCTACTCGCTTTCCAGGCGAGCTCCTTAGCCACTCGGTCAACCCTCCGTGCTAATTGCGTGTTACGTGATATGGATGCTCTTTTCAGAGCCGTATACTAATCTAACATATAGAGCGTGGTTTTTCAAGGAAAAAATTTATGGACACAATAAACAAAATCAAAAAATGTATCTTGTATACACGGAGCGATTCTGCTATACTCACTTTAGTTTTTATTTACATATGGATCTGATATGGAAATACGAAAGCGTAAATATCTCTCCTTAAATAAGTGATAATAGACAAAACCGTAAGAAAAAAGCCGGAGATCCATCCTCCGGCTTTTTTCGTATTTAGAGCGATTCCGCTTCTTTTATCCATAATGTCATGCACGCGTCGCTGGGCATCATCAGGCCACCGCGCGGCGACAGAGAGATGGGACCCACCAGCGGCCCGTCCGGGGAACAGGACCGCTTGAACTGGCTGACGAAGAACCGGCGCAGGAAGGTGACGAGCCATTTCTTGATGGTGGCATCGTCGTAAGTGCCGAGCCCGGTGTCGACGGAGGGCTCATTGCCGGCCGCTTCGCCGAACGCGATCTTCGCGAGTTCATAGATATCGCGCGGGCTTCTGCCGTAGCGCATCATGTGATACAGGAAGAAGTCGTGCAGTTCATATGGGCCGATGATGTCTTCGGTCTTCTGCGTGATGTTGCCGGACTTGTCGGCAGGGAGCAGCTCGGGGCTGATCGGGTTGTGCAGGATCTGGTCGAGGATCTCGCCGGCTCTGCCGCCCAGTTTGTTGGCGTAGCCGCGGACGATGAACCGCACCAGCGTCTTGGTCACGCTGCCGTTCACGCCGTACATCGACATGTGGTCGCCGTTGTAGGTGCACCAGCCGAGCGCCAGTTCGGACAGGTCGCCCGTGCCGATGACCAGGCCGTTGACCATGTTCGCGTAGTCCATGATGACCTGCGTGCGCTCTCTGGCCTGTGCATTCTCATAGACGACATTCATATTGGACGGGTCGTGCCCGATGTCTTTCAGGTGCTGGGTGGTCGCCTCGGCGATGCTGACGGTCCTCGTGGTGATGCCGAGGGTCTCCATCAGGTCGGTCGCCAGGTTCTTCGTGCCGTCGCTCGTGCCGAGGCCCGGCATGGTGATGCCGTGGATGCCGGTGCGGGGCAGGCCCATGATATCAAACGCAGTCGTGCAGACGAGCAGCGCCAGCGTGCTGTCGAGCCCGCCGCTGATGCCGATGACGACATTCTCGCTGCCGATGTGCTTCATGCGCGTGACGAGCGCCATCGCCTGGATCATCGCAATGTCCTGACCATCGCCTGTCTTGGGAAGGAAGGGATGCGGATCGACGCTGCGGCAGATGTCCGCAGGTCTTTCTTCGATCAGGCACTCGACTACGCCGCCGATTTCTTCCGGCGGGATCGTGTCGTGAAAGCGCGGGTAGACCTGTCTGTCGCGGTCCAGCGCATCGACGTCGATGTCCGCGGTGCAGCTTGCACCGGTGAGGGAGTATTTTTCGCCTTCCGCCAGAACGGCGCCGGCTTCGCAGATGAGCGTTTCTCCTCCAAAGACGACGTCGGTGGTGGATTCGCCAAAGCCGCTGTTGGTCACTGCGTAAGCGCACATCAGGCGCTCGCTGAGCCCGCGGATGTTTTCTCTTCTGCTGGCGTTCTTGTGGTAGCCCTCTGTGCAGGCGGTGATGTTGACGATGAGCTGCGCACCCTGCACTGCCAGGCTGGTGCTCGGCGGAATGGGTACGAACATGTCTTCGCAGAGTTCTGCGCCGACGGTGACGCTCTCGCCGCTCTTCTCATCGGTCAGGCGGACCAGGCAGTTGAGGGGGATATCCTCGTCGCCGATCCGGACTTCATCGGTATCCAGGTCGTAGGTGGAACGGAACCATCTCTTCTCGAAAAAGGCTTCGTACTCCGGCAGGAATGTCTTGGTGAAGACCGTGACGATCTCGCCGCCCTGGTAGCAGACCGCACAGTTGTACAGCCCGCCGCCGATCTTCAGCGGTGCGCCGACGATGGTCAGCATGTCTTCCGGCAGTTCCTCCGCCAGCTCTGCCAGCGCAGCCTTCGACGCGGTCTGGAGCGTTTTGTTCGCGAAGAGGTCACCGCAGGTGTAGCCGGTCAGATACAGCTCAGGGAAGGCGAGAATCTTGACGCCTTCCTTGTCCGCTTCAACGGCTGCGGCCAGGATCTGTTCCTTATTGAAGGCAACGTCCGCTACTTTGACAACGGGACTTGCCATTTTGACTCTCCAAAGATTCATGGTATCTCCTTATTCATATTACAGGTGCCGCACAGTGCGGCTTTTCACAAATACGATTATACTCTCTGCGATGCCAATTTAAAAGCCGAACGCAGGCAAACATCTTGCTGTCTGCGGATATCTGATGGTAGCAGAGGCGGCGCAGGGGTATATCCTGAGGCGAACGTTTTCAGTTCGCCGAAGGATATACCCCTGACAGCTGCCTCTATGGAGCAGCTGGTATTTAAGAGATCGCAATACTTGCCGCAGACAGCGGCGATTCTTGCTAAGGACCCCGCTCTGCAATATAATAATTGTATGAAAATACGACGGATCGGGATAGCACTGCTGGTAATGATGGTTGTATGCGGGACCCTGTGGGGGACCGGTTTTTCTGTGCTGCCGGAAGCTTCGGCGGCAGGCACTGTCTATGCCGATGCGGAGGAGGAATCGCTCGGCCAGGTCTCTCTGATCCTGACCAGTGATATGCATGATCACATCCAGCCGGTCGTATGGACACAGGGCGGGGAAACGACTGCAACGGGCGGCTTTGCACCGGTCAAGACGCTCATCGACCAGATCCGTTCGGAATGGCCGGATTCGCTGGTGCTCGATGCAGGCGGATTCAGCATGGGGACTTCCTACCAGACAATCGAACCGGCAGAAGCGCCGGCGCTCATGCTCATGGGCCAGATGGATTATGATGTCACCACACTGGGCGCCCATGAATATGGATTCGGCCCGGACGGCCTGACGGATATGCTGAATGCAGCGCAGACGGGCGGCCAGGAAACCGTAATCAAAAGCGCTTACGATGAAACAACGAAATCAAGCAAGACCGTGACGACCGAGGGCTGGGATATGCCGGCGGTCGTGGGCAGCAACATAGACTGGGATGCCGCGCTGGCAGACGAATTGCTGGCTGAGAATGCAGGGGTGCTCCGCGCTGCGTTTGACAGATACGGCGTACAGGATTATGTGATTATCCGCCGCGGCGGGATCCGGATCGCTGTCTTCGGGCTTATGGGATATGATGCTGTCGCGCAGGTGCCTGACAGCGGCGTTGTCTGGCAGGATCCGGTCGACTATGCAAAACAGGTCGTCAGCGAGATCGAGAGCAACGGCGAAGCCGATATGATCATCTGCCTTTCGCAGGGCGGGATGACAGAAGACGGCGGTGAAGACGCGGCGCTTGCGGAGGCGGTGCCCGGGATCGACGTGATCCTGTCCGGCAATGCAAAGGCGGCCAGTGAAGCGCCGGTGACGGTCGGCACGACAACGATCGTCTCGGTCGGCTGTGATGCGCAGTACGTGGGGCATCTGGTGCTCGACCGGACTTCGGAAGGGTATGTCAATCCGGTCTTCGAACTGCTGCCGGTAGACGGCTCTGTCTCCGGGGATGCAGCGATTCAGACGGCTGCGGATGCCTATAAAAAAGATATCGACAGCGCCTTCTTCTCGAAATACGGGTATACCGGAGAGCAGGTGCTTGCAAACAACGAGGCTGCCTTTACACCAATCGGCAGTTTTGGCAGTCAGCCCGGCGAGGAATCGCTTGCCAACCTCATCGCAGACGCCTATGCCTATGCGGTGCGCACGGCGGAGGGGGACGCCGAACCGGTTGATGTGGCGATCGTGCCTGCCGGGGCGGTCCAGGCATCGGTCGATGAAGGACCTGTCACGGCCGCCGAAGTGTATGATGTCCTGTCGATGGGAACGGGGCCGGATGGGCTCCCCGGCTATCCGCTGGTGAGTTTTTACCTGACGGGGAAAGAGCTCAAAACCCTGGCGGATGTCGACATCTCTGTCGGGCAGGATGACCCGGCGGCGCGGATGTATTTCAAAGGCCTTGTGTACAGCTTTAATACGCACCGGATGATCTACAACCGCACGATGGACCACCGGCTCATGGCGGAAGACGGCTCCCTGACAGAGCTGGATAAGAAAAAACTCTACCGCGTTGTGACGGACCTGCATACCGCGGAAACGCTCAAGCAGACTGCCGGCGGTTCCAAGGGTATGCTCTCCGTTGTCCCGAAGGATGCGGAGGGGCATACGGTCATCGAGTTTGACCGCTGTATTGTGCCGGCCGATGAAAACGGCGGCGAGCTGAAGGCGTGGTATGCGCTGGCATCCTATATCGACGCGTTTGAGGGGGATGTTGTTCCGGCAGCATATCATGAGCCGCTGGGGCGCAAGACGGATAAGACCAGTCTGTCTCCGGTACAGCTGTTCAAGCAGCCGAACAGGTTCAGTGCGGCGCTCGCATTCCTGATCCTGCTGCCAATCGTCATCGTCATCCTGATCATCGTGCTATACCGCCGCCACAGACATGTCCAGCGCGGATACAAGCGCAGCATGTTCGGCAGTGCGGCCTTCCGGCCAAACGGCGGCAAGCCCGTGTTCAAGGGGAAGAAGATCAACCGCAAAAAACTCCACAAGTGGACAGGCCGCTATTAGAAAGAGAAACCTTATGAAACGAATCATTGCAGCAACCAGAAACGAAGGCAAGATCAGAGAAATGAACGCGATCACGGAAGAACTCGGGATCGCGATTATCTCGCGCGACGACGCAGGCGTACCGCCGGTCGAGATCGAAGAGACCGGCACGACATTCGAGGAAAACTCCTACATCAAGGCAAAGGCCATCATGGAGATGACAGGGGAGCCTGCGTTGGCGGATGACTCCGGGATCTGCTGCGACTATCTGGACGGCGCGCCCGGCGTGCTGTCAGCCCGCTGGTCCGGCGGCGACGATGAAGACAACAATGCCAAACTGGTCCGGCTGACAGAACCTGTCCCGCCGGAAGAGCGCATCGCCCGGTATGTGTGCGTGATGACACTGGTCTATCCGGACGGAGAGACCCTCTGCGCACGCGGGGAGGTCGAAGGCATGATCATCACAGAGCCCCGCGGCGACGGGGGCTTCGGATATGATCCGTACTTTGTGCCGCGCGGGGAAGGCGTGGCGCCGGGGGAAACCCGTACCTTTGCGGAATTCCCGGCGGAAGAAAAGAATGCCATCAGCCACCGCGGCCGCGCGCTGCAGGAGATGGCCCGTCTGCTGCGGGAGCGCAGTAAGTAGAATACTGACGTAATACAGGGGAACATGTTAGTATGAGCAGCCGTTTGTTTCGCATGATCACATTGGGGATCCGGCAGTTCCGCGATCCATACTATCAGGGCTTTGCCGCGCAGATCGCCTTTTACTATCTGCTGTCGATCGTCCCGATGGTCATGCTGTTGTCACAGCTGATGATGTCGATCTTCCAGACCACCATTGCCGATGCGGTGGGCTGGCTTTTAGATGCGCTTGGAGGTGCTTATTCGGATGAAGTCAAAGATCTTCTGACCTACCGTTCCGCCGGCGCCTTGAACATCGTCTACGCGGTCATCGCACTCTGGGCGGCTTCCCGCGCGCAGTTCGCGCTGACCCGTATCATGAATTTCACGTTGACAGAAGGCCGCTCGACTGGCAATGGTTACTGGCGCGAGAGATTTCGCTCCATGTTCACGATGACGCTGATGCTGCTCGCGATCATCGTGGCGGTGCTGGTCCTGGTTTACGGCGGCAGGCTGATCGAGCTGTTCTTCAAAGATCAGCGGGTCTGGCTGTGGATCCGCTGGCCGGTGGCATTCGGTCTGTTCTTCCTGATCCTGAGCTTTATCTACAAGATTCTCCCGACGGAGCGGATCCCGTACAAGCAGGTGATCCCCGGCAGCATCTTTGCCGCGGTCGGGCTGGTGCTCGTCACCTGGCTGTACTCGCTGTATCTCAACAGCATGGCGCAGTACGACATCGTCTACGGCGCACTGGCCAATATCGTCGCCTTGATGTTCTGGTTCTACTTCATGGCCTGGGTGCTGTGCCTGGGGGTACTCTTCAACAAAGTACTGCAGGACACGAAGGGAAATCAGGGGCACGTTATGTTCAGATAGCACAGTTGAGTTTTCAAGCGCGGCGCAGGCGTATATCCTGAGGCGAACGTTTTCAGTTCGCCGAAGGATATGCGCCTGACAGCCGCGCTTTCTGATAGCACGACTGAGCGATTCCTGTTTGACATTACAACGGGAATCGCTTATATTATGCGTGAGAGTTAGCATATGCTAACCAAATGGAGCATTTCTGCAACTTTACGTATAGATCAACAAGCAAGAAAGAAGGACAACATGTATCTCGAACTGAATACGATCTGCAAATCCTTTGGCAGAGGCGAGACGCGCGTGCAGGTCCTGCACGATGTGTCGCTCGGCCTCGAAAAAGGAGAACTTTGCGTGCTGCTGGGCCCGTCCGGCTCCGGCAAATCCACGCTGCTCAACATCCTCGGCGGTATCGAGGAGGCCGACAGCGGTCAGGTCATCATCAACGGTGACCGGATGGAAAACATGAAGGAAAAACAGCTTTCGGTCTACCGCCGCAAGCACCTCGGCTATGTCTTCCAGTCCTACAATCTGATCCCCAACCTGACAGTGCGCGAGAATATCGAAGTCGGCGCCTATCTCGGCGATGATCCGCTCGACATCGATACGCTTCTGCACGACCTTGGGCTCTGGGAGCACCAGCACAAGATCCCCAACCAGCTCTCCGGCGGACAGCAGCAGCGCACCTCCATCGGGCGGGCGATCGTCAAGAACCCCGATGTGCTGCTCTGCGATGAACCGACCGGTGCGCTCGACTACAGCACGTCCAAGGAGATCCTCCGCCTCATCGAGGAGGTCAACGCGAAGTACCGCAGCACGGTGGTGCTGGTCACGCACAACGACGCACTGAAAGACATGGCGGACAGGGTCGTGCGGCTCAAGGACGGCAGGATCCTTTCCGACACGAAGAACGATGTGCGCATCCCCGCGGCAGATCTGGAATGGTAAAGGGGGCGCATGACTATGGCAGTAAAGAATGACAGCGGCGCCGCAAAGACCGGCGGCAGCGTCCGCCGTGACCCACTGAAAAAGCGGATCTGGCGTGACATCCGCCGCGACTGGGGCAAGTATCTGGCCATTTTTTTATTCCTGACGGTTTTCATCGGCTTTGAGTCCGGCTACATCATCGCGGACACCAGCATGCAGATCGCGTACCGCGACGGCATGAAAAACCGCCATGTCGAGAGCGGTCACTTTGTCATGCAGGAAGAAGCGGACGAGGACCTGCTGGACAAGATCGAACGGGAGGATGTGGCTGTTTCAGAGCAATTCTATCTGGACAAAGCATCCAACGGAACCGATACGATCCGCATCTACAAGATGCGCGAAGAGGGCAGCGTGAACGAGGCGTGCCTGCTGGACGGGGCGTTTCCGGAAGCAGACGATGAGATCGCCATAGACCGGCTGTATGCGGAGAACAACGGCATCGGCATAGGCGATGAGATCAGAGCAGGCGGCAGCACCCTGACCGTGTGCGGGCTGGTCGCCCTGCCGGACTATAGCTGCCTGTACAAGAACAACTCCGACATGATGTTCAACGCCAACCACTTTTCGGTCGGGTTGGTCACGGAGGAGGGATTTGACGGGCTCGGCACCGGCGGCCTTTCGTACTGCTACGTCTGGTACAACGACGACCGGTCGCTTGGTCTGGAGGAACGCAACGACAAGGCAGAGGACATCAAAGACGTGATCGTGCGCGACATCGGCAGAACGGGCAACATGCTCGACGATTTCGTGCAGAACGACGACAACAACGCGATCCAGTTCGCGGGCGACGACATGAGCGATGACAAGGCGATGTTCTCAGCGATGCTGTACGTCATCGTGCTCGTGCTGGCGTTCATCATGGCGATGCTCGCGAAGAGCACCCTGGAACAGGAATCGCAGGCGATCGGCACACTCCGCGCCTCCGGCTACACCCGCGGCGAACTCGTCCGCCACTATATGACAGCGCCGCTGCTCGTGTCGCTGATCGGCGCCCTGCTCGGCAACGTCCTGGGCTACACCGCGATGAAATGGGTCGTCGTGCGCATGTACTACAACAGCTACTCGCTGCCGGACTACGTGACGGTCTGGAGCGCGGAGGCATTCATCAAGACGACGCTCGTGCCGCTCGCGCTGGTCGCGCTGGTGACCTGGTTCGTGCTGCACAGAGCACTGAAGATCCCGCCGCTGCAGTTCCTGCGCGGAGAGCTCAAACATTCCAAGAAGAACAAGGTCATGCACTTAAAGCGTGGCTCCTTCATGACCAGATACCGGGAGCGCGTGCTCTTTCAGAACATCCCGTCGTACATCGTGCTGGTGCTGGGCATCTCCTTTGCGGGGCTGCTCCTGTACTTCGGCCTCGGCATGCAGCCGCTGATGGATCACTTTAAGGAGAACGTCCTCACGAGCCAGATCGCTGAGTATCAGTACGTCCTGCGTGCACCGGCGGAAGTGGAGGACGAACAAGCGGAGAAATACAGCGCAGCGACGCTGGAGCAGCCAGGGTACGGCGAAGAGATCATGCTGTTCGGCATCGAAGAGGACTCGGACTACCTGACCGATGCGGCAATGCCGGACAATGCGCAGGCAAGAGACGACGTCCGCGAGGACGGTGCCTTTGTGCCCGGCTGGGTGACAGACCGCGCGGCGACAGAGATGGAGGACAAACCGGCTTTCAAGGTGCTTGCATCCGAAGGGTACCTCGAGAAGTACCAGTGCGAGGTCGGCGACATCATCCGCCTGCAGGAAAAGTATGAAGACAAGACCTACCGCTTTGAGATCGTGGGGACGTATCAGTACGATGCAGCGCTGGCGCTCTTCCTCGACAGGGAATCGCTCAATGCCTGCTTTGGCCGCGATGCGGATGCCTTCAACGGCTACTTCTCGGACGTAGAACTGACGGAACTCGATGAGAATGAGATCGCGACCATCGTCCGCGAGAACGACCTGACTGCGATCGCCGATCAGCTGGAGGACAGCTTTGCCGAGATCTTCCCGATGTTCACCTGGTTCGCGGTCGTGATGTACCTGCTGCTGATGTACCTCCTCGGCCGTATGGTGATCGAGCGGAATGCGAAGAACATCTCCATGCTCAAGATCCTCGGCTACAACGACCGTGAGGTGAGCCGCCTCTACAACCATGCGACCGGCATTGTGGCGGTCGGTGCCGTGATCCTGACCATCCCGCTCGTCGAGATGATCTTCCGCGTCATCTGGCGGTACGTCATGTTCGAACTCTCCGGCTGGCTGACCTTCTACGAACCGCCGTCGTTCTATCTGAAGATGGTCTGCTTCGGCATCGTGTCCTATGCGGCTGTGTATCTGCTGCAGATGCGCAAAGTCCGCAGGATTCCGATGGGCGAAGCGCTCAAGAGTATGGAATAGGAAAGCGCAGCTGTCAGGCATCCGCTCTTGCGCATCGGTGCTGCGCAATGATGCGCTCGAGCCGGGCTGCCTGCGCTGCGCATTGACATTCCATGCACAAAGCGATTCCGCATCTCCTACTTGAGAAACACAAACGGATACCGTATAATGAAACAGGCTCGTGGCCCCCATGAGTCTGTTTTTGTGAGTACAGCACAGCCTGACATGGCAGTGCGACGGATAAAGGAGAAAGACGATATGCGTTATGACGTGATGATTATCGGTGCTGGCCCGGGCGGCATTTTCTCGGCGTACGAACTGGCGGAGAAACACCCGGAACTTTCCATCGCGGTCTTCGAAACGGGGCATACACTGGAAAAACGCAAATGTCCGATCGACGGCAAGAAGATCAAGAGCTGCATCAACTGCCCGACCTGCGCGATCATGAACGGGTTCGGCGGGGCAGGCGCGTTTTCGGACGGCAAATACAACATCACCAACGACTTCGGCGGCACGCTCTACGAGTACATCGGCAGGGAGAAGGCCATCGAACTGATGGAGTATGTGGATGACATCAACTGCAAGTTCGGCGGTGCGAGCACGAAGATGTACAGCACGGCGGGGACTTCCTTCAAGAAGATCTGCATGCAGAACAAGCTGACCCTGCTCGACGCATCGGTGCGCCACCTGGGCACGGACATCAACTACATTGTGCTGGGCAATCTGTACAATGAACTGAAGGACAAGGTGGACTTCTACTTCGATACACCGGTCGACCGCATCGACAAGCTGGAAGACGGCTACTGCGTGCGCTGTGCAAAGGGACTCTTTGAGGGTAAATACTGCATCATCTCAGTCGGCCGTAGCGGCAGCAAGTGGATGGAGCACGTCTGCGAGGATCTCGGTATCGAGACCAGTTCCAACCGTGTCGACCTCGGCGTGCGTGTGGAGATCCCGGCGGTCATCTTTGACGACATCACGGACGAACTCTACGAGAGCAAGATCGTCTATCGCACGGAGAAGTTTGAGGACAACGTCCGTACATTCTGCATGAATCCGCACGGCATCGTCGTCAACGAGAACACCAACGGCATCGTCACCGTCAACGGGCACAGCTTTGAGGATGAGAGCCGCAAGACGGACAACACCAACTTCGCGCTGCTTGTTTCCAAGCACTTCTCGCTGCCGTTCAAAGACAGCAACGGCTACGGCGAGAGCATCGCGCGCCTGTCCAACATGCTGGGCGGCGGCGTCATCGTGCAGCGGTTCGGCGACCTCGAGCGCGGGCGCAGAAGTACCGAAAAGCGCATCCTCGAGTGCACGGTCCAGCCGACACTGGCGGCGACCCCGGGCGACCTCAGCCTGGTCCTGCCCAAGCGCATCCTCGACGGCATCATCGAGATGATCTACGCGCTCGACAAGATCGCGCCGGGCGTGGCGAACGACGATACGCTTCTGTACGGCGTGGAAGTCAAGTTCTACAACATGGAAGTCAAGCTGGATGAGAACCTGATGACAAAGCACGAAGGCCTGTACGTCATCGGCGACGGCAGCGGCGTTACGCACTCGCTGTCTCATGCATCCGCCAGCGGTGTCTACGTGGCGCAGCACATCGCGGAATCGCTGTAAAAGGCTGATCGAAAAGAATACCAAAAGAGCCGCTCGCTTCTGGAAAGGGGCACAGCGGCCAGCTTATAACCTGGCTTATAACCGTATTCAAATAACCGTCTGCGAAGGCGGTTATTTTCGTTTGCGGAGTTGAGACTTCCGCGAGGCGGGCTGAACGCTGCTTTCGCGGGGCAGGTGATCCCGTGATTATGTACAGATGAGTTTTATGGCCTTCTGTACAAAATGAGTTATGTCCAGAGGTGAGAAATCATCGTCTGTACAAATTTAAAGCCTGGCTCTCATTGGACCAGGCTTCGGTTGATTTGTATATTTCTCTATTGTTATGCGCTGGTACAAACGCAGTTTGTACAGCAGCTGATTTCTTTGAGTTGTACATAATCAGCAGGAGGAATTGTTATTCCTCAGTGCTGTTAGTTTGTATGTCAGCCAGTTTCTTCAATTCATGCAAAACAGATTCCCAGTCGGCGCAGATAAAGGCGTCTGCCTGTCTGGCAAGCGGCGCTTTTTCGTCTGTGTTGACGGCGATGATCGTCTTGCTCTGCGCGATGCCCGCCATGAAGGCGGCCGAGCCACTAGCCCCCAGGACCAGGCAGACATCCGGGTGTACGAGCGTGCCGCTGACGCCAATCAGGCGGTCGAGGGGCAGCCAGCCATTCATGACAGCTGGCCGTGTGCCGCCGGTGCTGGCACCGAGTTGGTTTGCCAGTTCGAGGAATCGCTCTGCCTTCGCGGGACTGCCGAGCCCGCGTCCGCCGGCGATGATGAACGGCGCGTCCGCCAGACCTGTATCTTCCGGCGGGGGAAGGACCTGTCTGTCTGTCCCGTGAAGAGGATCTTCTTCAGAGGGGAGGAACTGCATCGTTTTTACGGGCATCATTTTGAATGTATCTTCTGTCGTCTGCGGGTCTGCTTCCGGCAGGCTTCTGTCGAGCGCCAGGAAGAAGGGACCGTCTTCCAGCATGAATGTGCCGGTGAGATGGCCGTTGTAGACGGTGCGGCTGATTTGCAGTGGATTCTGCTCATCCTGTGCATCGCCCTCAGAAGTCATACTTTCAGTAACCGAGAGCACATCCGTCATCGAGGTGCCGCCTTTGCGTACCGACAGGCGGACGGCGAGTTCTTCGCTGTCCGCGCTGGGTGCAAGAAGCACCAGATCGCTGAGGAGTTCATCCTGCAGGACGTCCAGCACGGATTCCATCCGGGGCGGGCCGCCCAGCACGAGTACGGTGCCGCTGGTCGGCCGCAGCCCGCTCTTCTTGAGGAAGGCACTGATGACTTTGCGGTCGTGTTCATACCGGGAGGACCCTGCGAACAGGATGACGGTGAAGTATCTGTTCATCGACGCACCTCCATCACATCTCTGAGGAAGTTGTCGTAGAGGATCTGCGCCGTCTCGGCAGCGTCCTTGCCTTCGATCCGCGCACCCTGCCTGCTGCTGTCAACAGGTTCCATGCCCGTGCAGGTGACACGAGGCATCTGGCCGCTGCTGACAGCCTCTTCGCCTGCCTCCGTAGATAATTCGGGCAGTTCTTCCGGTGCGATCACGGTGATCTCCTTGCCGGAGGCCTCTTTGCGCTGTCTGAGCGTCGGTACGCGCAGCAACGTGCCCGGCACATCGCCGATGACCAGCACGAGCGGCAGGTCCACAGTCTCTTCGAAGGTCTGCCCGAATGCCGTGTGGATAACGGTGACTCTGCCGGTTTCTTCAATGGGGAGGGTGCGGTCGCCGCCCGAAAGGTCCGCAAAGGTGAAGCCGGTCACCTGCTGCAGGAGCGGCATGCCCAGATACTCAGCCAGCAGATAGGGTGTTTTCTTATTGCCGCCGTCCGGACTCTGCGCGCCCAGAACGATGAGGTCAAAGGGCCCATGCGCCTGGCAGTACGCGGCGATCTTCGCCGCAGTCTGTTCCGCCTGGAACGGATCCGGTGTGCCGTCGATGCGCACGCATTCGTCGTAGCCGAGTGCCGCGAGTGTCCGCAGCGCCTTTTCGGAGACCGCCGGTCCGAAGGTGAGGGCGGTTAGCTGGGCGCCGTCTGCGGGCGATTCCTTAAGGAACGCATCCTTTGCGCGCAGCACAAGTTCGAGCCCGCTCTCGCTGTAGGGATCGATGTCCTGTTTGATGTAGGAGAAATCAAAAACACCGGACGAGGCGCCGGAGACCCAGTCGGTCTCCGGGACGGCGTCGAAATCCGGTGTTGTTTTGAAGCAATTCAGTATCCGCATAGTAATAATCCTTTTGATCTTGAGGGGGCAGGTGTTTTGCGCGAGGATATCCGCAACGCCGGTTCTTAGCGACCGTCAAGCGAAGCGAAGACGGAGCTTAGAACCGCTGCGTGAGGACTAAGCGCGAGCGGCCGAGCACGAAACACCTGCACCTGTAAATCATAAGTATTATTAGAAGTGCCAGGGTTTTTCCTTATCGTGCTTGATCGGGATCAGAGTCCCCATATTCATGATACCATTCGGGTCAAATGCCTTCTTGAGCGTTTCGAGCATGTAGAAGGACGAACCGTACTCTTCCCATACCATGTGCGCACGCGCCTTGCCAAGGCCATGGTGATGCGCGATGGAGCCGCCAAAGCGGACCGCCTCTTCGCAGATGATGCGGTTGATCAGGTTGTGGTACTTGTTGATCTCTTCTTCCGGTGCGCAGTCAACGACATTGTAATAGTAGACGAAGTACATGTTGGTGCCGTTGATGTAGCTGTGCGAGGAGTGGCCGCCGATCATGGTCAGGTCGGGCACCTCGTTGGTGATGCGCTCGACGACGGACGCGTAGATCTTGTAGATGCAGTCCCAGCAGCCGGAGATCTCGGTGGTGATGCCGATGTTGCCGGTCGCCTTGATCTCTTCTCTTTCCTGTGCGATCTGCTCCGCGCCCCAGTTGAGGTGGTCAAACCACTTCTCGATCAGCGCCGGGTCGACCGGGGTGACGCCTTCGATGCCTTTGACGATCTCGTCGATGCCTGCGGCAGTGGCTTTCGTAATCGCTGCCGGACCTTCCGCCATGAACAGCAGGACGTTCTCATCGTCTGCCCAGTCGAAGTTCATCGCAGCATCCTGCAGGTCGTACAGTCTGGCAACGGACGGCTTGTAGCCCTGGACCATGACTTCGCGCAGGGCGTCAAAGCCTTTCTCCATGCTCTTGATGCGGTAGCCGAGGAAGATGTTGTTCTCGGGCTGGTATTTGAACATCTTGACGGTGACTTCGGTGATGTAGCAGAGTGCGCCTTCGTTGCCCATCACGATGTGACGGATGTCCGGACCGACGGAACGGCGGGGCACATTCTTGATGCGGCAGATCTCGCCGTTCGGGAAGACGACTTCGCAGCCGACAATCAGATCTTCGATCGCGCCGTACAGGGTGGAGAACTGGCCGATGCTTCTGGTGGCGACCAGTCCGCCCATCTGTGCGAGCGGCTTGGACTGCGGGGAATGGCCGGTGGTGAGGCCTCTTTCACGCAGCATATCGTCGAGGTCCTGGAGCGGCACACCGCACTGGCAGGTGACCTGCATGTTCTTTTCGTTGACCTCGAGGACCTTGTTCATCTCAGAGCCGTCGACGACGACGGAGTTCTCCAGCGCTGTTTCAAGGCCGCCCTCGATCGCGGAGTGACCGGTGCGCGGAACGATGTTGATGCCGTTCTCGTTGGCGTATTTCAGGACAGCGGCGACCTCTTCGGTGCTGTGTACGTAGACGACAGCAGCCGGGATCGGCTGTGTGTAGACTTCGTGGACCTGCTCAAATTTGCGGTAGCGGTCGTTGCTGCTTTCCTTCAGGACTGCTTCATCGGTGATGACGCTGTCTGCGCCGAGGATCTGCTGCATACCGGCTACGATCTGTTTTCTTGTCAGTGCCATGTTTTGCTCCTTTCAATTCCGGGGGTAGTTATATCAGGGCAAACAAAAAAGTATCTTGCAAGACGTGCCTGATCATCCTGCAAGGTACCAACTCTCAAAACTCTTTGGTATCTGTGAAAAGGATAACAATAAAACGCCTGCGCGTCAACAATTATCTGAATTCTCGGTGTTTACTTTTCTCTATTATATTGACTTTTATGGGGGGTGTGATAATATCCAAAATAAGATGTTCGGAAGAGCGAGAAAGAGAACCGTTCAGGGTTGTTTGCCCTACGGTTTTTTTCATATGAGTGACATAGTGAGGCAGGTACATCATGGATAAAAAGACTCTGCGCAGCAGAGAAGAGAAGGTCCCGTTACAGGAGAAGGAAACGCTCTACGGCGAGCAGACTAAGCTGACAATGCAGAACATGTCCTTCTCCGGGCACAGGCTATCCAATTACCCGACGTTCATCAAGAATGCGGCGACGGTCAAGAAGGCGTGCGCCATCGCGAACTACGTCGCAGGCAACCTGACGATCGAGCAGATGAAGAAGATCCGGGAGGCGTGCAACATACTGATCGAAGGCGAGTGCCTCGATCAGTTCCCGGTGGATGTCTTCCAGGGTGGCGGCGGCATCGGCGTCAACATGAACCTCAACGAGGTCATCGCGTCCCTGGCAGGCGAGGGCATCGATCCGGTCGAGCATGTCAACATGTCTCAGTCCACCTCGGATGTCTGTCATACGGCGATGCGCATCACCATCGATGAGCTGCTGGTGGCCTTCCTGGTGGAACTGGGCAAACTGCAGGAAACGCTGGCAGGGAAAGCGGAAGAGTTCGCGGATATCGACACGATCGCCAGGACCTGCTTCCAGGACGGCATGCGCATCAGCGCAGGAGCGGTCTTCGAAGCAACAGCGTCTGCCGTGCAGAGACGATGCAATTCTCTGGAACGGGTCAGCGAGGAGATGCGCAACGTCAACATCGGCTGGACGGTCGTAGGTTCTGGGCAGGGCGCGGACGAAGCCTACCGGCAGGCGGTTCTCGGTGAACTGTCCCGGCTGACCGGCAAACCCTTCATCTGGAGCGAAGACCTGTACGACGCGGCGCAGTATCCGGATGATCTGGCGGACGTGTCGGCAGAGATCCGCATCATCGCGGAGATCATGTCCAAGCTGTCGCGCGACCTGCGGCTTCTATCCTCCGGTCCTGAAGCCGGCTTTGATGAGATCATCCTGCCGAACGTGCAGAAGGGTTCCTCCTTCTTCCCCGGCAAGGTCAATCCGGTCATCCCGGAGATGGTCATCCAGTGCGCGATGATCGTGCAGGGCAACGATACCGTGATCCAGTCCTGCGTCGGTGCGGGCGAGATCCACATCAACCTGTGGGAAGACCTGATGGGATTCCTGCTCATCAACAACATCAGATATATGACCAGGGCGCTGCACCTGTTCCGGACGCGGTGTCTGGAAGGGATCAAGCTGAACGAAGAGCAGTGCGAGACCTACGCCAACAGCGCAGTACCGCTGGTTGTGGAATTCAAAGAAAAATACGGATATCAGAAGTTATCGCAGGCGATCAGCGAGGAAGGCCTCCGCTCGGTCGTGAAAAAACTCCGCGATGAACGGAGCACCAGAAAGAAGAAAGGAGACGCATAATGGCATACGCACCGAAGATCGAATGGGCAAAACAGTGGCTCTCGGAAACGAAAAAGCCTTACATCAACGGGCAGTTCGTCCACGGCAGCGGCAAGATCATGGAATCGATCAACCCAGCGACCAACGAGGTCATCGGCACCTTTGAGACCTGCACCGAGGAAGATGTCAACAAAGCCGTCGCGGCAGCGCGCAAGGCGTTCGATGAAGGCCCCTGGACGAAGGTGATCACCCACAAGGAACGCGCGGTCATCATGCACAAACTGTCCCAGATCCTCCGCGACCACGTCGAGGAGCTGGCGACGCTCGAGGTCATGGACAACGGCAAGACCTTCCCGGAAGGCTGCGAGGACGTTGTCAACGTGGCGGACTTCTTTGATTATTACGCGGGCTGGACGGACAAGTTCTACGGCGAAGTCAACCCGGTCATGGGCGATTTCTTCTCCTACACCGTCCGCGAGCCGATGGGCGTCTGCGGACAGATCGTTCCCTGGAACTACCCGATGGATATGGCCGGCTACAAGCTAGCGCCGGCGCTCGCGCTGCGCAACACCATCGTCTTCAAGTCCTCGAGCCTGACCCCGTTCTCGATGCTCCGCACCGCAGAACTGTTTGACGAGTCCGGTCTGCTGCCGGAAGGCGTCTTCAACCTGATCACCGGCCCGGGCAGCATCGGCAGCGTCATCACCAGACACCCCGATGTGGACAAGGTCGCGTTCACAGGCAGCACCGAGGTCGGCCGCAAGCTGATCCACGACAGTGCGGACAGCAACCTGAAGAAGCTGTCCCTCGAGCTGGGCGGCAAGTCCCCGAACATCATCTTCGACGATGCACCGGATATGGACTGGGCCATCGAGCGCTCCTTCGTGGCGATGTTCTACGGCAAGGGCGAGAAGTGCTCCGAGCCGACCAGACTCCTCGTGCAGCGCACCGTCTACGACCGCGTGCTGCAGGGCATGGTCGATTATGCGCACAAGAACTGGAAGGTCGGCGATCCGTTTGATCCCACCTCCACGCAGGGCGCACAGGTCTCGGAAGCGCAGTTCAACCGCATCATGAACTACATCGAGATCGGCAAACAGGAAGGCGGCAAGCTGATCCTGGGCGGCGACCGCAACGTGGAAGGCACCAATGCGAAGGGCTTCTTCATCAACCCGACCATCTTCGCGGACTGCACGAACGACATGCGCATCGCGCAGGAAGAGATCTTCGGACCGGTCCTGACGGTCATACCGTTTGATACGGAGGAAGAAGCGATTCAGATCGCCAACGATACAACGTACGGCCTTGGCGCAGGCTTCTGGACAAACGACGTCTCCAGAACGCAGCGCGTGGCGAACGCCCTGCAGGCAGGCCAGGTCTTCATCAACAAGTACGGCTGCTATGAGCACACCAGCCCATTCGGCGGTTACAAGCAGAGTGGCTGGGGCATGGAATGCGGCAACCTGTCGATCGACCTGTACACCAAGAGAAAGTCCATCTGGTACGCGTATTAATAAGAGGGAAAGACTATGACAATGAAAATGAAAGCCGCCGTGATGACCGGCGTAGGAAAACCGCTCGAGATCAAAGAAGTGGAACTCGATCCGCCCAAGTCGGACGAGGTGCTGGTAAAAATCCTGGCGACTGCCGTCTGCCACAGCGACCTGAATACGCTGAACGATCCGACGACACCGATCCCGCAGGTCCTCGGCCACGAGGGCGCGGGCGAAGTCATCGAGGTCGGCGAGAATGTCACGACCTGCAAACCGGGCGACCGTGTCGTCCTCTCCTGGGCACCGTACTGCGGGACCTGCCCGTACTGCAGAGCCGGCAAGACCAATCTCTGCGAGTCGGCATTCGGTCCGATGTTCGGCGGCACCCTGCTGGACGGCACCTCCCGTCTGCACCTGGCCGGCAAGCCGGCATATCACATGTCGCTACTGTCCACCTTCGCGGAGTACACGGTCGTGCCGCAGATGAGTTGTGTCGTGGTACCGAAAGAGATGCCGATGGACAAGGCCTGCATGATCGGCTGCGGCGTATCGACCGGCTTTGGCGCTGCGGTGCGCGGCGCCGGCGTGAAGGCGGGCTCGTCCGTGGCGGTCTTCGGTCTTGGCGGCGTCGGGACCAACGCCATCCAGGGCGCGCGGCTGGCGGGCGCCAGCACGATCATCGCCTGCGACATCAAGGATGACAATCTGGCAAAGGCGAAGATGTACGGCGCGACCCACACCATCAATACAGCGGATGCGGAGGGCGCCATCGAGCAGATCAAGGAGCTGACCGAGGGCATCGGCGTCGAGTACGCGATCGACTGCACCGGCAATGTCCACGTCGGCAATATGGCGTGGCGCTGCGCGCGCAAGGGCGCGACGGTCGTCATCGTCGGCGCGTATCCGGAAGGCAGAACGCTCAACCTGCCGTCGGGCGGATTCCACCGCGTCGGCAAGATCCTGAAGGGCAGCTTCTACGGCGACGTCAATCCGTTCCAGGACTTCCCGATCATCGCGCAGATGTATCTGGACGGCAAGTACGATCTGGATTCCCTGATCATCGAAAAGATCGCGTTCGAGGACATCAACAAAGCTTTCGATGCCTTCCACGATCCGAGTGCCAACAACATGGGCCGCTACATCATCGAGTTCGGCAAGTAGACGCCTGCTTCGGAATCGCACCGCCTGACAGAGCGATTCCATGAACACACAGCATAAAAAGAACTGCCTCACCACTTGGTCAGGCAGTTCTTTTATTTCAGCATCATTCCTTCATGAATTGGTTGCCGGTCAAGCTGCTTTGCGTCTGTCTTCCATTTTGATGTAGGCACGCAGGATCTCGCGCACGCCGTAGATCTCTTTGTCACTCATGATCCTCTTGGGAATGCAGAATGTATGCGCGGAGTCCGGACGGATGATGAAGAGGGCATCGGTTTCGATGGTTCTTGCATCCTTGTCGCCGTCGAGGTCGATGGGCTTTTTGCCCGGCAAACTGATCGTTCCCTCGTCGGTGATCTCGACCTTGAAGGTGCCGTTTGCTTTTGCAACAGCGCGGGCGCCTTTCTTAGCCTTTAAGACCGGCATGTAGATCAAGTAGAAGAGAAGCAGGACGCCGATGAGCGCCAGCAGGAGGTTCATGACCTTGGTGCTGTCCATCGCATAGGTGATCAGCATGATGACGATGGCGACGGCCAGCAGGATGCCCGTGGCGATCTGCTGTTTACCGCCCCGGCGGTATGCCAGTGCGGAGAATGCCGCATATGCTTCGTCGTAGGTCAGCTCATAACTGAACCTGTAGTAGCGTTTTACATCATCCGGGAGGATGATCTGTTCTGTGTCCTGCTTCTTAGTCTTCATAAAACCTTGCTCTTAATCAATACTGCTTTATGCAGCCGCTTTCTTCGCCGCCTTCATGTCAGCCTGCTCGGAGGTCTGCCGTTCGGAGGGCAGCGGTCTGCCGTACTCGTCGTAGTCTTCCTTGAAGGTGTCGTACTTCATCGGGTTGAGCATGACCTTCACGAAGGAGATCGTGATGATGATCAGGAAGAAGACGACGGGGAAGCCGCCCAGGTTGGACAGATACTTGAGTGCATCGGTGGTCTGGAATGCATTGATGAAGATGATGCACATCGCACCGATGGTAACGCCCCAGACAACCTTGAGCCAGGTCGGGGACTCGGTATCTTCCGCGGAGAGGCCGCTCGTGCACAGACCGGACATTGCGTTGGTGTTGGAGTCGGATGCTGTGACGAAGGAGATGAAGACGATGAACAGGAATACTGCGATCGTGATCGTCGGGATCGGCATCTGCTGGAAGACCGCGTAGGTCGCGAACTCGGTACCGCCGTTGGTCATAGCCTCATTGATGCCGGCGCCGTTGAGCTCGTAGTACAGGGATGCACCGGAGAACAGGCCGAGCCATACCACGGAGAACAGAGCCGGGAATACGACGATGACGCGGATCGCTTCTCTGACGGTGTAGCCTCTGGAGATACGGCCGAGGAATGCGGATGTGACAGGCATCCAGGCCATCCAGTTGCACCAGTAGAAGACCGGCCACCAGTCTGCCCAGTGGTCACCGTTGCGGACGGAGAGGAACAGAGACTGGTTTGCGAAGTCGGTCAGGTAGGAACCAAACCCTTCAACAGTCAGGCTAAGGACGTAGAACGTCGGTCCGAAGAGGAAGACGAACAGGCCGAGAGCCATGTACACTCTGGAGTTGATGGTCGACAGGATACGGATGCCTTTCATGACGCCGGATACTGCCGAAGCGACAAATGCAGCAACGATGACTGCGCCGACGATGGTCCAGGTGACTGCGCCGGAGGAAACGCCGCCGTCTGTCAGGGTGGACATGCCGCCGGTGACGAGGAAGACTGCAGAGCCCATGGAAGCCGCCATGCCGCAGACCAGAGCCAGCAGGCAGATGACGTCGACGACCGGGGAAACTTTCTTCGCGGTGTCATAGCTGAATGTCGGATAGAGCATGTTGCCCAGCGAGTAATCTTTCTTCGCGTTGTAGAACAGGAATGCGAAGAGGATTGCCGGCGCACCGTAGATGCACATCGGGGTGAATGTCCACTCGAGGAAGATGTTCTTCATCAGGAAGTCGATGGCTTCCGGGGACTCCGGTGTGACGTCTGCCGGCGGGGCATAGTAGTGATACAGCGGCTCAGCACATGCCCAGAGCAGGATGCCTGCTGCCATGATCGTGCAGAGGACGATCCAGACGTAGTTGGACATGTTCATGATCGGCTTTGCATTGCGGCCGCCAATGCGGACGCCGCCGAACTTGGAGAAGTAAGCCGCGATGACGAGGATGACGCAGACAAATGCCATCAGCGCGAACAGCCACGAGAACTTATCGAGGATAAATCCTGTGATGGTCATGATGACGGAGTTGAATGCATCACCATTAACAAAGTTGAGGATGATCGTGATGATCGCCAGTGCCCAAGGTACTGCGAAAACAGCCCAACGCACACTCTTGTTAGTGGTTTCCATGTGCACCTCCCATAAGATAGATAATAAAAGTAGTACGATAACGAAAAAGAGCCAAGCAAAGGCAACGGGCGTTACCTCTCTCTGGCTCTCGTAACACACTATTATTGTATGTTAGAACTCTCAGATTGTCAATTTCGTTTTCAGAATATTACTGGCAAACAGGCAGGTGTCAGTTTTTAGCATTGCCAGAGCTCTTTGTTGGATGTAGCGACCCCGACTGCGCCTGCGCTGAGGGCGCGGATGATGTCTTCGCTGTCCTGCGTCAGACCGCTGGCGACGACCGGCTGGCTGATCAGCTCGACCAGGTATTTGATCAGCTTGGACAGCCCTGAGGGCATGAGCTCGACCACGTCCGGATCGTTCTGCTTGACATAGCGGGTGATGTTGGCGTAGGTGATGCCGTCCATCATAAAGAACCGCTGCACGGTGAACAGGCCGATCTGGTTGGCCCGGTCGATCAGCGCGGGTTTGGTGCTGATGATCCCGTCCGCCTCCGTGTACTGCTTGATAAAGTCAGCGCTGATGGACTTGGAGGACAGCCCGTCGATCAGATCCACGTGGACGATGGCGTATTTGCCCATCGCCTTGACGCGGGAGACGATCTTCGGGATCGTGCAGATATCTCCATATAATATGTACGCGATCTGGCTGTCCGAAGACGGCAGATCATTGAGCCAGGCTTCATTTTTGACTTCCGGAATGACAGGGCATTCGCCCATGAGGTCCATAAAAAGTCGCTGATTGAGCGGTTGCTGTGCCATCGGAAACGCCCCTTTCTCTCGTGTGCCGATCCTGCAAGCTAAGCGATTACCTATAATATATACCTTGGCGGACCGTGTGGCAATGACACCTGTCGGGTAGTATGGGATACAGGAATCGCTCAGTCTGTCAGAATTCTCAGAAGGTGATTGACGGAACGCGGCTTCGGTATTAAACTGATGGCAGTTACCGAGAGTGAAAGAGAAGGTGACTTCCGCCGGCGGCGGGAGACTATTCTCTTTTTTGTTAACTGCAGGTTTTGGGAGGTATCTAAACATGCGTGAGATCAAAGACTTTTCGATGGACTTTTTCTCCCTCAAGGGAAAGAACGCGATCGTAACAGGCGGCTGCAGCGGCCTTGGCCAGTGCTTCTCTCTGGCGCTCGCCAAAGCTGGCGCAAACATCTTCTGCTTTGCAGCTGTGAACGATGACGGCGAAACCCACAAGATGATCGAGGAATGCGGCGTGAAGTATCACTTCATGCAGGGCGATATCACAAAAGACGGCGTCTGCGACCAGGTCGCGGAAGAGTGCGTGAAGGTCTTTGGCAGCGTTGACATCCTGGTCAACTGCGCCGGTATCTGCCTGATCGCGGATGTGCTTGATTTTGACAGAAAGATGTGGGATCCGATGATCGACATCAACCTGACCGGTGCGTTCGATCTGTCTCACGCAGTCGCGAAGTACATGATCGAGCAGAGAAGCGGCCGCATCATCAACATCTGCTCGCTGTTCTCGTTCCTGGGCGGCCTCGGCTCCCCGGCGTACGCGGCGATGAAGGCCGGTCTCATGGGGCTGACCAAGGCGTATGCGGACGAACTCGGCCAGTACGGCATCACCGTCAACGGCATCGCACCCGGCTACTTCCAGACAGCCATGACCGCATCGACCGGCAGCGGCAACGAGGATGATCCGAAGTACATGAAGATCAAAGAGCACATTCCGATGGACCGCTGGGGCGAGCGTCAGGATCTGATGGGCGCCATGGTCTTCCTGGCCAGCAAGGCGGCTGACTACGTGAACGGCACTGTTCTGGTCGTCGACGGCGGCTATCTGGTGAGATAAGAGGGTATTATGAGCGAGAAATACATTATCGGCATCGACGAAGGATCGCAGAGCGCGAAGATCCTGATCTTTGATACAAAAGGCCACATCGTATGTGAGGCTAAGCATAAACTCAAGCCGTACGACCTGCCCGAACCGGGGCATGTCGAGCATCCCGGCGATGACTGGTGGGAAGCGCTGTGCGCCGCGGCGCGCAAGTGCATGGCATCGTTCCAGGGCGACCCGGCTGACATCGTCGGCATCGGCCTGTGCACGATCCGCTACTGCCGCGCCTATCTGGATGAGGACTGCATGCTGGCGCAGCCGGCGCTGTCCTGGATGGACGTGCGCGTCTCCGCACCGTATGTGCATGAGAATCCGAAAGTCAAATACATCGTGGCTTCTTCCGGCTACATCACCTACCGCCTGACCGGCGAAAAGAAGGACACCGTCGCCAACTACGAGGGCGGCTGGCCGGTCGACGTGGATACCTGGAACTGGTCGGAAGACCCGAAGGCGTACGAAGAAACCGGCATGCCCAGAGAGATGCTGTTCGATCTGGTCAAGCCCGGCGATGTGCTCGGCTACATCACACCGGAAGCATCCGGGGCAACGGGTTTTCCGGTCGGCATTCCGGTCGTGGCGACCTCGAACGACAAGGCGGTCGAAGGCCTCGGCACCGGCTGCATGGGCGATGACACCGTCTGCCTGTCCCTCGGCACCTACACGGCGGCTATGATGGAAGGCAAGGAATTCCTGCGCGATACGCATTCGACCTGGCCGAAGTTCTCCTGCGTGCCAGACAAGTATCTGTATGATACGTGGGGCATCCGCAGAGGTATGTGGATGGTCAGCTGGTTCCGCGACATCCTCGGCAAAGGCTATGAGAATGAAGCGGCGATCAAAGGCATCTCCGCAGAAGAAATGCTCAGCCGCGAGGCGGAAAAAGTTCCGGTCGGCAGCGATGGTCTCATGACCGTGCTCGACTGGCTGCCCTGGGTCGACGCCCGCTACAAGAAGGGCATCATGATCGGCTTTGACGGCCGTCACACACGCGGCCATATCTACAGATCCATCCTCGAAGCCATCGCGCTGACGATGCGCAAGTATATCTTCGACATGACCGACGAGGTCGGCGTGACGACAAAGAAAGTGATCGTCACGGGCGGCGGCAGCTCGAGCGATCTGTTCATGCATATCATCGCGGATGTGCTCAACATCCCGACCGTACGCAACGAAGTCAACGGTGCGGCGGGGCTCGGCGCAGCGATCTGCGCGGCTGTCGCAGCGGGGATCTACCCGGGCTTTGAAGAGGCCGTCGAAGGCATGGTCCGCATCTCCGACCGGTTTGAGCCGATCGCGGAGAACACGGCGCTCTACGACAAGGTGTATCCGATCTACTGGGATATCACCAACCATACCGATGAAGTACTGAAGAAAACCTACGAGATCTTCCACTAAAGGAGGAGCCTATGACTTCCATCGCATTCGGTTCGCCGAGCCGGTATATCCAGGGTCCGGGAGAACTGCATCGCCTGGCGGAGCACGCCGGCAAGTATGGAAACGCTGTGTTTGCAGTCATCGACAGTTACTTTTATGATGCGCTGTCCGCAAGTTTTGCGGGCAGCTTTGCACAAGAGGGCAAATCGCTGACGGCGGTCGTGTTCGAGGGCGAGATCACGGCGGACAAGATCGCCGCCTATACCGCGCAGGCGGAGGAGGCCGGAGCCGAAGTCATCGCCGGGATCGGCGGCGGCAAGACGCTGGATACGGCGAAGGCGGTGGCGGCCAGAAGAGGCTGCGCCCTGATCGTCGCGCCGACGAGCGCTTCCACGGATGCGCCGACGAGCGCCATGTCGATCATTTATAATGACCGGCACGAGCATGCGGATGTATACTACTACCAGAAGAACCCGGATATGGTCCTGGTGGACAGCCGGATTATCGCCGATGCACCGGTGCGGTTTCTCGTCGCTGGGATGGGCGATGCGCTGGCGACTGTCTATGAAGCGCGGGCGACACAGCGGACGCAGAGCCCGAACTACGTGGACCAGCAGACGGGGCCGTATCTCGGGACGCGTACAGCGGCGGCAATCGCTGAGCTGTGCGGCAGCGTTGTGCTCGAATACGGCGAGGCGGCAAAGCAGGCCAACGAATCGCATATCGTGAACGAGGCGCTGGAGGCGGTGATTGAAGCCAACACGCTGATGAGCGGACTCGGCTTTGAGAATGTCGGCTGTGCCGCATCACACGTGATCTGCAACGGCATCTCCGCTACACCGGAGGGCGATAAATCGTTGCACGGCGAAAAGGTCGCCTACGGCATCCTCTGCCAGCTGACGGCGGAGGGGTATACAGCAGAACTTGAGACGGTGCGGGCATTCTACCGCAAGGTCGGGCTGCCGCTGCGGCTGGCGGATCTGGGCGTGCCGGCAACGGAAGAGAATCTGCGGATCATTGCGAAAGACACGAAGCATACGGAATGGACACGCGAGCCGTTTGAGATGGACGACGAAAAGGTCTATCAGATCCTGCTGCAGGTGGAGCAGGCAGGGGCGGCGGAATAGAAAGGAACAGACAGCTTGGATAGAGAAGACCGGAAGAAACCTTTGATCATGATTGTGAACGACGACGGTGTCGATGCGCCTGGGTTCATCGCGGCGGTGCGGGCGATGCGCGCATTGGGAGATGTCCTCCCGGTGGCGCCCGCCGGGCAGCAGACCGCGATGGGGCGGGCGTACCCGCGGTATCCCGATCTGGGTGTCATCGAAACCTACCAGCTTGATCTGGGCGATGAGACCGTGCAGGCCTATGCCGTTCACAGCTCCCCGGCACATGCCGTCTGCTACGGCGTGATGGAACTGGCCCCGCGCAGACCGGACCTTGTCGTCAGCGGCATCAACCACGGCGCCAACCTGGGCATGTCGGTGACCTGCAGCGGCACCATCGGCGCCTGCTTTGAGGCGATGAGCGAAGGACTGCCTGCGCTTGCGCTGTCGCTGGAGACCGGGGCGGACGAGATCATGGTCAACTCCGCGGACAACGACTTTCAGTATGCGGAGCGGATCGGGACGTACTGGGCGGAGACGATCCTCCGCGAGGGGATGCCGCGCGACTGCGAGATCCTCAGCGTCAATATCCCGAACTGCGCCGTGGGACCGGAGGATTACCGGTATACCTGTCTGGACAGACTGAACTATTACGAGATGCAGACACCGCCGCCGCGGGATTTCTCAAAACCGTACACGATCGACTTCAAGATCGACGTGCAGGGAAGAGAGATGAAAGAAGACGGCGACATCGCCTGCGTGGTGCGCGACCGGCTGACATCGGTCACGCCGCTGGGCTGGGATCTGACCAAACGGTAATGAACAGCGGATGGCGTGCGGCGCACGCCGGCGCAAGGATATAAGAGGTATTCAACATGGGCTACAAAGTATCGGAATTCGGAGCGGACATCCTGACGGATATCAGCACCTTCTGCGAAAGGGAAGTGAAGGAGCGGTCTGCGGCAGCGGATCATGCGCACACCTTCCCGGCGGAGATGTATGAAGCGGCAGCGGAGATGGGCCTGTCGTCCCTGGCCGTGCCGGAGGCGTGCGGCGGTCCCGGGCTGACCTTGCAGGAGCAGGCCGCATGTATTGAAAAGGCTGCCTGGTACGACGGCGGTCTGGCGGCGTCCCTGCTGACGGACAATCTGGCTGCCGGCTGCGTATTCCGCTATGCCGGAGAGGAGGTCAGAAACCTCTGCAGTGAGGCGCTTCTCGCCGGCCGTTCCGGGGCATTCTGCCTGACCGAAGAGAACGCCGGCAGCGATATCGGCGGCATACAGACGGCAGCGGTCCCGGATGGAGACGGGTACCGCATCAATGGCGTGAAGAAGTTTGTCAGCAATGCAGGAATCGCCGGTTTCTTTGTGGTCTTTGCAAAGCTGGAGGAAGGGCTGACCGCATTCTTTGTTCCCGCACAGACAACGGGGATCAGCATCGGCGCCGAAGAAGACAAACTTGGCATCCGCACGTGCAGCACCTGCGAGGTTGCGTTTACCGATGTCACGGTCCCGGCTGCCATGATGATCGGCAGCGCCGGCGACGGTGCGCGCATCGCCATGGCAGCGCTGACAAGCGGCAGAGCCTTCTGCGGTGCAGCTGCGGCGGGCCTCGCGCAGCGGGCGCTCGATGAGGCCATCCGGTACAGCAAAGAAAGGGAGCAGTTTGGCGGACCACTCTCGGACAGCCCGGTCATCCGCGCCAAACTGGCGGATATGTATATGAAGACCCTGGCGGCGCAGCAGGTCTGCCGGCATGCGTTCGAACTCCTCGAGCAGGGAGAAGACGCTGTGACAGAAGCGGCGGCCGCAAAATGCCTGGCCGGCGATGCGGCGGCATACTGCGCGAACGAAGCGCTGCAGATCTTCGGCGGCAACGGCTACTGCGAAGCGTATCCGGCGGAGAAGATCCTGCGCGATGCGCGGGCGTTCCAGATCGTCGAAGGCACGAACGAGATCCAGCGGCAGCTGATCGGCGGCAGACTCGTGAAGTAAGAGGTGTGGAAGACTGCGGCGCCGGACCAGAAGGCGCTGCTCGGACGCGGCATCATGAATATGTGCAAAGAAAAAGCAGCATCCGGCGATGCTGCTTTTTGATATCTGGTGTTTGCAGGCTGCCTGCGATTCTACAGACCTGCCCGGATAGCCGGACTAAGCAGTGATGACTCTCGCGCTGATGATGCCATCGATCGATTCGAGCTGCTGGCACTGTTCCTCTGTGACGATGTCGTCGAGGTCCATCATCGTGCAGGCATAGGCACCTTTGCTCTTGTTGGTCATATCGCGGATGTTGATGTTGAACATCGAGAACGCGGTGGTGACCTGTGCGATCATCGAGGGCAGGTTGCGGTTGAGGATCACGATCCTGCAGGCGGCTTCCGGATTGAGCTTGCCCATCGAGATGGACGGGAAGTTGACACTGTTGGTGATGTTGCCGTTTTCCAGGAAGTCGACGAGCTGGTCACCCGCCATGACGGCGCAGTTGTCCTCCGCCTCCGACGTGCTGGCGCCGAGGTGCGGGATGGAGATGACGTTCTCCATAGAGAGCAGCCGGTCTGTTGCAAAGTCGGTGACGTATTTGCGGATGTGGCCTTCCTCGAGCGCTTCACACAGCGCATCTTCGCTGACCAGCGTGTTACGCGCGAAGTTCAGGAACACGCAGCCGTCTTTCATCTGGTCGATACGGCGGCTGTCGATCATGCCCTTTGTGCTGTCGTTGACCGGTACATGGATGGTCACGTAATCGCTCTTGTTGAGCAGAATGGACAGATCCTTGATCACCGGAATGGTATTGGAAAGCGCGTGGGCAGCGGTCAGGGTGATGTAGGGGTCATACCCCATGACATTCATGCCGAGCTGCTGCGCAGCATTCGCGACGAGCACGCCGATCGCGCCGAGACCGATGACGCCGAGCGTTTTGCCTTTGATCTCGGTGCCCGCGAACTGGCCCTTGCCTTTTTCGACCGCCTTGAGCACGTCTTTCACATCGTTGTCATCTGCCAGGGAAGCTTCCCAGCGCATGGCATCCAGCAGGTTGCGGGAGCTCATCAGCATGGCGCCGATCACGAGTTCCTTGACGGCGTTCGCATTGGCACCGGGGGTGTTGAAGACGACGATGCCTTCTTCCGCACAGCGGTCCAGCGGGATATTGTTGACGCCGGCACCGGCTCTGGCGATGGCGAGAAGATTTTTCGGGAACTCCATGCTGTGCAGGTCCGCGCTGCGGACGATGACGGCACTGGCCTCATTGATGTCCTCGACGATGGTATAGTCGTCAGGCAGATTCTGAAGACCGGCCTTGGAGATCTTGTTGAGTGTCGCGATCTTTCTCATTTTACATGATCCTTTCTTTCTTATGTAAACCCTGTGAGCCTTGATTTGCTTGCAATTACGGGACATTATATCACTTTACCCAGTTAGCGTAAAGTGGTATAATACACAACGTTCCACATCATAGGATAAACGGATGAAAAAGCTGTAACTGCCCCGGATAGGAGTCGGTTGTTGGAGAGGTGCAAGAAAACTGCAAAGCGTCATAGTATCACCGCTGTATTTCTCGCGGTCCTGCTGGTACTCCTGTCTGTTGTGCAGACGGGGGTTGTTTTTGCAGCGTCCGAACCACCCTCCACACAATGCAGCGCGGTCTATATGTATGACCAGAACACAGGGGAAGTCCTGTACGAGAAAAATGCGGATGCGACCATGACACCGGCCAGCACGACCAAAATCATGACGGCGGCACTGGTGCTGGAGAATGTAGAGGATCTGGATGCCGTGGTGACGGTCCCCGGCGAAGCGGTTTTCTGGATTGGCAGCCATATGGCGCTGAAAACCGGCGAGCAGCTTACCGTGCGGCAGCTTTTGAGCGCCCTGATGGTGTGCTCGGCCAACGATGCGGCGCGCGTTCTGGCCATCTATGTGGCCGGAAGCCAGGAAGCCTTTGTGGATATGATGAACGCGAAAGCGCAGGAAATCGGCGCTTACCATACACACTATCTCAACCCGAACGGGTATACGGAAAGCTGGGATCACTGCACGACGGCAAGAGACCTCGGGATCATTGTTGATTATGCTTTCACGGTAGATGGGTTTGCCGATCTTGTAAGCCTGCCGTCTGTGTCGATTCCCCAAACAAACAAGAGTGAGGCGCGGTATTACAGGAATACCAACCTGCTGCTCTGGGACACACGGGAATCGCTGACAATGTACGACGGCTCCGTCAGAGCGCCCAAGTACAACGGGGCTTTTGGTGTGAAGACCGGTATGATGGGAAGAGCGGGATACTGCCTGGTCGCAGGCGCGGAGCGTGACGGCACGCGGCTGATCGTGGTCTGCCTGAAAGGCGGCAACGGGAACGACCGGTTTGAAGACTCGATCGCGCTGTTTGACTGGGCGTTTGAAAACTACGAGACCCGCCAGCTGGTGCAGCCGGGCATGGAATGCGGAACGATCCGGGTAAGAGGCGGCAATCCGCTGGAGGTGAAGGCCTACTGTGAAGACGGCCTCACCGTGACGAGGGACAAATCGATCGAAGGATCCAACCAGTTTGAGATCGTCCCGTACACGACTGTGGAAGCGCCTTTGAAAGCCGGCGATAAGGTCGGCTGTATCCGCTATACCGGAACAAACGGCGAACAGAAACAGATCCCGCTGACAGTCCGGGAGGATGTGCCGGAAGGCGGATTCTGGACGAAGTTTTATATCTCAAATGAAGAATTCCGTACGATCGCGATGATAGCCGCTCTGTGCGCAGTCGTTCTGGTACTGCTCGGGGCTGCGATCGCACGCAGTATAAAGAAGAGACGCAGAACAGAGCATAAAGGAGAGGAGACAGCGGATGGAGACACGGGCAGAACGGCGTAACCGGGCAAAGCGATTCCTGGTGGTATGCATCACCGCTATGCTTGTACTGCTGCTGACCGGCATGCAGACAGCGGTGTCTTTTGCTGCCTCGGAGCCCCCGGAAACGCAGTGCGACGGGGTATTGCTGTATGACCAGAAGACCGGCGAAGTGCTGTATGAAAAGAATGCGGACGAACCGATGACACCCGCCAGCATCACGAAGATCATGACGGCGGTCCTCGTACTGGAGAATGTCGAAAACCTCGATGAAGAGGTGACGATCACGGAGGAGATGCTCTTCCCGCTCGGCAACAATATGGATCTGCAGGTGGGGGAAGTGCTGACAGTGCGGCAGCTGCTCAACGTGCTGCTTGTCTACTCCGCCAATGACGCGGCGGTGGCGCTGGCGGTCCATGTGGGCGGCAGTGAAGAGGCCTTTGTCGACATGATGAACGCCAAGGCGGCGGAAATCGGGGCGGAGCATACGCACTATCTCTGTCCGAACGGCTTCTCGGAGAGCTGGGATCATGTCACGACCCCGCGGGACCTCAAGATCATCGCGGACTATGCGTGCGGGGTGGAAGGCTTTACGGACATTACGTCTCAGTCTTCTGTCAAGGTGCCCGCGACCAACAAGCATGAGGCGCGGGAATACAAGAGCACGAACCAGCTCCTCTACGATGATGAAACAACGATCTATGTGAACGGCGAGGAACGCACGCCGAAATACGACGGCGTCTTCGGCATCAAGACCGGCATGATGGGCAATGCCGGGTACTGCCTGGTGGCAGGATGCGAGCGGGACAGCATGCGTCTTGTCGCAGTCTGCCTGCGCGGGGACAATGAGCTCGACCGTTTTGAGGACAGCATCGCGCTGTTCGACTGGGCCTATGCCAACTACGAGACCGTGCAGCTAGTCGAGCCCGGCATGAAGTGCGGGAAAGTGAAGGTCAGAGGCGGCCACAAAGTGAAGATGAATGCCTACTGCGAGGAAGGTGTTCTCGTGACGCGGGACATCAGCGGCGGCGCAGATGAGAATGCGGAAGAAAGCGATGAAGAGGATTACGAGATCGTCCTCTATGACGATGTGGAAGCGCCGCTTGCGGCGGGTGACCAGGTCGGCTATATTTCCTATGTAAAGGCGGACGGCACAGAAGCGCAGGCGCCGGTGGTGGTCCGCGAGGACGACCGGGAAGGCGGCCCCTGGACGAAGATCTACATCAGTGATTTCCACTTCTGGGCGGGCGTGATCATGGTCGCGATTGTGGCGGTGCCGCTGCTGCTCGGCAGCCTGGCGCGCCGCAAAACAGCGAAACGCGGACAGACCCGCAGCCAGCGCTACGCGCAGACCGGTAGTGCGGGCAGCCGCCGCAAAAACCAGAAGAAGCGGCGCCGGAGATAAGGCGGCGCAGGCGCTGCATACACAGAGCGATTCCATGAAAGGGAACACGCGTTGAAAAAAGACAGCAATCCTGAAGTGAAATACAGAGAACCGGAGGAGGCGCAGGCCATGGCCGACGAACGTCTGCCGGGCCGGGAAGACTTGCCGCGCCACATCCGTGAGAACCTGAAAAAACTGCCCGACAAACCCGGCGTCTACCTGCACCGGGACAAGATGGGCACCATTATTTACGTGGGCAAGGCGATCTCGCTGAAGAACCGGGTGCGCCAGTATTTTCAGTCCAAGAAGAACATGGATGCCAAGGTGCGCGCCATGGTGGGGCACATCGCGGACTTTGAGTACATCGTCTGCGGCAGCGAGATGGAAGCGTTCATCCTTGAGAACAACCTCATCAAGCAGCACCAGCCGAAGTACAACATCCTGCTGCGGGACGACAAGACCTACCCGTACGTGAAGATCACCACCAACGAAGAGTGGCCGCGGTTGCTCAAGACGAGGCTCGTCGGCAAGGATAAGGCGAAGTACTTCGGGCCGTACTCGGATGTCGGGGCGGTCAACGATGTGATCCGCCTGCTGAACGATGTGTTCGTGCTGAAAAGGTGCGCGACGCCGTTGTTCAAACCCGGTGCAAAACCGTGCCTCAACTACCACATCGGCAAGTGCGAGGGCATCTGCCTGGGCAATGTGGACCACGATGCGTACATGGAGCGTGTCGAAAAGGCGGCAGCGTACTTCTCCGGCAAGGACCGTTCGGTGGAGCATTATCTGAAGAAGCTCATGCTCGAGGCCTCGGAATCGCTTGATTTTGAGACGGCGGCCAAGTACCGCGACCATCTGTTCGCCGCGCAGTCGTTGCGGGAGGGGCAGCGCGTCACACTGAAGCAGGACGTCGACCTCGATGCGGTCCTGACGGTCGGACCTTCGCACATGGCGGTCTTCTTCGTGCGCGACGGCAAACTGTCCGGCCGCGAAGTCTTTGATATCCAGGCGGAGGATGCAGACAGTGCAGGCGAACGCACGGGCGCCTTCATCCAGCAGTACTACGGCGCGATGACGGACGGCCCGGCGGAGATCCTGGTCGCGGACATGCCGGAAGATGCGGCGCTGATCGAGGAGTTCCTGTCCGTGACGTGGCACCGCAAAGTGCACCTGCTCAAACCCGAGCGCGGGGAGAAGCGGGCGCTGCTGGCACTGGCCACAGGCAACCGCGATGCGATGCTCCGCAACATGGAGGGGCGCGACGAACGCAACCGCAAGAAGGAGGAACGCCTGAAAGACCGGCTGGTCGCCCTCTTTCAGGATATGGATACACAGCCGGACTGGATGCGCATGCCGGAGCCGGAAACGCTGGCGGATGACAGTATGCCTGCACCGCCGGACAGACTGTTCCGGGTCGAGGCATACGATATCTCCAACACCAACGGCATCGATACCGTGGCGGCGATGGTCGTCTTCCGCGGGCTCAAGCCGGATCGCAGGGCGTACCGCAAGTTCAAGATCCGAACGGATATGCCGGGCGACGACTACGCGGCGATGCAGGAGGTGCTGTACCGGCGCTTCAAACGCGCGCTGGCGGGCGATCCCGGCTTCAAGGAACTGCCCGATCTGCTCGTGATCGACGGCGGTAAGGGACACCTGCACGCGGCAAGGCAGATCCTGACGGCGCTTCAGCTGGAGATCCCGGCGGTCGGCGCGGTCAAGGACGACCACCACAGAACGCGCGGGCTCGTCTATGTACCGCAGCGTGCCGCGGGAAAGACCGCGTCCGGCGCGGAGATACAGGGCAGCGATTCCATAGTACGGGAAGCGGCCGTGGATCCGCTGGCAAATACCAAGGAAATCGATCTGCGGCAGGAGCCGTTCCTGTTCAGTTATATCGGTACCATGCAGGAGGAAGTCCACCGGTTCGTCATCGAGTACCACCGGAAGATCCGTGACACCAAGTCGCTGGTGTCGGTCCTGGATGAGATCCCGGGCATCGGGCCGAAAAAACGCACCGCCCTGCTGCGGCAGTTCGGCAGCGTCGAGGCGGTGAAGAGCGCTTCCGAGGAGGAACTGCTGGAGACCCCCGGTATCACAAAGGCGAATGCGACAGCAATCATCAACTTCTTTACCGGCCGCGAAACGCAAAACTGAAGCGCGGCGCACGCAAAAAGTTGCGGGATTGCGGCGGATAGGGTAAAATCCAAATATAAATCGATTGGAGGATCATAATGGCGAATAAAAAAGTCAGCAGTAAAAAGAAAAAGAGCCAGCCGAGAGGGCAGCAGAACGCCCAGAAGAAGGAGGCTCCGAAGAAAGAGGAAGTGCGCGATGTCGTCACCCTCGAATTCGACGACGGCAAGGAGCAGGCATGCTTCATAGAAGGCATCTTCGACTGCGGCGGCCAGGACTATATCGCACTGGTGCCGGATGACAAGTCGGGCGATGTCTATATCTATAAGTACATCCAGATCGACGACGAGAACTACCGCCTGGAAGACGAAGCGGACGAAGAGAAGTTCGCGGCGGCGGTACATGAGTACGAAGATATTATTGGATACAAGGAAGAGGCGTAAGCCGGAGGTGAACTATGACTGATCAGAAAGACGAAAAAGAATATCTGACCTTGTCCTTTGACGACGGCGAAGACGTCGAATACGAAGTGCTCGGCGTGATTGACGTGGAAGAGAAGACCTACATCGTCATGGTGCCTGAGACCGATCAGGACAGCATCGAGATCTTTGGTCTCGAAGACGTGGATGACGATCCGGAAACAGAAGAGATCATCATGATCGATGACGATGAAGAATACATGAAAGTTGTCAACGCACTGCGTGACATGGGCTTCTCCATCGAGATGGATGACTAATCGCTTCGGCGGATCATTCGCAGCAAAGGCAAAAAGAAGCACCGCATCCGGCTGGCCCGGCACGGTGCTTTTTGTTTGTTCTTTTCGGATTGCAGGCAGTGTCAGAGTTCCTGCAGCTGTTCCGGCGAGCCGTTGAAGACATCCAGATCAATGTAGGGCTCTTCTCCGTCATAGCCGTCCAGCTGCCCCTCATAGGAATACTGGCAGAAGAGCCACGGAGTGCCGTCCGGTAGTGCTGCGGGCAGGCTGTGGTCGGCGATCCAGATCGGATTGTCATAGTTACCGAGAATGTAGCGATTGTACACGTAGGAAGTCGTATAGAGGATCGGTGTTTTGCCGTATTGCTTTTCCATGGCCTCCAGAATAGGATTCAGCGTTTCCCGGAAATGCTCCTGGGAGGGCGGGGAATTGATGAACTCTTCATAGAGTTCAATGTCTACGACCGGCGGCAGGGCATCTTTATCTTTGGGAACGGTGTTGATAAAGCTGGAAGCCTGCTCCGAACCGGGCGTGCGGAAGCTCATGAAGTGGTAGGCGCCATACCGCAGGCCCTTGCATTTGGATGCCTTTTTCCAGTTCTCCTGAAATCGCTGGTCCACCCAGGAATTGCCCTCTGTGGCTTTGATGAAGACAAACTGAATGCCCTGTTCGTGGAGAACATCAAAGTCGATCTCGCCCTGGTAGTTGGACACATCCACGCCCTGGGTATAGACGACTTCTTCAGTCTGCTCTTCGGACAGCGGCACGTCGATCAGCGGTTTGATCGTAGAGGCAGTGTCCTGCCCGCTGTGCAGCAGTACGACAATCAACAGCAGGAGTACTGCTGCGGCTGCGAGTGCCAATCTGCGGGTCCGTTTCGGGTCGCCGGAGGATGAAGTTTTCTTTCTCACTTCACGGTTCATACCGACATGATAACAAAAATATGCGTTTGTAGCAAAAAATCAGTTTGCATGCTGTCTGTAAGTGTGCTATATTAAATGAGTGCTTGCGGATGTGGCGGAATTGGCAGACGCGCACGGTTCAGGTCCGTGTGAATGCAAGTTCATGGGGGTTCGAATCCCTTCATCCGCACCAAATAAAAAATAGGAGGTCTACGACCTGAACTAGTCAAGCAAAAGTAGACAGATTAAAAAATCTAACCAAAGCCCTGTTCAAGCCTGTATTGGACAGGGCTTTTGTATTGCAGAGCATACGCAGGCCTCTCGTTGTTGTAGTACGTAA
>Ga0129307_1000895_pt1 | contig 39173 bp, 38 predicted proteins | sample P1105metagenome_FD_94437 | JGI IMG/M metagenome (GOLD analysis project Ga0129307, IMG submission 94437) | Capybara group fecal microbial communities from Wisconsin, USA - P1105 metagenome | ecosystem: Host-associated > Mammals > Digestive system > Large intestine > Fecal | place: USA: Wisconsin...
ATTGTCAAAAAGGCGAAGACAGAGAGGAAAATTATCAAGAAAGGAAAACGCAGAAATGCTGACGCATTTCAAGTTTTTCTGACGCTGAGAATTTTTCTTTATGTCAAGCATTTGAAGGCAAGGTTTAGTTGGTGGAGCAATATCATTCGTCTTCTTCATCATCCTCGTCGTAGAAGACATTGTAACTCTTTGCACGGTGGCTGTATGTACTGAGGACAAGTCCTATCATTGCGTACATACTGATAAGCGCTGTACCGCCGGCGCTGAGGAATGGCAGCGGTACGCCGATAACCGGGGCAACCTTCAGCACCATGCCTATGTTCATGACACAGTGCGAGAAGACAAGTCCGAATGCGCCCATGCATATGAATTTGCCCAGATGGTCACGGGTAACTCTGCTGTCTCCGAATATCTTCAGACAAATGTAGACCAGTATGATGAGTATGCCCATCGATCCGACAAAGCCGAATACCTGTCCGGCATAGGTATAGATAAAGTCGTTGTGCATTTCGGGAACGGATATATATTTATCCGCATTGGCAAAGAGTCCCTTTCCGAAAAGTCCGCCGGATTTCAGTGCGGAAAGTCCCAGATCCTGCTGATACTCTATATACTCCGGATCTGTTCCCGGGTGGAAGAGTATGAGGATACGCTTTTTGTGTTCCTGCCCGAGGAAGAAGAACCACATCACCGCTACGCCTGCCGCAATGACAAAAGGCGCTGCCAGCAGGTACTTCCACGATATCCTTGCGGAACATATCATAAAGCCGAATATTGCCGCAAATACTATAGCTGTTCCGTAGTCGCCCTGCAATCCGACGATACCAATGGGTATCATACCATGTATCAGCAGCAGGGCCATGTGGCTTGGTTTGTTCATCTCCTCCTCGTCCCTTGAAAGGTGGTAGCTGAAAGTGAGTATGAACGCCAGCTTCAGTATCTCTGATGGCTGGAAGAGGACGAAACCGATATCAAGCCACGCCTTATCATCCGCACCGTCTCGCCGGTAACCCAGTCCCGTAAAGGTCAGCGCTACCAGAAACAGCGCCACAGGTGCGAAGATGAACCAAAGTTTTACCAGTTTATGGTAATCGATGAAGGATATGACCACAGCTATAACGATTCCCACAACCATCGAGAAAAGCTGTGTCTGCCAGTAGCTGGCGCCGATTCCTTCTATCATCTTGTTTTTTACGATAGAATATATAAGCAGCGTACTCAGCGCCGCACATATGGTTACTGCAAAAAGCAGTCCGCCGTCAATACTGTGTTTTTCAGACGGCAGTTTCTTGAATGCTGATCTCATTTGATCTCCTTTTTTTCAAGGCAAAAACGTCAGGTTTGATCTGTGCGGTTTTGCCTAAGATAGCTTATCGTGTATCCGCACAGCTTGTAGAATATCAGTACAGCAAATGCGGATATAAGGGAGAATATGTACACCTTCGGCACTATCTCATGAAAATGCCTGAAACGAAGCATAAAGTCGGGGTACTGGTACTTCATGTTGAATGTGCCGTAATATCTCGAATCAAATATCACGGACAGCAGATAGGTGAGAAGTGTCGTCTCTGACAAGACAGACAGCACTTTTGCCGCAGCCACGTTTCTGATGTCTATATCGAAAAGAAGCAGGAAAATGCCTGCCGCCTCCGCAAATACGGGATAGGAACAATAATTGAAGAAATGATAGGAATGGAAATAATTTCCTTCATTTTTCTGTGTCTGGATGTATGATGTTACCGCAAGAAACAGCATTGCACCAAAAGCCAGCGATGCCGCAAACAGCTTGTTTGAAGCCGTTTTTTTCAGCGGATAGCGCTTGATGAATCATCCCAGATAGTAGTAGGCTATGGGGTAGCCGTTGTTGATATACTCGGGAAACAGCTTTATCTGCTTTTCGGGGTCGAAGCCTATAAAGAATACAGGCGCAACCGAAAAGAGAAATATCGACGTAGCAAGAAGTGCGATATGATGCCTTTTGCTTTTCAGACCATTGAATGCAAGATTAAGGAACGGTATTATCAGCAGCATTACTATATACTGTTCAACATACCATGCATAATCGCTGTGAGAGAACCTGAGATAGCCACGCAGGATATCCCATAGATTCAGTTCCTGCCCGTGCAGCCGCTTGTATATCATACAAATGGTGCTGCATATGAGATACAGGACTATGACCTTCATCATGCTTTTGTAGTATTTCTTTGACAGCTTTTTGCTGTTCATGAGATAGCCTGTTGCTATCATGAAAAGGGGAACACAGGTATATGCGATCCACAGTACTTCCAGCGGAAATAAAAATTCTGTGCCTGTTATTGGAATTGATGTGTAGAATCCGGTATGATAGAAGAAATGTACGACTACCACCAGAACTGCCGCAAATATTTTTACTATATCTATGCCCGAACTGCGTTTTTTTCTGTAAGTTAATGAATTATCTACTGTATTTTCAGCCATTTATTACTTTTTTCCTTTTTATTTTTGTCCTGTCCAGTACTTTCTGTCGAGACTTCTGAACTGTGCAGCAGCTGCAACGTGCTGCTTCTTTATGACCTCGCAGCCGTCGATATCGGCAATGGTCCTTGCCACTTTCAGTATTCTGTCATACGCTCTTGCACTGAGACCTAACCTGTCAAATACATTCTTCATCAGCTTCTCAGCGCTGTCGTCCATGGGACACATTTCCTGCAATTTATCGGGAGTTATCAGAGCATTGCAGGTTATACCCGTATCTCTGAATCTTTCTTCCTGTATCTTCCTTGCAGCTATTACACGCTCTCTGATAGCGGATGAAGGTTCTTCCTTTGCCTTTGATGAAAGGTCCTCGAATTCCACAGGCGCAACCTCGATATGAAGGTCGAAGCGGTCGAGGAGAGGGCCTGATATCTTTGAAAGATAGCCTGCCACTTTATTGGGCGGACATATACATTTTCTCTTGGGATGGCCGAAATATCCGCATGGGCACGGATTCATCGCTCCTATCAGCATAATGGTGCATGGGTAGGTAACTGTACCCGAAGCACGGGCGATAGTCACCTTTCTGTCCTCCAGCGGCTGACGTAGTATCTCCAGGGTCTTACGGTCAAATTCAGCAAGTTCGTCCAGGAAGAGTACGCCGTTATGAGCAAGAGATACCTCGCCGGGATGTGGGATAGTGCCGCCTCCGGCCAGTCCTGCTGAGGAAATGGTGTGATGAGGCGAACGGAAAGGCCGCTTTGTGATTATGGGCATATCCTCGCTGAGGAGTCCCGATATCGAATGTATCTTCGTAGTTTCCAGCGCTTCCTCAAAGGTGAGGGGCGGAAGTATGGAAGGCATACGCTTTGCCAGCATACTCTTACCGCTTCCCGGTGAACCTATGAGCAGAGCGTTGTGTCCGCCTGCCGCCGCTATTTCAAGGGCTTTCTTGGCGGACTGCTGACCTCTTACATCAGCAAAATCCAGCACCTCGTTGTATGCGGCTTCGGGGATGTCATAGTGCGGAAAAGGCGAAAGCTTCTCCTCGTCACGGAAATGCATGATGAGCTGTTCCGCATTTTTCACGCCGTAGATCTCGATACCGTCGATAACCGAGGCTTCAGAGGCGTTGTCATACGGGACGAATACAGCCTTTACGCCCATTTCACGGGCAAGCATCACCATTGGCAGAACGCCGTTGATACGCCTGATATCGCCGTTGAGGGATATCTCGCCTATGAATGAACAGCCGTCGAGTTCGCCGTTTATCATACGCATAGCCTTGACCACTGCCATGAATATAGCCATATCATGCACCGAGCCGCTCTTTTTTGTATCAGCAGGGGCAAGATTGACCATTACCTGTGCCACAGGAAAATTGATATTGCATGAACGCAGAGCCGAACGTATCCTTTCACGGCTTTCCCTTACAACAGTGTCGGGAAGTCCGACTATATCGAACTGGGGATTTCCTCTGCTTATATCTATCTCAACATCGACCTGAAAAGCATTCAGACCGAAAAGACCAAGACTGGAGACCTTTGCAAACATAGATAACAACTCCTATCGTGTTCTTATGGGACTTTCTATTATTCCGCTGATTTTCGGACTTTTTGGCATATATCTCTTTTCATTGTAATTTTCCTTCGGCAGATTTACAGGTGAGACCGATGGCATATCCGTACTTTCGCCGCCGCTGAAAAGTACCTCTGACACAGCTTCAAGGGCATTATCCATGGTATCGCTTCCATCCGTGTTGCGGTACACTGAAGGGTCTGTCTCATTACTGTTCAGCTTCTGCTCATACTCAGCGAGAATAAGGCTGAATATAGGGAATCCCTCGGTATTTCTCAGCTGGTCGTAATCACGCATCAGAGAGAATGCATCGTAGCTTTTGTATATCATGAGCACCGACAGCACAAGTATGAAGGCATCTCCCACATTCTCACTCGATATGAGAGTTATGCCAAAGAAAAGAATATTTGTCATCAGCACTATTACATCGGCAATTTTATATTTGGTGCAGCCTATAAGCGAAACTCCCGCAAGAGCGGCAAATTCCGCTATCTGAATGAATGAAGCCATGACGTCATTGCCGCCGCAGAGTATCTCTGGGATAATATATGGAACGGTGAATTTCATACCTATCAGGCTTAAAAATGACAGCAGAAGGCATGAGGCCGCCGTTACAACGAATATCTCAAAGGATCTCTTGTCTATCTCCTGTTTGCGTCCGAGGCAGGCGGGATAATGAAGATGATTCGGCTTTTCTGCTATATCTTCATTTATTCTCATATTATCCCTCCTCTGCAAATTTCACTATTACTAATCATTATAACACTTTCGGAGCGAAAAGTAAATACATCATTTGCGAATTTACAGAAAGAGCCTGTCCCGGAAGAGACAGGCTCTGGTAAACTTATTACTTAACTCTTACGAGTTCTTCTGTATTGCCGCCGTCACTGGTGATCTTGAGTGTATCGCCCTTTATCTCGAAATCTGCTGATACAGCCTCACCTGTAGCGTTGTCACCGATGAATGAAGCATAGCCTGATATTTCAAGCTTGCCTTTCTTTGTGGTGTAATTGAAGATATCGACGAATTTAACTTCACTTGAAGAACCGTCAAATGTGATGTATACGTTTACATCATCAGCGTTTCCGCCTGCATTATCTGTAATTCCGCTTACGATGGTATCATAGAGAACGCCGCTTTTCAGCTCATATTCGCCGTTATAGTTATCGTCAGAACCGCCGCTGCCTGATCTTGCAAGTGTAAGCATATCCTGACCGTTTATCTCGATCTTCAGGTTAGTCTTATCGTATGTGATATACTCCTCATCGAAAGTGAAGCTCTGGTCGCCTTCGCCTACCTGTATCTTCTTGCCGTCAGCGTGAAGTATCTCGGTAGTATCCATGTACATTGAGCCCTTGCCGTCAGCCTTGAATTCGATTCCGCCTACTTTTATGCCGCTTTCTGCAAGGTCATGCATTTCCCATTTTCCGACTATCGACTTGCCTGCCGAGCAAGAAGGCAGAGTACATATTATCAGCGCTGAGGCTGCTATTAATGGAACTATCTTTTTCATAGTTTCCTCCTTATTTTCATTGATTGACATGGCGTATCTGCACACTTATACGCACAAAGCCGTAAAGCAATATCATTATAACACGTATCACAGCATTTTGCAAGCTTTTTTCAAAAATCCCTCACCTGATCCTTATTTTCGGAATATTATAATGCGGAGGTGAGAGAATGTACAAAGAATTACTTCTTGCGGTGACAGTCAGCATCGACACCTACATAGCGGCAGCGGCATACTGCAACAGCGGAATAAAGATACCTCCGCTTTCTGCTGCTGTCATTAATCTGATATGCGCCGCTGTACTGGGGATATCCCTTGGTATATCGGGAATGCTGGGACATTTCCTTTCCGCCGGTATCTGCCGCACAGCAGGGATGCTTGTGATCATCGCCATTGGTCTGCTTACCATCCTCAAAAGCTTTGCAAGAACTCTTGCGAAACGTGTGGAGCAGAAGGGGGAATTATCCGTAAAACTGGGAAAAACTCCCCTTGCAGTCAAGCTTTATCTGGATGATACCGCCGCAGATATCGACCACTCAAAGATTCTGACATCAGGTGAAGCAGCCGCCCTTGCTCTGGCAAGCTCACTTGATTCGGCGGCCATGGGGCTCAGCAGCGGATTCAGCAATATATCGCCGTTTGCCGCTTCATGTCTTACATTTTTATGCGGAGCTGCGGCGGTATGGGCTGGAACGGTCACAGGCAAAAAAATATCCTCCCTTGGCCGTGATCTCTCATGGATAGGGGGGATATTGCTTATCATATTTGCATTTGCGGGATAGCGTCAGATGTCATATATCACTATTTCAGGCGGATTGAACAGCCTCAGCTTGCCGAGACCTGCCGATACGAGCAGTTTTTTTCCGCCGAGATCGTATACTCCCTTGGCATTTTTCGGGAAGAATTTTCTCTCGGGGGAAAGCATGGCGATACCGAATAATCTGACAACTCCGCCGTGAACATGGCCGCTGAACGTGTAGTCAGCGCCCCATTCAGCGTAAGCCTCGCCGAAAAAGGGATTATGCGCAAGCAGCAGCACTTCTCCGTCGGGACGATCACCTATAAGCTCAGTGACATCGGCTTTTTTCAGCTCTTTCAGATTCTTGTAGCTGCCGTTGACGATATAGACCTCAAGGCTTTCCTCAAGACCGCATACCGTGAATCTTCTGCCTTTCACCGTGATCTCTGCGGAATCATTGCGAAGCAGTACAACTCCGCATTTTCCGGCTATTGCAGACAGTTCAGCCTTCAGCTTGCCGGAGATATCCTGTTCGTGGTTGCCGAATATCATGTACACGGGAGCGATATCCGAAAGCCCTTTCAGAGTAGCCTCAGCCATGGAAAGGTCAGTCTCATACCTTGAGATAAGGTCGCCCGTTACGAATATCATATCAGGCTTTTCCTGCCTTACCTTTTCGCATATCCTCGAATTCCCGCTTCCGAAGCGGCGCTTGTGGATATCGGATATATGCGCTATCCTTACACCGCCTCCGAGGTTTTCATGTCGTACCGTCAGCAGGAATTTATTTTCGATAATTGCATATACTGCAAATGCGGCGATGAGAAAAAGGATAAACTTCATCGATAATTATTCCTCATCCTCTGTTTCGTCAGCTTCGATAACTACTTCGTTAGCCTCTTCAAGCTTAGCTTCTTCCTCGGCTTCCTTAGCCTGTTCTTCGGTGAGCTGCTCAACCTTCTCGGTCTCTGCATTGTCGTCGTGCTCGGCACGGGTGAATGCAACTACCTGAGCGCCTTCATTTACACGCATTACACGTACACCCTTGGCGATACGTCCCATAACACGGATATCGCTGGCAAGGATACGGATGATTATACCGTCGCTGGATACGAGGATTATATCGTCTTCCTCGTCAACTATCTTGATACCGCAGACATGGCCTCTTACATCATCGACCTTGTAGTTGGTGAGACCGTAGCCGCCTCTGTTCTGTATCCTGTAGCTGTCAAGCTCGGTGCGCTTGCCGTAGCCGTTTTCGGTAACGGTCAGGAGAGTAGCGCCTTCACGCACTCTTGCGATACTTACAACATAGTCGCCCTCACGCAGCTTGATAGCACGTACACCGTGAGCGGAACGTGACATTGAGCGTCCCTTGTTCTCCTCTATACGTATAGCCATACCGTTTCTTGTAGCTACAAATATCTGAGCATTGCCGTCAGTCATCCGTACACCTGCTATCTCGTCGCCTTCGTCAAGTCCTATTGCAATAAGACCGTTCTTGCGGACATTCTTGTAGAGTGACAGATTTGAACGCTTTATCTTGCCCTTCTTGGTAACGATGGTGATATACTTGTCCTCGCTGAAATCGGTGGTCTTTATCATAGCTGCTATCTTCTCGCCCTCGCTGAGAGGAATGAGATTGATGAGGTTGAAGCCTCTTGAAGCCTTTGAACCATCCGGAACTTCATAGCATTTCAGCTTGTACATGATGCCGAGATTGGATATGAACAGCACATTGTCGTGGCTTCCGCAGATGAACATTTCATCCACGAAGTCCTCTTCACGCTGTTTCATGCCTGTGATACCACGGCCTCCACGGTGCTGGGTCTTGTACTCGGTAAGGGGCATACGCTTGATGTAGCCGTTATTTGTAAGAGTAACAACGCAGTCTTCCTCGGGGATGAGGTCCTCGATGTCAACTTCACCGCTGACATTCTCGATGCTTGTGCGGCGGTCATCGCTGAACTTCTTGCGGATAGTATTGAGGTCGTCGATGATAATGCCGTAAACACGGTTCACGTCCGCAAGGATATCCTCGAAATCGGATATCTTTGTAAGGAGTCCGTAGAGTTCATCGGTTATCTTCTGTCTTTCGAGACCTGTCAGCTGTCCGAGACGCATCTGGACGATAGCCTCAGCCTGTTCCTCGGAAAGGCCCTTCTGGTCCTCGATATGGAGACCTGTCAGGTCATACTGTGCACGGTCAAGGAGTGCGGACATATCCACATCCTTGAAGCGCTCTATCATACGCTCCTTTGCTTCCTGTACAGTGGCGCTGGAACGGATTATTGCGATAACTTCGTCGATATAGTCAGCCGCAAGCACGAAGCCCTGGAGGATATGGGCTCTTTCGAGAGCCTTTCTCAGGTCGTAGCGTGTACGGCGCTGGATAACATCTACCTGGAAATCAAGGTAATGCTGGAGCATCTGCTTCAGTGTGAGTATCTTAGGCTCGCCGTTTACGAGGGCAAGCATGATGATGCCGACTGTATCCTGAAGCTGTGTGAGAGCGAAGAGCTTGTTCAGCACTATCTCGGGCATTGCGTCCTTCTTCAGCTCGATAACTACACGCATACCGTCCTTGTCGGATTCATCACGGATGTAGTAAAGGCCTTCGATACGCTTATCCTTTACCAGCTGATTGATGCTCTTGAGCAGTCTCTCCTTACGGAGCATGAAAGGTATCTCATCGATGATGATACAGTTTCTGCCCTTTATTTCCTCGAAATGTGTACGGCTGCGGAGGATTATCTTTCCACGGCCTGTAGCGTAAGCGGCACGGATGCCTGCCTTGCCCATGATTATGCCGCCTGTCGGGAAGTCAGGTCCCTGAATATGCTCCATGAGCTGTTCAAGGGTGCAGTCGGGGTCTTCGATGAGAAGCTTCAGTGCGTCTATGACCTCACCGAGATTGTGAGGAGGGATATTTGTAGCCATACCAACGGCGATACCTACAGAGCCGTTTACCAGAAGATTCGGGAATCTTGAAGGGAGAACAACAGGCTCTTTCAGACGGTCATCGTAGTTTGAGGTAAAGTCTACGGTCTCTTTGTTGATATCGGTGAGCATATCCAGTGTGAGCTTTGCCATCTTAGCCTCGGTATAACGGTAAGCCGCAGGGCCGTCACCGTCGATGGAACCGAAGTTTCCGTGACCGTCAACCAGAGGATATCTCATAGAGAAGTCCTGTGCAAGTCTTACAAGTGCATCGTAAACAGATGCGTCACCGTGTGGATGATAACGACCCAGCACAGCACCGACTGTATCGGCACACTTACGGTATGCCTTGTCCGGAGTAAGTCCGTTTTCGTGGAGCGTGTACAGTATACGTCTGTGTACAGGCTTCAGACCGTCTCTTACATCGGGAAGTGCTCGGGAAACAATTACCGACATGGCGTAGTTGAGCATAGAATTCTGCATCTCATCCACGATTTCGGAATTTATTACCTTGGAATTGTCATTATATAACATTTTTTCCTCCTGAGAGAAGTTTTCTTCTTTGATAAAACGGGAAGCGATAAGCGGATATTCTGTTATTTATTTCCCTTTTCCTATCTTTCTGATAATCTCTGTTTCACTTTCATTAAAGCCTTTTTTGGGCAGTATATAAAGCATAGCCGCATCGGGAACTATGAGAAAATAGTCATCGTATTCGTGAAGCTTAAAGCTTTCATCCACTTTTATCCTCGTCTTTTCGGGAAGCGGATCATCCTCCACCTCCGCAGGTCCTTCGCCTTCCTCGTATTCGATATCCGTGGAAGGATCGTCGGAAACTGTAGATATATCGATAAAGCCATCGCCCACGCCTATCTTGTAGACGGGCTCGCCCAATGCCTGAACTGACTTTACGAGGTTATCCCTTATCTTGTTCGGGTCGTGCCAGCTTTTGAATGCCAGCGCACATGATCCCATGAAAAGCAGATAGAAGATGTACTTCACCTTTACTCCCGAATCCTCGAATACAGTCGAGCCCACGCATAGTATGACCAGTGCCAGTACAGCGAGTAATACCGTTTTTATGCGGCTTTTCGGGAATACGTAAAGCTTCTGGTAATCTCTGTACGCATCACGGAAAAGGCTGTAGGGGATTGTATATTCCTTTTCAAGCTTGTAATTTTCTTCCATTGCCTCTCCTTATACGTCAAGATTCTGGGCAAATTTAGCATTTTTCTCGATGAAAAGCCTTCTCGGCTCTACCTTGTCGCCCATGAGGATAGTGAATATCTCGTCTGCCTTGAGGGCATCTTCCATTGATATTTTAACGATGGTACGGTGTTCGGGGTCCATAGTGGTCTCCCAGAGCTGCTCGGGGTCCATCTCACCAAGACCTTTGTAACGCTGTACGGCTACATCCTTGTACTTGCCGTCTTCGGAGAGTTCAGCGATATACTGATCTCTCTCCTCATCGGAGAATGCGTATCTTACCTGTTTCTTGCGCTCAACTCTGAAAAGCGGAGGCTGAGCGATATAGACATTTCCGTTAGTGATGAGCGGTCTCATGTAGCGGAAGAAGAATGTGAGAAGAAGTGTACGGATGTGCATACCGTCAACATCGGCATCGGCCATGATGATGACTTTGCCGTAACGGAGCTTTTCGATATCGAAATCCTCGCCAAGTCCTGTACCGAGAGCAGTAACGACCGGTGCAAGCTTATCATTGCCGTAGATTCGGTCAACACGGGCTTTCTCGACGTTGAGCATCTTTCCCCAGAGTGCGAGGATAGCCTGATAGCGGCGGTCACGTCCCTGCTTTGCGCTGCCTCCCGCAGAATCTCCCTCGACGATGTATATTTCTGTGTAGCGGTTGTCACGCTCGGAGCAGTCAGCCAGCTTTTCGGGCATTGCAGCATTTCCGAAAGCGTTCTTCTTACGCTCTGCCTCACGGGCACGTTTTGCAGCTTCTCTTGCTCTGAGGGCTGACATACATTTATCGAAGATTATATTAGCAGTTTCGGGGTTCTCCTCCAGGAAGTTCATAAGCTTCTCGGTTACAAGCTTCTCGACAAACGGCTTTACTTCGGGATTTCCGAGACGTCCCTTTGTCTGTCCCTCGAATTCGCACTCGGTAAGCTTTACCGAGATAATAGCTGTAAGGCCTTCACGGACGTCCTCGCCCTTGAGCTTTTCGCCTTCTTTGAGCTTGCCCATCTTAGAGCCGTACTCGTTAATGACCTTGGTAAGGGCATTCTTGAAGCCTGTTTCGTGTGAGCCGCCGTCCTTGGTATGGATATTATTTGCAAATGAGAGGATAACCTCATTGTAGCTGTCGTTGTACTGCATGGCTATCTCAGCGAAAGAATCGCCCTGAGTGCCTGAAACGTATATAACTTCGCCGCTGAGGGATTCAAGACCTCTTGTAGCGTGGATATGGTCAACGAATTCACGGATACCGCCCTCGTAGTGGAGAGTTTCGCCGACGATATTATCCTTGTCACGCTTATCAGTGAAGACTATCTTTATTCCTGCGTTGAGGAAAGCCTGTTCACGGAGACGCTTCAGCAGTATCTCATAGTCGTAAACGGTGTGCTCGAATATCTCACCGTCAGCCTTGAACATAACGCTGGTACCTGTTTCGGTGGTATCGCCGATTATCTTGAGCTGTTCATCGTAATGGCCACGCTCAAAACGCTGGAAGTAAATGTGCTCGCCGTCCTTTACGGTAAGTTCAAGCCATTCCGAAAGGGCGTTAACAACGGAAGCACCGACACCGTGGAGACCGCCTGATACCTTGTATCCGCCGCCGCCGAATTTACCGCCTGCATGGAGGATGGTATAAACGACTGTAGCCGCAGATATGCCTTCCTTCGGGTGGATACCTACAGGGATACCACGACCGTTATCGGAAACACGGATGACATCGCCCTCCAGTATCTCAACGTTGATCTCAGTACAGTAGCCTGCAAGGGCCTCGTCGATGGAGTTATCCACTATCTCGTATACAAGGTGGTGCAGGCCGCCGGGACCTGTTGAGCCGATGTACATACCCGGTCGCTTGCGGACCGCTTCAAGTCCTTCTAAGACTTGTATGTCATTCTCGTCATAGTTATTGTTATTCTGCTGACTCATGATCTACCTCCAAAAATTCTGGTTGTATATATGATTTACCCAATTTATAGGGTTGTTGTCGATATATCCGCATATTTCAAGGAATTCCTTTTCGCTGCGGATGATGTGGTCGTGGAAGGATTTTTGCCAAATTGAAAATCCGATTTGTTTTGTTGATATTGATTTTAACGCATTTATTACCTGAGACACAGATTTCGTAGGGAACGCCGCCCTCGGCGTTCCACAATTTCCGTCATCAAAATCGGAAACAAATAAAACCATATGTATATGATCCGGCATGATAACATATTTTACAACAGAAACATATCGGTATATTTCATTGATCATTTTTATATTTTCATTTACAATCTCACCGTATCCGGTAAGTTTTACGCATGGAACGCCGAGGGCGGCGTTCCCTACAATTGTTTTTTCAGATTTATCATAAATTATTTCAGACAGATAATGTACCCTGTCTTTGGTACAAAACGTTATAAAATACAGACCATTAGACGAATAATCATAATTCTTCAGCCTGTTCAGTTTTCTGTAATGTTTTTCCATACCGTCAGATATCAGAATCCGCCGCCTTCGGCAAGGCGCTTTCTCAGCGTTGCGGCCGAAAGCTGTGAAATGTACACCCTCTCTCTGCCCTCATTCATCGTGACAATGAAGCTTTTCGGCATTTCGTAGGTGGTGTATATGCACTTCTTTTCCTTTTCCGCTCTCTCCAGCAGAAGCTTCGTGCATTTCTCTACGGTGGTATTTTCTATATCGAAGATGCCTACGATATCCCTTACATCCACGGAGTAGTTATTCCCTATGTGAAGATACATTTTCTTCTTCCTCCGTTATCCTGCCTCCGCTGATACGCAGTATCTTTCCCTTGATTTCGGGAAGAAGTGCGCTTTCATTCGGGGTAGTGACGAATACCTGCATATCCCTGATTATGTCAAAGACGAATCTCTGCCTGTTCTCGTCAAGCTCGCCCATCACATCATCAAGGAAGACCACAGGTGCATCCTTCGATTTTTTCATATATATCTCAGCCTGCGCCAGTTTCATTACCAGTGCGGCACTTTTTATCTGTCCCTGAGAGCCGAAATCACGGGCACTTACGCCGTTTATCTTAATGGATATCTCGTCACGGTTGACTCCCGAATGAGTGCTGCCTGTACGGATATCATATTCCGATGTTTCTCTCAGTCTGCGGTAGTAAAGCTCCTCGGCTTCTTCGCCTATCGGCTTTTCAAAGTCTTCGGGCTTGTAGACATTTGACCTGTATTCCAGCGAAAGCTCCTCTGCGCCTCCGGATATGGTATTGTAGAGACGTCCGCATATTTCGTTGATCTTTGAGACATACTCATTGCGCATCCACGATATGACAGCTCCTTCTTTTGAAGCCTGTCTGTCCCATATTTCAAGGACATCCGCAGACGCATTCCTCTGAGATATCTCTTTAAGGAGGGCATTGCGCTGATTCATTATGGCATTGTTCTTGTTAAGGTGCATTACGAACATGGGATTCAGCTGTGAAGCCGCCATGTCTATGAAGCTTCTCCGCTTTTCGGGAGAGCCTTTGATAATGTCGGTATCATCGGGGATAAAGGCTATACACTTGAAAACATCGAAAAGAGCCCTTGTACCCCGCTGCTTTACGCCGTTAAGGTGTATCAGCTTCGGGGAATTTCCGCCCTTTGCCATTTCAAAGGTGATCTTCTGCTCTCTCACGCTGTCCTGTACCTTTACCGCCGAGGACATCCTCTGACCGTCAAGGCAGATATAGTCTTTTTCTTTTGAGCCACGAAAGCTCTTGCAGCCCGAAAGTATCCACATCGCTTCAAGAAGATTTGTCTTTCCCTGAGCGTTTGCGCCGACTATTATGTTATATTTCGGGTCGGGAGCAAATGAAACTCCCTTCAGATTTTTGAAGCCGTCTATCTCAGCATAGGTGACTATCACTCTACGATTACCTCATTGCCGTCGATAGAAACTGTATCGCCGGGACGTATCTTCTTGCCTCTCATCGTGCAGACTTCGCCGTTTACCAGAACTTCGCCGTCCTGTATGCGAGCCTTTGCTTCGCCGCCTGTACCTACAAGTGAGGCGAACTTGAGCAGAGCGTCCAGCTTTATGAACTCTGTGCTGATCCTGATCTTCTCAGCCATATTTTTTCCCTTCTTTTCAGCTTGATGATTCTGATTTATGTGATGTGATATCAGCCTTTGAGCTGAATAGGCATTACGAGGAATATGAAGCTTTCGCCCTCAAGGGGAAGTATCTCTATTACCTTCATTGCGCCGTTGAAGCGGATACGTACCTTGTCTCCCTCGGCTGCTCTGAGAGCTTCGAGTATGAGCTTGTTATTGAAGCCGATAGTAACAGTTTCGCCTGAAATATCGGCAGAAATAGCGTCATTGATCTTACCGATGCCTGTGCGGCAGCTTATCTTCACTACACCGTTGCCTACTTCGCAGCGGATAGGTGACTTGTTCTTGTCATCTATAAGGAGTGAGCAGCGCTCAAGGCTGGTAACGAAATCCTTCTTGTTCACGATGACCTCTGTCTTGAAGTCTGATGGGATGCTGAGCTTGTAATTGTGGAAAGCACCCTCTAAAAGTCTGGATATTACGAATACGCTGCCTATCTCAAAAATGATATGTCTGTCATTTGTGAAGATGTTGCAGGGCTTGTCAGCGTCATCCTTGATAAGTGTGGAAACTTCAAGGAGAGCCTTTTTCGGTACTACGAAGTGGTATTTCTCCTGACAGTCTGTCATTTCGCCTCTGATAGCAAGACGGAAACCGTCGATAGCTACCATGTTGAAACTGCCGTTTTCTATGTCGAAAAGTTCGCCTGTGAGTACGGGTTTGCTTTCATTCATTGATGCTGCATAGCTGGTCATATTTATCATTGACTTCAGTGTGCTCTGCTTTACCGAGAATGATCTGCCCTGATCGACCATAGGAAGTTCAGGAAATTCAGAAGCTGACATTGCAGGGAAGCTGCACTCTGTAGCTGAGCATGAGATGTTGATGACCATGCTTTCATCTATATCGAAAGTGACCTCATCACCTGACATACGTCTGGTAAATTCGCTGAAAAGTCTTGCACTTACAACGAATTCGCCTTCGCCTTCGGTAGAAGCTGATATAGTTGTGCGGATTCCCATTTCGAGATTATAGCCTGTAAGTTCAACTGTACCTGAGCTGACTTTTACTTTTATGCCTTCGAGTGCAGGTATAGTTGATTTCTGGGAAACAGCTCTTGAAACATTGGTAACTGCTTCACTGAGCTCATTTTTATTGCATATGAACTTCATTTTAAGTTTTCCTCCGTTTATATGAAATGAGAAGGTGAGGTTTTCAACCGGCTTCGCCTTCCGCATTGTGAAAGTTAAGATAAGAAAGTTTTAAACCAAGATAAGATGAATTCTGAAATAAAGATAAGATAAGAATATTTTATTTGTTGTTGTTATTGTGTCGGTTGAAAAGTTGGTATCATAGTTTTTAAGCGTCATATCGTGGAAAAATCATCCACACAGCGCTGTTGTGAAATTTTTGAGAATTGTGAAATGATTTCAGACTGAGTTTTTTCGTGTGGAATAGGTTGAGAATTGTGGATGCATTGTTTGTGGAATGTTAAAGAATCTGTTGAACTGCGAAAATCGTCAGAATTTTTTATTTAACATTTCAAATCCGTGTGGATTGTTGAAAAGTGGTTTATGTTGAACTGTGTCGGAAACGTTTTTTCACATAAGCTGAAATGCCTTGCAGACAAGCTGTTTTTTTACAAAAAATTCTCTCCACAGAGTTTTAAACACAGTGTTGAAAACTCTGTGGAGAAGATCGCTTTTAAACAATCTTTCCCGATCCTGATGTTGAATTTTCAAGTATCGCTGCGAAATATGTTTCCTGAGTTTTTAACAGTATCACACCTTGCTCTTATCCTTGATGTTCTTGATGATATCCTGAACCAGATTTTTAAGGTTAGGATCCTTTTCCATAGCCTCTGATACGCTTGTTACAGAGTAAACGATGGTAGAGTGGTCTCTTCCGCCGAATTCTGTACCGATAGAAGCAAGCGGCATCTGTGTGATCTCTCTTACAACGTAGATAGCTACCTTACGTGCAATTGAGATCTGCGCAGATCTCTTGTTTGAGCGGAGATCCTCGGGTGATACGCCGTAAACGGTGGAAACTTCGGAGATGATCTTTTCTACAGTTATCGGAATCGGCTGCTCGTCTGTGAGAACGTCACGGATAACGCTCTGAGCCATTGATATTGTGATAGGGCTGCCTGCGAAGTGATTGAGAGCCTTGAGACGTACAACAGCGCCTTCGAGCTGACGGATGTTGGATTTCAGGCGGTTTGCCATGAATTCTGCGACCTCGCTGGGCATTTTAAGTTCTAAAAGCTCTGATTTTCTGTTGATGATGGCGAGTCTTGTCTCGTAGTCAGGAGCCGAGATATCTGCGATAAGTCCGCCCTCGAAACGTGTGCGGAGACGCTCTTCAAGGGTGAGGAGCTCCTTTGGCGGCTTATCGGATGTGATAACGATCTGTCTGCCTTCCTGATGGAGAGTGTAGAAGGTATGGAAGAATTCCTCCTGCATACGCTCTTTTCCCGAGAAGAACTGGATATCGTCGATGAGGAGTATATCGGCATTTCTGTACTTCGCATGGAAGTCGTCGATATTACCGGTATTGTTCAGTGCGTTGATAAGCTCTCCTCCGAATGCTTCACTGGTAACGTAGACGATATTGAAATCGGGGTGATTCTTTCTTACCTCGTTGGCGATAGCTGTGATAAGGTGGGTCTTACCCATTCCGGAAGGACCGTAGATAAAGAGCGGATTATAGTCCGGAACAGCCTTTTCGCCGCAGTTTTTCGCTACTGATTTACTGCAGGCAAGGGCAAATTCGTTTGAACGTCCCTCGATGAAGGTGTCGAATGTGTAGTCATAATTTGCGAATTTATATGACTGTTCAAGCTCCTGATGCTTCATTTCAAGCTCTGCATCTGTAGGGATGTTGACTTTTTCCGGTTCTGTTTTTTCGCCTTCGATGATGATGTTGACTTTAAGTCCGAGTACATTGAAAAATGCATCTTTAAGTATTTCGTTATAGTTGGTAAGTACGATATTTTTCTGGAATTCAGTTTCAACTCTGAAAACTGCGTCTGATCCGTTGAAGCTTACGGGCACCAGCGGCTCTATCCAGGTAGTAAGACCGATAGGCGGTATCTTTCCGTTGTCGAGGATGTATTTTTTTACGCTTGCGAAAACTTCCTCAAATGAATTCATAATTAACCTCCGAATTATGAGAGATTCCCATTCTTGGCGCAGAAAAAGGGGACCGCTTTCATGTTAAAAAGGCGGTTTGCGCATGGGTAATTTGATTGCATTCTACTCTCTTATTAATAATATGTAAGTACATTATAGCATAAAAACGATTTTTTTGCAAGTGGTTTTCTATGTTGAAGAAATAGAAAATGAGCGAAGTTTTAACACGTAAATTGACATATTGTTGAAAACTGTGTGGAATTCACATCCCGTATCTTGAAAAACTGTTGGAATGCTAACTGAATAGGGAAGAAACGGCTGTTGAAAACTTATACGAAAGATAGTTTTTAACATGGTTTTTCATAATTTCAACATCAGCTTTCAACACTTTCAAAGCCTGTTGGTAAGGTGTTGATATCAGGTGGGAAGCTGTGGAGAAAGCGCATCCGGCGGCATTTAACAGCCTTTCCCTAACTATTAGCTAACAATATAGGCTGAAATTGAAAGCATTATTGTGAAATTACACAATTTTTCTCAAATGGCTTGACAGGCGGCATTTTTTATTATATAATGTTTTAGTGTAATGCGGACGATACGTCTGTATACTGTTTTTGCTTTACAGGAGTTGTTTTTTACAGCTCTATTATATATTCGCAGAGAGGAGGAACTGAATATGAAAAGAACATATCAGCCTAAGAAGCTACACAGAAAGAAGGAGCATGGTTTCATGAAGAGAATGGCTACTAAGAACGGCAGAAAGGTTTTAGCTCGTAGAAGATCTAAGGGCAGAGCAAGATTAACTCACTGACGAGGCTGACCACAAAATATTGATTTTGTGGTCTTTTTTGTTAGTGACCCTTTGTTCGTCAGCAGGTGTTATTATGCTTTATACTAAAATAATGAACGATAATAAGGATTTCCTTACGCTCTATAAGAAAGGCAGATATGCGGCTTCAAAGTATTCTGTCATTTATGTAAGACCTAACGGCCGTCCCTTTAACCGCCTCGGTATAACCGCAGGAAAAAAGGTTGGCAATGCCGTGTGCCGCAACAGAGCAAAGCGTCTTATCCGTCTGGCTTACCGTCAGTCGGAGGTGGATATGCCTGTGGGAATGGATATCGTCATAGTCGCAAGAACGGCTATCACTACTATAAAATCTCAGGAATACTGCGGTTATATGGAAAAGTACGGTATCGCTGACATCAATAAGATGTTCAGAAGCTTCTCTTCACCGGGCAGAAAAGTATGAAGCGCATCATATTGTCTCTGATAAATTTCTACAGGAAGTGCATCTCTCCGCTCACTCCGCCTAAATGCAAGTATTACCCTACGTGCAGCTGCTACGCCTATAAGGCTGTGGAGCGCTACGGCGCCCTAAGAGGCTCGGCACTTGCGGTATGGAGACTGCTGAGATGTAATCCCTGGTCAATGGGCGGTATAGACCCCGTACCCGATAAATTTACTTTCAGGAGACAGAAGACAGACTATTCACGAATAGGTGAGGATGCTGACGGCGAAAATAAGAAAGAGGATAAATTTTAAATCAAGAGGTATATCAATTGACTGGACTTTACGATATCATAGGTGTTCCCTTCGGATACCTGATGCGACTTATTTACGCAATTTTCAAGAATTACGCCGTTTCTATCATCGTGTTCACTATAGTTACAAGATTACTCATGTTTCCTGTAAGCTACAGTACACAGAAGAGCTCGGCAAGAATGCAGCTGCTCAACCCTAAGCTGGAAAAGCTCAGAAAGAGCTTCGCAAACAATCCACAGAGACTTCAGGAAGAACAGCAGAAGCTGTATCAGGAAGAGGGCGTCAACCCTATGGCTTCCTGTCTTCCTACTTTCATTCAGATGTTCCTTCTCTTCGGCGTCCTGGACGTTGTCTACAAGCCGCTGACTCATATCCTCGATATGGGCAAGAGCGTTATCAATTCCGCTCTTGAGATAGCAGGCGTTGACCCCAGCAAGACAGGCCTCAGAGGAGAACTGAAGATAATGGAAAGTCTTGCCGCTGATAAGGGCAAGTTCGCTTCCCTCGGCAGCGACTTCGTTAACAAGGTTTACGAATTCAATCAGAAATTTACAATTTTCGGAGCTAACCTCGGTAAGACTCCTACACTTCACCCCGAGACATGGAACAAGGAAGCTGTTATTCTTGCAGCTATACCATTCCTGGCAGGTCTCGCACAGCTCCTTTATTCCTTCTATACTCAGATGCACCAGAAGAAGGTCAATCCTTCAATGCAGCAGGCCGGCGGCGGATGCATGAACGTAATGCTTTACGGTATGCCTATTTTCTCTATATGGATGGCATTCACATTCCCTGCAGGTCTCGGTTTCTACTGGATATGGTCATCTCTTATCTCTTTCATCATCACTTTTGCTCTCAATCAGTACTTCACTCCCGAGCGTATCAAGGTGATAAACGAGAAGGAAAAGGAAAAGGCTAAGGCTTACGCTGAGAAGCATCCCGAAAAGAAAACATTCATGCAGAGAATGATGGAACAGCAGGCCGAAATGGACAGACAGCAGAACGGCTCATCAGGCGAAAAAATGTCAAGATCAGAACAGAATAAGGCCAACCGTGACAAGCTCAAGGAAGCAAGAAAGCGTATGGCTGAAAAGTACGGCGATCAGTATGAAGATGATAATGATGAGGAATAATTCATCAGGGAGGTATAAAAATGACTGAAAAGTTTACAGCAAAGTCTGTAGAGGAAGCAAAAGCCCTCGCAGCAAAGAAATTCGGTACAAGCATCAGTGAGATCAAGTTCGAGATACTTGATGAAGGCAAAAAAGGCATCTTAGGCATAGGCGCTAAGGACGCTGTAGTAAAAGCTACATACATCCCTGCAGTCAGTGCTGCTAAACCGGCCGCTGCTCCTTTAAAGAAGGCAGAGCCTGTAGTTACTGCTCCCGCTAAGGCAGAAGAGCCTGTTGTAACAGCTGCTCCTGTTGTCGAGAAGCCTGTTGTTACTACAGAGACTACTGCTGAGCCTGTTGCAGAGACTGAAGAAACATCCGCTCCAAAGGCTGAGGAAGCCAAGAGCGAAGCACCTGCCGAGGATGACGAGGCTGATTACTCACTCGATAACTTCACACTCATCGAGGATGAGGCTCTCATCAATCCTAAGGTAAAGCTTGCAAGAGACTATATCACAAGCATCATGAGAGCTATGGATGTTGACGTTACATTTACTGTATATCAGAATGAAACAGGCGCTATCCTTAATATCGACAGCAACAATAACGGTACTATCATCGGCAGAAGAGGTGAGACTCTCGACGCTCTCCAGTACCTTTGCTCAATAATCGCTAACAAGGGCGATAAGGATTATTTCCGTATCACTATCGACTGCCTCGGCTACAGAAGCAAGAGAAAGGATACTCTTGAGCAGCTCGCTGCAAAGGTAGCTAAGTCAGTTCTCCGTACAGGACGTTCACAGCCCCTTGAGCCGATGAACCCTTATGAGAGAAGAGTTATTCATTCAGCTGTTTCAAAGATCGAGGGCGTGTCTTCACGTTCAGTAGGTGAAGAGCCTTACAGAAAGATCATTATCTCCTCTAACAATCCAAGACCTAACAACCGCCGCAGAAACAATGACAGACGTGACGGCGGAAGAAGAGGCGATAACAGAAGAAACAACAACAGAAACCGTCGTGACAGAGAGGTTTCAATGGAGCGCAGATCCGTTGACCTGTCCACAAGCTTTGAGAAGGATTACAAGAGACCAAAGCCTGAGGATTCAATGGAAGGCGGTCTCTACGGAAAGATCGAACTTTGATCAAATAATCAGAACAACGGCAGCTTTGCCGTTGTTTTTTTAGGGGTGAAAAATTATGTCAACTATTGCTGCTGTTTCAACTCCCAATGCTGTGGGAGGTCTGGCTGTAATACGTATATCCGGCGAAAGGGCAATAGAAATCGCTGAGGCAGTCTTCAGGCCTGCAGGAGGCAGGAAGGTCAGCGATATGAAAGGCTACACCTGCGCTTACGGCGACGTTTACGACGGTGACGAGCATATTGATGACTGCATCCTTACAGTGTTCAGAGCGCCTCACAGCTACACAGGCGAGGATACTGCCGAGATATCATGCCACGGCGGATTGTATGTATCCAAGAAGATACTGAGAGCTATTCTGGCTCACGGCGCTGAAAATGCGGAGGCCGGAGAGTTCACCAAGAGGGCATTCCTCAACGGCAAACTTGACCTGACACAGGCTGAGGCTGTAATGGATATTATTTCAGCAAGAGGCGAGAAGGAGCTGAAAATGGCTGAGTCTCTCCGTGAGGGTGCGGCTTACAGGACGGCGAGAAAGTGCTCCGACAAGCTTATGAAGATACTTGGAGACCTTGCTGCGTGGGCTGATTATCCCGAGGAGGATATCCCGGAGGTCGAGCCGGATACCCTTATGAAGGAGCTGAGAGAAGTCCGCAGTGATCTTTCAACACTTGTGGAAAACTACGACAGCGGCAGGCTGATACGTGAGGGAATCTCAACAGCAATAATTGGCCGCCCGAATGTGGGCAAGTCCACTCTTTTCAACTGCCTCAGCGGCTGCGAGAGGAGCATCGTCACTGATATTGCAGGTACGACCCGTGACATTGTTGAGGAATCAGTAAGGCTGGGGGATATAACGCTAAGGCTTTCCGATACAGCAGGTATTCACGATACTGATGATGTGATCGAAGGTATCGGTGTGGATATGGCTGAAAAAATGATCGATAAAGCTGAGCTTGTACTTGCTGTTTTTGACGGAAGTTGTCCGCTCACGGAGGACGATTTGTATTTGGTAAATAAAATAAATAAGTCAAAAACTATCGCTGTGATCAATAAGTCAGATGTTGAGCAAAAGCTTGATGTAAATGAATTGACTAAACATTTTATACATATAGTATACATTTCAGCAAAGGAAAATTCAGGAGTTATTGACCTGAAAAACATGGTTGAAGAGATCTTCTGCATCAATGAGCAGACATTTGAGAATGTTTCAGCTGCAAATGAAAGGCAGAAAAAATGTATCGATTCTGCACTCAGATCTATTGATGAAGCTATTTCAGCACTTGAAATCGGTGAAATGCTGGATGCTGTAAATGTAATAATCGATGAAGCTGAACAGTCAATTCTCAGTCTGACTGGTGAGAAAATCACCGATGCTGTTGTGGATGAAGTATTCTCACGCTTTTGTGTGGGAAAGTGATGTTTCACGTGAAACATTAAGGAGGAATTTTTTTGTCATATAAAATGGGAGAATTTGACGTGGCTGTTGTCGGCGCAGGCCATGCCGGTGTTGAAGCTGCCCTTGCTGCTGCAAGGCTGGGATGCCGTACAGTCATGTTTACTATATCGCTTGACCAGATCGCAAATATGCCTTGCAACCCTTCCATCGGAGGTACTGCAAAAGGCCATTTAGTGCGTGAAATCGACGCTTTAGGCGGTGAGATGGGAAAAGGTGCGGATGAATGTTTTATCCAGAGTCGTATGCTGAACCGTGGAAAAGGTCCCGCAGTTCATAGCCTTCGTGTGCAGGCTGATCGTGTGAAGTATCATAATTACATGAAATATGTATGCGAGAAACAAGAAAATCTTTATGTGAAACAAGCCGATGTTGCAGAGGTTATCTGCGAGAACGGAAAAATAATCGGAGTCAGAACATCCCTTGGGGCAGAATATTCTGTCAAGGCAGTCATTATTGCAACGGGTACATATCTTAAAGGTAAGATACATATAGGCGAGGTTTCATATGAAAGCGGACCTGATTCTGCTCTGCCGAGTGTCAGATTATCGGACTCACTCAGGGCTGCCGGAGTTGAACTAAGACGTTTCAAAACCGGAACTCCATGTCGAGTGAACAAAAGAAGCATTGATTTTGATGTTATGGAGCGTCAGGATGGCGATGATAAGATTGTACCGTTTTCATTTGAAACACCTGTCGATGGACTTGAGAATCAGGTCAGCTGCTATGTAACATATACAAATAGTAATACCCATGAAGTGATACTTTCCAACCTTGACAGATCCCCTTTATATTCTGGTAGAATAGAGGGTGTAGGACCTCGTTACTGTCCGTCTATCGAGGACAAAATAGTGAGATTTTCTGATAAACCAAGGCATCAGTTATTTGTAGAACCAATGGGACTTTCAACAGAAGAGTACTATTTACAGGGAATGTCATCATCGCTGCCTGAGGATGTACAGCTTGCATTTCTCAGAACCATAGCAGGACTCGAACACGTAGAGATCATGAGACCGGCTTACGCAATAGAGTATGATTGCTGCGATCCGTTACAGCTGCTGCCTACATTGGAGTTCAAGAAGATAGAGGGACTTTACGGTGCAGGACAGTTCAACGGAAGCTCAGGATACGAGGAGGCAGCTGCGCAGGGAATTGTTGCCGGAATCAACGCTGCACTCAAGATAAAAGGTGAAGAACCTATGATACTTGACCGTGCAAGCTCGTATATCGGAACTCTTGTAGACGATCTTGTTACTAAAGGATGTTCCGACCCATACAGAATGATGACTTCCCGAAGCGAATACAGGCTGATCCTTCGTCAGGATAATGCTGATCAGCGTCTTACGCCGATCGGTCATAAGATCGGGCTTATTTCTGATGAACGTTACCAGAAGCTTCTGAGCAAGATCAAGCTTGTGGATGATGAGATCAAACGAGTGAAATCTACCAATATTTCGCCAAATTCCGAGCTTAATGCATTTTTGGAATCAATTGGAACTTCAGCTATGACAACGGGATGCAAGCTTGCGGATCTTATACGTCGTCCTCAGGTTAAGTATGATGATCTTGCTAAGTACGATGTTTCACGTGAAACATTGCCCGATGATGTTTGTGAACAGGTGGAGTTACAGATAAAATATGAGGGCTACATCTTCAAACAGCTGGAACAGATCGATCAGGTTCGTAAGCTTGAAGATAAAAAATTGCCGAAAAATACGGATTATAGCCAGATTCGAGGCCTCAGACTTGAAGCTGCCGAAAAGCTTAATAAGATCCAGCCTCTGTCGATCGGCCAGGCTTCAAGAATTTCCGGTGTATCTCCGGCCGATGTTTCTATGCTCGTTGTATGGCTTCATACTCTGAAGGAGGGCGAAAATGCTACCTGATTTTGACTTTTGCCGTAAAGCTTTTACTAAATATGAACTCGGCCTGACTGAAGAAATGTACCGTAAATTCGATATATATGCGGAATTTCTCGTTGAGTACAATAAAAACGTCAATCTTACAGCGATCACTGATCCTGTGGAAATTCTTTATAAGCACTTCATTGACAGTGTTTTAATGCTGAAATATGCCGAAATCAAGCCTGATTCTTCTGTTATTGATGTGGGAACAGGTGCCGGTTTTCCGTCAGTTCCTGCCAAGATTTATGATGATTCGCTGAAAATTACACTGCTGGATAGTTTAAATAAGCGTATTTCTTTCTTACAGCAGTTATGTGAGAAGCTTCAAATTGATGCTGAATTTGTCCATGGAAGGGCTGAGGATATAGCTAAATTGCCCGAATATCGGGAAAAGTTCGATATTTCTTGTGCAAGAGCTGTTGCTAATATGTCTCTACTTTCAGAATTCTGCTTACCTTTTGTAGGTGTTGGTGGACGGTTTATTGCCCTAAAAGGACCGAATGAGGATATTTCATCCGGTCTGAATGCTGTTAAGATTCTCGGCGGAGATGTTTCACGTGAAACAAATTACGACGTTGAGGGGGATTCTCGTAAGATCGTTATTGTAAATAAAAAATCGCAGACTCCGCCAAAATATCCTAGAAACAGCGCTCAGATAAAGAAGAAATCACTCTGAAAAAACTTAATTATGTCGAAATATCCGCTTAAAACAGATTTTTGAGCGGATATTTTTTATAGATATTATTTCCTGTTTGCGGTAATATTTACTTACAGAGTACAACTCGAGTTCATTTGTGAGGTAATATTATGGCAGGATTTTTAAGTTTTACAAAGGAAAAACAGGTCAATAAAGTTCTTGAGGTTGCTGTTGAAGATATTCTTCCTAATCCTTATCAGCCCCGAAGCGATTTTGAGCAGTCTGATATCAGTTCGCTTGCGGAATCAATTTCTCAGAACGGTATTTTACAGCCCTTGACTGTACGACGAATAGGTGATAAATTTGAGCTTATTGCTGGTGAACGTCGACTCAGAGCTGCGAAAAGTTGTGAGATGGAGTTTGTTCCGTGTATTGTTTATGACATTTCTCAGCGTGAATCTGCAATTCTTGCTCTTGTTGAGAATATTCAGCGTGAGGATCTGTCATTTTTTGATGAAGCTTTAGCTATAGAGAAGCTTATCAAATATTATGGTATGACGCAGGAGGACGCTGCTGCAAAGCTTGGTAAAGCTCAGAGTACAATTGCTAATAAGCTTAGGCTGCTTCGTCTGACAGAGGATGAGCGGAAATTGATCGTTCAGTTTGAACTTACCGAGCGTCATGCCCGTGCGCTTCTGAAGCTTGGCAGTGCTGAGGACAGGCTTAACATCCTTGAAAAAGTCGTACATAATAAGCTTAATGTTGAACGTACTGAAAAGCTTATTGATGATTATATCGGCTGTCAGAAGGAAAAGAACAGTTATAAGAAGCGTTCAGCTGTGTTTCAGAATGTAAAAATATTTGTTAATACTATCAATAAAGCTGTTCAGACAATGCAGGCTGCAGGCATATCTGCTGATTCTAAGAAGATACAGAATGAAAATTACATTGAGTATCGGGTTAGGATTCCTATTCAGAAGAAATCTTCATAAAATTGTTTCACGTGAAACATCCGTTTCACGTGATTTTTTTGTTTCATGTGAAACAATTTCAAAAATATACGATTTTTTTACGGCGTAGATATTTACAATCATCTTTAAAAGTGATATAATAGTATAAGAATCTATTGAAAGGAAGATGATATGGGAACGATTTACGCTGTTGCCAACCAGAAGGGCGGGGTCGGAAAGACTACTACAGTCATTAATATCGCCGCTTATCTCGGCTCCAGAGGTCTCAGAGTGCTGTGTATCGACTCTGACCCTCAGGGAAATACAACAACAGGCTTTGGTATAAAGAAAAAATCAGTAAGCAGTTCCACCTACGACGTTCTCACAGGTAAGACACGTATTCAGGATGCGATCATCCCGACAGAATACGAAAATGTGTCTATTGTTCCTGCTACGGAATCTCTCGCAGGCTGTGAGATAGAGCTTGCAGGTTACGAGAACAGGGTAAACAGGCTGAAAATGCAGATCCTCAGTGCTAAGGATCAGTTTGACTATATATTCATCGATTGTCCGCCTGCACTTGGTACTATCACGATCAACAGCCTTGTGGCTTGCGATAAGGTGTTCGTGCCGATGCTTGCGGAGTTCTATGCTCTGGAAGGACTTTCACAGCTGGTGAATACAGTTAAAATTGTTAAAAATAACTACAATCCATCACTGGAGATAGGCGGTATACTCTTTACGATGTTCGATGGCAGACTTAACGTTGCCAACGATGTTGTGGCAGAGGTGGAAAAATATTTTCCGAATAAGGTCTTTAAGACTAAAATACCGAGAAATGTCCGTATTTCCGAGGCTCCCAGCCACGGAAAGCCTGTTATGTACTATGACAGATCATCAAAGGGCGCAGAGGCTTATGAGCTCGTATGCCATGAGATACTGGGCGAACCCCTTGAACTTCCGCAGAAAAAACGCAGAGGCATCTTCACTTTCAATAAAAAAAAGGGAAAGGAGTAATTCGGATCTCCGAATAGAACTGTTATGGGTAAAAGTAGCTTAGGTTCAGGTCTCGACTTCCTTTTCAGTGATAATACCAGCGAGGTGCAGGTGAAGAAGACTCTCAGGACCTCCGAAATCGAGCCGAATCGTGACCAGCCGAGAAAGGTTTTCAGCGATGAGGCTATACAGGCTCTGGCTGATTCTATCCGTGAACACGGTATGCTCCAGCCTATTCTTGTACGGCCTATCGGCGGCGGCTATCAGATAGTCGCAGGCGAGAGAAGATGGCGTGCGGCACGTATGCTTGGTCTGGACGAAGTTCCTGTCAATATACGTGAGCTTTCGGATCTTGAGACAATGCAGATCGCTATTATCGAGAATCTCCAGCGTGAGAACCTTAATCCGGTTGAAGAAGCGGCCGGCTATAACGATCTCATTGAGAAGTACGGTATGACACAGGAAAAAGTCGCAAAAATGGTGGGACGTTCCAGAAGCGCCGTTGCAAATGCAGTAAGAATACTTGCTCTCCCCGAAAGAGTGCTCAAAATGGTGGAAAACGGTGATATTTCCGCAGGCCATGCCCGTGCGCTCCTTGGATTTGAAAATGAGGAGATGCTCATTGCCACTGCTTTGAAGGCCGCAGACGGCGGACTTACGGTTCGTCAGGTAGAAAAGGCCGCACAGAGATCAACTGAAGAGGAGAAGGAGACACCTCCTTCAAATAAAAAAATTGACAATTACTTTGTGGAAATGGAGCTTTCGCTTCACGAAAAGCTCGGACGCAAGGTAAAAGTTGATTACGGCAAGAATAAGGGTGCTCTTATTCTTGAATTTTACGATAAAGAAGACCTTGCGGCGCTTGCAGAAAAGCTCGCAAAGGATGAATAAGGAGAATTATAAAAATGATCGACATTAAACTTATCAGAACCAATCCAGAGTTAGTTAAAGAAAATATCAAAAAGAAGTTCCAGGATGAAAAGCTGGAACTGGTTGACAAGGTTATTGAACTGGACAAGCAGTACAGAGAGACTAAGCTTGCCTGCGATAATCTGAGAAATACACGTAACGTAAAGAGCAAAGAGATCGGCGGTTTCATGAAGAACGGCCAGAAAGACGAGGCTGAAAAGGCTAAGGCTGAGGTCTCTGCTCTCGGAAAGGAGCTTGAGGAAAAAGAGCAGCTTGAAGTAAAGCTTGAGGCTGATATCCGTGAGATCATGCTCGTTATCCCTAATATCATCGACGACAGCGTTCCGATAGGTAAGGACGACAGCGAGAATGTGGAAGTTGAGAGGTTCGGCGAGCCTGCTGTACCTGATTTCGAGGTTCCTTACCATGTTGATATCATGGAAAAGTTAAACGGTATCGACATCGACAGCGCACGTAAGACAAGCGGTAACGGCTTCTACTATCTCTGCGGCGATATCGCACAGCTCCAGAGCTGTATTCTTTCATATGCAAGAGACTTCATGATTGACAAGGGCTTCACATACTACATTCCTCCTTTCATGATCCGCAGCAACGTTGTTACAGGCGTTATGAGCTTCGCTGAGATGGAAGGCATGATGTATAAGATCGAAGGCGAGGACCTCTACCTTATCGGTACATCTGAGCATTCTATGATCGGTAAGTTCATTGATACTATCGTTCCCGAGGAGGAGCTTCCTAAGACTCTCACAAGCTATTCTCCATGCTTCCGTAAGGAGGTTGGCGCTCACGGTATCGAGGAGCGTGGTGTTTACCGTATCCATCAGTTCGAGAAGCAGGAAATGGTAGTTGTATGTAAGCCAGAGGAGTCAATGGACTGGTTCCACAAGCTTTACAGCTACACAGTTGAGTTCTTCCGCACACTTGATATCCCTGTACGTACACTTGAATGCTGTTCAGGCGATCTTGCTGACCTGAAGGTAAAGTCTATCGACGTTGAGGCATGGTCACCACGTCAGAAGAAGTATTTCGAGGTAGGAAGCTGTTCAAACCTTGGCGATGCACAGGCAAGACGTCTCGGCATCAGAGTAAAGGCTGCTGACGGAAGCAAGTATTTCGCACACACACTGAACAATACAGTTGTAGCACCTCCAAGAATGCTTATTGCATTCCTCGAAAACAATCTCAATGAGGATGGTTCAATCCGCATTCCAAAGGCACTCCAGCCTTATATTCGCAAGGATCTCATCAAGGTTCCTGAGAAGAAGTAATTTAGAACCTGTCCACATAGGGATTCATGCACGTCTTTTCGTCAAATTTTGCCGGTGACTGTGTTAAAAATCCTTGAAGGGCGACAGCCCGTCGGCGGATTTTTGCCTTGTCACCGACAAAATTATGCCTGAAAATCCGCACATTCACCCTATGTGGACAGGTTCTTAATAATAATACAGGGCGCACAGTGTGCGCCATTATTTTGTACGGATACAAGAAAAGGTACAGCACCGAAGCTGTACCTTTTCTTTTTGATGTTAGAGAAAATATTGTCTATTACTTGCTTGACTGAGTTACGGATGGATATTGATCAGCCCATTTTGCAGCTGTGCAAAGGCTGAATGTTGTAAAACCTAATCCTCCGCCGATCAATAAACTTACAACAATGCCAACCATAAATTTCACCTCTTTCATGTTTTCTGGACATTTTCCAACTTTTCTCTCATGTTTTCTTTAATACTATTATGGAGTGCAAACCTTAAAATAACCTTAAAAAATACTACAATTTCTTATATTTTTGCTAAATATTACTGCCTGTTATATTTGTTCTCGTCAGCCATTTTCGCAGCAGTACACAGGCACATAGTTATAAATCCCATAGTACCGCCAAAAATAGTGCCTAAAATAAAACTGAGCATACTTATCACCTCACGGATATAGTATGCTCAGTTATTATGTTTTGTAAACTTTAATTATCGGAAAATTTAAGGCAACACCGCACAAAGCCGTCAGGCGGGCTTTGTGCGGTGTTGCCTTAAGATGATGGCTTATCTGAACTTTTCGAGCCTGTAGATCATTTCCTCATCGGGTTCTTCAAAGCCTTTTTTGTGGTCATATCCGAAATGCTTGTAGAAGTTGACAGCAGTGATAGATGACGGTATCTCAATGCGCTTTGCACGTAGGAAGTATTCGTCCTGTTCGAGAGTCTCGATTATCTTCCTGCCGATACCTTTGCCGTGTTCTTCGGGCTTAACGAATATTGTAAACAGGCTGCTTTCGTCCTCCTTGCCCCAGAATGGCCCGATAGCACCGCAGCCTATGATATTACCCTCATCTTCAACAACGTAGAAATGCGTCCATCCTGAGCGCTGTACGAGGCTGTCAGGGGAGAGGCTTGCCACACATTCCTCCATCATCTCAGGAGTGTAATCCTTTGTGTTGCAGGTGCGAAGTGTGTTTGCGATCATAGCTGAAGTCTCAGCGGCATCGGTTTCTTTGAATCGTCTGATTATCATTGTAATTACCTCCTGTGAAAATTTGTTTCTCCTCAATGTCAAAAGGGGCGCTGAACGCCCCTCTGAGTTTACTTCATATCAGGATAGATACCAAGCATATCGTATACAGCTTCCTTTGAACGGAAACCAATCTCCTGTTTCTGGATAACTCCGTCCTTGACAACTACCAGCATAGGAATGCTCTGTGCCTTGAAAGCCATAGCGAGTTCAGGCTGTTCGTCTACGTTTATTTTGCCGACTTTTACCTTGCCGTCCATTTCATCAGCGATCTCCTCAATGATAGGTGAAAGCATCATGCATGGACCGCACCAGCCTGCCCACAGATCGAGAAGAACGGGCATACCCTTATAGTTGCGTACTTCTTCATCAAAATTTTCCTTAGTGATAACTACTTCAGCCATTTTATACCTCCTGATATTATAAGTCTTTGACGTAAAGGCGGTCTGTATCTCCGCCGTAATTGACGATATCACACAGATAGTGATATCCGTATTTTTCGTATAGCCCCGTGAATTCAGTCGGGATGTAGGTCTTTGTGAAGCCGAGAGCTTTTGCGTAGCTGTTGGCATAGTCGATAAGCATACCGCTTATCCTATGTCCTCTTGCTTCCTCGGAAACGAAGACACACGACACCCATGGGTATATATCGGGGAGGGGATAATAGTCGGTCTTCATCAGTGAAGCCATACCGGTTATTTTCCCGTCCTCCACAGCGGCAAACATACACTCCCATTCCGTGAATTTCCATGATCTGAGCATAGCTGCAATATGCTCTTTTACTTCATGCCATGAACAGTTCTCAACGAAGCGAAGGAGCTGTTTTGCATATTCAGAGCCTTTTTCGACCCTGATTATCTTAACCATAAGGCTTACTTCATAAGCTCATCAGCCATAGCTTCTATCTGAGCGATATTCTCGGACTTGAAGCCTGCCTTGATAGTAACATTGTTTTCCAGCCATGTGATATTCTTTGACTTCTCGAACATTCCCTTCATTACCTTGGCAGCCATAGGTGCCCATGAACCATTTTCGATAAGGCCGATAGTGCGGTTCTGGTAATTTCTCTCTGTAAGGTCAAGGATGAAGTGCTTCATGAACGGGAAAATATCAGCGTTGTAAGTTGTAGTAGCGAGAACTATCTTGCCGTAGCGGAAAGCGTCTTCAACAGATTCTGCCATATCCTCTCTTGCGAGATCAGCGATAGCGACCTTAGGGCAGCCCTTAGCTGTCAGCTTCTCAGCGAGGAGTTCAGCAGCCTTCTTTGTGTTGCCGTAAACGGAAGTATAAGCGATGAATACGCCTTCGCTCTCAACGCCGTAGCTTGACCATGTGTTGTAGAGTCCGAGGTAGTAGCCAAGGTCTTCCTTGAGTACAGGACCGTGGAGAGGGCAGATAGTCTGTATATCCAGAGCGCCTGCCTTCTTGAGAACAGCCTGGACCTGCATACCGTACTTGCCGACGATACCGAAGTAGTAGCGTCTTGCCTCGCAAGCCCAGTCCTCATCAACATCGAGGGCGCCGAACTTACCGAAAGCGTCAGCAGAGAAAAGTACCTTGTCAGTGCTGTCGTAAGTGAACATAACCTCAGGCCAGTGAACCATAGGAGCGAAAACGAAGTTCAGCTCGTGCTTTCCGAGAGAAAGCTTGTCGCCTTCCTTTACCTCATACTTCTTGTCGCCGAGATCAAGATCCTCGAAATAAGAAGCCATCATAGCGAAAGTCTTGGCGTTTCCGACGATCTTAGCATCGGGATAAGCCTTGATGAAGTTCATGATATTAGCTGAGTGATCGGGCTCCATATGCTGAACGATAAGGAAATCAGGCTTCTTGCCGCCGAGAACCTCAGCGATATTCTTCAGCCACTGTTCGGTGAAATTGCCGTCAACAGTATCAAAAACAGCGATCTTCTCATCCATGATGATGTATGAGTTGTAAGCCATACCGTTTGGTACGTCATACTGCCCCTCGAAAAGGTCGATCTGGTGGTCGTTTACACCTATGTAGAAGATATCGTTTGTAACATTGTTCATTGGGATTTACCTCTTTCTATGATTAATTAATTTTACCATGTTTTGACAGGTTCATGCAGTTCAAGCTCCAGCGGATCACCCTCCGCAGAGTTCAGATATGCAATGACCTTTACCTTGTCCACAGCGCCGCTTTCGAGAAGTGAATCATGTACTGCAAGAAGTATCCTGCTGTCGCTGGATTCGCCGCTTGTCAGCTTTATTTCAGTGCCGTCCGGAAGTACTCTGTAAGCTTCGTACTTATAGTATGAATATTTACCTGAAACATTCATGTAAAAATCATACTTTTCGGGATCGCCTTCATGGGGATCAATGCCGAGGCTTACGGTAATTGACGGATATTCTGTCACTACAGGAGGATTATACTGCTCCTGATGGTGAGATTCGTTATTGTTTGCAGCAGGCTGCTGGCTGTTGTGATCATCACTGTTTCCGCTGTCGTCATCATGTTCTTCCTCCTGAGATCGCACATCTGCCGCAGCAGTTGTTTCCGTAACAGAAGTAGTGGTATCTGTATCGGTAGTCTCGGTAGAAGTGGTCTTTGCAGCTGATGAAGTGAGCGAAACGGTAGTAATGATATCAGTTTCGGTTATCTCCGTCAGTGAGATGTACTCTTTCTGGATATATCCGTTGAAGAAGCGGCACGAAACGTAGCACCATCCGTCCTCGTCCTTGAAGACGTCAACAGGATCGTTGAGATAAACAGGAGTTACCTCTTCGCTTGACGTGCTTGGTTCAGCGTAAAGCATTACGGTTTTTGAACCGGTCGGGACTATGATATAACCCGAAAATATCACACGCTGTTTCTTCTCGGAATAGGTGACAGACGATGTTGAAGATTCTTCAGCTGCATCCTTTCCGCATGAAGCGAGAGATGTCAGCATGATAGCCGAAACAAGAATACAAAGTGCTCTTGATGATCTCATAATTCCACCCCCATGGAATTTTATCAAATACATCCGGATCACAGGCTGTCAACAAATATACATCTGTTCAGCAGTCAGATCAGATGTTTTATAGGCTCTCACCGCCTCAATACAGGCAGTGCTGATATACATATTATACCATAAACATAGAATGATGAAAAGTGGCATTTGCAACAAATAAAAACTTTTTTCTTGTAAGCAATGCATAGGGAAACGGCATTAATTAAAGTTATAATATATTACCATCATGGCGATATGCAGAAAATCCCCTTTTGAGATAATGGCTATTCTTCGTGGCAGGGGAGTGGCTGCTGTTGAAAAGTGCACGAGGGGAGAGGAGGTAAATGAAGGAGGCTTTGTGAAAAATGCCTTTCAGATTTTGGACTCTTCAGGCAACATCTATAGAAGAAATTGATGTATTGATCCGGTAGTAATGCTTGCTATGGACCACGTTTATATTTGCGGCGGGAGAATTGACTTTTCAACATATGAATGGTATAATGTTGAAAAGTGAAGACGTTATCGCTGACGTTTCACGTGAAACATAATTAAAGCGTCGGTCAAGTAGGGGCGGATATTATCCGCCCGTAAGTTTGTCGAAAAACAATTTCGGGACGTCGAGGACGCCGTTTCGCTAATTCTATATCAGAGCTGACTTTTTGACAGGCTGATGCGGCTTCGCCGCTTTTTAATTTTTTTTGCACTTTTTCTTTTATCTCAGTTGTGTTATATACAGAAAGGAGGAATTGCATGGACGACAATACTGCTTTATACGCTTTCAGAAAATTCGGAGATACCGTTCTCCGTGCCGCCTATGCCTGCTGCGGAAACTACAGCGAAGCCGAGGATATCACTCAGGATGTCTTCCTCATCCTTCACTCAAAACCGCAGACTTTCGAGAGCGACGAACATATGAAAGCGTGGCTTCTCAGAGCCGCCATCAACAAATGCAAAAACTACAAAAAAAGCTTCCGTTTCAGTCGTACCGACAATATCGACGACGTAAGCGAAAACCGGCTGAAATGCAATTTCACTCCCCGTGACAACGAGATAAGGGAAAATATATCAAAGCTTCCTCCAAAATACTCGTCTGTCATATTCCTTTATTATTACGAGGGATATTCCATCAGGGAGATAGCAGAAATGCTGGGCAAAAACGAGAACACCATAAACTCAAATCTACAGCGAGGCAGAAAAAAGCTGAAGATAGAGCTTGAAAGGGAGGGCTACAATGAGACGAACACAGTATACTGAGCATATGGAAAAGATAAAATGCTCGGATGAATTCAGAGAGAAAATGGAACGTCAGCTATCCTCTGCGCCCTCGGAGGTGCATGAATACGAGGACAGCGTACAGGGCGTTGAACGTGCAAGGGGATTCAGCTTCAGCCGTTTCGGAGCGCTTGCAGCTGCACTTGTGGTTATAGCAGGCGGCGGAGTGCTTGGCTATAACGGCATGAAGAATATCCGCCCTGACGAAACTGCTTCATCATTATCACAGTTTGCAAGCGATTTCCCGTATCAGGAAATATTCGACCTTTACAATTCACAGCAGATACATGGAACTGCCGTTTACAAAAACATCGGTTTAGGCGATATATCAGGCTTTGAGCCGGGTGAGATGACAAATGAACGGTTTGAAAGACTTATCAATAATTTTGAAATGAACAGCTGGAATACAGTTGAAGCAAGGGATATGTCCGATACCAAAGGAATGCAGGATGTGTCGTTCATTCTCCATCCCGACGGCTATGAGCGCTTCACGGGAGTATATTACATCTTCCAGATACTGGAAAACAATGACGCATACTTCATCAAGTACGACATGGCAGATGATTCACTTCCCGACCATATCGTATCCGAATATTGCTATCAGTTCACAGAGGGGACCTTTGAACGCTACAGAGAGATACTGAGAGCAGAGGATGCGGCAGTATCCGAAGATGATTATGAAGATGAGATACCGATATCAGCAGACGAACCACAGTCGCCGCCTTTTGGCTCATTTGACGGAAAAAGTGTCGTTGATATAGCATATATTCAGAACTTAGAGCACGGAGTAAAAGCCGAAGTAAAGGAAGTAACTGATGAAGCAAAAAATGAGATAATCGATATTCTCAGAAATTATCCATGGGAGACAACAGCCCATGAAGAAGGCAATGATGAAAACCTGGCACCGGCTATGACCGGTTTAAAGGCTATATCCATAATTCTCGATGAAGATGCGAAAGCAGCGGTATGTATAAGCCCTGAGGGCAAGATGATAACAGCTGATGAGAACGGCACACCTTTTGTATATGACACAGGTACACATCTTTATGAAGTTATAAATGAGATAGCAGCCAAATTGCAGGATGCAGATCCATTCAATGGTGAATTTGCATCTCAGGAGGAGATCGACAGTTTTGTTGATGAGGGTATCGGATCACAGATGCATTATCATATGGAGCCGCCTCTGATGAAAGAAGTTCAGTTATCTGTAAGTGGCATTGGAGCGATGGCCGAACTGGATGAAGACACAGTCGAAGCAATAAAGGAGAAACTGAGATCCTTCACATGGGAGAAAGGCAATGTCTATGTGCCATTTATGGATGAATACGATGATTACGAAAGAGAATTCATGTGGACGGATGAAAATGGACATTATGTTACTATCACCGAAAACGGCCTTATGTACAGTGGATACAAGAGTTACAGAATAACGGATACCGACAATATCGCAGAGATAATGGATATACTCAATGCAAATATCACCAACACCAGCACCGATCCGGATTACAGATTAATGGAGAGCATTTCAAACGGTTATAATTTCAGAAACATGACAGGCACATACAAAGCGCAGTTCACAGTTCCTGCCGAGGTAAGCGAAAGCGGAAATAGTTTCATTATCGACTCAGAGGGTACAGCTTATATCGACAAAGAGAACAGCGGAATAATGCTTGAGGGAAGCGGTACAGTTTCCTATAACAACAAGGCAGAGACAGAGCGGTATGCATATCTGAAATATCCCGACGGCAGAGAGCGCTATGATGAAGCAAAAGGCGAAGGAGAGTCAACAGCCCACTATAACGGTCATGATGACTTATTCCCGATGCTTGACTATACTTCACTCTATAAGCAGGTGCTGCTTGATGTGGACAGCTATTACAACGGTGACAGCAATAACTTCATAACCGACAAGGATAATTCCGACGGAACACATCTCTATGCATTCTATTGGAAGAAAGGCAAAGAAAAGAAAAGAGTGAATGTCACTGTAAACGAACAAGGAAAGATAACATCATATATAAAGATAAACGGCGACGGCAGTGTGGAAAATTCATTTGAACTTATCGGTGACTATGTATTTGATTCAGATGGATTTGCAATGCCTGAGATGTACGAAATAAACGACAGTGAAGACTAACAAACTCAACAAGCAGTAAATGTGCGTACAAAATATTCGCATTGTAATTACAAATCGTTATATTTTACACCTAATCTGCAAAAAGTGGGTTGAGAAAAGAGAGTTTATGTGGTAATATAGAATCATCGGAGAAAACCTCTTACAGAGAGTTTGTTTCTGATTGTTTGAATCATCCTCATAAATCGGGTACCTCATGGTACCCACTCTTTTTGCCGTTGAGCGAACGGCGGCGCTTGTCACGATTCGCTCGTAAACTCGCTTACTCTCTGCGGTGCGGTCAGTCTGCTTTCGCTCGCTGTTACAAATGAGGGACATGGATTTATTTTTTATTTGGGCGGCGGCGAATGTTACGATTCGGTGCAAAGCCGTCAGGCGGGCTTTGTGCGGTGTTGCCTTAATATTTGTAGGGGCTGATGCCCACATCAGCCCGATAGATCATCGTGAAGGCTTTTGCGGAAATATTATGCAGCCTTGAAAGAAAAAAGGACGTACAGATCAGTACGTCCCAGAGTGTCAAAAAAGCTGATGTTTTTCTAAAATATGTGGGCGAGCGGAACTCGCCCCTACATAATTCAACGTAAAATAGCCGATTTGTAGGGGCGCTTTCCGAGCGCCCTTGATATAACCGATCTCAAAAATGACTTTTATGACAAACTGAAAGGACGTACATATAAGTACGTCCTTTTTATATATTTTATTGATCTTGCTGCTTGTTATGTATATCCATTACGACATACTCGGATTTTGTACCTGTTTTGAACGGGATAGCCCAGCCCGAGATACCCGAGGTAACGATAAATGCAGTGCCGTTTCCTTCTTCAGCGCCGTATACAGCATCATTAGCGCCTGTCATCAGTCCGATAAAGCCTGCGGGCCAGATATGACCGCCATGGGTATGGCCGGAAAATACAAGGTCTGCACAGGTCTCGGATTCGTTTTTGTAGTCGTTTGGCTGGTGGTCCATGATAATGGTGAACTTTGAATCGTCAATATCCTTTGTAAGGTCAGCCACAGGCATACGGCTTTCGTCGGATTTATCCTTTCTGCCGACCACGTAGAATTTATCGTCCACGAGGATGCTTTCATCTCTCAGCACGACAACATTATTCTCCTCAAGCTTTGCGATGACTTCGTCGTAAGTGAAGTCACGGCTGCTTTCAAAGTAGCCCTTATCGTGGTTGCCGTCAACGTAGTAGACACCGTATTTGGTTTTGAGTTCGCCCAGCGCTTTGCAGGCCGTTTCCATATCCGCACGGCATGAATCGTCATCCACAAAATCACCTGCGAGGAGAACGATATCGGGTTCTTCAGCCTGTATCTTCTGCATTTCTGCGGCGAATTGTTCACCGTCGAGAGTGATGCCGAGATGAGAATCCGCAAAGCCGACAATTTTCAGGTGATCCTGACCAAGCTCCTTTGAGGACTGTATAGCATAGTCGGTGCGGTAAACGGTGTGGGCGAATTTCCATCCCGAAAGCAGGTACACGAAAGTGAAGAGGATAGCGAGTGCGCCTTCGATGTTCAGCTTTTGTTTGGACTTGTAAGTCCTGCGGAAATGGGAGGCGATGATATCGAAAGCCAGCCAGAAGAAGACGAGGTGGAGGAATATCACTATAGCAGACCAGATGTTTATAGCCAGAGTTGATATTGCAAGCAGTGCTATCAGCGGAATGACTGAGATTATCCACGACAGAGCCTTATGTTTTTCAGCCAGTTTTTTTATGAATGAGAAGCGGTGGACACGGGTGACGAGGTAGATGAAACCGCCCAGCGACAGGGCGATAAGCAGTATAAAAAGTATAAGCCAGAACATATATCAGCATCCTTTGTTTATTATTTTTGAAATCCACATATATTATATCTTTTTCTGCGGGAAATGTCAAACTATTGGGGACAGTATTTAATTAAGGCAACACCGCACAAAGCTTGTGCTGAAGATGCGCCGACAGATTTTTTCGTCAGATTGTATAGAAATTCCGCAGGCATACTATCGTATGTCAAGGGATTTCTGTGCAAGATGACGGAAA
>Ga0129307_1000896_pt1 | contig 39167 bp, 51 predicted proteins | sample P1105metagenome_FD_94437 | JGI IMG/M metagenome (GOLD analysis project Ga0129307, IMG submission 94437) | Capybara group fecal microbial communities from Wisconsin, USA - P1105 metagenome | ecosystem: Host-associated > Mammals > Digestive system > Large intestine > Fecal | place: USA: Wisconsin...
GATATTTATTTGTGTGCATTTTGGTTGTTCTTTATATGTTTGTCCATGTTTTAGTGCATTTGAGTATATATTTGTCATATAGGCAAAATTTCTTTTTCTTATATTTTTATCGAATGTATTATTTATTTCTAAGTCTATTATTTCTTTGTTTGTTTTTACTAATAGATCTACTGTTTTATTTTTTGTGTGTACGTTTGTTGTTTCTAGTTCTTTATTTAGTAGTTCTATTATGTTTTTTTCATTTATTTCTTTTCCATCTATTTTGTTTATTATTTGAAAGTTTTTAAGTTTTCTTTTTAGAAATCTTTCTAGAAACCAGGCCATATATGTTTTATTTGATAGTATTAGTTTACTCATTTTATCGTTTGATAGTTTTTTAAATTCTTTATTCATTATTTCACTCTTTTCTATGTATCTATAAGTATCATACGACAAAAGTTTTGTTTATACCTCCTTTTTTTAGTAAAAAAATTAAAAAAAATTCCTATTTTTAGGAATTAACTAAATATTTTAATTAATAATAGTAAATAAATATTTGGCACATGTAGTTGTTTTAGTGAGTATTTTTCTAGAAATTCGTATGTACCAATTATTTTATCTACTATACTTACTATCCAACTTTCTAGATATTCTGGTAGTATTAGATTTATTGGAAACATATGGCTTACTATTATGTTTTTTTCTTTTTCATTTAGTTCAAAGTGTTCTAATGAATTTGTGAGTGCTTTTTTAGGATGTGTAAATACTGAGATTATTCTTTCTGTTTTTGTTCTTTCATTGTCACTTATGAAAAAGTCATGTAATAGTCCTGCTCGCGCTGAAGCAATATGGTCTAGTCCAAGTATCCTACATATTTGGTATGAGTAGTATGATACTTTAAGTGAATGTTTAAGTCTACTTGTTCCATGGTGTTCTATGTTTTCTAGTTTTTTAAATTCGTTATTTTCTAATATATCTTCTATTAATATAGTATAATCTTCGTCTGTTAATAGTTCGCTTATTAGTGATGTATTTTCTTTATTCATTTTATCATCCTTGCTACTATATAAGTATATCATATATTTTTTTAATTTGAGAGTTATTTTTGTCATTTTTTGTAGAAAAAAATACTTTGTTTTTTTCAAAGTATTTTAGTTTTTTATTATTTAGGATTCATTAGTACTTATTTTTTCTTGTATGTTTTCGTTTATATTTTGTTCTTCTTTTTCGTATTTTATTGATATTCCTAGACTTAGACCTATTATTAGTAGCCATGAAATTATAAATGGTATAAGTGTTATTTTAAAGTTAAATCTTCCTATTGAACCTATTCTATCTAGTATTACTACTAATGCATTCATTATTAGTATGCTTATGAATGCTGCTTCTGAAAAAGGTGTTAGGTATCTTATTATTACTGTTAGTATTCCTAAAAATATTCCGTATAGTATTTGTCCTATTGGAGTAACTGGACTTGTTACTGGATCTGGTGCCAAAAAGACTGCGCTGAACATTAGTCCGCCTGTAAATATTTGGAATAATGGATACCATATTCCTAAATCTGATGTTCCTCCAATTACGTATGTTATTGCGAATACTGTTAGTACATACGTTACTGGTATTTTCCATTTAATTACTTTGAAGTATGATAAATAGATAAGTGCTAGAATACAAAGTAATGCACTTGTTTCTCCTACTGTTCCTGGAACATTACCTATAAATATATTTAGTAATCTTCCATATGGTCTTACTAGTGTTTCATAGTTTCCTATTCCATTAATTGTTGATGCATTTAATAGTGGTGTGTTTGTAAATTTTGTTTGTTCATATGTGTTTAGATATCCACCTTTTGATATTATTGTTGATGAGAATAATATTATTATTAATAGTTTCGCTACTAGTTCTGGATTTAATTTGTTTTTTCCAAATCCTCCAAATATTATTTTTGTTATTGTTGCGACTAGGGATCCTAGTATTACAATTGTTAATGGTGTATTTAATGGTAGTATTAAACCTAAGAATAGTCCTGGAAAGATACTATATGTGTTTTTTAGAGTTTCTTTTATATTTTTTGTTTTTACTAGTTTAAATAAATTTTCAAATATATATGTTGATATTGTGGGTACTAATATAAATATTAGTGGATATATTAGTCCACTTAATCCTATATATCCTCTTTTATATGGTATTACGCCATTTTTTAATATTGTGAATAAGATGATTGGTGTTAGCGCTATAAGAATGTGATTCATCATTGTTTTGGTTGTGTTTTTGTCTTTTATAAATGGTCCCATATTATTTTTCCTTTCTAAGTTCTTGTTTTGCGAGCATTACTTTTTCTCTTAGATTTATTTTTGCTGGACATATGTATGAACATAGTCCACATTCTACACATCTCATTGGTTCTAGTTTTTTTAGTTTTTCTTTTTTGTGTAGTGATTCTTTTATTAGTATTGGTGATAGTTTTGCTGGACAGTTCTCTACACATTTTCCGCATCGAGTACAAATTTGTTCTTGTTCTTCTTTTATTTCGTCTAGTACTAGTATACAGTTATCGTTTATGTTTATTATTATATCGTCTGTTGGGATACTTTTTCCCATCATTGGTCCACCAGAAATAAATGTTGCATTTTTTTTATTTAGTCCACCAACTTTTTTTATTATTTCACTTGCACTTGTTCCTAGTTTTACCATTACGTTTTGTGGTCTTTTTAAGTTTGTACCTGTGAATGTTACTATTCTTTCTGTTAGTGGTTTATGATATTTTAATGCATCGTATATTGCATACATTGTTGACACATTATTTACTACTATTCCTTTTTCCATTGGTAGGCGTTCGTAGTCTACTTTTTTTATGTATTTTACAAGACTTTTTTCCCATCCCATCGGATATAAATCTGGTACTTGTACTACTTTTATTTTTAAATATGTTCCTATATAATTGTCTATTATTTCTTTTAGTTCTGTGTTGTATTCGTTTATAGCTATTATTGCTTCTTCTATTTTATTTATTTCTCTTACTGCGTCTATTGCTTCTAATATTTCTTCACATCTTTCTCTAAATAGTATAAAGTCTGATGTTATGTATGGTTCGCATTCTACTGCATTTATTATTAGTGTATTTATTTTTTTATCTATATTATATTTTATATATGTTGGGAATCCACTTCCACCTAGTCCTACTATACCACAGTCTTGTATTGTTTTTAGAAATTCTTTTTTTGTATATTTAGTTATATCATTATTTTCATATTCTTTTTCTATTGCGTCTAAGTAGTCATTTTCTATTACTATACATTTTACTTTGTTTCCATTTGATGTATATTTTTCTTCATAGTCAATTACTGTTCCGCTTACACTTGAATGAATTGGGATTCTAAAGTTTCCTTTTCTTTTTCCCACTATTGATCCTTTATAGACGTAGTCTCCTTTTTTTACTGATATTGTTATATTTGTATCATTACCACTTATTAATGGTATATATACATATTTCATTTTGTTATATACGCCTATTTTTTCTTTTATTGACATTTTTTTACATGTTGGTATTTTTACTCCTGTTATCATATACATCCTCCTAGTATTAATTATACATTTTTTTTGTGTAAATTAAAAGGGGTTTTATATGTATATTTTTATTTTAAAAATGTTTTATGCATATTCTATTTGTTCTTCGTTTACTGTTAGATATGTTGTTTGATATATATTTGGATTTGAGCAGTATTTGATTACATATTCGTTGTTTTCTCTACATATAATTATTCCTATTGTTTTATTGTGATAAATTGTTTTTAACTCTGAATCAATGTAATCCATATATGTTTGTATTTGTCCTATATGTTCTTTTTTGAGTTTTGTTATTTTTAGTTCTACTACTGTATAACAGTTGTATTTTATATTGAAAAGTAAAATATCAATATAATTAAAAGTATCTTCTACTTTTATCTTGTATTGGTGTCCTACATATGTGAAACCTTCTCCTAGTTCTTTTAAAAAGTTATCCATATCTTCTAGTATTAGTTGTTCTAGGACTTTTTCTGTTATCTCTTCACGATTAGTGTTTTTTATTATTACTGGATGTTTTATATAATCCTCTATTTGGTTTTCTTCATTGGATATTATTTTTATTTTTGTTTCTTCAGGAAGTCTTTCATATTCTTGATTTTTTATTTTTTCTCTCAAATTATTTCTGCTTAGGTTATATTTGATACATTCATCTATGTAGTAATATATTTTATTCATATCTTTTAGTGGTAATAATTCTACATAATGTGACCATGTTAATTTGGTCGCAAGTTGCGACCATTTTTCATTTTTAAAAATTAAATAGAATTGTCTTATTCTTCTTAATGTTCTTTCATTATATTTTTTTCCGCATTCTAATACTAGTTTTTTAGAAAAATCTTTTATTAATCCATCTCCATATTTAGCTCTCGACTCTCCGCCTTGTGCCTCTACTATAAGTTTTCCTATTTTATAGTATCCCTCTAATTCCCTTTTATTCTTACTATAATCTTTTACTTTTTTGTATGATTCTATGTCTGTAATTTCATTTTTTATTTCATTGTAATAGTTCATATTTATTCCTCCTATTATATATATACTCTAAAAGAATATGTTTTTCCTCCTTAAACGCAAAAAAATTATAGAAATTAATCTATAATTTTTATTCGTTTGCTTTCCATATAGCTTTTAATGTATGATTTTTATCTTGTACAACAGGTGTTGTTGGTGTTATATAGTATGGTTCATATTCAGTAGCATTATCGCCTTCTTCTAGTTGAATATTTGAAAAGATCATAGTTCCAAATACAGCAGTTTCATTTTTCAGATATCTATTTGTATACGCAAGCATTCTATAATTGTAAGATGCGTCATGAAGATTTGAAGGTGTTGTGAAACTTGCAGCCACATGTATTTTTTCGCCTTTGGTCATATATTGAGCAGTACCAACTTTAGGTCCTCCATTTGCTACCAAGTTGTCATATAACCAGAAAAATCCATATCCTGGAGAATATTGTGTATCATATTCTGGAGCATCAGTACAAATGATATCAAAGCTCATAGTATACTGTGTATTAGGAATCAAATTGCTTTTTACCCAATTATTATCAAATGCTGCTCCATTCATAGCTGCCCATGATTGAAAAGGTGTTTCATTTCGTATTCCTGCAATACCTGATTTAGTTTTATCAATTATATTCTTTCCATTCCATCCCATGAATGTATATCCTTCTTTTGTTGGAGTTGGTAGTTCTCCATATGTATCTGTTGTTGATACTACTTTTGTTGTTTGATTTAATTGTCCTCCTTGTGGATCAAAGGTAACTAATACTGTTTTATCACAATTATTCTCCTTATATTCATATTTATATTTATTTTTTTCATAGCTTACCACTATACATCCTGGTAGTTCTTCATTAGTACTAGGGTTTAGTATTTGACTTTTTTGTATTAAGCCTGATTCTTTTAATTCTTCTAGTGATATTACATATATATCATTTTCTTGTGGTAGTAGGTTTGAGTTTTGATTCATATATATTTTTGATGTGTTTATTAGTGAGTTTATTTGTTCTTGATCTGTTACATTTTCTGCTGTTTTTAGTTGTTTAAATACTTTTGGAGTTATTATTACTATTATTAGTGTTAGTATTGCTACTACTGCTAATAATTCTACTAATGTAAATGCTTTGTTATTTTTCATTTTTTCCCTACTTTCTATTTATATTATACAATATTTTTTTTATTTGTAAAAGAAAAATGGATGTTTGTCATCCATTTTAACCGATATATATTTTTATAAGTTTTAAATAAAGAGTTTTTTTTTACAATTATTTATATTTATATTTATATTTTCAATAGTAAGGAGTGAAAATTTTATTTTATTTTTAATAATTGTTTTTTATTATCATATATCACCTCCGTATCTATTATCATTATAGATTATGAATGTGTATTTAATGTGAAAAAAAAGTGAAACTTATAATTTAGTTCCACATATATAGCATGCTTCTGCATTACTTGATTGTTTTGTCCCACAGTTTGGACATATTTTTGGATTTTCTATTTCTCTTGTTTTTGTTTGTTTTTTGTTGTTTATTATTTCGTTATTCTTATTTACTTTTAAATCGACTTTTGCGCTCATTTTATTTCTTGATGCTTTGTATATTGTATCGCTTTTTACTTTTTGTTTTGGATACCACATAAAGTCATCTGTTACCACTTTTGTTTCTTTTTGTTCTTTTTCTTGTTTTTGTTCTTCTGGTTCTTTAATTTCTAATCCTAGAAATATATTAAATATAAATGACAAGAATGTTAGTTCTAATATATATATCATGTCTTTGTTATATTCTTTTCCAAGGCACTTATATATTTGATAGTTTGTTATAAAACCTAATATTGGTATAAACACTAGTATTATATTGTATTGTTTTAATTTATATTTATTTATCAATACGATTTTGTTATAGAATGGTATTATTCCTTTTTTGAATCCTAGTTTCATTTTTTTAAATATTAATCCCATTCCTATACATGCTGGGATTTCAAATAGTAAGAATATTACTGTTAACGCTAATAATGTTTCCATTGTATCACCTTTTTAATTATATCATATTTTTTTTATTTCTAGAAGTATGGATTTGTTTTTATTTCTATTTCTAGTGTTGAAGTTTCTCCATGTCCTGGATATATTTTTGTTTCTTTTGGATATTGTTTTATTTTTTCAATGCTTTTTTGCATTTCATCATTGCTTCCTGAAGGCAAGTCTGTTCTTCCGATTGTGCCTTTAAATAGAAAGTCTCCTGTGAACATTGTTTTTTCTTCTTTAAAATAAAATGTTACTGAATCGCTTGTATGTCCTTTTGTTTCTATTATTTCAAAGTTAAAGTGTTTTGTTTTTTGTTGATTATATATGTCTATTATGTCTATATTATTAAAAAAGTTTAGTGCTCCTATATGATCAAAGTGATGATGTGTTAATAGTATTGCTTCTATGTTAAGATTTTTTGTTTTTTCTATTAATAGTTTTCCTTCATCGCCTGGATCTATTATTAGTGCATTGTTTCCTTTTTTTAATATGTAACAGTTTGCCTGTAGTTCTCCTACTATTATTTTTTCTATTTCCATTTGTCTATATTTTTTAAGTTATCTATTCTTTCTTTTATGTTTAGTTGTTGATTTTCTCCAGGCATTGTTTCATTTGGTTTATTTAGTTTAAGTTTATTCATATTTTCTCTTATATTTTCTAGTTTTTGTTTTTCAAATTGAATATTGTTTCCTACTATTCGTGTGTTTGTTGTTTTTGCGAATGGGTTTTTGTTAAATGGATTCATTTTTTTCCTCCTCTATTATTTTTTTTACTGGACCATATGTTTTTCTATAGCCTTCTATTAGTCCATATTTGTTTAGTGCTTCTATGTGTTTTTTTGTTGGATATCCTTTATGGTTTTTAAATCCGTATTGTGGGTACTTAGTATCTAGTTCATACATCATTTCATCACGTGTTACTTTTGCGATTACGCTAGCGGCAGCGATTGATATACTTTTTGCGTCTCCTTTTATTATTGATGTTGTAGGAATATCTAGTTCAAGTGGCATGGCATCTATTAGTACATGTTCTAGGTTTATTTTTTCTTTTACTTTGTTTATTGCTTCTTTCATTCCTAATTTTGTTGCTTCATAGATATTAACCTCATCTATAGTTTCTGGTCCTATTATTCCAACTTCACATGCTAGTGCGTGTTCTTTTATATATTTATAGTATTCGTTTCTCTTTTTTTCTGATAGTTGTTTTGAGTCTGTTAGTCCTTTTAATTCAAAGTCTTTTGGTAATACTACACATGCGGTTACTACTGGGCCTATTAGTGGGCCACGTCCAACTTCGTCTACTCCACCTATATATTTAATTCCTTTTTCATATAGTTCTTTTTCATATTTATATAAATCAAATTTCTCCATCTTGTGCACTTCTTTCTTGATAATTTAGTATTGTATATAATGCACATCCTATAAATCCAATAGTAGTCATTATAATACTTGATTTTTTCATTGTTTTTAATAAATTTGGTAAGTAATTTATCATAAAATTTTTAATTTCTACATCTATTCCAGTTTCTGGTATTTTCCCTTCTATTCCAAGTACTAGTATTAAAAATAGTACTCCTGTTATTATTGTAGGAAGGCCTACCCAGATATATCCTCTTTTTGATTGATTTATAATAATTATTAGAAGCGCTATTATAATAACTCCTATTAATATGTAATTAGCTGTTTTTTCATTGAATAGTGGTCTTATTATTTGCAATATTTCTGTTTCGTTACCGACGCTTTCTATTTGTTCGTCAATTTTTTGTGTTATTTCATCTAGAACACTTATTATTTTTTCTTTTTGTTCTGGTTCTATTTGATTTAAGTCAATTAGTATATCTATTTTATTGTTTAATTGTTCTTTTAGTTCAATACTACTTACATAATCAATGTTTTCATTGTATAAAGCATTTAGATAAAGTGCTTTTACATTTTCTTTTACGTATTTTTCTACTTCTTGGGATGAAACTAATTCATTTAATAATTCTTCATTTATTTCTTTTTTTAATTGCTTATACGAGTCAATATCATTTAGTTCATTTTTAATGTTTGCTTGTTCTATTGTTGTTATTATATCTGTTTTTTTTATTCCGTGGCTTATATTGAATAATGTCATAAATAGTATTTCTGCTACAAATAATATTATACATAGTATGAAACTTATTATTATTGTTCCTGATTTTTTCATATTATTATCACCTATAATAATTTTATCATTATTGTTATTATTTTTCAATTAAAATAAAATTAAACCATTGATTTTATAAGTTCAATGGTCTTCTTTTGAATTGTTTAAATTTTCCTTTTTTAGAAAATACTTTTTCTTCTATGTATATATTCTTTTTATTGAAATCTATATAGCAATCTTCTAATTTGTTTTTTGAATAGTATTTTAATATCTTAAATAGTACTGGTATGTTTGAATCTTTATATAAAAACTTGATTATTCCATAATGTTTTCGTTTCTTATATTTCTTAAAATCCACATCATTTGATATTAATGTTCTTTTTTCCTTTACGGCCAATTCAAAAACTTGATTATCCGTTAATCCTTTTTTCACTTGATTTATGTGTTTTACATCATGTCCAATATTGGATAGGTCACTTTTAAATCCTTGTGGGAAATTTTCATCTAATAATATTTTCATTTATTTAGCAAACTCTTTATGCATGATATTTTTGATGTAAAATACACTAGTGATGCATTGATATCTTCTTTATTTATTACTGGATATTCTTTTAATACTAGTTCATATACTTCTTCAGGATTTTCAGCGTTTGATATTTTTTTTAGAACACATGTAACTATTGTTTCTGGTGTTATTCGTGTACCTTTTATAACTGTTTTGTTGCCTAATATATCTTTATTTTTTGAAAAATGGCTTTTTAGATTTAATTCTTTATTTTTCATAAGTCTTTTAGATTCAAATATATTTAAAATTATAAATAGTTTATAGACTAGTTTAGATTGTTTATTATTTATTTCTTTTTTTATATTTTCATCTTGGTAAATCATATTTCCTATTCCATTTACTGCGGTTATCATATTAAACACCACCCTTTCCTTCTCTTTTTTATTATAACATATATTCCTTTTATTTGACATATTATTTTCACCCTAATAATATTTTTTCATATTTTTATAAAAAAAAATGTCTATTATTGGAGGTGATATGTATCATATTTTATCAACTTATTGTTTTTTTTACAAGTTATTTTTTTATAATTATATTTATTATCTTTTATCATCTCTATAATAGAAGCTTTTTTTCTATTATCGAACATTAAATAATCTACCGTTGGATAATTTATAAAAAAGTATTAGATATTTATTAGATGAGAAAATAAAAACCTAGGAATTTCCTAGGTTAATTTCTTAATGGCGGAGTTGGAGGGATTTGAACCCTCGCGCCAGTTACCCGACCTACACCCTTAGCAGGGGCGCCTCTTCAGCCTCTTGAGTACAACTCCAACGCTACGTATATAATTTTACATGATATACGTAGTTATGTCAATATTTATTGGGTTTATTTTGTTAAGAATTTTATTATTTCTTCTGTTACTTCTTCTTTTTTAATGCTTTTAAATATATCATGATTTACTCCATCTAGTATTAATACTTCTTTATTGGTTGATGGTATTTCATTATATATATAATCCGCTGTTTCTAGTGGTACTAGCGAGTCACTTGTTCCTTGTATTATTAGTGTCGGTATATTTATGTTTTTTAGTACATATTCATTATTTTTTACTGTTTTAATAAATTCTTTTATTGCGTTTGGTGGCATTTTTATAAGTCTTGATAAGAATTCTTCTTTATAATCTTTTACTAGTTCTGGGGTTTTTTTTAGTGATTTTACTACATCTATATTATCATCTTTAAATTCTAGGTATCTGAATGCTGCTGCAAGGAGAACTAGTTTTTTTATTTCTTTATGTTTTGATGCTAGTCGTGAGGCTAGTACTCCTCCCATTGAGTGTCCTATTACGTATATTGTTTTATAGTTATTTTTTATTAAAAAATCAATCATTTCATCTGTCTTTTTTATCCATTCATTTTCTTTCATATTTGATTTAAATAGTCCATCATGTCCAGGTAGTGTAAATGTGAATACATCAAAATTTCTTATTAGTTCTAATCGATTTTCTAGGTATTCTTCGTCGTATGTTCCTCCACCAAATCCATGTATTATTAGTATTGCTTTTCTAAATAACATATCATCACCTATTATTATTTTAGCACATTTTTTATATTTCTAGTATTATTTTGTATTTTTTAGCCCAAATATCTAATTGATATAAAAATGCTAGTAGTTGTGGTCCCGTCATTAATTGCCCAAACCAAGGGGATTTGAAACTATTTCCCCCTGTTTCTATAAGTTTTTTTAGTTCTTTTTCATCAAATAGTTTATGTAGTATTGAGTTTTTATTTTTTAGTCTTTTCTTTAGTAGTTTTGTCATTATTTTTGCATATTTTGGATTATGTGTTTTTGGATATGGATTTTTCTTTCTATATACTATTTCTTCTGGTAGTAGTTTTTTATATGCTTCTCTTAACAATCCTTTTTCTTGATTATTATGGAATTTGTATTCCCAAGGTATATTCCAAAGGTATTCTATTAATTTTGTATCCGCAAATGGTACTCGCGCTTCTACTTTTGCGCGCATTGTCATTCTGTCTTTTCTTTCTAATAATGTTGGCATGAAATATGTCATATTTAGGTAAAAAAGATTTTTATATATTTGTTCTTCTTTAGTTTTTGTAATTGGTACTTCTTTTAATATTTTTTCGTATTCTTTACCCATGAATTCTTTTAGTTTTAGTTTTTTTCTTAGTTCTGGTTTTAATAGTAATTCTCTTGATTCTATACTATCTAACCATGGAAAGTATTCTCGATTTCTAACTTCACTCATATAGAACCAAGGGTAGCCTCCAAATATTTCATCTGCGCATTCTCCGCTTAGTATTACTTTGTGTTTTTTTCTTATTTGTTTACTGAACCAAAGTAGTGATGAGTCTATATCTGCCATTCCTGGTAGGTCACGCGCTATTACTGCTTCTTTTAGGCATTTGGCAAGTTGTTGTTGTGTTATTACTTTGTAGTGATGGTTTGTTTTAAATGTTTTGCTCATTAGGTCTATAAATTTGTTATCTCTTGATACTGTAAATTTTGTTTTTTCGAAGTATTTGTCATTGTCTTCGTAGTCTATTGAGTATGTATCTAATGGTTTTAGTTTATTTTTTGATACTACTGCTGTTATTATGCTTGAGTCTAGTCCTCCACTTAGAAGACATGCTATATCTACATCGCTTACCATTTGTCGTTCTATCGCGTCTGTTAGAAGGCTTTCTATTTTGTTTTTTGCTTGTTCAAATGTATCTTTGTTTTTTTCTTCTTTTATGTTCCAGTATCTTTTTATTTTTATTTTGTCTTTTTCATATATCATATAGTGTCCTGGTCTTAGTTCTTTAATATTTTTGAATACTCCACTTCCTGGTATTCTTGATGGTGACATTGATAGTAATTCTTGTAATGATGTTTTATCTATTATTGGTTTTACTAGTTTGTTTTTTAGGAGTGCTTTTATTTCTGATGCGAATAAAAAATTGTTATTTATTTTTGTATAGAATAATGGTTTTACTCCTACTCTATCTCTAGCTAGGAATATTCTACCCTCTTTATATATTGCGAATGCATATATTCCTTCTATCATGTCTAGTATTTTTTCTTTGTATTCTACGTATCCTTTTAATAGTACTTCTGTATCGCTTGTTGTTTTAAATTCGTATTTTTCTTTTAGTTTGTTTTTTATTTCGTTTGTATTATATAGTTCTCCATTATATACAATTGTATATCCTTTATATGTCATTGGTTGAATTCCATTTTTCAAGTCTATTATTGATAGTCTTCTATGTCCTAGTAGTATGTTTTTATCTATAAAGTATCCTTTTTGATCTGGTCCTCTATATTTAAGTGTTTTTGTCATTTTTTTTAGTGTTTTAATATCCTTTTTTGTATGTGATTTTTTATACCAGCCTGTAAATCCACACATGTTATCTCCTCCTATATAGTTTATGTTTATTTTTGTTTTTTGAAACCGTCACATTTTTAGTTTTTTTTCATATGTTAAATTGAAAGGGATGAGATTTTGGAGGTTTTGGTTTTAGGTGGAGATTTAAGGTATTTGGAGATTATTGATGATTTAAGTAGTAAGTATAGTGTTGATGTTGTTGGTTATAAGAATACTTATATTAATGATTGTGTTCGTAATATTAATATTAATAAAGTGGATATTGGTAAGTATGATGTTATTATTTTTCCTATTAATGGTGTGATGGATAAGAATTTGATTAATTGTCGTTTTAATAATGTCCCTATTAAGTTAAGTGATGATTTTCTTGTTGGAAGTAAGGATGATGTTTTGATTTTTTCTGGAATTTCTACTCCTAATTTGGATAGAATTTTAGAGGTTTCTAATAGGAATTGTGTTTATATGATGAAGGATAAGGAAGTTGTTTCTTCTAATGCGATTCCTACTGTTGAGGGTATTATTGCGGATGTTATTGTTAATACTGATTCTACTATTCATGACACTAATTTTTTGGTTTTTGGATATGGTAATATAGGTCAAGTACTTGTTAAGTATTTGAGGTTGTTGGGGGCGAATGTTACTGTGTCTATTATTGAGGATAAGGATAAAGAAATTTTAGATTCGGTTGGTATTGATAGTTTTTATTCTAATAATGTTTCCGATTTAGTTAAGTCTATCGGTAGTGTTGATGTTATTATTAATACTGTTCCTAGTTGTGTCATTGATAATTCTTTAATTAAGTATATTAACCGAGAGTGTTATGTACTGGATATTGCTTCTCATCCTCATGGTATTGATAGAGAGGTTTTAGATGAGTTTTTTATCAAGAATAAGCTTTATTTGGGTATTCCTGGTAAGGTAGCTCCTAAGACTTCTGGTAAGATTTTGAGTCGTAAGATTAATAGTGTTTTGGGGGATTAATATGAAGATTGGTTTTGCGATTACTTCTTCTTATTGTACTATTGAAAAAATTATGAAGAATGTTTTAGAGTTAGTTGAATTAGGATATGATGTTGTTCCTATTGCTTCTCCTGGAGTTATAGAGTGTGATACTAGGTTTGGTAAGGGTAAAGATTTTAAAGAGGTTTTAGAGCGTATTACTGGTAATTCTGTTGTTTCTAGTATTATTGATGCTGAAAGGTTTGGTCCTAGTGAAAAATTAGATTTATTGGTTGTTGCTCCTGCTACTGGTAATTTTATAGCTAAGCTTGCTCATGGTATTACTGATAGTCCTGTTACTATGGCTACTAAGGCAACTTTGAGAAATGGTAGTCCTATTGTTATAGGTGTTTCTACTAATGATGGATTGGGTTTAAATGGTGAGAATATCATGAAGTTATTAAATACTAAGAATATTTATTTTGTTCCTTTTGGTCAAGATAATTATGTTAATAAGCCTAATTCTTTAATTTCTCATTTTGATATGTTAGTTCCTACTATAGAGAGTGCTTTAGAGGATAAGCAGATTCAACCTGTTTTAAAGGAATATAAGAAGAAGTAAAAATTTTAGTTTTAAACTCTTTTGGATTGTTCTAAAAGAGTTTTTTATAAAAAAAGCAAGATTTTAGTCTTGCTAATTTTTTTATTTTAGGTTTGTTTTTAAAAATTCTTCTATTTTATCAAATGGTATTATATTTATTTTATCATATAGGTCTGTATGTACTGCATTTGGTATTATTAATAATTCTTTGTTTTCTTTATATTTGTTATTATTTATCATGTTATTATATGCATCTTTTGTGAAGTAACATGAATGTGCTTTTTCTCCATGAATCATTAATACTGCACTTCTTATTTCATTTGAATATTTTAATATTGGTTGATTCATGAATGACATACATCCTATTTTATTCCATCCATCGTTTGAGTTTAGGCTTCTTTCATGATATCCTCTTTTTGTTTTGTAATAGTCATAGTAGTCTTTTACAAAAAATGGTGCATCTTGTGGTAGTGGATCTACTACTCCACCTGCTCTTTCGTATGTGTTTGTTTTATAATCTTTTGTTCTTTGATTGTTAAGTGCGAGTTTTTTTTCATATCTTTTTTCTTCATTATCTTCTTCGTCGAAGTATCCGTTTGCGTTTACTCTTGTCATATCATACATTGTTGATGTTATGGTTGCTTTTATTCTGGTATCTAGTGCTGCCGCGTTTAGTGCCATTCCTCCCCAACCGCATATTCCTATTATGCCTATTTTTTCTTTATCTACGTCTTCATTATTTGAAAGGTAGTCTACTGCTGCTTGGAAGTCTTCTGTATTTATATCTGGACTTGCCATATATCTTGGTGTTCCTTCTGATTCTCCTGTAAATGATGGATCAAAGGCAATTGTTATGAATCCACGTGACGCAAGTTCTTGAGCGTATAGTCCGCTTGATTGTTCTTTTACCGCTCCAAAGGGCCCTGATATTGCGAGTGCTGGTAGTTTTGTTGTTTTGTTTTTTGGTATATACATGTCTGCTGTTAGTTTTATTCCATATCTATTTTTGAATGTTATTTTTTTGTTTTCTACTTTTTCATTTTGTTTAAATGTTTTATCCCATATCATATTTAATCACCTATTTTATTATATCAAAAAAAGAGATATTTTGTATCTCTTATAATGAATCAATATTAATTTTTACTTTTTTTTCATTGTTAGCGTAAGATGATGCTTGGATAATAGTTCTAATTGCGTTTGCGATTTTTCCTGATTTTCCAATAACACATCCCATATCATCGTTACTTACTATAACTTCTATTAGTGTGTATTCTTCATCTTCTATTTGCTTAACTGATACAGATTCTGGATCTGTTACTAAGTTTTTAACTATGAATTCTGTTAATTCTACTAAATTCATAATTATTTACCTTGTTTTGATTCATGGAATTTTTTCATAATTCCTTGTTTACTTAATAAGTCTCTAACTGTATCTGTTGGTTGTGCTCCATTTGATAACCAAGATAAAGCTTTTTCTTCGTCGATTTTTACAGTAGCTGGTACTGTTATTGGATTATAGTATCCGATATCTTCGATTGTTTCTCCATCTCTTTTTGTTCTTGAGTCTGCAACTACAACACGATAGAATGGTTTCTTCTTAGCTCCCATTCTTTTTAGTCTTAATTTTACTGCCATGTTTATTCCTCCGTTTCTGTTATTAATGATATCATATATAAAAAAAAGTGTCAACCTTTTTTTGTTAACACTTAAATAAAATCTTCTTTTACATTTTTATCTATTTCTGATTCTATATCATCTGTTATTTCATTGTTTAAATCTTCCCATGGTTCTTCGTCTTCTTCTATTGCTATTTTCATTTTTGTTTCTCCTACTATTTCTACTCCTAGTTCTTTTTCTATATCGAATGTTATTATATTGTCTTCTCCTATATCTACTTTTGAACATGTTGGTTGCTTAAGTGTTCTTACTATTATATCTGTGTCTCCGGTTAAATCTGCTTCTTCTTTTACTTTTACATTAAATATATCGTTATATTTTATTTGTTTATTTATTACTGTTGTTTTGGAGTCATTTTCATATGAATACCAAATATTTACGTCGTATGAACCGTCTACTCCAATTTGTTCTCCTGATTTGTAGCCTTTAAATTTGTGATTTATTACCCAACATCCTAATACTGTTGATGGCTTGTTTGTTGCTTCTAATGTGTATGTATTTTTGAAGTATTTTTTTCCTTTTCCCACTACTGCTTTTGTCACGATTTCTTTATATGATGACATAAGTATCACCCCTCAATTTAATTTATGCGATATTTAAAAAAAATGTACAGTTTTTAGTGTTTTTCTGTACATTTATTACATATTCCATCTATTTCAATTTTATGGGATATTATTTTGAATCCATTTTTTTCTATTGTTTCAACAGGACATATATTTATTTCTTGTTTATCATGACATTTAATACATTTTATATAATGTTTATGTTCTTTTATTTGATAGTATAGTTCATTTTTATGATTTATACTTGTTTCTATTACATTGTTTTTTAGTAATGTTTCTATTGTTCTATATACTGTAGATTTATCTATTTGTGTTTTTGTTAATATATTTTTTATTGTTGCGTCTAAGTCTAATTCTTTAATTATATCTAATATTTCTAATCTATTGTTTGTTATTTTTAAGTTATGTTGTTTTAATAATTCTTTCATATAAGTCCTATTAAATCTATTATTATTCCTGATATTATTCCTATTAGATATATTAAAGATATTATTGTTATGTTTTCTTTTATGTTTTTATTTGTTTTAAATAGTATTAATAATCCTATTCCTGCTCCTGTTAATAGTCCTGATAGTGTTGCGCCTAGAGTTATTGTATTATTTATATATAGTTCTGTTATAAGTATACTTGCTCCACAGTTAGGTATTAGTCCTACTAAGCTTGATAGGAAGTATGAGAATATTGTATTTTTCATGAATAGATTTTCTAAGAAGGATTCTCCTAAATATTCAAAAATAATATTTATTATGAATGAAAATATCATTATAAATAATGTAATACTTAATGTATGTTTTAAAGCTGATTTTAAAATACTATGATTATGATTACAGTTACAATGATCGTGTTCACACAATGATTCTATTTGTGGTTGTTCTTTTTTTCTTAATATTAAATCTATTATAAATCCTGATATCATACCTATTAAGAATTTTAGTCCTAATATCTTTAATATTATACTTGTTTCTGCTTTATTAGCTAGTAATATAGGTAACATTTCATCACTAGTTGATAAGTATACTGATATTAATGTACCAAGTGAAATTATTCTTGTTGCGTATAAGTTTGTAGCTGAAGCACTTATTCCACATTGTGGTATTACTCCAAGCATGCTTCCAAAAAATGGTCCAAATTTCTTTGATTTTGTTATTATCTTTTTATTATTTATTTTGTGTTCTATATATTCTATTATTAAGAATGTAACAAATAAAAATGGTAATAATTTTACTGTATCTAGTAGTGTGTCTTGTATTATATCTAACATATTAATTCTCCTTTTAATGCAAAAATGTTGCATTTATCATATCAAATATTGTTATATATTGTCAATAGAAAAAAGAGGTTTTATCCTCTTAGTTATTTTGTTTTTTTTCTGCTAATTCTTTTTTTAATTGGTCTATTTCTTGTTTATATATTTCAACTTGATTTTCTAAAGAATCATTTTGTTCTTTTAATTCTTGTAGTAATTCTTCTAAACTATTTTGTTCCATGATTATTACTACTTTCTTTAGAATTTAATGAGTTATATAATCTCATTAATCTTTTAAATTCTTTATCACATTCTATAAGTTTTTGTTCTAAGTATTTTCTTCTTTCTAATTGTTGTTTTAATCCTAGTAATGTATCTTGTTTTGCTTCTAGTTTTTCTTCTAATATATCATTTGATTTTTCTAATTCCAATTGTTGTTCCCAAGCCGAAATTCTTTTATCTTCTTGATTATTTGTTATATTGTCATATTTTTTTATTAATTCATCACATTGTGCTCTATCTTCTAAATCAATTCCATAGCTTATAAATTTTTGTTTTAATTCTTCGAATCTTTTTGCACCAAAATTTCTTATTTGTCTTAAATTTTCTTTTTTAACCACATCATATACAGTATTAATTCCCGCTCTTTTTAAAACGTTGAACATTTTTGCATCTAGATAAAGGTCTTCTACTGTTAAATTTAATATATTTTCTATGCTATCGTTTTCTTCCATAAGCTTATACTTTTTATACTTTTTTTGTAAGTCTTTGCATTGTTCTTTATCATTAAAATCTATTCCATATTTAAGAAGTTGCATGTATAGTTCATCAGAATCTTTATTAGTAAAATTGGCTACATCTTTCATGTTTTCTAGTTGTATTATATCAAGTACAGTTTTGATTTTTGCTCTTTTTAAACGACTGTATGCTTCTACCGATATTTTTAAGTCTTCTATTGGTTTTTCTAATCTTGCCTTTAATCTCAAATTATTCATTTTTTCTATTCTATCCATATTAATCCCCCTCTTTTTAATTGTATATTATACACTAATATTATATTTTGTCAAATTTCATAAGAAAAAGAGGTTTTATCCTCTTAGTTAACTTTCATTCCTTTTGAGCCTTTTAATCCATTGCAGTTACTTAATATGTTTGTTTCGAATGAATATGTTTTGCTGCTTCTATTTTTGAAGTCTTTTATTGCAATATTAATCATATCGTCTAATAATTCATTGTATGGTTTTCCTGCTGGTTCCCATAGATAGAATGATAGACTTCCTGGTATTGTATTTGGTTCATTTACATAGAATTTGTTATGTTTTTTATCTATTATGTAGTCTATTCTACATACTCCACTTAGGTTTAGTGCTCTGAATACTTTTTTTGATGTTTCTTTTATTTCTTTTGTTAGGTCATCACTAATTCTTGCTGGTATTATTCTATTTGTACTGGCCATTCCTTTTGAGCCTTTTGTTTTTCCTCCACCAAGGTATTTGTCTTGATATGATAGGAATTCGTCTGCTCCCATTACTTCTTCTAGTACTCCTGTTTGTTGTGCTTGATAGTTTCCAAGTACACTACAGTTTACTTCTGTCATGTTTTCTATTACTTTTTCTACTACTATTTTTGTATCGTATTCGATTGCTTCTTCTATAGATTTTTCTAGTTCGTCTTCTGTTCTAGCTATCGATATACCAACGCTACTTCCTAGGTTAGCTGGTTTAATTATAACTGGATATCCTAGGCGTTTTACTTTCTTTTCTATTTCTTCTTTTTTAGTATAGTATTCTGTGTCATAGAACCAAGTATATGGTACTACTGGAATGTCTTCTGCAGCAAATACTTGTTTCATTACTACTTTGTCTTGTCCTAAAGCAGCCCCAAGTACTCTACTTCCAACGTATGGAATTCCTATTGTGTCTAGGTATCCTTGAAGTGTTCCATCTTCTACGTTTATTCCATGTACTATTGGGAATGCTACATCAAGTTCAGCTACATCTTTTCTAAATATTCCTTTTGTATTTACTAAGAAATAAGTGTTGTCTTTTTTACAAAGTGTAACTTTTTTTGCATATCTTTTTAATAAATCCATGTCTTTATAGATATTTATATCTTCTAACATCTTCCCTGTATACCATGTTCTATCTTTTCCAATATATATAGGTATAATATCGTATTTATTTCTATCCATGTTGTTTATTGCTTGTATTGCTGAAATAATACTTACTTCATGTTCAACTGTTTCCCCACCGAATATAACTCCAACTTTTATTTTCATGTTTATACTCCTATCCTAAAAAGCTTTTTAATACGCTTATTGTTTGTCCTAGTCTTTCTAGGTATGCGTAGTGTGTGCATCCTTCGTATACTACTAATCCTGCATCTTTTATTAGTTTTTCTAATTCGTATGCTCTTTCTATTGATACTGCTTCGTCGTTTGTTCCCCATATTAGTAGTGTAGGACATTTTATTTTTTTAATATCTTCTTTTATATCTAGGTTTACGTGACCTACTAATATATTTCTCATAACTCCACTTGCGTTTCTATAGTCTGTAGAGCCCATGTGTCTTTTAGCAAAGTCTTCTAGTTTATTTAATAGTGGTACTTTTTTTAGTGCTTTTAGAAGTTTTGCTTTCATAGTGACTTTTTGTATTTCTTTACAGAATGGACTTGCTAGGCATACTAGTTTTTCTGTTTCATACTTGCTAGCATATAATAGTCCTAGTTTTCCTCCAAATGAATGTCCTATTATTATTGGTTTTTCTACTTTTAATTCTTCTAATGCTTTATGTATTAGTTCTACATAATCGTAGCATGAGAAAAATTCTTTTGGCTCACTGCTGTTTCCAAATCCTGGTAAGTCAAAGATTACTATATCAAAGTCTTTTGTGAATCTATCTCCTATTGGTTTCATCATATCAATATTTTGTCCCCAACCGTGTAATAGTACTATTGTTTTTCCTTTAATATTTCCATATCTTTGATAGTTTAAATTTACATCCATAATTTTCATTTTCATAAAATCACCATCGGATTAATTATAGCATAAAAAAGAAGACTTATAAATATAAATCTTCAAATATTCTTTATTTTCTATAGGTTTTTTTTCTTTTTCATGTAATTTATTAATCCTATAATACCTCCAATGATTGCCCCTATTATTGTACATGTTAATATACTGTCCATTTTTCCTCCTATTTTATACTAGCTTTAATGAATGAATCAAATAATGGGTGTGGTCTTGTTGGGCGGCTTTTGAATTCTGGGTGGAATTGGCTTGCTATAAAGTGTGGATGATCTTTTAGTTCTATTATTTCTACTAGGTTGTTTGCTTCATTAATTCCTGAGAATATCATTCCTTTTGCTTCTAGTTGTTCTTTATATTTATTATTAAATTCATATCTATGTCTATGACGTTCTAGTATTTTTTCTTCTTTATAGATTTTGCTTGCTAATGTATTTGGAACTAGTGTACATTCATAGTTCCCTAGTCTTAGTGTTCCTCCCATGTTGCTTACTGATTTTTGGTCTGCCATTAAGTCTATTACTGGATTTTTACATGTTGGGTCAAATTCTGTTGATGTTGCGTCTTCTAGTTTTAGTACGTTTTGTGCGAATTCTATTACTGCTAGTTGCATTCCTAAGCATATTCCTAGGAAAGGTATTTTATTTGTTCTAGCGTAGTTGATTGCTTTTATTTTTCCGTTTGTACCGCGTGTACCAAATCCTCCAGGTACTAGTATTCCTTTTGAGTTTTTGAATACTTCTTTTAGATTTATATTATCTTTTTCTAGATTTTCTGAATCTATCCAGTTTATGTTTACTTTTGTGTTGTATTTATATCCTGCATGTTTTAAGGCTTCAGCTACTGATATATATGCATCGTGTAGTTCTACATATTTTCCTACTAGTGCGATTTCTATTTCATTTTTTAGGTTATCTACTGTTTTTATTAAGTCTTCCCAATATTTTAGGTTTGCCTTTTTTATTGGTAAATTAAATTGTTTTAGTACTATTTCATCAAATTTTTGTTTGTAGTAGTTAATTGGTATTTCGTATATGTTTTTTACGTCTATTGAGTCTATTACGTTTTCTGTTGGTACTGAGCAGAAAAGTGATAGTTTTTTCTTTATATTTTCTCCTGTTTCGAATGGTGCTCTACAAACTAGTGCGTCTGGTCTTATTCCCATGTTTCTTAGGTCTCTAACACTATTTTGTGTTGGTTTTGTTTTTAGTTCGTTTGAGCCATAGATGTATGGAATAAGTGTACAGTGTACGAAGAATGTGTTTTCAGTTCCTTTTTCGTATTGAATTTGTCTTAGTGCTTCTATCATTGATTGTGATTCAATGTCTCCTACTGTTCCTCCAATTTCTGTTATTACTATGTCTGCTCCTGTTACATTTCCTGCTTCGTATACTTTATTTTTTATTTCGTTTGTTACGTGAGGAACCATTTGTACTGTTGCGCCTAAGTAGTCTCCTCTTCTTTCTTTTTCTATTACTGATGAATATATTTTTCCACTTGTTATGTTTGATGTGTAGTTTAATTCTTCATCTATAAATCTTTCATAGTGTCCTAAGTCTAGGTCTGTTTCGCATCCGTCGTATGTTACGAATACTTCTCCATGTTGAATAGGGTTCATTGTTCCTGGATCAACATTTATATAAGGGTCAAATTTTTGCATGAATACTTTATATCCACGTGATTTTAATAAAAGAGCTAATGATGATGCTGTTATACCCTTACCTAATCCTGATACAACACCACCAGTTACAAATACATATTTTGTCATAAAATACCTCCCTAAAAAAAATATCAGCTCTCTTTTTGGAGAACTGATAGGCTCTTTTTAATTATAGCACATTCACTATTTTCTATAAAATAGTTTTTTATAAATTTATAAATATTTTTTTATTACTTCCATACTTGTTTCTTGCATTGTTACATAACTTGACACTATTTCGTTTACATGTGCGTCTATTTGTTTTTTATTTAGTATTCTTCTTCCTTCTATTATTCCCATATTTATTCCTTGTAATAATAGTTCTGCAAGCTTACTTGTTGTATCATCTGTTAGTGTTTTCATTTCTATTCCATACCATGTTCTAGCTTTATTTAAAGCACTTGTTTCATGTGGTTTTCCATCGTTATATTCTGGGTATATTTCTTCTATTTCTTCTTTTATTTTGTTATATTTTTCGTAGTCTTTTTGTAGGTATTCTTTTAAGTCGTTATTATCTACTTTTTCTAGTATGAAGTGTATGGCATCCATTCCCATACATGCGCCTTTACTGATTTCGTCTAATGCGTTTATGTTTTCACTATTTTGTGTTTCTGTTTCATTTTTTGTTTCATTTTTTTCCATTTTATCACCATTTTTATTATGTGGTGATTTTTATTTTTTATTCTTTTTAATTTGAATTATTTGATGTATTTTGACTTCTATTCACATCGTTTGTTATTGCGACGATTATGGCTAGAACTATTTCTTTTTTACTTATATCATTTATTTCTATTTCGTATTTATCTCCTATTGAAATAAATTTTCTTTTTATGCTTCCTATTTGAATATTGGTGTTATCAAATACAGTGAAGTCTAACATTAAAAAGTTTCCTTCAACTCTATATCCATTACTTAGTGTATAGTCGTTTTTGAATAGTTGGAATTTTTTTATTATTTGGAATTCTAATATATCGTTAATATAAACGTTATAGTGTGGAGTTAAATGTAATAGTTCTTGTTCTATATAGGCAACCTTGTTTCCTTCCATATCGTTTATTGTTGTTTTATCTCCTAATGATATGATTTTACTTGATATTTCATATATATCTTTATCATTTTCATCTTTTACATAGAATCTATTGTGGAATGAGAATAGTTTTTCGTTAACATATAATTTCATTGTTTCACCTCTTCTATAATTCTTTTTCTAGTTGTTCTAGATTATTTATTGTTTTATATTTTGATTTATTTGTTTTATCTCTATCCATTAGTATTACGTCTAATCCTTTTTCTTTTGCGATATCTAAAAGTGATTCGTTGTCGTCTATGAATATTGCTTCGTGTGGTTTTATATTGAATTCTTTTATTGGATAGTTAAAGAATGTTTTATCTTTTTTTTCTTCTCCATATATGCTTGATATATATATTTTATCAAATAGGTCATATATATTATTGTTGTTCATGTATGGTATTACACTTGGCCAATTATCTGATAGTAGTATTAGTTTATAGTTTTGTTTTAGTATTTTAAGTGTTTCTAATACATCTTCATATAATTTATATTTATCATCATTATATGTTCTATCGTATGAGATTTCTTCTATTAGTTTTTTATCTATATTTTCTAGTATACTACTATAGTATCTTATATACATGTCATATTCTTGTTCTAGTGTTTCTATTTTTTCGCTTAATATATTATTATATTGTTTTGTTACTTGTTTTAGTTTTTCTATGTCTAGTTTTTTTATATCTATTAGTTCTAATAGACGTGGTGTTAGATTCCAATTACCTGTTGTTGGATAAGCTAATACTTTTCCAAAGTCTAATATTATATATTTTATTTTTTTCATATATTCGCATCCTTTAATTATTTTATCATAATGTTTATTGATTTTTAATATTTTGTTTTATTTTTATTGATTTTGTTAGTTAATTTGTAGTAAAATATTTATAGGAATGTTTAATTGTTGAGTACTATAACCTCCTAGAAAGGATAACCTTTTTTGAGGTGTGATAATATGAACAAAAGAGTTTATACATTAAAAGTTTTTAGATACTTATGTATCCTTTTATCATTATTTATCATCTTAGTTTACACTATAAAAAAATAGTACTCAATCACATGTGATTAAGTACAAAGTACAAAATTATTTTGGAGGTTGTATTCAACGTGCGAAAGTTAAATATTCCTCTTTTTTTATTATATGAAGTTTTGCTTCACTAAATACATTTTAACATAAAAGTTATTTATATTCAAGTTATTTTATTTTTCTTATATGTTTTTTATAGATTTCTTATTTTTTCTAATATTTCTTTATTGTTCATTCTTGCACCTCTATTTTTATTGTATCATATTTTAAATTTTATAGATAGTTTTAGTTGGATTAACAAAACCAAAAACCTAAGGAATTTCTAGGTATTTTACTATATATTATTTTTCATATTCATCTAGAAATGAATATTCTTTTCCATCTTTGTGCCAACCTATGATACAGTTCATATTTATATTTTCTAGTGCTTTAAATATATTTTGATCTACTTTTGGATTTATTTTTCTCATGTTTTTTATTAGTTCTTTCATTTCTTTTCTTTTGCTTGTTCCATCGTTTATAAGTGAACATCCTTCTGTAAATCTACATGCACAGTTTATAAATGTTAATTCGTTATGTTTTTTCCATGTGATTATTGATTCTTCTTTTACTAATAATAGTGGTCTAATTAGTTCTATTCCTTTAAAATTATCGCTATGAAGTTTTGGCATCATTGTTTTTACTTCTGATCCATAGAACATTGATAATAGTGTTGTTTCTATAAAGTCATCAAAGTGATGTCCAAGTGCGATTTTGTTACATCCTAGCTCTTGTGCTTTACTATATAAGTATCCTCTTCTCATTCTTGCACACAAGTAGCATGGGCTTTTGGATTCTACTTTTGATACTACATCAAATATATCTGATTCAAATATTTCAATTGGAACATTTAGTGTTTTTGCGTTATCTTCTATGAAGCTTCTATTATAGTCATTGTATCCTGGATCCATTACAACATAGTGTGCGTTAAATTTTACTTTTCCATGTCTTTGTAGTTCTTGTATACATTTAGCTAGTAAGAATGAGTCTTTTCCTCCACTTATACAAACCATTATGTTATCATTTTCTCCTATTAGTTTGTAGTCGCTTACTCCTTTTACGAATTTACTCCATATTTCTTTTCTATATGTTGTTATTATGCTTCTTTCTATTTCTTTATATTTTTCCATTTATATCATTTCCTTATAGCATTTATCGAATATTTTTAAGAATTCTTCTATTTCTTCTTTTGTTGTTAGATGTGATAAGCTTATTCTAATTGATGTTGATGCAAGTCCTTTATCTTTTGTTAGTGCATATACTAATTTTGATGGTGTATTTAATGGACAGCATGATGTTTTAGTTGATACCATCACTTTATTTTCATTTAGTTTGGATGCAAATGCATCTGATTTTACTCCTTTTATACTTACGTTTATTGTGTGTGGTATGCTTTTTTCTGTATTATTTATATGAACGTTTTTATATTGTTTTAGTGTTTCTATTATTTTATTATTTAGTTTTTTTATATATTCATTTCTTTCATCAAGATGAGTTAGTGCTTTTTCAAGGGCTACATCTGTTGATGTAATCATACTAATTACTGGTGTTCCACTTCTATATACTGTTGTTGATTTTCCTCCTAATATTAATGGTTTAAGACTAATATTTTTTTTCTTTACTAATATAGATATACCATTCATCCCATAGAATTTATGTGGGGCGATTGTTATTATGTCACAGTTTGAATAGTCAATTTTTACTTTTCCTATTGCTTGTGATGCGTCTGTATGAAATATTATATTTTCGTAATCTTTTAGGAGTTTTCCAATACTTTCTATTGGTTGTGTTAATCCAATTTCTGAATCTACTGCACATACACTTACTAAAATTGTATCTTTTCTTATCATTTTTTTTAGTTCATCTATATTTATTAATCCATCATTATTAATTGGTATTAAGTCTATATCAAATCCATTTTCTTGTAAATATGTACATGATGCGATTATTGATGTATGTTCTAGTGAACTGACAATGATGTGTTTACCTCTATTTTTATATCTTTCAGCAACTCCTCTGATTGCTAAATTATTTGATTCTGTTGCACCACTTGTATATATTATTTCTTCTGGTAGTACATTTAGTGTTTTTGCAATATTATTTGTTGCTTCATCTATTATTTTTTTTGATCTTAATCCTAGTTCATGACTCGAATTAGGGTTTGCATATTCTTCTTTTGTTATTTTTATATAATTTTCTAATACTTCATCATCGACTGGGGTTGAAGCTGCATAATCTAAGTAAATCATTTTATTCCTCCTAAATTTATGTACAAGAAAAGCCTTTATTTTAAAGGCTTTAATTTCTTAAATGGTGTCCCAGAAGGGATTCGAACCCCTGACCGCTGCCTTAGAAGGGCATTGCTCTATCCAGCTGAGCTACTGAGACAGTCTGTTCCAAAGAACAAACTAATTATACAGCAATTATTTAATTTATTCAATACTTTTTAGCACACTTTTGTAAATTTCTTCGTTATTTACGTTAAAAACTATTTGATTTACGTCGTAATTATCTTCTATTGATAGACATATTGTGTATATAACTTCTTCTAAGATTTCTTTTGTATCTAGGTTACTATATATATATTCATTGAAGTTTAGGTTTAGTGTATCTTCTATTTGTTCTACGCTTAGTAGTTTTACATTGTCGTTTAGGAAGCTCATTAGGTTTGTGTTATAAATTGATGAACTTCCTAGTTCTTCTATTACTATTTTTATTTTTTCTCTATCGTCGTTTAGGTATTTTGTTACTGGTACATAGTAGTATTCATTATTGTTTTTACTTACATAGTACGTTGTTACGCTTGTTATATCTTTTGATGATGTTATATCGTATTCTTTATTTATTCCAAAGTTTCTATCTAATGTACTTGGTAGGTTTATATTTGTTTGTGGTAGTTTATTTAATATATTTCCTTCTACATATATTATTATTCCATCTATTCCATCTATGCTTGTTAGTGTGTATGTAAGTGCTTCTACCATTTTTTCTTCTAGGTCTTTTTTTACTTCTAATATTTCTTTTGAGAAGTCTATTTTTAATATATTGTTTTCTAGTTTTATATTTAATAGTTTTGTGTCTGTTGGTATTATTGATTTAAATCCGTTTGGTATTTGGTCTTCTTTTGTGCTTCCTTGTATTAGTGCTTCTATTAGGTCTTTTGCTTTGGTTTCTATATCTTCACCTGATACCATTATATTTGTTAGGCTTACCATATTGTGACTATCTAGTAGGTATATATTATTTGTTTCTACTGTTGAATCTATATATGTTACTTCACTTTTTATGTCTTTTAGTTCTTTATTTTCTGTTGGTATTAGGTATATTAGAAATAGTGCGAAGAGTGCTGATACGGATATTAGTATTTTTTTTAAGTATATTTTTCTTAACATATTCCACCTCTATTAAATGATATGAAAAAAGTACAATTTAATGTACTTTTTATAAAGATATTTCTCCAATTTTTAATAGTTCTACTACTGCTGCTGCTCTTCCTTTTACTCCAAGTTTTTGCATTACGTTTGATATATGGTTTCTTACTGTTTTTTCACTTATGTTTAGGGTTTCTGCTATTTCTTGTGTTATTTTATTTTTTACAAGTAAATCGAATACTTGTTTTTCTCTTTTTGTTAAAATACTTTTTGTCATAATCCCTCACTTCCTAGTTGGGTGGCTTTACTCATAATATTATATGTGTGAGTTTATTTTGTGTGAGGGTTTATACTTGGAATTTTACTGAGATGTATTTATTTTGTTCATAGTTTTCTTGTATTTTTCTTATTATGTTATTGGCTAGTTCATTATCGTGTTTGTCACTTGATATTACTACTCTAATTTGGTCTCCATTTATTTTTACGAATGCTTTTAGGTTGAATGTGTCTTTTATTATGTTTTCTAGTTTTTCTTCTTCTGTTCTGATGTTATTTATGTTTTTTATTTTTTCGTAGGCTAGGTTTTTTTCTTCTGCACTTGCGTCTGCATTTACAAGTATACTTTGTAGTTCTTCTAGTTCGCTGCTTACTTGTTCTTCTGCTTCTATTCTTAGTGCAGTTAAGATATTACTTTCTTCTACATTTACTGTTGGTTCTTCTTCTGATTTTGATACTTCTTTTGTATTTGTATAGTCGTTATTTGTTGTCATTAAGAGTTCACTTGGCATTGTTACATAGTATACGCTTAATACAAGTATTAGACTGAATAGTGTTAAAAACCATAAATTCTTTTTATTTATCATATTGTCCTCCTCATACATCTATTAGATTATATTTGGAGTTTTTAAAAATATTACTGTTTTTTAATCATTTCATCATATTGTCTATACATTTTTTGTACACCATTTTCTAGTAAGAAATAATGATATATGTAAGGTATTAGAAAGCACATTACCATATATCCTATTATTATTGGTATGATATTTTTTGATGCAATTCCAATTAGGAATGAAAGCATATCAATTATTGCGTATGTTATTGTTACTATTAGATGTATCATTCTTTCATGTTGGAAAAATTGTATTTTTATTAAATGTTTTTCTATAAATTCTTTATCGGCTTTATTTTTGTTTTTTTCTACATATTCTATATATTCTAATATGTATTTTTTCATACTTTTTCTTTCTATCATTTTATCACCTACATTATTCTTGATATCGCTACTAATATTATTGCGATTCCACAAATTATTACTATAAATCCGTTCTTTTTTGTTTTTTTAACGATATTTTGATCATTTCTTAATTCTTTTTTTGTTGCATTTTTAGGACTTATAACCATATATATTCCTAGTATGATTGTTAATGTTCCTAATATAAAAGGTATCAAATCGTACATATTTTTTCCTCCTCTATTTTAATTATAATATATTTTCGGATAAAAAAAAAAGATGAATTTTCATCTTAGAATCCGTAGAACATACAAATTATAAAGAAAGCAATTCCTAATCCTAGTGTAAGTCTTGTGATGAATAGTTCTCCGCCTCTTTCTTTACGATTAGCGAATAGGTCGTCATTTCCACCTGATATTATGCTTGCACTTTCTGCTTTTCCACTTTGTAATAGTACTAACGCTATTATTAAAATTGATACTATAATTAATAATATTTTCATAGTTTAATCCTCCAGTCTTTAATAAGATATCATATTATTTATATTTTTGCAAGTTTATATTATTTCTTCTTTTATATTTTTGTTATTTAATACGTTTACAAGTTTATCTATTTCTTCTTTTGTATTATAGAAATACAAACTTATTCTACATGTGTTTTTTACTTTTAATTCATCTTTTAATATTTTTGCGCAGTGGTTTCCTGCTCTTACGCATATGTTATATTTGTTTAAGTAGATTGCTAGATCTTGTGCGAACACTTCTTTATAGTTTAGTGTTATTATTCCACTTTTACTATTTTTATTGTATATAATTAGGTTTTCATTTTGTTCTAGTTTTTCTATTGCGTATTTCTTTAGTTCTTGTTCTTTTTTTTCTATGTTTTCCATTCCAATGTTGTTTATGTATTCTACTACTTTTCCAAAAGCGATTACGTCTGCAATATTTGGTGTTCCTGCTTCTAGTAGGTATGGTAGTTCTTTATATATTCTTATTCCATCGTAATCGAATGATGCATTCATTCCTCCACCGTATATTAGTGGTTTTATATTGTTTAGTAGTTCTTCTTTTCCATATAATATTCCTACTCCTGTTGGGCCACACATTTTGTGTGCTGAGAATGCTAGGAAGTCTATGTCTAAGTCTTGTACGTCTACTTTTATATGTGGTACTGATTGTGCTCCATCTATTATTACTAGGATGTTGTTTTGGTGTGCATATTCTATTATTTCTTTTATTGGTCTTATATCTCCTACTACATTACTTACATGTGCTATTGATATTACTTTTGTGTTTTTTGTTATAGATTTTTTTATGTTTTCTAGTGTAACTTCATATTCTTCATTTAGTGGTATATAGTTTATGTTTAGTTTTAGTTCGTCTTTTAGTTCAAACCATGGTAGTATGTTTGATGCGTGTTCTGCTTTTGTTAGTAATATTTCATCATTTTCTTTTAGTATGTTTTTGAAGTATCCGAAAATTATTTTATTTAGTGAGTCTGTTGCGCCACTTGTGAATATTATTTCTGATTCTTTTTTTGCGTTTATGAAGTTTTTTACTATTTTTCTTGTGTTTTCGTACATCTCATCTACTTTTAGGCTTATGTCATAGTCTCCTCTATGTGCGTTTGCTGAGTAGTTTTCATAGTAGTCTTTTAGTGAGTCGATTAGTATATTTGGTTTTAGTGTTGTTGCGCCATTGTCAAAGTAGATTATGTCTTTTTTTAACATTGGGAAGTCTTCTCTCATTTTTTTCACCTCCAATTGTCTATTTTGTTTTTTATGTATTCTTTTTCTTCTTCTTTTATGTCTAGATTGTTTGTTAGAAATCCTTTTATTAGTAGTTTTGTCGCATCACTTTTGTTTATTCCTCTACTCATTAGATAGAATAGTTCATCACTTTTGAATGTTCCTATCCATGCTGAATGGTTTGCGGTTACATCATATTCGTCTATGTATAGGTTTGGATTTATTATACATTCATTGTTTGTTAGATTTATTATTTTGTTGTTTTGTGATGCGTCACATTTTATTATTTTATTTGGTACGAATGATGATACGTTGAATTTTAGTTTTCCATTTTCTATATTTACTCCATTTGGATTTATTTTACTTATTGTTTCACTTGCGTTATGATATGTTAGTATATCGTAGTTTTCATCATTTTCTGATATTGTTTTTAAGTTGTATTCAATATTTGCGTGTTTTTCATCTAGATTTATTATTGTATATTCTTTTATTTCTTCTATATCGTTAAATTTTGATGTTTTTACGTGTGCATTTTCTTTTAGATAGTATTTTGTTCTTATTTTTGCGTCTGTTCCTGTTATTTTTTCGTATAGTTTTAATTCTGCATTTTTATTTACTATTATTATTGTTTCTATTTTTGTCATTTCTTTGAAGTTATATTCTAGTTCTAGTTCTGTGTTTTCATTTATTTCTAGTGTAAGTGATGTTATTCCAAATGTATCGTTTGTAAATATATCATATTTTATGTTTTCTATTTCTTTTGTTTTTATTTTATCGTTTTCTAAAATTATTTTATTCATATTTTAATTTTCCTCAACTGTTTTTGTCCCTAGTTTTTCATCATCGTATCCATATTGTTCTATTAGGCTTACTAGCTTGAAGTCTCCTGTTTTTACAATTTTTCCGTCTTTCATTATATGTACGTAGTCTGGTTTTATATATTCAAGTAGTCTTTGGTAGTGTGTGATTAAAAGTATTGATGGTTTGTTTTCTTTATAGTATTCCATTACGTTTTCTCCTACTACTTTTAGGCTATCTACGTCCAATCCTGAGTCTATTTCATCTAGTATTATTGTGTTAGGCTCTAACATATACATTTGAAGTATTTCGTTTTTCTTTCTTTCTCCTCCTGAGAATCCTTCGTTTATTCCTCTATGGATCATTTGTTTATCCATATTTAGTTGTTCTACGTTTTTGTTTATTTTTTTTATGAAGTCGTATAGTTTAAAGTTTTCTTCTTTGTTGTGCATTGCGGCTCTTAAGAAGTCTGAGTTTGATACTCCTTCTATTTCTGGTGGCATTTGGTATCCAAGGAATAGTCCTAAACGTGCTCTTTCATCAGTAGGCATGTCGTTTATATTTTTTTCATCAAAGTAAATGTTTCCATTTTCTATTTTATAGTTTGAGTCCCCCATTATTACTTTTGAAAGTGTTGATTTTCCTGTTCCGTTAGGTCCCATTATTGCGTGTATTTCGCCACTTTTAATTTCTATATTAAAGTCTTTTAGTATTGTTTTATTTTCAACAGATACTGTTAAATCTTTTATTTTTAATGTATGCATATAATCATCTCCACTTGTTATTATACATTATTTTATGTTTTTTTTGAATAGAAATGTCTTTTTTTTACATAATATAAATAGAATATTCGCAGATATTCACGTAAGAGATTTTTATCTCTTTTTGTTTATGTTTTTTATTTTTGTGGTAAAATTATATTGGAGAGTGATATTATGGATTGTATTTTTTGTAAGATAATTAATGGTGAAATTCCTAGTTACACTATTTTTGAGGATGACTGTGTTAAGGTATTTTTAGATATTAATCCTTTTAGTAACGGACATTCTTTAATTATTCCTAAGAAGCATTTTAAAGATATTGATGATATCGATAATGAAACTTTAGTTCATATTATGGATGTAGCTAGATATATTAAGAAGTTATTAATTAATAAGCTTAATTGTGATGGTGTTCAGTTAGAACAAAATAATGGTGATTGTCAGGAGGTAAAGCATTTTCACTTACATGTAAAACCATTTTATAATGAGAAACAAGAATTATTTGATGTAGTTGATATTTATAATAAGTTAAAGGATGATAACTTAAAAGAGGACTAAAGTGTCCTCTTTTATGTTTATTTATAGTTTAGTTAATGAGTGATTATTTCTTATACATTTATATTAATTGTCTGTTCTATATTATATCTATATAAATTATTACAGTACTTACACAATCCTTTATAGCTAGATAATAAATTATAATATTTTTTACTATCTATATAATTATTCTCTTTTAATAATTTTAAATCCTTTGCCTTATTTTTAAAATTCTTTTTTGTTCTATCTCTTAATTTAATTATTATTTTATTATCTTTTATATAAAATCTATATCCGATAAAATCAATACCATTTTTAATACTATCTATTCTTGTTTTGTTTATATTTAATTCTAATTTATATTCACCTAACTTGATTTTTATTTTTTCAAACAGTACTTTAAGTATTCTTTCGATTCATGTAATATTATAAAGTCGTCCATATAGTTGATTAGATATTTTATTTTCTAATTTTTTCAACTTAATTTCTTTTCTATCCACATTAACCATCCTTTTTTTTCACAAAAAAAGCAGTAATTATAGAAAACAGAGAAATTCATACTTTAAAACATACTACTAATCTAAATTTTCATTTACTGCATATTTTGTTATATAAATATAACAAGGAATACTCTTGTTCCTATTCTTCTAATGGAAACTAGGTCTCACAAACGAAGTCGATAGGAAATCTCGGGTGGACAAACACTAATAATAGCACTCAGCATTCCCATCGCCACCAACATCACAGTCGATGTCCGCAGAATTATCGCCCGCACCGACGCTACCATCCGAACTGGCGCCCACATTCACAGCAGAATCATCGCAATAGACGCCAGAAGCATCGATGTGGCAATGTATAGTTTGAGTGGAATTTTTCCATGTACCACCGCCTGGATTTGTCCATGTGCTAACATCATATCCAAAATAATCTAATATTTTTTGTTTTGATGTTTCATATTCATTATTTTTTAAGCATAATTCTCCACCATAAGTATCACTATATATACATGTTTCTGGTACTGTTCCCTCTGCTACTTCTCCATTTGTTAAAGTATATTTTAAATATGCATTTTTACCTGTAACAGTATATCCTGATGTTCCTATCATTATTTCGGTTTCTTTTTTATTTTCCATATCATATGATTTATATCCATATTGAGTTATACTAGAATTAGTTGATCCAGTACATTCTCCCTTTACTGCATCTCCTACTTTACCAGAAGATATTTCAACTTTGTATTCATCAAATTGGAAACATGCATCTGTTACTTCATTTTTTGATATTCTAAACCAAGAATTATCACCTGGTACTTTTCCTTCTACTTGTTCTCCTAATTCTCCGATTGAATATATTCCATCTTCTATATTATAGTCGGGGTCTGTTGATAGTTTTGTTACATACCATTTGTTTACTGCGTCTTTATATCCATATGCTGAATCTTTAACTGCGCCCATTCTTGAGTTTTCAATTATATTTAATATAATTGGTACTGTTATTACTGCAATTATTGCGAGTATTACTATGATAGCAAGTAATTCAATTAATGTAAAACCTTTGTTTTTTCTCATTTTTTTTCCTCCTATTATGTTTCAATAATATCAAAAAAAGTACTTTTTTTCAAGTGATATTTTTTTAGTTTGTAGTCCTCTTTTTATATGGCAATATATTTTTATTATATAGTCTTTTATATATAATGTATATTACTGAAAATAATATTGTCATACTTGCTCCAATAATAGGTGCGAGAAGTGCTAATGTATCGATATCTTTCTCATGTCCTTCTATAACAAATTGACTTGGAAATTTTGGATTTACATATATTTTATATTCTTTTCCTATTTCAAATTGATTTTTATCTTTATATCCTTTTCCGTATTTGATTTCATATTTTCTATTATTATATTCATATGAAAAGACAGGTCTATATGTACGTTTATATGGATTTCTTTTATGTTTTGAATTGCTTGATTTTCTTATTTGTGTAACTGTTGCGATTACTGGTTCTGTACAATTCTTTTTTTTATTTATATTTACTATTATTGCAAATGTTCCAAATAGGAAAAGAAGTATGCTTATTCCTATAAAAAATATAAATATAAGTTTTGTTGGTTTGTCTTTCATTTAATACTCCTTTTATAGATCTATATAGTATAGTTTTTCTCCATTTTGTAAGTCATCCATGTATTTAGCTCCAAATTTTTCGTAGTAGTTTTTTAGTTCTGATTTTAGATATATTTTTTTGAATCCTCTTCGTTTTGCTTCTTTTAGTATTGCGTCATTTAGTATTTTAGAATATCCTAATCCTCTATATTCTTTTTTTACATACATTGTTGCGTACCATGGAGTTAATTCTTCGCATTCATCTCCATCTTTAGGAAATATAGATATAAATCCTACTAGTTTATCTTCATCTAATAGTATTAGTTTGCAGTAATTTGGATTATCTAAGTTGTTTTTTATTTTTTTTATTGTTTGTTGTATTTTATTATTTAGTTCTTCTTCTGTATTATATTCTGCCCATTCTAGTTTTGAAAGTGTTGCGATTTCTTCAATGTACTCTTGTTTTTCTTTTATATTATATATTTTCATTTATATTCCCTACGCTTTCTATATTTATTAATTTTTTTTCTTTAAATGTTAGTTTAAATGTTTCTAGGTAGTCAAATTTATTTTCAAATATTATTTTATTTTTATATTTTATTTTTCTTATTTTTTTATTTATATCTGTTATTTCTATATCAGTGAATTTCATTAGTAGAAATGTCATACTTGTACCATGTGTTATTATGAGTGTTTGTTTATTTTGATTTTTAGTTACGATATCTATTAATGCATCATACATTCTTGTTTCTATTTCACTTCTTGATTCTCCATTTTTAAATTTATAGTTTTTATCTTTTATTTGTTTATAGAAGTATTCGTTTGGTGTTAGTGATAAATCTGGTATTCCTGGTATTCTTTCTCCTAGTCTTTTATCTATTGCTATTGGTTTATTTAATAGTTTTCCTGTTTCTTGTGCCCTTATATAGTCTGATGTGTATATTTTTTCTATTGTTTTAAATTCTTGTTTTTTGAAGAATTTTTGTGCTTTTATTTTTCCTTCTTCTGATAGTTCTATTGTTTTATTTTGTTCTAGTTCATTTGATGATTTTTTGTATTTTGTTTTATCTGGTTTTATATGTCTAGTTAGATATATTATTGTCATAGTTTTTTTATTTTAGCTACAAAGAATCCTTCGTATAGTTTATTTGGTAATACACATATTGTTCCTTTGATTTTTGTTGGTAGTTTTGGTATATTAAATAATTCTTCATTGATTGGTATTATTTCTATTTTGTTTTGTTTTATTAGTTTTTCTAGTTGAGCCTCATTTTCTTCATATAGTATTGAACATGTTGAGTATACCATTGTGCTATTTGGTTTTAGTATTTGTAGTGCTTTTTCTAGTAGTTTTTGTTGTGTATCTACTGAATTTTTTATTAGGTTTTTATTGAAGTGTTTTAATGAGTTGTCTTGAGTACTAAGTGTTCCTGATCCGCTACATGGTGCGTCTAGTAGTATTTTATCGAATCTAAAGAATTCGTCTAGTTTTGTTGCGTCTGTTACAAGTACTGTTGCGCTTGTTCCTTGTTTATTTATATTGTATTTTAGTCTATCTGCTCTTATAGGTTTTTTTTCTACTGCTGTTATTAGTGCTTCTTTATTTGATAGGTTATATATTTCTGTTGTTTTTCCTCCTGGCGATGCGGCCATATCTAGTATTTTTTCTTTTTTTGGTTCTAGTACTATTGGAGGTATCATTGATGATAGACTTTGCATATATATTTCTCCATTTTTATAGATGTCTAGTTCTCTTATGTTTTTTTCTTCTTCTAGTATTAGTGCATCTTTATACCATGAGACATTTTCATATTTTATATTTTCTTTATCTAGTATTTTTGTTATTGTTTCTTTATTTGTTTTTGATGTATTGATTCTAAGTGTTGTTTTTCTTTTTTCTTTATAGCCTCCTTGTATTTGTTTTGTTAGTTCTATTCCGTATTGCTTATTTAGTTGTTCTATTAAAAAATCTGGTATCATATAACCTCCTATTTAGTTTATATAGTGTTAGACTTATTATGTATGATATAAGTAGTATTAGTGGTAATACTATTATTGCTTGTTTTACTCCATTTTGGACAAACCAGTACCAATCGTATATTGGAGATACTTTTCCGTTTTCTGTATGTATTATTATATTTATTAAATATATTGTTGCGTATATTATGGTTGGTATTGTTCCATAAATTGTGTCTTTTAGTTTTAGGTTTGGTTTTTCGTATTTAATGAATGTTATTATACTTAGCACCGGTATTATTAAGTGAAAGAATAGATTACTATTTTGAAGCATTGATTTAATTCCATCTTTTGATATAGGTCCAAGATATAAGAATACTACTGTTAGTGTTAGTGTGACTGATGTTGTTGACATAAGTTTTAGTATATACATATTTTTTGTTATTTCTTTGTTTTTTAATGTTTTTATTATGAATAATAGTGATATTAAACCCATAAATATATTTGAGTCTACTGTAAAGAATTTGAACATTCCTATTTTTGACGTTTCTAGTAGTGGTTCAGCTCCGTGTGTAAGTTTTATTCCTGTGAACATTATGATTGATGCGAATATTGTTAGTAGTACTATTACTATATTTAGTATTAATGATTTCTTTTTCATTTTTATCACCAATTTTATTTTATCAGATTTTTGTTTTAAAAACACTAAAAAGGCATAATTTTATGCCTTATTTAGTTCTTCTTCAATTCTCATTAATTGATTATATTTACAGATTCTATCTGTTCTTGATAGTGATCCAGTTTTGATTTGTCCTAGGTCTAGTCCTACTGCTAAATCAGCTATTGTTGTATCTTCTGTTTCTCCTGATCTATGTGATATAACTGTTTTATATCCATTTTTTCTAGCTAGGTCTATTGTTTCTAATGTTTCTGTTATTGTTCCTATTTGATTTACTTTTAATAGGATTGCGTTTCCAGCATGGTTATCGATTCCCATTTGTAAGCATTTTTTATTTGTAACGAATAGATCGTCTCCTACTAATTGGATTTTGTCTCCTAAGCGTTCAGTAACTAGTCTAAATCCTTCCCAATCGTTTTCATCTACTGGATCTTCTATTGAGATAATTGGATATTTATTACATAGTTCTTCATAGAAGTTTACTAATTCTTCTGTAGTAAGACTTCTTCCTTCTCCAACAAGGTTATATTTTCCATTTTCATAGAATTCTGAAGCTGCTACGTCTATTCCTAGGCATACGTCTTTTCCTGGAACATATCCTGCTTTTTTGATTGCTTCTATGATTAGTTCAAATCCTTCAGCGTTTGAACCTAGGTCTGGAGCAAATCCACCTTCATCTCCTACTCCTGTTGAAAGTCCTTTTTCGTTTAGAACTTTTTTAAGATTATGGAATACTTCTGCTCCTACTCTAACTCTTTCTTTTATTGTATCTCTTTGTGGTATTATCATAAATTCTTGGAAGTCTAGTTTGTTATCAGCATGTGCTCCTCCATTTATGATATTCATCATTGGTACTGGTAATGTAGTACCATTTCCTATATATTTATATAAAGGTAATCCTTTAAAGTTTGCTGCCGCACGCATAGAGGCCATTGAAACACCTAGTATTGCGTTTGCTCCAAATCTTTCTTTATTTTCTGTTCCATCTAGTTCTATCATAGCGTAGTCTAATGCTTTTTGATCTAGTGCATCCATTCCTATTACTAAGTTTCTTAGTTCGTTATTTACGTGTTCTACTGCTTTTCTAACACCTTTTCCCATGTATCTATCTTCTTTGTCTCTTAGTTCTAGTGCTTCTCTTACACCAGTTGAGGCTCCTGATGGAACTGCGGCTCTACCCATTATTCCACTTTCTAATATTACATCAACTTCTACAGTTGGATTTCCACGTGAATCTAGTATTTCACGTCCTATTACATCTTTAATTCTTGACATTTTATCACCCTCCTTAGGTATTATACCACTTTTTGTTTTGATATAGAATTTTTTTATATTAATTTAGGAAATTTTTATTTAAAAAAAACAGATATTAAATCTGTTTAGGGTTCTATAATAAATAGTGTTGGTGAGGTACTTTCCCACTGATACTATTTTTATTTATAATAAAGAGACATATCAGATTACTTATGATACAATGTAATTGACTAAATAAACATTGAAAGGA
>Ga0129307_1000897_pt1 | contig 39126 bp, 35 predicted proteins | sample P1105metagenome_FD_94437 | JGI IMG/M metagenome (GOLD analysis project Ga0129307, IMG submission 94437) | Capybara group fecal microbial communities from Wisconsin, USA - P1105 metagenome | ecosystem: Host-associated > Mammals > Digestive system > Large intestine > Fecal | place: USA: Wisconsin...
AGCACAGCACAGCACAGCACAGCACAGCACAGCACAGCACAGCACAGCACAGCACAGCACAGCACAGCACAGCACAGCACAGCACAGCACAGCACAGCACAGCACAGCACAGCACAGCACAGCCTTGCCAATTTTTCACTTAAAAATCAACAACTTTTACAATTAAAATCCATTCTTCCTGAAATTTTTTGTGAAAACGAAATTGACTTCGAGAAGTTCAAACAGCTTTTCTCAAATGAAATCACCACCGGCACCGACCGCTATATGCTCAATTGGGCGGGTAAATCGGCAGCCTATCAAACCTTACAAACCCCAACCTTTAAAACACTCACGCCTTGTGTCGAAGAGAGCGTGGATTTTGAACATACTCAAAATGTATTTATCGAAGGTGAAAACCTTGATGTGTTAAAGGTGTTGCAAAAATCCTATTTCAATTCCGTCAAAATGATTTATATCGACCCGCCTTATAACACGGGTAATGATTTTATCTATAAGGATAATTTTGCCGAAAGCAAAGCCGAATACGCCGAAAGAGTGGGTGATTTGGACGCAGACGGCAAGCTCAAACGTGCTTTTGTGCGAAACAGCAAGGAAAATGGGCATTATCACAGCAACTGGCTGAATATGATGTTGCCCCGTTTGCACCTTGCCAAAAATTTGCTGACCGATGACGGCGTGATTTTTATTTCTATTGATGATAATGAACAGGCACAACTGAAATTATTATGTGATGAAGTGTTTGGGGAGGAGAATTTTGTGGCAATATTATCTACTGAAAACAATCCTAAAGGCAGAAAAAATTCTAAATATATTTCTATTAGTAATGACTTTTGTCTCATTTATGCTAAAAATAAAGAACAGGGATGTTTCATAGAAAATATTCCTAAAAATGAAAAAGATATGAAGCAGGATGAAAATGGCAACTACGTACATTCAAGTGGTAAGCGAGTTTTAGTTGGTGAAAATGAATTTAATAACTTTGTAACTGACTTTAGCTCAGATAAACACTATTCTATATATTTTAATAAAGATGAAGACGATTTTATTATAAGAACAGAAATTAATATTTTAGATAAAGATGATAATTTAATTAATCAAGGATACATAAGATATGTTTCTTTTTTTGGAGAGCATTTTGTAGAAAATACATATACAAAATCTAGAATCTTAGAATTATATGAAGATGAAGCATTGGAATTCTCAGCAGATAAAATTTATGAGAAAAATTTTAGCGATACAGTACGAATGAAAAGTATGCTAAATAATAGATCTTATAAAGCTATATCCGATGGGAAATTAATTGATTATAAATTAGATCTCAAAACTACATCAGCAGGAACTTTTTTAAAGGAACTATTTAATACCAAAATTCCTGTATTTTCTGCACCTAAAAATATTAATTTTTTAAAGCATTTAATAACTTTATTTGAAGATAAATATTTTATTGCTTTAGATTTTTTTGCTGGAAGTTCGTCATTTCCACATTCAGTTTTAGATTTGAATTATTCTGATGGTGGTCAACGTAAATTTATAGCAGTTCAATATCCAGAAGAAATAGATATAACAACCAAAAATGGAAAAGTAGCAAATAAATTCTGCAAAGAAAATAATTTAAGATCTTATATAACTGAGATTTCTAAAGAACGCATCCGCCGTGCCGGTAAACACATTTTGCAAAATAATGCTGAAAACCGACCGCTTGATGTGGGGTTTAAGGTATTTAAACTCACGGAAAGCCATTTTAAACAATGGCAATCGCCTACGGCAGAAAATTTAGCTGATCAACTGGAAATGTTTATCGATCCTGTGAGCGAGCAAACGGATACGCAAGCGGTGCTTTATGAAATTTTATTGCGGTTGGGTTTAAAACTGACGGCGAAAGTGCGGTCGGAAAATCAAGTATTTTGGGTGGAAGATGCAAACGGACAAACCTTTGCCTTAATGCTTATCGAAATCAATGACGAGATGATTGAAAAGGTGATTGTCAAACAGCCGAAAAAAGTCGTTACCCTAGACCGTTTATTCAACGGAAATGACGCACAAAAGAAAAATACCGAATTGCAAATGCACGATGCAGATATTGCATTTTTTGTGATTTAAGGAGGCAAAATGAAACTTCAATTTGAAACCTTAGATTACCAACTCAATGCCGTAAATGCAGCGATAAATTTGTTTATCGGGCAGCCGAATGCGGTTAGTGGATTTGCCTTAAAAGCCCAAAACGATTTGCGTTTTATACCAAATTTGAGCTTGCAAATCAGCGATGAGCAATTACAGCAAAATTTAGCTAATCAGCAAAATCATCAAAAAATAGACCGCACTTTGCTTTGCGAAAATGGTAAAAACTTTACCGTGGAAATGGAAACGGGAACGGGCAAAACCTACGTTTATTTACGCACGATCTTTGAACTCAACAAACAATATGGCTGGCAGAAATTTGTGATTGTAGTACCAAGCGTTGCAATTCGTGAAGGCGTGTTGCATACCCTTGACATCACGCAAACGCATTTTAACAATGTATTTGATAAGCCAAGCGTTAGTCCAAAGTTTGAATATAAAAGCAATCAACTTTCACGTTTGAAAGCCTTTGCAAGCAGTAATCATATTGAGATTTTGGTGATGAATATTGATGCTTTTGCTAAAGACAGCAATGTGATCAATACCATCAACGAAAGCGGTGAAGCACCCATCAGCTATATTCAAAAAGCCAATCCGATTGTAATTATTGATGAACCGCAAAATATGGAAACGGACATTCGCCGTAATGCGATTGAGAGCTTAAATCCGCTGTTTACCTTGCGTTATTCGGCAACCCATAAAAACGCTTATAACCCGATTTTCAGTTTAAACCCTGTGCAAGCCTATGAATTAGGCTTGGTAAAACAGATTGAAGTGGATAGTGTGGTGGCGGAAAATGAGGTAAATGGCGCTTACCTTGCGCTAAAAGAAATCAAAACTACGGCAAAAAGTTGGTCGGCGAAAATTGAGTTATTGTTTAACGATAGCAAAGTAATGAAAAAGAAAGTTGTTACTGTCAAATCCAATCAGGATTTGTATGACCTTTCCAATCAAAACGAAATGTATCGTTCCGGTTTTATTTTGAACGGCATGGATACGGAAAGGCAAATGGTGGAGTTTCCTAACGGTACACAGATTTTTCAAGGTGTTGATCATTCACAGCTAAAAGACGATTTGCAAAAAATGCAAATCCGCCGAACTATTACCGAACATTTGCAAAAAGAGAAGAAATTACGACCGCTTGGCATAAAAGTTCTATCGCTGTTCTTTATTGATAAAGTGGATAACTACCGCTCATCAGCAGACAACCCTTCGGGGGGTAAATTTGCCCAATGGTTTGAAGAAATTTATCGTGAATTAGCGAAAAAAGAACCGAATGGTGTACACAACGGCTATTTTTCGCAAGATAAAAAAGGCGTGGCAAAAGATACCAACGGCACAACGCAAGCGGACAATGACACTTATCAGCTGATTATGCGCGATAAAGAAAAATTGCTTTCTTTGGATAATCCACTGCGTTTTATTTTTTCTCATTCGGCATTGCGAGAAGGTTGGGATAACCCAAATGTGTTTCAAATTTGCACCTTAAACGACACTGCAAGCGAAATGAAAAAACGCCAAGAAATTGGTCGGGGCTTGCGACTGCCCGTTAATCAGCATGGGCAACGTATTTATGATCGCTCTCAAAGTACGCTCACGGTAATTGCCAATGAAAGTTATGAACAATTTGCGGCAGCGTTACAACGTGAAATTGAAGAAGATTGTGGCGTGAAATTCGAAAAAAGCCATATCAAAAAACGGGAAGATAAACGAGAAGTGCGTTATCGCAAAGATTTCAGTTTGCACCCTGATTTTGTAGCAATTTGGGAGCGCATTAAGCAGCAAACCACTTATCGAGTAAATTTCAGTAACGATGAATTGATTGAACGTGCGGTGGAAAAAATCCACAAAATGCCAGCCATTGAAGCGACTAAAATTAAACACGCTAAAGCGAAATTGGTCATTGATGAAAGCGGTATTGCGACCGATTATCGTGCGGCAGGCGAAACAACCGTCCATTCGCAATGGGCAATTCCTGATTTGCTGAATGAATTGCAAAAGAAAACAGGGCTTACTCGAATAACCCTTTGCAAAATTTTGCAACAATCCGACCGCTTACAAGAGGTGTTTCGTAATCCGCAACGTTTTATAGATTTGGTGGCGGAAAAAATCAATGCAGTATTGCAACTTATTATGGCAGACGGCATCGAGTATCGAAAAATTGCCGGGAAAAGTTATGAAATGACGTTGTTCAAGGATTTTGAGTTTTATGCCAACCCATATACTTTCGCCGTAAACGATAAAACGAAAACCATTTATGAAGAGTGTATTTCGCTGGACTCCACCACCGAATATACCTTTGCCAAACATTGCGAAAGCAGCGAAGACATTGAATTTTATTTTAAATTGCCTGAACGTTTCAAAATCCCCACTCCGTTGGGTAATTACAATCCTGACTGGGCGGTGGTGTTTAAAGGCGAAAATAAAATCTATTTTGTTGCCGAAACCAAAAATACCGGCAAAGGTATTCAAAGTGGCGTAGATGAAGAAAAATTACGTGAAAATGAGCGGCTGAAAATTGCCTATGCCCGTAAGAATTTCCATTATTTACGCTTGGATTATCCGGATTTGGATTATCAAGTGGTGGAGAAAGTCGAGGAATTATCGGGGCAATATCGAAATCTTAGATAATAAAGGCACATTAAGCCTAACCTTCTACAAATTCAATGCCCTTAACTTGATAGATAAAGTTAGGGGCATAAAATTCTATTGTGGAGAGGATTTGTTTTGTACGAATGCTCTATAATATCAAAAAAACGAAAGAATTTTTGCCCGCACTTTTTGTTCGCGGTGAGTTAAGCATCGGCTTTTCTGCGCCGGTTTAATGCGTTTAATACCGGCGGAGGGACGAATTGATCCACGTTGCCGTTGTGTAGATAAATTTCCCGTACAATGGTGGACGAAACGTAAGACCATTGCTCGGTGGACGGCAGGAACAAGCTTTCCACGCCCTGCGAAAGTACGCGGTTTAAGTGGGCTAATTGCAATTCGTATTCAAAATCCATCGTGGTGCGCATGCCGCGAATAATGGCGGTGATGTCGTGTTCTTTCACCGCATCCGCCAGCAAACCGGAAAAACCGATAACGCGCACATTCGGCAAATGCGCCACGCTTTCTTCCGCTAACCGTACGCGATCTTGCAGGTCGAATAACGGTTTTTTGGTCGGGCTGGCCGCCACCGCCACAATCACCTGCGGAAACAGCACCGCCGTGCGTTCGATAATATCCAAATGCCCGTTGGTGATGGGGTCGAATGTGCCGGGGTAAATCACAGTTTTCATATTATTTCTCTAAATAGGGTTTCAATAAATCCAATAACCGTTGTAACGCGCCGCGGTTTTCCGTTAACACGGCGTAACCCGCATTAGCGAGCCGTTCGCGCAATGTTTTGTTATCTAACAGATCGGTTACCGCTTGCGAAAGTGCGGCATCGTTTTCCTCGATTTTGATAACGCCGCCCACCTGCTTTAATTTGGCAAAAACGTCAGGAAAATTAAAGGTATATTTGCCGCTGATGACCGGACATTTAAACGCCAGCGGTTCCAACGGATTATGCCCGCCCCGTTTTATCAGGCTGCCGCCCACAAACGCCAAATCGGCCGTGCCATATAGCAACATCAGCTCACCCATGGTGTCGCCCAGAAAAATCCGGGTATCGGCGTTGGGCGTTCCGTTTTTGGAACGGCGGGCGTAAGTAAAGCCGGCTTTTTCGATCATTTCCGCCACCGCGTTAAACTGTTCGGGATGGCGCGGCACCAGAACGAGCAATAAATTCGGGTATTTTTGCAACAAAGTGCGGTACGATTTTAAGATGATTTCTTCTTCGCCTTGATGGGTGCTGGCGGCAATCCAAACCGGGCGCTTGCCGATTTTGGCTTTCAATTCCTTGATTTTATTGAGTAATTCTTCGCTGATGTGCAAATCATATTTAATATTGCCGGTTAGGCTGATTCTGCCCCGATAACCGATTTCCCGATAGCGTTTTTCGCTGAATTCATCCTGCGGGGCGATGAGTTCGATTTCGCTTAACATTTCCCGCAGCGCGCCTTTAAATTTGACGTAACGGCGGGCGGAACGGGCGGAAAGCCGTGCGTTGGCGGTAATGAACGGAATTTGATGAAGGTGCAGTCCGTGGATCAGATTCGGCCATAATTCGGTTTCAATGACGATGCAAAGTTTTGGTCGAATGAAGCGAATGAAGCGGGCAACGGCATCAGGCAAGTCGTAAGGCAAATAAACGTGGGTAACGCTGTCGCCGAATGCGGCTTTGACGCGCTCGGAGCCCGTCGGCGTCATGGTGGTGACGGTGACGGCAAGTTCGGGATAATCCGTTTGAATGCGATGGATTAACGGTGTTGCGGCAATCACTTCGCCCACCGAAGCCGCATGTATCAGCACGCCTTGCGCTTGCGGCGCGGTAAGGTTGCGGTAAAAACCGTAACGTTCGCCGAAACGGCGGCGGTATTGAGGCGCTTTCAGGCTGCGGATCAGCATAAATAAGAGCACAAAAGGTTGCAGCAGATACATTAAGAATGTGTAAAAATGGCGCATGATTATCTGAAATCGGGAAAACTTACCGATAGTATAAAGATAAAAAAAGTGCGGTCAAATTTCACCGCACTTTTGAGAGGATTTTAAGCCGGCATTAAGCTTTTGCCGCGGCCGCCGCTTTCACGATTACCGCAAATGCCGGCGCTTTTAATGACGCGCCGCCCACCAATGCACCGTCGATATCCGGTTGAGTGAATAATTCGGCGGCGTTCGAATCGTTTACGGAACCGCCGTATTGGATGATCACTTGATCCGCCACCGCTTGAGATTTGGCCGCAATATGAGCGCGAATGAATGCGTGCACCGCCTGTGCCTGTGCTGGTGTCGCGGATTTGCCGGTGCCGATTGCCCAAATCGGTTCGTAAGCGATCACCGCGCCGTTAAACGCTTCCACGCCTAAGGCGTTAATGACGGCGTCGATCTGGCGGGAAACCACTTCTTCCGTTTTACCCGCTTCGTTTTCCGCTTCGGTTTCGCCGATACATAAAACCGGGACTAAACCCGCTTCTTTCAACGCACCGAATTTTTTCGCGATGAATTCGTCGCTTTCTTTGTGATAAGTACGGCGTTCGGAGTGGCCGATGATGATATATTTCGCGCCGAAATCTTTTAACATTTCAGTGGAAATGTCGCCGGTAAACGCGCCTTTTACGTTTACGTCTACGTTTTGCGAGCCTAAGGCGATTTTGCTGCCGGCAAGCGCGGCTTCCGCTTCCGCCAAATACATCACCGGCGGTGCGATGGCTACGTCGCAGCCTTCCACGCCGGCCAATTCGGTTTTTAAGCCTTCGATTAATTCTTTAGTAAACGCTTTGCTGCCGTTTAATTTCCAGTTACCCATGACTAATGGTTTACGAGATGCCATATTTTTTAATCTCCGTGTTAATAAAAATAAACGCGTTTAATATACCAAATTTTTATTAGGCATTTCGGCTTTTTTTACAATTTTTTGATCTAATTGGTGATTATTTTTGCTTTAGCGGGTAGAATTCGGCGCATATTTTTGATATTTTTTAATCAATTTTGTACTAAGTGAACCCGTTATGCGTATTTTCAAAGCCGAACAATGGAATCTGGCGCTGCTTCTGCCGTTATTTGAAGAATACCGGTTAGCTCACGGCATGTCGGAAAATCCCGATCGTACCTTAACCTTTCTGAATAATCGTATTCGTTTCAGCGAAAGCATTTTTTTTATTGCCGTTAACGAACATGAAAAAGCGGTTGGGTTTATTCAGCTTTATCCGCGTTTGTCTTCGCTGCAATTACAGCGTTACTGGCAGTTGACGGATATTTTCGTGAAAGACGGCAAACATAAAAACGATATTTATAAGGCATTGATTGAAAAGGCAAAAGAGTTTGTCAGTTTTACCCAGTCGAATATTCTGACGGTGGAACAGGATCAGCAACAGCGTAATATTCTGGAAATGGAAGGATTTAAATTGAATCCCCGGAAATCGGTGTTTGAATTGGTTTTATAAGTGCAAAATAAAATGACCGCCGTAAAAGTGCGGTCATTTTTTGTTATGTTTTTTTATTTTTTAGCCGGCGTGACGTCAAGCACTTCAACATCAAAATGTAAGGTTGAATTTGCCGGGATGGTGCCTAAATCCTGATCGCCATAAGCCAGTTTCGGCGGAATGACCAATTCGATTTTGCCGCCTTTTTTCACTAACTGAAGACCTTCAGTCCAACCCGGGATGACTTGGTTTAAGGCAAATTCGGCCGGTTGACCGCGTTCTACCGAACTGTCGAATACGGTGCCGTTTGGTAATTTACCGGTATAATGAACTTTTACGCTGTCTTCCGGTTTGATGGTTTCGCCTTCACCCGGCGTTTGAATGCGGTATAAAAGACCGGATGGGGTTTCTTTCACGCCTTCCTGTTTTTTGAATTCGGCTGCGAATTTTTCGCCGTCAGCTTGCGCCTGTTTGGCGGCTTCGGCTGCTTTGGCCGCATCTTCTTTGGCTTTTGCTTCCGTTGCTTTGCTGAGTTTTTCGTTTAAATCGGTGAGAGTTTTTTGCAATTCCTGGTTTTTAGTTAAATCCACTTTCCCCGCAAGAGCATCTTTCACGCCTGAAACGAGTTTATCCTGATCGTAATTCATCACTTCTTTTTGGGAATCTACCAGACCTTTCAGATCCGAACCCAGTAACACGCCCACGGCGTAAGAAGGATCTTTTACCAAATCCGCATTTGCCGTCGACGCGGCTTGGGTTTCCGCAGCAGGCGCGGCAGTTTTGTCTTTTTCGTTACAGGCCGTCGTCATAAAAACGGCGCCGACTAATAATGCAACCGCTGAGAGTTTTTGAATTTTTGCCATTGTTTTTCCTCTGTGTTTTCCTCTGTATTAGGGTAGAATACTGAATTAGAGTAAAGCTTTATCCCTCAATGCACAACCTTTTATTTAAAATATTATGCAAAATCTTGAAGAACGAATCGCCGAACTGGAAATGAAAATTACATTTCAAGACAATTTATTAGAGGAACTAAACCACGCATTAGTTCAACAACAATTTGTGATTGATCGCATGCAGGTGCAATTGCGCCATGTGGCGACGAAGCTGAACGATATGCAGCCTTCGAATATTGCCAGTCAGGCGGAAGAAACCCCGCCGCCTCATTATTGATATGAAAAAAACGTTGCTTTTTTTTACCGCACTTTTCATGCTGAACGGGTGCGGCACAATCGTGCAGTTGATGAATCCTGCCGATAAATACGAAGCTTATGACGGCACGCGGTACGATTGGCGGCAGGCGCAGAAATGGGGCTTGCCGATTTTGGATTTGCCTTTGTCGTTTTTACTGGATACCGCTTTGTTACCTTACGTTTGGTCGCAACAAGAATGAAATTAAATCCTCAACAACAAACCGCCGTTGAATTTACTTCCGGGCCTTGTTTAGTGCTGGCGGGCGCGGGTTCCGGCAAAACCCGCGTGATTATTAATAAAATCGCTTATCTTATCGGCAAGTGCGGTTATTTGCCGCGCCAAATCGCCGCCGTGACGTTCACCAATAAAGCGGCGCGGGAAATGAAAGAACGGGTCGCACATTCCATCGGTAAAGCGCAAACCAAAGGTTTGATCGTTTCTACGTTTCACACCTTAGGTTTCGATATCATTAAACGCGAGTATAAACATTTGGGCTTTAAAGCCAATATGACGCTGTTTGACGAACAGGATCAAACGGCGTTGTTAAAAGAGCTGACCGCCGATTATTTGCAGGAAGACAAAGATTTGCTGCGCGAACTGACGATGCAAATTTCCAATTGGAAAAACGATTTGATTCTGCCGGAACAGGCGCAGGCGTTGGCGAAAGATCAGAAACAGCAGGTTTTTGCCCGTTGTTATGCCCGTTATGCCAATCAGATTCGCGCTTATAACGCTTTGGATTTTGACGATTTAATCATGTTGCCTACGTTATTGTTTAAACAAAACGAAGAAGTGCGGTCGAAATGGCAAACGAAAATTAAATATTTGCTGGTGGACGAATATCAGGACACAAACACCAGCCAGTACGAATTGATCAAACTACTGGTGGGTAAGCGGGCGCATTTTACCGTGGTAGGAGATGACGATCAGTCCATTTATTCCTGGCGCGGAGCGCGACCGCAGAATATGGTGCGTCTGCGCGATGATTTCCCCGATTTGAAGGTGATCAAATTAGAACAGAATTATCGCTCTACGCAACGGATTTTGCATTGCGCCAACATTCTGATTGACAATAACCTTCATGTGTTCGAGAAGAAATTGTTCTCGAATCTGGGTGAAGGCGAGCCGCTGCAGGTTATTGAAGCGAACAATGAAGAGCACGAAGCGGAACGCGTGGCGGCGGAACTGATTGCCCACCGTTTTTCTCATAAAACCAAATATAAGGATTATGCCGTTTTGTATCGCGGTAACCATCAATCCCGTTTGCTGGAAAAAGTACTGATACAAAACCGCATTCCTTACAGAATTTCCGGCGGAACGTCTTTTTTCAGCCGTACGGAAATTAAAGATATGATGGCGTATTTGCGCGTATTGGTGAATCAGGACGACGATGCGGCGCTGCTTCGCATTATCAATACGCCGAAACGGGAAATCGGCACGGCGACACTGGAAAAACTGGGTATGTTGGCGCATGAGAAGCATATCAGCCTGTTTGAAGCCGTTTTTGACTTTGATTTAATTCATCGTGTGACGCCGAAGGCTTATAATGCGTTGCAGAATTTTGCCCGCTGGATGGTGGAATTGAATGACGAATTACTGCGTTCCGAGCCCGAACGGGCGGTAAAACGCATGCTGACGCAAATTCATTACGAAGAATATTTGTATGAAAATGCCGTTAGCCCGAAAGCGGCGGAAATGCAAAGTAAAAACGTCGCCACGCTGTTCGAATGGGTGAGCGGCATGCTGCAAGGCGACGATAATAATGAGCCGATGACGCTGGATCAGGTGGTAACGCGCCTGACCTTACGCGATATGCTGGAACGCGCTGAAGATGAAGACGAAAGCGATCAGGTCCAGCTGATGACTTTGCATGCGTCTAAAGGTTTGGAATTTCCCCACGTGTTTTTGGTCGGCATGGAGGAAGGATTGCTGCCGCACCAAACCAGCATTGATGAAGATAATATCGAGGAAGAACGTCGTTTGGCATATGTAGGCATTACCCGCGCGCAACGGACGTTGCGTTTTACTTTATGCAAAGAACGTCGTCAATACGGCGAGCTGATTAAACCCGAACCGAGCCGTTTTTTGCTGGAATTGCCTCAGGACGACGTATTGTGGGAAAGAGATAAACCGCCGATGACGGAACAGCAAAAGCAGCAAAAGGCATCCGCCAATATTGCCAATCTGCGCGCTATCCTGGCGCAATCCAAAGCGAAATTGTAGAGGATTTAGTCAAACGGGTATTTTTTTGTAAAAAGCGTTTGACTTCATCTCAGAAATCCGTATCATACGGCCCACAAACCGATTGCGGTGAGATGGCCGAGCTGGCTGAAGGCGCTCCCCTGCTAAGGGAGTATGGGGTCAAAAACTCCATCGAGGGTTCGAATCCCTCTTTCACCGCCATTTTGTTTGTCTATTGCGATTTAATTGATTATTTAATTCTGCACCCGTAGCTCAGCTGGATAGAGTACTCGGCTACGAACCGAGCGGTCAGAGGTTCGAATCCTCTCGGGTGCGCCATTTAGCTTTACTCTATAAGTTAAAGGGTCGAGAATTTAAAATAATGAATTAAAATCCATACGCACCCGTAGCTCAGCTGGATAGAGTACTCGGCTACGAACCGAGCGGTCAAAGGTTCGAATCCTTTCGGGTGCGCCATCTTAATTTTTCATCTGAACTTCCTTTCTCAATTCATTTTTATTCCGCTTGTTTACAAATTTTTAGCCTGCATAGCAAAATTATGCCTTATAATTGAACGTGTTGTTTGTAGGTCATTTTCAGGGTTGAAAAAATATCACGTTTTTTATGCGTAATCGCTGGTGCGATTACTTATGGCTTCGCCACCGTTGGCAAAGCCAACGTTTAAAAAGCGTTGCTTTTTGTGACCGCACTTTATTAGTTTAGAAGGAATATCGGGAATCAAAATGTTGGAACAATCCGTTATTAATCAATATGACGCCTTAATTTTCGATATGGACGGCACGCTTATCGACACTATGCCGAGCCATGCCAAAGCCTGGGAAAAAGTCGGGCGCCAATTAGGCTATCCCATCACCGGTGATATTATGTACGAGCTGGGCGGCGCGCCGGTGCGTACTATTGCGCGGGAAACCTGCAGTCGTTACGGTATTCCGATGGATTTATTGGATGAAGTCATTCGTTTAAAACGTCAGTTCGGTTTTGAAATGGTCGAACTGAATGCGACTTTATTGCCGACCTTTGATATTGTGAAAGCCAATTTGGGGCGACGCGCGATGGCGCTTGGCACCGGTTCTCACCGTAATATGGTGAATATGTTGCTGGATAAATTCGAATTACGCCGTTATTTTAATGCCATTGTCGATGCCGACGAAGTCAGCGCGCATAAGCCTGATCCGGAAACTTTTCTGAAATGTGCGGAAAAAGTGGGCGTTCGTCCGCAAGCCTGTCTGGTATTTGAAGATGCGGATCTTGGCGTGCAAGCCGCATTGAACGGCGGTATGGATGTGTTTGACGTGCGTACCAAAACGCTAACCCGAGGTGCGAAATGACGACGCAGTTGATGTTAATGCGGGAGGGATTCGCGCATCTTGCCTCCGAACCGGATTTGTCCGATTTGCGCTTACACTGCCGTGAAATGTTGTTCGATTATAATAATCTGTTGCGACCTTCGGAAAAAGCGAAAAAAACAGCGTTAATCAAGAAAATTCTGGGCAAAACCGGTCAGACTATCAAAGTGAACTCACCGTTTTTTTGCGATTATGGATTTCAAATCGAAGTGGGCGAAAATTTTTTTGCCAACGCCGGATGTACCATGCTGGATACCGGCGGAATCCATATCGGCGATAATGTGTTGTTCGGTCCGAATGTGAGTTTATATACGGTGGATCATCCTCTTGACGTATCGCTTCGTAATGAAAGCTGGGAGCACGGACGAAAAATTATCATCGGAAATAACGTATGGGTCGGCGGCAGCGTGACCATTTTGGCCGGCATCACTATCGGCGATAATACGGTGATTGGCGCGGGGGCGGTTGTCACCAAAGATATTCCCGCCAACAGTTTGGCGGTGGGAAATCCTTGTCGCGTATTGCGGGAAATTACCGATGCGGATCGTCAATTTTATCTGACAACATACATGAAAAACGATTGATTTTTTGACCGCACTTTTGCGGACCATTGCCTGCGGAACATGTTTATCCGGGTATTTCTCAGCGTTTATGTGAAATCCGCAGGATAAAAAAACCGCCCTTTCTCTTGCGAGATTGAGCGGTGAATATAACCTAAGGAACCAATTTTTTTATTATTAATCACAACTGCAAGTTGCTTGTATTCTAGGACAGGCGGTTTTTTATTAAGTTCAAATTTTTTTGAGGAATTTTTATGCCTTTATTAGATAGCTTTAAAGTTGATCACACCAAAATGCAGGCGCCGGCTGTGCGCATCGCAAAAACGATGATGACGCCGAAAGGGGATTCTATCACGGTTTTTGATTTGCGTTTTTGTGTACCGAACAAAGAAATAATGTCGCCTAAAGGCATTCATACCCTTGAACATTTGTTTGCCGGCTTTATGCGTGAACATTTGAACGGCGCCGATGTGGAAATTATCGACATTTCCCCGATGGGTTGTCGCACCGGTTTTTATATGTCGCTGATCGGCACGCCGGACGAACAACGGGTGGCGGACGCATGGTTGGCGGCAATGCATGATGTTCTGAACGTACGGGATCAAAGCCATATTCCGGAATTGAATATTTATCAATGCGGTACTTTCACCGAACATTCGCTCGACGACGCGCAGGCGACGGCGCAACATGTGATTGCGCGCGGTATCGGTATCAATAAAAATGAAGCGTTGTTGTTAGACGAATCTTTACTGGCCGAATAACGAAGGAGTGACAACATGACGACAATTGGTACGGCGTTAACCGCCAAGGCGACGAAGGTAATGTTACTCGGCGCGGGTGAATTGGGTAAAGAAGTGGCGATTGAATTAATGCGCCTCGGCGTGGAAGTGATTGCGGTGGATCGTTACGAGAACGCTCCCGCCCAACAGGTCGCTCACCGCGCTTATACGATTTCCATGTTAGACGGCGCGGCATTACGTGCGTTGGTGGAAAAAGAACGTCCCGATTATATCGTTCCGGAAGTGGAAGCCATTGCCACGGATACTTTGGTTGAACTGGAACAGGAAGGTTTTACCGTGGTGCCTACGGCGAAAGCCACAAAACTGACTATGAATCGCGAAGGCATCCGCCGTTTGGCGGCGGAAGAATTGGGTCTGCCCACTTCGCCCTATCGGTTTGTGGATAATTTCGCGGATTTTCAAGCTGCGGTGGAAAAAATCGGCGTTCCTTGCGTGGTGAAACCGATTATGTCATCTTCCGGGCACGGGCAGTCGGTAATCAAATCTTTAGCGGATGTGGAACGCGCCTGGCATTATGCGCAGGAAGGCGGACGCGCCGGTGCGGGGCGTGTTATCGTGGAAGGTTTTGTGAAATTTGATTATGAAATCACCTTGCTTACCGTGCGGCATCTTGGCGGCACTTCGTTTTTGGCGCCTATCGGGCACCGTCAGGAAAACGGCGATTACCGCGAATCCTGGCAGCCGCAGGCAATGTCTGAAGTCGCATTGAAAAAAGCGCAGGATGTGGCGGGAAAAATCACCGCGGCATTGGGCGGACGCGGTATTTTCGGGGTGGAAATGTTCGTATGCGGTGATGACGTGATTTTCAACGAAGTGTCGCCGCGACCGCATGATACGGGCATGGTTACTCTGATTTCGCAGGAGCTGTCCGAATTCGCCTTACATGCGCGTGCGATTTTGGGTTTGCCGATTCCTTCCGTTAATTTGATTGGTCCGGCGGCTTCTAAAGCCGTAGTGGTGGAAGGAAAATCCAATCAGGTTCAATTCGCCAATCTGGACAAAGTGCTGGCGGAAGCCGATACGGATTTACGTATTTTCGGTAAAGGTGAGGTAGACGGCCATCGTCGTATGGCGGTTATTTTGAGCCGTGATATTTCTGTGGAAAAAGCCCTGGAAAAAGCGTCGCGGGCTTACGCGCAGTTGCAGATTTTATTGTAGCAAGTTCGGTTCGACGAAAAGTGCGGTCAAATTTGACCGCACTTTTTTGTTTGTGCTTCCGCCGCTAGAATAATTTTTTGGAAACTTCCAGGTAATCCGATTTAAACGGACGGCGCATGCTGTCGATGGCTTCGATGATGTCGTGATGCACCAGTTTTTCCTGTTGAATGCCCACGCAGCGACCTTTTTCGCCTTGCAGCAATAATTCTACTGCGTATACGCCCATACGGGAGGCCAAAATACGGTCGAAAGCGCAAGGCGAGCCGCCGCGTTGTACGTGGCCTAACACGGTTGCACGGGTTTCGTTGCCCACGCGCGCTTCAATTTCCTTGGCTAATTTGTGTACGTCCGTCACCAATTCGGTGATGGCGATAATCGCATGACGTTTGCCGTTGGCAAGGCTACGCTCGATTTGCTGAATTAATTCTTCCTGATTAAATCCGACTTCCGGCGCGACGATGTATTCGCAACCGCCGGCGATTGCCGCACAAATGGTTAAGTCGCTGCAGTGACGCCCCATGATTTCCACGATGGAAATACGATGGTGGGAACCGCTGGTGTCGCGTAACCGGTCGATAGCGTCAACGGCGGTTTCCAATGCGGTTTGATAACCGATGGTGTAGTCGGTGCCCGGAATATCGTTGTCGATTGTGCCCGGCAAGCCGATGCAAGGGAAACCGTGTTCTTCCGTCAATAATTTTGCGCCGGTGTAGGAACCGTCACCGCCGATCACCACTAAGGCGTCGATGCCGCGCGAATGCAAAACTTCGGCGCATTTTGACCGCACTTCCGGTTGTTTGAATTCCGGGAAGCGGGCGGAACCTAAAAATGTGCCGCCGCGGTTGATGACATCGGACACGCTGTAACGCGAAAGTTGTTCGATACGGTTTTCGTAAAGTCCTTGGTAACCGTCGAATACACCGTAAACTTCTAAGCCTTCGGATAATCCCGCACGTACCACGGCACGAATTGCGGCATTCATTCCCGGCGCGTCACCGCCACTTGTTAAGACTGCAATTTTTTTGATCATGGAATTTACCCTTTTAATTTTAAAAATATTGAAATTGAGAAACGCCCGTAAGATTACACCAAGAACGCACGGGGCTCTACTAATTTTTTGGTAAATCCGCCAAAAATTGATCTAATTTAGGATTTTTTTCACGAATTGTTAGTCTGTGATTGAATAGCGTAAAATTCGTCATTTTTTGCCCGCACTTTTTACGAGATTTTTGTCGATTGCCGATTTGGCGGCGTTTGGTCCCGAACGGGCGACGGCTTGCGGTTTTGTAAGCCGTCTTTGTGTTTTAATCGTTCCAGTGTTTCGCCGTTTTTCAAAATGTGCGGCGTGACGAAAATAACCAGCTCCCGTTTCTGGCGGCGTTCGCTGTCATTGCTGAACAGATGCTTGATAACGGGAATGTCGCCGAGAACCGGCACTTTATTGTTGCCTTTGGTTACGGTATCGTGAAACACGCCGCCAAGCACAATGGTTTCGCCGTCTTTGGCGAACACCTGGGTTTGAATTTCCTGTTTGTCGATGGAGACGACTTCGCTGTTTTCTCCGTACGAAACGCGGTTGCCCGGCGAATTTTGGCTGACGATTAAATCCATTAAGATGGCGTTGTTTTGCGAAATATGCGGTGTCACTTCCAGCCCTAATACCGCTTCACGGAATTCCACCGATTGCGTGTCATTTTTGCCGTTGGTGACGACATAAGGAATTTCCGTACCTTGTTTAATACTGGCGGATTTTTTGTTGGTGGTAAGCAAGCGCGGACTGGCGATGATTTCCACGTTTTTTTCCTGTTCCAGAGCGGTTAATTCCAGATCTAACAGGCGTCCGTTGATTTTAGCCACTTGTAATGCGACGGAACCGGCGGGCATAGTGGCGGTGGCAAAATTTACGTTGAGGTTGTTCGTGATATCGGCGAATCCGTTGGCTGCCAGGCTGCCGCTGACTTTATGCGCTCCCGCCGTCGGTTCGAACATGCCCCAGCGTACGCCGAGTTCTTTCAGGCTTTCGTCGTTCATGGTGACAATGCGCGCCTCGATGGCGATTTGCTCGATAGGTTTGTCCAGTTCGGCGATCAGTTTTTTGATATTGCGAATGGATTGTTTATCGTCCTGAATGATCAGTTGATTGCTGCGATCGTCAAAGGTTAACCGCCCAATATCGCTGACTAACGCGCCGTTGCCGGCGGTAAGCGATTTCATTACTTCCGACGCTTTGGCGTAATGCAGTTTGACGGTAACGGTTTCTAACTTCGGTTCTGCTGGCGTAATGGGAATATCGGCGGCATCCGGCGTGTTGAAATCCGCGCTTTCCGAGGAGGATGAATTTTTTCGGTTAAGGTAGTAAATGCCGTTTTCTTGCCAAAAATCCAGTTGTTTGATTTTCGCTACCGAACGCAGTAACTGAGCCAAATCGGTATTGTCCAATTTGAGGGATAACGTGCCTTCCAGTTCGTCGTCAATGATTAAATTGGCGTCCAGTTCCAGCGCCAGCTGTTGCAGGGTCGCCACTAAAGGAGCTTGTTGTAAACGGATGGAAAAAACGCGGTTGTCTGCGGATTGGGCCTGAACCGATGCTAAAAAACTCATCAAAAACAGACCGCACTTTACCGTAAAATCGCCCCAAGATTTCATGTTTTTCTCCTAAAATTTCAAGGTTAGCCGTTCGGGTTTATGGCAATCGAGTTTCCACTGATTAAAGTGAACGGCGTTTTTTCCGATTTGCTGAATTTGCAATCGCTCCTGCGCGATAAAATCCTGCTCTTTAACCATGAAAATTTGCTTTTCATCGGTTTGAAATAATGCTTGCGGCCGATCTTTTTCCGATAACAGACCCACCAGTTTAAGCCGTTTAAAATTTATGTTTTCGGCAATAATTTCATTCCCGGAATGACAGGTTTGATTCGGCGTTGCGGTAACCGGATGAGGTTGCGCCCGATGAGCTTCGGTACGACGGTTTTTATCAAAGGGATCCGCGCCATAAGCCGAGCTTACAACAAAAATGAAAAGGAAAAGGCTTAAACGATACATGATTACTCCTTGTCAATTTGAAGCTGGAACGACAGACTGCTTTCGACGGAAAAATGGCTGTCGGTTTCGGCATTATCGGTTTCATCGTTTTTCCGAATATGCCAGCTGAGCAACGCTAATTCGGGAATTTGCCGTAAAAGTGCGGTCAAAAATTGTTGAATTTCGGCGAAATGACCTTGGATTTTTAGCTCAAGACCAGGCGTCCCTTGCAGTTGCCATTGAGAATGAGTGAGCGATAAATCGACGGCAAGCGACTGAATTTGCTGATGAATTGACGCCAGTTTTGTCGTCATGGCTTGGCTGAGATGGCGTTGCGCCTTTTGCTGCAAAACTGCCAGCAGCCGTGACTGGTGATCCAATTGCTGCCGTTTCCGTTGTAATTCGGCAAAATTTTCCGCCAAAGTATTCTGGTTTTGCCAATATTGATGGGCGGGAAAACCCAACAGGAATGCGAACGGCAAAAGCAATCCGAGGTATTGTTTTAGCGGCGTGAATGAAGCCCATTTTCCCCAGGAATTATAGGGCCGGGAAAAATATTGGCATTGACCGGTTCGGGTGTCGATACGGCGAAAGTAGCGATTTATCATGATGCGTTTTCCCTGGAAAGATAAAATTCAAATTGCAGTTCGTTTTGTTGTGGTAAAAATTGTTGCAATTCGGTCTTCAAAGCCGGTAAATCATTCAGAACTTGTTGAATTTGTTCAAATTCCCGCTGATCTTGCGCCTTGCCTTTTAACCTGATTTGTTCCGCGTCAAGAATAAAATCGGATAATTCTCCTTGAATGAAAGGCAGCTGTTGTAATAAATCCATGGTTTGTTGAATTTGCGTCCGGGCAACGGGTTTACTGTTTTCCTTTTGCGTGAGATGCTGCTGTTGTCGCCGCACCTGCGCAATCAGCGCCGGCAGTTTTTGGTTCATTTGTTCGAGTTCGGCTTGTATGCGGTTTAACTCGCTTTCACTGCGAAGATTAACCTGCCACAATGCGATATAAGCCGCCAGGGATGTTCCCAGCACCAAAATAAAACGCCTGAAAGCCTGCCGGCTTCGTTGCCGGTGAGCGGTTAATCGCCAGGGTAGTAAATTCATTATCGGTTAACCGTTTTTGATTGTGTGTTGATGCAAGTCCGTCCGCCAAAGGGCGTTTCCCAGCGCGATAAAAGGCAACTCCGTGGAAAGATAAACGGCATTTGCAAAAACGTGATGATTTTTGACCGCACTTTTGGGAAGTTCCAGGTTCTGTTCGCTATCCGCCGTTCGCCGATAAATACAAATTTGCTCGATTTCGGTTTGATAGCGTTCTGTAAAGCGCCGAACCAGCTGTTCCGCGGGCATGTTTTGCTGTTGTAATACGTGGAATTCCTGTGCGCTTTCCTGCAACGCGAGACAGAAATTTTCGTCATGGTAGAGATACAACGTATTTTTCGGCATTTCGGGTTTGAGATAACGAAAGGCGCGGAAAACGGCGTGCGCGGTGTTATCGAGCACGGAAACGGACAGCGGCGCGTATTGTTCCAGCCAGTCTTTCGCCGTTTCTTGAATCACTACGGAAATTTCCAGTTTCATGCCTTGCTTCAACATTTCCGAACGGTAATCGAACCACAGTTGATCCAAGGGCAACGGCAATTCTTTTTCGATGATCGCCGTAATCTGCTGTTCGCATTCCTGAGCATTTAAAACCTGCGGCAGAATCAGGGTTTTGCACCAAATGTGATTGGGTAATAAGCTGACGATGTAATTAAATCTCAGCGGGCGTTTTTGCATGCCAAAATGTTGAATCAGCCAACCGGTTAGAAATTCTTCCGTGCGTGTAAAGTGCGGTCGGATTTCTTCCTGATTCGGTGAAAACCAAACCGCTTCCCAGATCTCTCCCCGTTTCCACACGCCAATTTGAATTGTCGCCTGATATTTTTGTGTTTTTCCCGACATGAAATTTTCCTTCAAAATGAATTTTCTTTCGCTTAACGGCTCTAAAATCTATATACTTACGCCCAAATCGGATTGGGGCAGTATTCCGTAAATTAAAATCCAACGCATTACTCAAGAGTGAATTCTGGAATGAAGATCGCAAAATTAATTTTAAGTACCTTGTTAACCATCATTATCTTATGTTGTGTGGCGGCAGGTTTGTTTTACGCCAAAATCAAGGCGGATTTACCGAATGTAGAAAGCCTGAAAACCGTGACTCTGCAACAACCTATGCAGATTTATACCGCAGACGGTAAATTAATGGGGGAAGTGGGGGAACAACGTCGTATTCCGGTGAAACTGGAAGATGTGCCGAAACGTTTAATTGATGCGGTTTTAGATACGGAAGACAGCCGTTTTTACGATCATCACGGCGTCGATCCGGTGGGAATTATCCGTGCGATTCGCGTGGCGATTGCCAACCGCGGCGCTTCACAGGGCGCGAGCACCATCACTCAACAGCTTGCCCGTAACTTCTTTTTAACTAACGAAAAAACGATTATCCGCAAAGCCAAAGAAGCGGTTTTGGCGATCGATATTGAAAACACCTTGAGTAAAAATGAAATTTTAGAGCTTTACCTGAATAAAATTTATTTTGGCTATCGTTCTTACGGCGTCGTGGCCGCGGCGAAAACTTATTTCGGTAAAGATTTGAAGGATTTAACTTTATCCGAAATGGCGGTGATTGCGGGCTTGCCGAAAGCGCCGTCTACGATGAATCCGCTGTATTCGGTAAAACGCGCGGAAGAACGTCGTAACGTCGTGTTGGGACGTATGCTTGAAATGCGCCATATCACGCGGGAGGAATACGAGGCGGCGATTAAAGAGCCGATCGTGTCCCGCTATCACGGCGCACAACTGGAATTCCGTGCCGATTATGTGACGGAAATGGTCCGTTTGGAAATGGTTAAACGTTACGGCGAGGAAAATGCCTATAACAGCGGCTATCAGGTTTATACCACCGTTTCCTCGCAAGCTCAGACGAATGCCCAGAATGCGGTGATTCAGAATATCATTGCTTATGATATGCGCCACGGTTATCGCGGTGCCGCCGCGCTTTGGAAGAAAGGCGAAGAAGCTTGGAGCGAAGGTAAAATCACCGAGTTTTTACAGAAATTACCGAATGCGGCGCCGTTTGTTCCGGCCGCGGTGTTAGCCGTGAATAAAAGCGGTGCGGAAGTGATGCGGGCTTCGGGTGAAAAAATGACGCTAAATTCTCCCGCACTTCGTTTCGCCGGAAGCAAAGGCGTGCGGGCGGGCGAGCAAATCTGGATTCGTCAGCTTGAGGACGGCAATTGGACGCTGGGACAACTGCCGGAAGTCAATTCTGCGCTGGTTTCGCTCAATTCCGATAACGGTGCGATTGAAGCGATTGTCGGCGGATTCAGTTTTGAACAGAGTAAATTTAACCGCGCCACTCAATCTTTGGTGCAGGTCGGTTCATCCATTAAACCGTTCATTTATGCGGCGGCATTGGAAAAAGGGCTGACGCTTTCCAGCGTGTTGCAGGATAGCCCGATCGTGATTAATAAACCGGGACAGGAGCCGTGGCGTCCGAAAAATTCGCCGGATCGCTATGACGGCCCGATGCGTTTACGTGTGGCCTTGGGGCAATCTAAAAATATGATTGTAGTGAAAGCCATGCAGATGACGGGAATTCCGTTCACCGCAGAATTTTTACAGCGTTTCGGCTTTAAACGCGATCAATATTTTGCCAGCGAAGCCCTGGCGTTAGGTGCGGCGTCCTTTACTCCGCTCGAAATGGCGCGCGGATACGCGGTGTTTGATAACGGCGGGTTTTTAATTGATCCGTTTATCATCAATAAAATCCTGGACAATACCGGCAAAGAAATTTTTGTGGCGAATCCGAAAATCGCCTGCCCGACTTGTGACGATATTCCGACGGTTTATTCTTCAACCAATGAAAAAATCGACGGATTCCAAGCTTCCGTTGCCGATGCCGCCGCCAATGTGCCGTTAAAGAATACGGCGGACGCCGGTAACGGCGAAGAAATTGACGAAGCCTCCGAGCCGACGGAAGATCCGGAAATCCAAACCAAAGACGGTCAAATCAAGGAAACGGATTTGAATTTAATGGCGCAAGGGAAATCGGATCATTCCACCGTGGAATACGCGCCTCGCGTGATCAGCGGCGAATTGGCGTTTTTAATCCGCAGCGCGTTGAATACGGCGATTTACGGCGAGCAAGGATTAAACTGGAAAGGTACCAGCTGGCGCATGGGCAGTCAGATCAAACGGGCGGACGTCGGCGGTAAAACCGGTACCACCAACAATTCGAAAGTGGCGTGGTATGCCGGTTTCGGCGCCAATCTGACCACAACCGTTTATATCGGTTTTGACGATAATAAACGGAATTTAGGCAGACATGAAGCGGGTGCTACGGCCGCCATGCCGGCCTGGATTGCCTATATGAAACAAGCGCTTGCCGATGTGCCGGAACGTGTGTTGCCGATTCCGAAAAATATTGTCGAGAAGAAAATTGATATCGGTTCTGGATTGTTGTCCGCCGACGGCGGTCGCACCGAATATTTCATCGTCGGCACCGAACCGAAACGGGTTTACGTACAGGAAAAAGCCGGTCCGGCTTATTATGTACCGCCTGCGCTGCAGGAACGCCTCGGTAAAGCGCCGGACGGTTCGCAACAGGAATTATTCTAAAATCTCTTCGAAAATCGACCGCACTTGGGAAAGTGCGGTCGGTTTTTCCATTGTTTTTTATAAGGAAATATTATGCTGAGTTATCGCCACAGCTTTCATGCCGGCAATCATGCGGATGTGCTGAAACATATCGTGTTAATGCTGATTATCGAGAATCTTCAACTCAAAGAAAAAGGTTTTTATTATCTTGATACGCACGCCGGCGTCGGTCGTTACCGTCTGTTCGGCGACGAAGCGGAAAAAACGGCGGAATTTGAAGAAGGAATTGCCCGTTTATGGGAACGGGATGATTTGCCGCCGGAAGTAAAACGTTATGTGGATCAGATTAAGCGGCTGAATTACGGCGGTAAAGCGCTGCGCTATTACGCCGGTTCGCCGTTGATTGCGGCGCAATTACTGCGCCCGCAGGATCGCGCGTTGCTAACGGAATTGCATCCTTCGGATTTTCCGCTGTTGCGTAATAATTTTAAGGAATATGCCAATGTCGTCACCAAACGTGACGACGGTTTCCAACAGCTGAAAGCCACGCTGCCGCCGAAAGAACGCCGTGGCCTGGTGTTGATCGACCCGCCTTATGAATTAAAAGAGGATTACGATTTGGTGGTGCAAGCCGTTGAAGAAGGTTATAAACGTTTCGCCACCGGCGTTTATGCCGTTTGGTATCCCGTTGTGCTGCGCCAACAGACGAAGCGTATTGTACGCGGTCTGGAGCGAAGCGGTATCCGCAAAATTTTGCAAATCGAACTGGCGGTTCGGCCCGATTCCGATCAGCGCGGCATGACGGCGAGCGGTATGATTGTCATCAACCCGCCGTGGCAGCTGGAAACGCAAATGAAGTCGATTCTGCCGTACTTAACCGAAGTGCTGGTGCCGGCAGGCACGGGAAAATGGTCGCTGAACTGGATTACCCCGGAATAGAAAATTTGTGATAAAATTCAGGCTTTTTAAAGGAAAGAGAATGACAACCGCATTAACGAAATTTTTAACCGAAAAACTGGACGATTTAAAGGCCGCCGATATTTTAACCATCGATGTGCGGGGCAAATCCTCCGTGACGGATAACATGATTATTTGTACCGGCACTTCAAGCCGCCATGTGGCGTCTTTAGCGCAAAAATTAGTCGACGAAAGCAAGCTGGCGGGATTTGACACTTTCGGCCAGGAAGGCAAAGCCACGGCCGACTGGGTGGTGGTCGATTTCGGGCAGGCGATGGTGCATATCATGCAGCGCGAAAGCCGGGAAATGTATCAGCTCGAAAAACTTTGGGCTTAATTTCCAAAAAACTCGAGAAAAATCGACCGCACTTTTATGAAAATTCAGCTGATTGCCGTAGGCACAAAAATGCCGGCCTGGGTGAAAACGGGATTTGAAGAATATCAACGCCGTTTTCCGAAAGATATGCCGTTTGAATTAATCGAGATTGCCGCCGGTAAACGCGGCAAAAACGCCGATATCGCCCGTATTCTGGAACAGGAAGGCAAGGCCATGCTGGCGGCTTGCGGTAAAAATAAAATTGTAACGCTGGATATTCCGGGCAAACCTTGGACGACCCAGCAGTTGGCGCAACAGTTAGAAGCCTGGAAAAACGACGGTCGCGATCTGTGTTTGTTAATCGGCGGGCCGGAAGGGCTGTCGCCGGAATGTAAAGCGGCCGCGGAACAAAGCTGGTCGCTTTCGCCGTTGACTTTGCCGCATCCGTTGGTGCGCGTCGTCGTGGCGGAAAGCCTGTATCGCGCGTGGTCGCTTACAACCAATCATCCTTATCACCGTGAATGATTAAAAATAGCATAACTTTATGAAGTTTCTGAGAAAATTGCTTTCGCCGCCAACTCACGAACCGATTCGCGACAACCAAGCGGAGCGAAATCTGTTCGCACGCCGCGCATTGGTGGCCTTTGTGGGTACGTTGGTGCTTACGGCGGTTTTGTTGGTGAATTTATATCATTTACAAATTGTTGATTTCGATAAATATCAAACCCGCTCAAACGGTAACCGCATTAAATTATTGCCGGTTCCGCCGACCCGTGGACTGATTTATGATCGTTCCGGTACGTTGTTGGCGGAAAATCTGACATTTTTCGGTTTGTATATCGTGCCGGAAAAAGTGGAAAATCTTGACCGCACTTTTGACGAATTGCGCGAGGTGGTGGGGTTAACCGATAAGGATATCGAACAATTTAAGAAAGAGCGCCGTCGCTCTTCCCGTTATACGCCGATTTTGCTGAAACCCGATTTAACGGAAGAACAAATCGCCAGATTTGCCGTTAATCAGTACAATTATCCGAGTTTAGACGTGCGCCCTTATTTTAAACGTCATTATATTTACGGCGAACCGCTCACGCATATTTTGGGTTATGTGGCGAAAATTAACGATAAGGATGCCGAACGCCTGAAAAACGCCGAAAAAGAAACGGCTTATGCGGGCACAACGGATATCGGTAAGTTGGGTATCGAACGTTATTATGAGGAACAATTACACGGGCAGGCGGGATTTGAGCAGGTTGAAATCAATAACCGCGGCAAAGTGATTCGTAAATTAAGCGAACAGCCGCCCATTGCCGGCAAAAGTATTTATTTGACGCTCGATTTGCCGTTGCAGCAGTTTATTATGCAGCTTTTGGGCGATCAGAAAGGGGCGGTTGTGGTGTTGGATCCGAAAGACAGCAGCATTTTAGCCATGGTCTCCAGCCCGAGTTATGATAACAATCTGTTTGTGGGCGGTATTTCTGGGGCGGATTACCGTCGTTTACTGAACGATGAAAACCGTCCATTGTATAACCGCGTAACACAAGGGGCTTATCCGCCGGCTTCCACCGTGAAACCGTTTATTGCGGTGTCGGCGTTAACGGAAGGTGTCATTACGCCGGGCATGACGATTTCCGATCCGGGCTATTGGCAGTTGCCGAATAGCACCAAACGCTTTCGCGACTGGAAAAAATCGGGGCACGGTCCCACAAACTTGCAAAAGGCGATTACCGAATCCTCCGATACTTATTTTTATACCGTCGCTTACCGTATGGGCATTGACCGTTTGTCCGACTGGATGAAGCGTTTCGGTTTCGGCATGCCCACGGGCGTGGATATTCACGAAGATACGCCGGGCATCATGCCGACGCGAGAGTGGAAACAAAAACGCTATAAAAAAACCTGGGTGATGGGAGATACGATCCCGGTGGGCATCGGTCAAGGTTATTGGACCGCGACGCCGTTACAGCTGGCGAAAGCGACGGCGATTTTAGTGAACAACGGCAAAGTGAACACGCCTCATTTAATGAAAGAATCGCGCGGTTCTACGGTGGAACCTTATAAGGATCCGCTGTTGTACGAAGATATTCAGGAACCGAAAGCGGAGGCCTGGAGCGCGGCTAAACGCGGGATGTACGGCGTGATTAACGGTGCGGGCGGTACCGGGCGCAAAGCGTTTGCCGGCGCATCTTACGTGGCGGCGGGAAAATCGGGCACGGCGCAGGTATTCAGTTTGAAAGAAGGGCAAAAATACAACGCGGCCAATTTAAAAAAATTCCTGCATGATCACGCCTGGTTCACGGCGTTTGCGCCTTATGAAAATCCGAAGTTAATCGTGTCGATTATCCTGGAAAATGCGGGCGGCGGTTCCAGTAATGCGGCGCCCGTAGTGCGTCAAATTATGGATTTTTATCTGAATAAACGTTTGCCTGAATTGATGAAAGCGGAAGAACAGACGGAAAATGGCGGTGTGGTGCCGAACGAAGTCCCTGACGAAACGGAAAACTTACCGGCTTCTAACAACGGAGATGAAAGTGCGGTCGAAAATGAGCAAGATTTTGAAGAGAATATCCCGGTTATCTTGCAGGAACAAAACGACATACAGCAAAATGCCCCGTTGAGCGAACCTAAACCGGCGGAATAGAGAAATGGACGAGAAAAAATCTTTATTATCCAACCTTTGGGGCAAAATGCACCTGGATTTTTGGTTGTTGATTGGTTTATTGGCGATTACGGGCTACGGTTTGATTGTGCTTTACAGTGCGTCCGGCGCCAGCGAAGCGATGTTCCGCAGCCGTGTGATTCAGGTGGTTTTGGGATTCGTCGTGATGATTGTGATGGCGCAATTTCCGCCCCGGTTTTATCAACGTATTGCGCCTTATTTGTTTATCGCCGGTATTATTTTATTGATATTGGTGGATGCGGTGGGGACAACGAGCAAAGGAGCGCAACGCTGGCTTGATCTCGGTATTGTTCGGTTCCAGCCTTCGGAGATTGTAAAATTGGCCGTACCGCTGATGGTTGCGGTTTATTTGGGTAATCGTTCGTTACCGCCGACCCTGGCCGATACGATGATTTCCCTGGGATTAATCATCGTGCCGACTTTGCTGGTGGCTATCCAGCCGGACTTGGGCACATCAATTTTAGTTAGTGCTTCGGGAATATTTGTGGTATTTTTAGCAGGCATGAGCTGGTGGCTGATTGGCATTGCGGTGGTCGGGCTGACCGCTTTTATTCCGGTGATGTGGTTTTATCTGATGCATGATTATCAACGCACCCGGGTGTTAACCTTGCTTGATCCGGAGAAAGATCCGCTGGGTGCGGGGTATCATATTTTGCAATCGAAAATTGCTATCGGCTCAGGCGGCTTAATGGGTAAAGGTTGGATGTTGGGAACGCAATCCCAGCTTGAATTTCTGCCGGAACCGCATACGGACTTTATTTTTGCCGTATTAAGCGAAGAACACGGATTGATAGGCGTTATTATTCTGTTATTGCTGTATTTTTTTATTATTATCCGTGGATTAATGATTGGCGTTCAGGCGCAAACGGCATTTGGTCGTATTTTAACCGGTGCGCTGACATTAATTTTCTTCGTGTATTTATTTGTTAATATCGGTATGGTGAGCGGCATTTTACCGGTCGTCGGTGTGCCGTTACCGATGGTGAGCTATGGCGGTACGTCATTTGTGGCGCTCATGGCGGGGTTCGGATTGATTATGTCAATCCACACTCATAAGCGTTCTCTCTATTCCCAAGGGAACTAATCAGTATTTTTTTACTCTTAGTTAACGGATTTTTGATTTATTCGTTGGCACTTAGGACAACTTGAGAATTTAATTATGATGAAATTTAAGATTATTTTGACCGCACTTTTAGCGTTATTTTTGACCGGCTGTACTTCGTCGGCGGAAGCGAGAAAAGTGGTGAAGAGACAAACGATTCATCAATACCAAAGCATTAATCATCCCCTTTACGAAGTAGAGGGAAAAACTTATTCGACCAAATCCGGTTCCGCCGCTCATTACAGCAAAAACGGGCGAGCGAGTTATTATCACAACAAATTTAATGGTCGCCGCACGGCAAGCGGAGAAGTTTATAATTCCCGCGAATACACTGCGGCACATCGCAGCCTGCCTTTGGGTTCTTACGCCTTAGTCACGAATTTGCGTAATAACCGAAAAGTGGTGGTGAAAATTAATGACCGAGGGCCTTATCACGGTTCCCGAATTATCGATTTATCCCGTGCCGCCGCTTCCGATTTGGGTATGCTCAATTCCGGCGTCGGGAATGTGAAAATTGAAAAATTACATATTGTTAAAAATTAATCAGGATCGTAAATACAGAGATGTTATCAGCAACCCTTAAAAAAACAAAAATTGCGTTAACCGCCGGTTTAATGGCAACGGCATTTGCCGCTTCAGCCGAAGACGCTCAATATGGTATTACTCCGCCTCAGTTAAACGCACAAACATATATTTTGATGGATTATAATTCGGGTGCGGTGCTGGCGGCATTAAATCCCGATCAACGCCAGTATCCGGCATCTTTGACCAAAATGATGACCAGTTATGTGGTGGGTGATGCGATTAAGCAGGGTAAAATCCACCCGAATGATCAAGTCACTATCGGCGAAAGTTCTTGGGGTAAAAATTTCCCGGATTCGTCAAAAATGTTCCTGAATCTGAATCAACAGGTTTCGGTTTCGGATTTAAACCGCGGCGTTATTGTGGTTTCCGGTAATGACGCCTGTGTGGCATTAGCCGAGCATGTTTCGGGTTCCACCGAGCAATTCGTGGCATTGATGAATAAATATGTGCAGCAGTTCGGGTTAAAAAATACCCATTTCACCACGCCGCACGGTTTGGATGATCCGAATCAGTATTCTTCTGCGCGGGATATGGCGTTAATCGGTATCAGGATTATTCATGATTTGCCCGAAGAATATAAAATTTATGCGGAAAAGGATTTTACTTTCAACAAAATCAAACAACCTAACCGTAACGGTTTGTTGTGGGATAAAAGCATGAACGTGGATGGCATGAAGACCGGCCATACCAGTCAGGCGGGTTATAATTTAGTAGCTTCCGCAACCAATGCCAATAATATGCGTTTGGTTTCCGTGGTGATGGGCGTGCCGACTTATAAAGGCCGCGAAGTGGAAAGTAAAAAATTGTTGCAATGGGGCTTTAACAGTTTTGATACGTTCAAAACATTAGAAGCCGGTAAAGCCGTCGGCGAACAACCGGTTTATTACGGTGAAGACGGCGAGGTTGCGGTCGGTGTGTTGCAGGACGGTTTTATTACGGTGCCGAAAGGCCGTCAGGCGGATTTAAAAGCGCGGATGGAATTTACGACGAAACATTTGGAAGCGCCGTTAGCGAAAGGACAAACCGTAGGCAAAGTGGTTTATAGTTTGGACGGAAAAGATGTGGCGAATCTGGATTTGCAAGTGATGAAAGACGTAGGCGAAGCCGGGTTTATCGGTAAAGGTTGGGACTGGTTGGTCTTAACGATAAAAAGTTTGTTTGACTAGCCTTGAAATGCTGATATCCGACACCATTTGTCATTAAAAAAATGAAGCAAAAAACGACCGCACTTTTTATGTAAAAGTGCGGTGATTTTTTTATCTGTTTTGAGGTGATTTTATGACACAGAAAATGATTAATTTACAAGATGTACCGCAAGCGAAACTGAAAGATTTATTGCAATTTCCATGCCCGTTTACATTTAAAGTAGTGGGTACGCATCGTGATGATTTGGTAGACGACGTTATTGCGGTAACGCAGATTCATGCAAAAGGCGATTACAGCCCGACTCAACAACGCAGCGCAAAGGGAACATATAATTCCGTTTCGATTGAAATTCTGGCCGTTAATATCGAACAGATTGAAACCCTTTACGCCGAGCTTGCCAAAATTGAAGGCGTGAGAATGGTGTTATAACAGTAATGAATATGCCGTTAATTGTCCGCCGGCTCGGCGTGCGGGATTATAATCAGGTTTGGCAACAAATGCAGGATTTCACCGATCGGCGAGATGAAAATACGCCCGATGAAATCTGGCTGGTGCAGCATCCTTCGGTGTTCACCCAAGGACAGGCGGGAAAGCCGGAACATTTGCTTAACCCGACCGCTATTCCCGTGGTGCAATCCGATCGCGGCGGACAGATTACTTATCACGGTTTAGGGCAGCAAATTATGTATGTCCTGATCGATATTAAACGCCATAAAGCTTACGGACAGAATTTAAATGTGCGTCAATTAGTGACCGCACTTGAACAATCCGTAGTAAAAACGCTGGCGGATTACGGTATAAATTCGTATCCGAAAACCGATGCGCCGGGCGTTTATGTGCAAGCGGACGGAAAAGAGAAGAAAATTTGTTCACTGGGATTGCGTATTCGTCGCGGTTGTTCGTTTCACGGACTGGCGCTGAATATCAATATGGATTTAAGCCCGTTTCAACATATTAATCCTTGCGGTTATGCCGGGCTTGAAATGTGTCAGTTAGCTGATTTTGTTGAAAACGACGAAGCGGATTGCGATAAAGTATCGCCTAAATTAGTTACACACTTTGCTGAAATTTTGGGGTATAATGCAACAAAATTTTAACATTTCAACTTTTTTCATAATTTAGGAAAATTTATGGGTACGCCATTTAAAATGGAACGCGGCGTGAAATATCGCGATGCCGCAAAAACTTCAATCATTAAAGTGACTAATATCGATCCTGATCGGGAATTATTGCAAAAACCTTCATGGATGAAAATTAAACTGCCCGCCAGTTCGGCCAAAATCGATAGCATTAAGAACGGAATGCGTCGCCATGGATTGCATTCCGTGTGTGAAGAGGCGTCATGCCCGAATTTGCACGAATGTTTTAATCACGGGACCGCAACATTTATGATTTTAGGGGCGATTTGTACCCGTCGTTGTCCGTTTTGTGATGTTGCGCACGGAAAACCGCTCCCACCGGATCCGGAAGAACCGAAAAAACTGGCGGAAACCATTCAGGATATGAAACTTAAATATGTGGTGATTACCTCGGTAGACCGTGATGATTTACCGGATCGCGGCGCCGGGCATTTTGCGGATTGCGTGCGGGAAATTCGCGCTTTAAATTCGGGTATTAAAATTGAGATTCTGGTACCTGATTTTCGCGGACGCATTGAGCTGGCATTAGAAAAACTGAAAGATAATCCGCCGGATGTTTTTAATCACAATTTGGAAAATGTGCCCCGTTTGTATCGTGAAATCCGCCCCGGTGCGGATTATGAGTGGTCACTGAAGTTATTGCGTGAATTTAAAACTATGTTCCCTCATATTCCGACTAAATCCGGTTTAATGGTGGGATTAGGCGAAAGTAATGAAGAAATTCTAAATGTTATGCGCGATCTTCGTGCCAACGGCGTAACCATGCTGACATTAGGGCAATATTTACAACCAAGTCGTCATCATTTGCCGGTTGCACGCTATGTTCCGCCTGAGGAGTTTGACGAATTCCGCGAAAAAGCGGAGGCAATGGGATTTGAACATGCGGCATGCGGACCTTTTGTGCGTTCGTCTTATCATGCAGATTTACAGGCAAGCGGCGGGCTTGTGAAATAATGATTATTTTAATAAAGCGGAGAACTTCGGTTCTCCGTTTTTTTATTTGTTAATAACTTATTATAGTTATATTTTGAAATTTGTGACGCTAATCAAACTTTCATTTTTATACCTACTGTTAGGTATTTGTAACCCATTAATAAGCTTAGAAAATATATGGTATTAAGAAAACCTTGATCGAACGCAAACTTTTGTTAAATAATCGTGAAAACCCTTACTAATTTTGTTATTTTTACCCTCGAATAATTTTCATTTTATTCATGTGAATTAATGTAAATATGAATAATTTATATTAAGTGAGCCTGAATAAACCTAAAATTTGTATATAAAAATATAACCTTGGTTATTAATTTTTTAATGGAGTGATTACCGTGAACATTCTCAAGAAAACACTATCATCATTAACGATGATTGGTTTAGGTTTCGCAATGGTAAATTCGGCATCAGCGGAAGATTATCCGAAAACGACACATGAAAAAGCGCAGCAGTTGCAACAACCTTTACCTGAAACGGCCGCCAAACGCGCACCGACTCAAGCGGAATTAACGAAAGCTAATCCCGATTTGAAGATTGATGCCGTCAACGAAAAATTTGCAAAAGATTTCCCTCGTCAATATGAAACCTGGGCAAAAACGGCGGACCAAACGGAATTTCATCGCGAAGTCGAGGATGATCCGCGTATGATCGTGATGTGGGGCGGTTATGCCTTTGCGAAAGAGTTTAACTCTCCTCGCGGCCATTTTTATGCAGTGACCGACGTGCGTAATATTTTACGTACCGGTGCGCCTAAAAATGCAAACGACGGTCCTCAGGCAATGGCGTGTTGGACATGTAAAGGTCCTGATGTTCCCCGTTTAATTGCGGAATGGGGGGAAGAAGGCTATTTCAGCGGTAAATGGGCAAAAGCTGGTTCCGAAGTGGTAAACAGTATTGGTTGTGCGGACTGTCATGACACGCAATCCCAAGAATTTAAAGACGGCAAGCCGGCATTGCGCGTTGCCCGTCCTCATGTTTTACGTGCGTTGGATACGGTCGGTAAAACCTTTGCGACTTCGGATCGTACCGATCAGCGCGCCGGTGTTTGCGCTAACTGCCACGTTGAATATTACTTCGATAAAAGTACCGGCGTGAATAATGTGGTATTCCCATGGTATAAAGGTCGCGATGTGGACAGTATTGAAAAATACTATGACGAAATCGAATTCAAAGACTGGGAGCATTCCATTTCAAAAGCGCCGATGTTAAAAGCTCAGCACCCTGACTTTGAAGCCTGGTCTATGGGCACGCACGGTAAAAACGGGGTGACCTGTATCGACTGCCACATGGCGAAAAAACAGGATAAAGACGGCAAAGTCTTTACGGATCACCAAGTGGTAGGCAACCCGGTCGTGGATAATTTCCAAAATACCTGCGCGCGTTGCCATGACCAAAGTCAGGAAACGTTAGTGAAAACGGTTGCTCAGCATAAAGCCGATGTTCGCGAAGTTATGATTAAACTTGAAGATCAAATCGTGAAAGCGCACTTCGAAGCAAAAGCCGCCTGGGATGCCGGTGCGACCAAAGAAGAAATGAAAGATGCGTTACAAGCGATTCGTCATGCGCAATGGCGTTGGGATTTTGCCGCCGCCAGCCACGGTATGCACATGCACGCACCGGATGTAGCATTGAAAATTATTGCCAGCGGTTTGGATCGCGCGGCGGATGCGCGTGCTAAATTAGCGGTAATTTTAGCGAAACACGGTGTTCAACAACCTATTAATTATCCTGATATTTCAACCGCTGAAAAAGCCTGGAAAGTCATGGGTATTGATATCGAAAAAGAACGTAAAGACAAAGAAGAGTTCATCAAAACCGTTATTCCGGAATGGAATAAAGAAGCGATTGAAAAAGGTTTAATTTTAACTCCACCGCCGACAACACCGGAAAAATAATGAAAAAACCGACCGCACTTTGACATCCGAAAGCGCTTCGAAGTGCGGTAACTTCAATCAAACGATTAAGGTAACGAAAATGAACTCTGTATTGAAAAAATTTGCAAAGCTCTCGGCCGTATTCGGGGTGATGCTATTTGCGACAACAGTTCAAGCCGAACAAGCGAAAACTGAAGCGAAACAAGAGTCTCCGGTTGCGTCTTTTGAACAAAAATTAGATAACGTGCGCGATCCTAATCATTATTGCGCGCAATGTCATAATCTTGATGTCGCGAAAGATCAGGCCGTGGGGACAAATCACGCAGGGAAATTCCACGGTGTGCATTTAACCAAAGAAAATCCTGCGACGGGCAAACCGATTACATGTGTAAGCTGTCACGGAAATATCAGTGAAAACCACCGAAAAGGTGTGAAAGACGTCATGCGTTTTGACGGCGATATTTTCAGTGATGAAAAACCGATGTACACAGCCGAAGAGCAGAATCAAGTGTGCTTCTCTTGCCACCGACCAAAAGATTTACGTGAAAAATTCTGGGCGCATGATGTCCACGCCATGAAACTGCCGTGTGCGTCTTGCCATACATTGCATCCTGAAAAAGAAGCAATGAAAGAAATTAAAACGAAAGAACGCGTAAAACTCTGTGTTGATTGTCACGGCGAACAACGTAAACGTAAAGAAGCCGCACAACAAATGACGACCGAACAAAAGGATAAACAATGACAACTTGCTCACGCCGAAACTTCGTTTCCGGAGTGGGAGCATTAATCCTTACGACGGGAACAATAGTTAGTTTAAAGGCACAAGGCGAAAGCGAAAAGCAGGAAAAACCGAAACGCTATGCAATGGTGCATGACGAATCCGTCTGTATCGGCTGTACGGCGTGTATGGAGGCTTGTCGCGAAACCAACCAAGTGCCGGAAGGAGTTTCTCGTTTGGAAATTATCCGTAGCGGGCCTATCGGCGAATTTCCGAATCAGGAATATGAATTTTTCCGCCAGTCTTGTCAGCATTGCACTAACGCACCTTGCGTAGCGGTATGCCCGACAGGCGCCTCTTACATTGATCCGACAACCGGTATTGTTGATGTGAACCGGGATCTTTGCGTAGGTTGTCAATATTGCGTAGCCGTTTGCCCGTATCGCGTCCGTTTTATTCATCCTGTGCATAAAACGGCGGATAAATGTAATTTCTGTCGCGATACCAACCTGGCAAAAGGCAAACAACCGGCTTGTGTGGAAGCTTGCCCGACCAAAGCGTTAACATTCGGTGATATGAACGACAGTAACAGCGCCGTTGCACGTAAAGTTCGCGAAAATCCGGTTTACCGTACCAAAGTACAACTGGGTACCGAACCGAATTTATATCATATTCCATTTGGCAAGGGGGAACATAGATAATGAATGAATATGTACCGTTCCAAACCCCGAACCTCGTTTGGGATAGCTCGATTGCCATTTATCTCTTCTTATTGGGGATTTCATCGGGTGCCGTGCAATTAGCGATTGCTTACCGTCGTAGTAATAAATTGGATAAACCGAATGAAAACTGGATTATCCGTAGCGCGGCGTTTTTAGGCACGATTCCGACTTTAATCGGTTTAACTTTGTTGATTTTCCATTTGGCCCGTCCTTGGACATTCTGGAAATTGATGTTTAACTATCAGTTCAACTCGGTAATGTCGATGGGGGTAATGCTATTTCAAGTTTACATGTTATTCATGGTAATTTGGATTGCCGTTATCTTTAAAGAAGAAATTGACGCACTGATTAAACGTTTCGTGCCGAAACTTCGGTTTGTGACCGCTATGATCACAAAAATCGAATGGATTTTCGGCGCATCGGAAGTGATTTTATTCGTCCTGGCCGCCGTACTTGGCGCTTATACGGGGTTCTTACTTTCCGCATTAATCAGTTATCCGATGCTGAATAATCCGGTTTTGCCGGCGTTGTTCCTGGCGTCCGGTACGTCGTCCGGTATCGCCGCCACATTTTTGTGTATTTTACTTGCCGGTAAAATCAAAGGAGACAGCCACGAAGTTCACTTTATCCATAAATTCGAAGTGCCGATCATGGTGACCGAGTTAGGGTTAATCGTGTGTTTCTTTGTGGGCCTATATTTCGGCGGCGGTCAAAAAGTGGTGTCGTTACATAACGCATTAACCGGATTCTGGGGAGCCGTTTTCTGGATCGGGGTAATGTTGATTGGTATTTTGATCCCGCTTGTTGCGAATTTATTTGCCAGCGATAAATTTAAATATAACGCTAAATTCATCATTTTAGTGTCTATTTTCGACCTGATTGGTGTTTTATGCTTACGTTATTTTATTTTATATGCAGGGCAATTAACCATCGCGCAGTAAGGTTTTTATTGTAAAATAAGGGCGTTTCATAACGCCCTTTTTTATGAATTCAGATTAACGAAACGATAGACGAAATAAAGATTCATGTTACCCGAACTTGCTTTTTTAGCGCTTGTGATTGCCACGCTCGCTTTTGGTTTATTGGCGATTTGCCCGATGATCGGTAAACCGCAATATGCCTGGAATCTCAGTTATATTTCCGCCATTTTTACCGCGATTTCTATCGGTATTTTGGCATACGGTTTTGCCGTTGACGATTTCTCGGTGGAATATATCGCGGCGCATTCCAATTCTCAATTACCGACCTTTTTCAAAATCGCAGCGACTTGGGGCGGGCATGAAGGTTCCATGTTATTTTGGTTGTTTGCGTTAAGCGTTTGGGTGAGTTTATTCGCCTTTTTCAGTCGCAAAATTGATCCGATTATCGCCGCACGGACGTTATCGGTTCTGGGATTGTTGTGTCTGGGATTCGGCATTTTTATCATTTTTTTTTCCAATCCGTTTATCCGGCAATTTCCGTTGCCGCCGGAAGGTCGGGATCTTAATCCGATGTTGCAGGATGTGGGATTGATTTTCCACCCGCCGCTGTTATACCTCGGTTATGTGGGGTTTGCCGTGAATTTTGCGCTTACGATTGCCGCATTAATCGACGGTCATGCGGATGCCGCCATTGCGCGCTGGATGCGTCCGTGGGCGTTAGTGTCTTGGTTTTTCTTAACCGTTGGTATTGTGCTCGGCGCCTGGTGGGCGTATTACGAATTGGGCTGGGGCGGCTGGTGGTTTTGGGATCCGGTGGAAAACGCCTCTTTAATGCCGTGGTTGCTCGGACTGGGCTTATTACACAGTTTGATTGTCACGGAACAGCGGGGCATTTTCAGCTATTGGACTATTTTATTTTCCCTGTTTGTTTTTGCTTTCAGTTTGCTGGGAACGTTTATCGTACGTTCCGGCGTGCTAACCTCCGTGCATGCGTTTGCCGTGGACGGTGAACGCGGTTCCGCGCTGCTGGTTTTGTTTTTTCTCATGACTGTCGGCTCGCTTACGTTGTTTGCGATGAAAACCGATTTACGTCAAAGTGCGGTCAGATTTTCCGTTGTTTCTAAAGAAACCTTGATGTTATTGGCGAATATTTTATTTGCCGTCGCGATGATCAGTGTGTTTATCGGCACGTTTTATCCGATGTTATTCACTGCCCTGGGATGGGGCTCCATTTCTGTGGGTGCGCCGTATTTCAACAGTATTTTTCTGCCGTTAATCGTGATTTTGCTGATTGCCATGGTGATTGCGCCGGCAACAAAATGGCAAAAAATCGACCGCACTTTTCTGTTTAAACGGCTGGCATGCCTGTTGCCGTCGGCGGTGGCCGCTTACGCTTTGATTCGTTATACCCTGAATCAGGAACCGAGTTTAAAATTTAATTGGACGGCGTTGATTTTACTGAGCCTCGCTATTTGGTTGTTTATCTCTACCGTCTGGGCTAACTGGCGGGCGCTGACGCTGAAGCGCGCGGGCATGATTCTGGCGCATTGCGGTGTGGCGGTGACGGTAATCGGCGCGGTAATGTCCGGTTATTTCGCTGCCGAAATCGGCGTACGCTTAGCGCCGGGACAAAGCCGGCAACTGAACGGTTACGAGTTCCGTTATGTGGGATTCAGCAATGAAATCGGGCCTAATTATACCAGTGAAAAAGCCCGTTTCGATGTGGTAAAAAACGATGAAATTCTGACCGCACTTTACCCTGAACGCCGTTATTATGAAGTGCGAACCATGAATATGTCCGAAGTGGGCATTAACTGGGGCTGGCTCGGAGATATTTATATCGTCATGGGCGACAAATTAACCGGCGAAAGCGGCAACCCGGGCGAATTCACTTTTCGTCTGCATTACAAACCTTTCGCGGGATGGTTGTGGTTCGGCGGCGTATTGATGGCAATCGGCGCGTTATGTGCGGCATTAAGCCTGAAACGAAACGGTAAAAAGAAATAAGAAAGGAAATGGTGCCGACTATCAGAATCGAACTGACGACCTACTGATTACGAATCAGTTGCTCTACCGACTGAGCTAAGTCGGCACGAAAGAACGTCGCTTATTATATGAATTTTTGCGGGACGGAGTAACCCTTTTTTCAAAAAAATGTGAATTATGAAGAAAAAAATTATTTTATTTTTACCTTTAACGTTGATTTTAACCGTTTGTGCGTTGTTATTTGTCGGTTTGCAGCAGGATCCGAAAAAAATTGCCTCGGCGCTGATTGATAAACCGGTGCCGGAATTTTTTCAGGCGGATTTGCAGAATCCCGATCAAATTGTCAGTAATAAAAACCTGCCGAAAACGGCGCATTTAATCAATATTTGGGGAAGCTGGTGCTATTATTGTAAACAGGAACACGGGTTATTGCTGGAACTGGCAAAACAAGGCGTGCAGATTGTGGGCTTGAATTATCGCGATAAACGGCAAAATGCGCTGGAATATTTGCAGCATTGGGGCAATCCTTTTTTGTTTAATATTGATGACAGCCGCGGCAAACTTGCTATGCAGCTTGGTGTGGACGGCGCGCCGGAAACCTATGTGGTGGATAAATACGGCGTTATTCGTTACCGTCAATCGGGTGCGCTTGATCGCAAAATTATTGAAAACGTCCTGCTGCCGGAATTGGAAAAACTGAAATGAGAATTTTATTTTATCTGTTGATTTTGGTCGCAGGCGTAGCCCGCGGCGAAATGGTGGATACTTACCGGTTTAAATCGGTAGAAGATCGCACCCGCGCGGTGGCGTTGGCCAAATCTTTGCGTTGTCCGCAATGCCAGAATCAAAACCTGGTGGAATCCAATTCGCCTATCGCTTACGATTTGCGTCTTGAAGTGTATAAAATGATTGACGAAGGCAAAACCAACGAACAAATTATAGAGG
>Ga0129307_1000898_pt1 | contig 39122 bp, 34 predicted proteins | sample P1105metagenome_FD_94437 | JGI IMG/M metagenome (GOLD analysis project Ga0129307, IMG submission 94437) | Capybara group fecal microbial communities from Wisconsin, USA - P1105 metagenome | ecosystem: Host-associated > Mammals > Digestive system > Large intestine > Fecal | place: USA: Wisconsin...
GCAGCCTATGCTTATCATGCCGGAGTGCTGGGATATACTGATGAGGCGGTAAACGAATTCATTGCCAAAGCCCTCTTCGCCATCGGCGAGGACTGGGGCATGACTGAACTGCTCCCCATCGTTCTGGAAGTCGGCGAGGTCAACTTCAAGTGCATGGAGATTCTGGATAAGGCCAACACCGAGACCTATGGAAATCCTTCCCCGGTCACAGTTCCTCTTATGGTCGAAAAAGGTCCCTTCATCGTGATCACCGGCCATGATCTTTATGATCTGAAACAGCTGCTTGAGCAGACAAAGGACAAGGGGATCAACATCTACACCCACGGTGAAATGCTCCCTGCTCATGCATATCCAGAGCTTCGGAAATATCCGCATCTGAAAGGCAACTTCGGTACTGCCTGGCAGAACCAGCAGAAGGAATTTGCGAACCTTCCCGCACCGATCCTGTTCACTACAAACTGCCTGATGCCGCCGAAGGACAGCTATAAAGACCGCGTATTTACCACAGAAGTAGTATCCTATCCGGAGATCGTACACATCGGAGAGGATAAGGATTTCACTCCTGTCATCGAGAAGGCTCTCGAACTGGGCGGCTTTGCCGAAGATACGCAGTTCACCGGTATCAACGGAGGAACGAGTGTCACTACGGGCTTCAGCCACAGTGCGGTCCTCGGCGTTGCGGATACCGTCATCGATGCTGTAAAGAGCGGTGCGATCCGTCACTTCTTCCTGGTCGGCGGGTGTGACGGCGCGAAGCCCGGAAGGAATTATTACACCGAGTTTGTTAAGCAGGCTCCCGCAGACACTGTTATCCTGACTCTGGCATGCGGAAAGTACCGCTTCAATGACCTGGATATTGGTACGATCGGCGGACTGCCCCGCATCATGGATATGGGTCAGTGCAACGACGCGTACAGCGCGATCCGTGTTGCAGTCGCACTTGCAGATGCGTTTGGCTGCGGTGTGAATGAGCTCCCGCTTTCCATGATCCTTTCCTGGTACGAGCAGAAAGCGGTATGTATCCTGCTGACACTCTTATACCTTGGTATAAAGAATATCAAGCTCGGTCCCTCGCTCCCGGCATTTATCTCTCCGAATGTGCTGAGCTACCTTGTAGAAAACTACAACATTGCACCGATCAACACTCCGGAAGAGGATCTGAAAGCGATTTTAGGCTAAGTTTGATACGCGACAATGCATTAGTTTAAGAAAGTAAGAGACATTCTGAACCAGACATATCAAGAAATTAAACGTGTATTGGGGCAATACAGTGGGATGGTTACAGGGTTGTCTAAGGATCTGTCGCAGAGGGGCTATCTGACTGGAATGCAGTTTCATGAGCTCTCATTTTTGACAATCGGAATTCAAAAATAGATCGTTATAGAAAGACAAGATAGCAAAGATTTTGAAGCGAAAATCGGTCTATCTGCGTACAAAATGCGTACAAGCCTTTGAAGGCAGTGCTGAAACCTCCTTCCTGTAAGGGTTTCAAGGCTTGATAACTTATTCGAATCCGGTTGTCGCCTCTTGAAACCCCCATTTCATGGGGGCTTTTTTTGTTCAAGGCGCGTTCAGCCCATGAAATAGGGCTGGATCGCGCTTCTTCACAGGCCTCGGAAAAAGACTTGCCGAAAAAGACGGAGACTATGGCGGATGAAGACTGTCATTGTCTTAAGACAGACGTGATGGCATACTCAAAATACGCCGTGCAACAGATATACAGTAAGCAGGTTTTATGCTCAGCTTCGGCGTGACGAGGGATGAGGTGAACGGCGTGACATATTCGATCATAGGGATCCTGGCAAGTATCCTTTTGTTGATTACCAACCGGGATGTTCTCTGGAGCCACGAGGGGAAAACACTTACAAAAACTCAACGATACTATCGCTTCTTTTTGATGGGAGTGATGTGCTATCTTGTCACCGATCTGCTCTGGGGAATTCTTGACTCGCATCATCTGATAACGCTTCTTTATATTGACACCTCCATTCATTTTGCTGCCATGGTCGGAGCGGTCATGCTCTGGACACAGTATGTGGTTTCTTATCTGGAAACCGGAAATGTCTTTGAAAAGGCATTGCAGTCAGCCGGAAGGGTATTCTTCGGACTGGAACTCATCTTTATCGCCGTAAATATCTATCGGCCTGTTCTCTTCCGGTTCGATGAGAATGACGTATACCGGGCAGGTTTCGCCCGTTATATAACACTGGGAATTCAGATCCTTATGTTTCTGGCGACTTCGGTTTATACACTGAGAGTTGCCTCCAGGGCAAATGGCAGAACCCGGCAGCGGCACCTGACTATCGGTTTTTTCGGCATTGCCATGATGCTTTTGATAACACTTCAGGTTTTTTATCCGCTGCTGCCATTGTATGCAATGGGATATATGATCGGCACCAGTGTGCTGCATAGTTTTGTGGTTGAGGATGAGAAGGAGGAATATCGCCGGGAGCTGGAGAAAGCGGCAAAGGAACTGTCTGAAAGCCGTGAAGCACTGAAAGATGCATTAGCGATCGCGGAAGAAGCCAATAAAGCCAAGACATCCTTCCTGTCCAACATGAGCCACGAGATCCGCACCCCCATGAACGCGATCATTGGTTTGAATAATATCGCCATGAACGATCCGACAGCCAGTGAACAGATAAAGGAATATCTGAGAAAAACCGGGGATTCCGCTCAGCATCTACTGGGAATCATCAATGACATTCTGGACATGAGCCGTATTGAGTCCGGTCGCATGACCGTGAAGAAGGAAGAGTTCTCTTTTGCGAAAGCACTGGAACAGGTCAATACGATCATCAGCGGTCAGTGCCGGGATAAAGGTCTTGCATATGAGTGTCAGGTAACCGGACAGGTGGATGATTACTATATTGGCGATGCCATGAAGCTTAAGCAGGTGATGATCAACATCCTTGGCAATGCAGTAAAGTTTACACCTGAAAAGGGCACCGTCAGATTCACCATAGAGGAAGGAGCACGTTTCGATCATAAGGCAGTGCTGAAGTTTATCATCAGTGACACCGGTATCGGTATGAGCAAAGAATTCCTGCCGCATATTTTTGAGCCCTTCAGTCAGGAAGATGCCTCCTCTACCAGCAGTTACGGTTCCACCGGCCTGGGTATGCCAATCACCAAAAGCATCGTGGAATTAATGAACGGCCACATTGAAGTTGAAAGTGAAAAAGGAAAAGGCACGACATTTACGGTGACGGTTACGCTGGGCGAATCGGATAGAAAGCAGCAGGGCGATGAAGCAGGACACCTTCCGAAAGATATGAGCGTGCTTGTGATCGATGATGATCCCATCGCACTGGAACATGCGGAGATCATTCTTGGGCAGGTCGGTATCAAATGTGAGACCGCGGAGTCCGGATGGGAAGGTATTGATAAAGTCCGTATTCGTCACGGGCGCAGAGAAGACTATAATCTCATACTGATCGACTGGAAAATGCCTGAGATGGACGGCGTAGAAACAACACGGCAGATCCGGAAGATCGTCGGCTGCGATACACCCGTCATTATTCTCACTTCATTTAACTGGGATGAGATCGCTGATGAAGCCCGGGAGGCCGGGGTCGATACTTTTGTGGCGAAGCCTCTGTTTGCCGGGACCGTAATGGATGAGTTCCTGGAGGCGTTCCGATATAAAAATGAAGCACCGGAACAAAAAACCGCTGATCTGAAAGGGCGCAGAATACTGCTTGCGGAAGACGTGGCAGTAAATGCCGAGATCATGATGATGGTGCTGACGATGCAGGAAATGAAAGTAGACCTGGCAGAAAACGGAAGAATTGCCGTGGATCTTTTTGAAAGCCATGAACCGGGATACTATGACGCCATTCTGATGGACATGCGCATGCCGGAAATGGATGGCCAGGAAGCAACGAGAGTGATCAGAAGTCTTTCGCGGGACGATGCAAAGACGATCCCGATCATCGCCCTGACTGCGAATGCTTTTGACGAAGATGTTCAGAGAAGTATGCAGGCCGGCCTGAATGCCCATCTGTCGAAGCCTGTGGAGCCGGCGGTATTGTTTGAATCATTGGAAAATCTGATCAAATCTTAAGTCGATAATAAGATGCTTCAAAAATGATCAACTCATGTCGTGGCGGCAAATAAACTGCCCCCGGGCAGGACACTGAAATATGAAACCTGCCCGGGGGTATTTCTGTTGAGGCTGTTATTCCGGAAGATTGGAGACAAAGATCCATTCACCGTTTTCAATACGGAATGTGACCTTATATGGCCAGGATTCGAAATCCCGATCCGGGGAACTGACAGTGTAGAACAGCCGGTAGGTATCGCTGCCCAGATCCCAGCCGCCTTCGAAGCTGACGGACTGATAATTGGTATCACCGTGCATGAATGCATAAAGATCTGAATTGGGAACAGGATCCCAGCTGCCTTTCAGCGGATGCTTTGCGTCATCATAGGAGGTGCCCGTCGTTTTTCTGACAAAATTCCGGATATCCTTTTCATGGATCGCGGTCACATCCGTATAAAGCTCTTCTATGCCGGAAGCTTCCATATAATCACTCATCTGTGTTTCACTGAGACTTGTGTCGATCCCCGCGCCGTTGTAAAAGACCTCTGACCAGCGGATCTCTGTCGGATCATGATAAGTGGACAGGAAAAAGCCGTAGTAGTTCGGATCGAGCTGACTGTCCAGTTCTGCTATTGCCTCGGAACTGAGCCGGCGCGCTGCTTCCACCGTGTCGATATGCCTGAGGGGTCCGGTGTCCGCGCCGGAAGGATCCGCCGGATCAAAATACTCATAGTTTGTGCGGATCAGCCGGTAAGCATAGCGCCATCCGATGTCTTCTTCGGGAGCCCGTACGGATTCCGTATAGAACGTGAATACCTTATTGCCGACATATTCCATGACCTGGGGGTTACAGGAGATCTCGCTTTCATCTGTATACTCAAATTCCGGAAGCCAGTTTTCGAAAATGGTCACCGCGTCAGAAGGCAGGACCGCATCCGGGCTGTCATAAAGGACGAGATCATATGCGCCGTCGTTATATCTGACAGCGGCCTCTCCCGCAAGATGAGGCGCGAAGGCGGGCTTTCCGGAAGTGCCGGGATACATTTTCAGAGTCTGTTCATCGTAGCTGTAGGCATTGTCATCTCCTGCTTTTTCCAGCTTTTCGAAGATCTCTTCTCTGGCAGCGGCGGCATCGTCGTCCAGAAGCATCAGGCTGTTTTCCTTACCGGGGATAGCCGCAGCATAATGACTGCCGGCATAGAAATGACCGGTGCCTTCCCGGTACTCCACGGAGACATAGACTTTATCCTTATCCGGCAGAAACTGGACGAATTGAGCTGAGCCGGGATCGTCATCCGGAAATACGCCCAGACAGATCAGTTTTCCGTCTTCTCCCGGGTCTCCGCTTTCCATCTGCCACAGTTCATCCCTGCCGCCTTCTGATCCGTAGTTATGGGAAAGGAAGAAGAGATCGCGGCCTACTACGCCGCAGAAAGTCAGGGTCTCTCCTTCAGTAGCATAAACGACCTGATCCATTTCTTCGTCGCCGGTCACATAAAACGCCTGGTTTCCTTTATCATTGTAGTTTTCATAGACAAGATGGGAGCCGTCCGGAGAAATACCGGAGATCTTTCCCCATGCCAGGTCCCGCATTTCAAACGTATCCGGATCGACGCTGTAGACGATGTTTCCAAAATCCGTATAACGGTTCAGCCAGAGGCTGTCCTGAAAAAACCAGAGTCCGCCATAGCCTCCGTCGTCAAACAGCTTTTCGTACTGATTGGTCTTTAAGTTCAGTCTCCAGACAGAAGAGGTACTGCCCGGGACCGGCTGCATGAAGTCCGCCCAGAGCGCGGTCTCGGGGAGCGCATCCTGACCGTAGACACGGAAATAGACATAATCGCCTTTTCTTACGAAATATCCGCCGTTATTCTCAATATCGGGATCCTTTTCGTCTTCTGCAGCTTCCTTTTCTGTTTTTTCTGATTCCGGCTCTGCAGTTTCGCTTTCCGAAGGTGTTTCCGCTTTGGATTCAGCCGTGGTCCCGGCCGGCTTCTCCGCAGTGTCCTTTTCTGCAGAAGGACTTTCTTCCGGAGCTTCTGCATAAATGGAGACCTGAGCTTCGGTGTCCTGCTCTGCGGCTTGTTTGCCCGCGCAGCCTGCGGTAAATACCGCTGCGGCAAACAGACTTAAGAAAACCGGAAATATGCGGTGAGCTTTAAAATTGACTGTTTTGATCATTATTTTCTCCAGACGCCGTTTTCATCAACGTAGAAAGTATCTATCCACTGATTTCTTGCCATCGCGCCGGATCCGGGCTGGAAATAGTACCAGGCGCCGCGGATCTCCGTCCATCCGGCTGCCATATGACCTTCCGCATCGAGGTAATAAGTGTTTCCGTTCCACATGACGAAAGTGTCTGTCAGCATCTTGCCGTAAGTCGGCGAGGAGGTATTGGCATCCAGATAGTACCAGTAACCGTCATACAGCCATCCGGCGATCATTGCGCCGCTCGTATCCAGGTAATATCTGCCGGAAGGAGCATCGTACCAGCCGGTCAGCATCCTGCCTTTCGAGTCGAAAGCATACCATTGTCCTGCGATGAGCTCCCAGCCGTTGCTCTTGAAAGTGCCGTTCGGATACTTGTAATACCAGAAGCCGTTGTTCTCTATCCAGCCGGCCTGTCCGGAGGTCGCTCCGGCGATCGCGGAGATGGATCCGTCATTGTTCGTGATAATGATGTCATCCCATTCAGCTCCCGCTCCGTTGGATACCTGGCGGCTGCTGATCGTAAGGGAATCCGAACTGACCCATGAGGATGACTTTGCGTAGGCCTTTTCTTCCGTTGTGTGCGGTACTGCCCGGACACGGACCATATATTTGCCTGCGACCGTCATATAAGGATAAAAATTGTAACTTGTGCCGTTGAAACCGGACAGTTCCTTGATGGTCGTTCCGCTTCGCCTCAGTTGGACGTCGTAATATCCGCTTCCTTTGGAGGACGCGTCCCATTTTGCGATACCGAGTTTTGAACCTGTTTCGCTCCACCAGACTTCGTCGGGTGCGGTATACTGCCCTTTGACGGGTTCAAGCTCAATCGTCATAGTCAGCTTCGAGTCGGATCTGGCAACAGATGTACAACTGCCGGAGTTGCTGCTGACAGTCACATTCTTTTTGGTGAATTCGCTTTTGAAGCTGTAAGTGTCTGTGTCCGTGATCTCGACCACGGCACGCAGCTTGATCACTTCACCCATCGGAATACTCCGGTGGGATCCGCTTAAGAGTTTGACTTCCGCAAGCTCGTATTGAGCCGAATCCACCCAGATACCGACCTGCCCGTCTTCAGGCTCGTTTTCGACGATCCTGTCATATGCGAAGAAATCGCCGGCTTCGACCTTGTTTTTAATATGAATGGTGACACTGTTTATTTTTGAGCTTCCGGCTGCTGCAAATGCCGGGAAAGCGCCAAGACAGCAGATGATCATGGCAAGCAGGCATAAAAAACCTGTAATTCTTTGTAACTTCATTCGATACCCTGCCTTCCTCCGGACATTGTCTCCCGATCATGTCGCGGAAACCCCGTCCGATAAGACTATCATAAAATATGCGGCGCGGCGGTTCAACTTACGGTTCGTTGAATAATCTTACGATTTTACATCGTTCTGAAAGAGAGCTTACAGCATAAAGAGGTTTGTGGGTATCAGATACTATATCTTGATGTTTTTTTGAAGATTTTCCCAACATCCTCTTTACAAGCTTTTGTATTTTGCGGTATGATTGACTCGATTTGGAACGGAGGCTACCTATGGATACATATCAGACAGCTGCTGAGCAGGATGATGAGATCAGGTCACTTGAGAATGTTTTCGATATCGAGGATGATTTCATAGAGCTGCTGGCGGAGATCAGGATCAGGTAATCCGCAGCTTCATACGACATTTGCATTTAGCGGGCAGTATCACCGTGATGATGGTAGTGCCCTCTTCTTAACCAGAGATATGTTGTTTTAACAGCAAAACAGGGGATGCCGTTAACGGCATCCCCTGTAATTTCATTTTAGTCCAAGCAGCTTATTTCTGGCATGCAGTGATCAGGCTGAGCTTGTAGACTTCCTCGGCGTTGCATCCGCGGGACAGGTCGTTGATCGGTGCGTTCAGACCCTGAAGGATCGGGCCGTAAGCATCATAACCGCCGACACGCTGTGCCATCTTGTGGCCGATATTGGCAGCCTCAAGGTTCGGGAAGATGAAGGTGTTTGCGCGTCCTGCAACCTTGGAATCCTTGCACTTGACTTTGGCAACGTCCATGGAAACAGCTGCGTCAAACTGCAGTTCGCCGTCGATGTCGAACTGCGGAGCCATCTGCTGTGCGATCTGTGTAGCATCACGGCTCAGCTGTACAGTGCCGCCCTTGCCGGAACCCTTGGTGGAGAAGCTTAAGACAGCGACCTTGGGGTCGATACCGAAGATCTGTGCGGTCTCGGCGGTAGCAACAACGACTTCCGCGAGCTTCTGAGCGCCGGTCTGCTTGACTTCTCCAGTAGCCTTGTCGATAGTATCCGGGTAGTCGATGTTGATAGCGACGTCGCCGCAGGCGATCCTCTGCAGATGCTCCTCGCCGCCCTGACGGTCCATGATCATGCAGGAGCTGACAAGGGTAGCGCCCGGCTTGGTCTTGATGAGCTGAAGTGCGGGACGGACGGTATCAGCGGTAGAATAGGTAGCGCCGCCGAGCAGGCAGTCAGCCTTGCCCATCTTGACCAGCATGGTGCCGAAGTAGTTGGACTTTTTCAGGGTCTCAGCGCACTCCTCAGCGGTCATCTTGCCCTTGCGGAGCTCGACCATCTTTGCTACCATCTCATCAAAATACGGGCAGTCGTCGGGATCAGCGATCTCAGCCTTGGAGATATCGAATCCGCCGTCGGCAGCAGCCTTCTTAACTTCTGCTGTGTTTCCGACCATAACTACCTTAAGAATGTCATCTTTCAGGAGTCTGGCAGCAGCCTCAAGGATACGGGGATCATTGCCCTCGGTGAAGACGATGGTCTTCGGCTGTGCCTTCAGTTTCTCTATTAACGGTGCAAACATATCGGTCATAACAGTTACCTCCAGTCAAGTGATTATTATCTTTAAGAAATTATACCACGCGGCAATGGATATTTCTGTTCTTAATTTCATTATGTTAATGTTTTTTAGGGTACTTTTGCTTGCATTATTCCCGGAAGCAAAGTAGAATAAATCAACTTCAGTATCCGGAAGAAGGGAAGGGGAAGAAAAAATATGGGAAAAAAGTCAATTACAAGGCGAACAGGTCTTTTGGCGGCGATCAGCCTGGCATTCATCTTCATCTTTGCGCAGACTGCATCGGCTGCAGTCGCCGACCGTACTTCCGTGATCTATTATAAAGGCGTATCAAATACGGAAGGCCCGCTGAAGGATACGGGAGCAGAAACGGTACAGACAGAAGACAGCTCAGCGGCTGCAGCGGAAGATCAGCTTCCGGATGCCGCGGATGAGGAAACAGTTAGCAGCGGATCCCCGGAAGCTGAAGAAAACGCAGCGGTGCCGGAAACGCCTGCGGAAGCGGTCAGAGAAGTGCCGGCGGTCTATATAAAGACAGCAAACGGCAAAGGCACGCTTCTGGAACGCCCGGACGGCTATCAGAAAGCGTCGATGACCGTCCTTGACACTTATGACAATGTCCTGCTCGGGGAAGGCAGCGGAAGGGTCAAGGTCAGGGGCAATTCTACAGGTACGGCTCCGAAGAAGCCGTATACATTTAAGCTGGATGAAAGAGCGGATCTCATGGGATTCGGCGCAGCTAAAAAATGGGTGCTGCTGGCAGAATGCTTTGATCCGACGATGATGCGTAACTCCATGGCGTTCGATCTTGCAGAAGCACTCGGGCTCAGTTATACGCCGCAGCACTGCATCGTTGAACTCTGGCTGGATAATAAGTACATGGGGATGTATACGCTGACAGAAGGGATCGATACAGGTAAAGACCGGATCGACATTGATACGGAAAACGGCGATTTTCTGCTGGAAGCGGAAAAAGAGCGGATCGAAGACGGAGTGACATATTTTGAGACCTCCGAAGGGCTGCGGTTTGCTGCATCAGACCCGGAAGAACCGTCTGAGGCGCAGGCAGATCATATCGAAACGGTCCTTGAGGCTGTGACCGCGGCGATCGCAAGCGGAAACTGGCAGCAGGTGAGCGACCGGATCGATGTGGCTTCCTTCGCCGCAGTTTACCTGCTGAACGAGTATCTCAGCAATGTGGATTTCTTTGAAAGTTCAACGTATTTCTACTATAAAGACGGAAAACTGTTTGCGGGACCGGTCTGGGATTATGATATTTCCGCGGGTAATGTCAATCCGGCTTTTGCTGACGGCTATGAAGAAGCCCTATCAGCGGAAGGTATCCGCTGCGCGGTCGGATTCTATGCAGGGCTGACGGAGTATTTTCAGTTCCGTTCCGCTGTCCATAACCTGGCGGCGGCATCGGAAGCTGCTCTTACCGATCTTTATGCAGACGGGGGGTGGATCGACCGGTTTATGCAGGCTCATGCAACCACGATAGAGCTCAATGCATCGGAGGCAGGGTGGCTGCCGGGCACCTGGCACTTTGAAACATCCAGGGTTCCGGATGAGACTTACGAGGCCAATGCGGCATTTCTGCGGGATTGGCTCCGCGCCCGTCACGCTTACTTGAAGACCGTGCTGTGATCCGCTTTATGAAAGCTGAAAGATTAGATATTTCGTAAGAAAAATGACACTAACTCCAAAAGGTTCGTGTGTTATAGTAGTATAAGCCGCAGAGGCCGCCGGTTTCAGACCGGGTAGGTTTTGCGGCTTATAACGGTTTTAATGATCTCGATTCACCGACCCACGGAGGCTGTTGATGAAAAAGAATCTTGCATATATAACAACAGTGCTTATCATGAGCCTGGGGCTGTCCGTTACGGCTTACGCTGATATCATCAGTGACGCACCGGTAGAGATCGGTGCCGCACCGGTCGGCGAAGCCGTGTCCGAGTCTGTGCCTGAAACTGAGGCTGCGGATGTATCCGGACTGCAGAATATCGATATGTCCGTACTTTCCTCCCTGGCTCCGGCGGAACTGTCGCCGACTGACCAGCCGGTCGTGTCCGAGGCATCCGAACCGGTACAGGAAACGGCAGCGGAAGAACCGGTCCCCGGAACGACGGAAAGTGATCTGCAGACGGAGACATCCTATTCATCCGCATCGGGCGGAACATACAGCGCGCCCGTTGAATATGTGACGGTCGGAGGCATGGTGACCGGTTCCATGACCGGACCTGCGACGATCAGTTCCGGAAGTACGGCTGCAGTATCTTTGGGCAGCGGCCAGGCAGGCAGCGCATACGCGAATGACGCAAAGGTATCCGTAGATCTCGGCTACGTGCTCGTATCCCCGCAGATCGATTACAGCGGCTTTAAAGTTGCTGAAGGAAGCGCGCAGCTGGCTGACGGCAGCTGGGAGACCATCGAGAAAAAGAACTGCATCAGAAACCGCTACTATAAGCTCATCAGCGAACAGACGGATGCAAGCGGCAACGGCTGGTATGTAGTAGCCGCAGGCGGAAGGCAGGTCGGCAATTACCGTACATCCGACGGCAGTATCCTGTCGGAGATCTGGCTGAAGAAATCCGACTGCTCTGCGCAGTCTTACATAGAGCTTAACACGACCAACGCAACGCGCCAGCAGATCGTAAGGAATGCGCTTGCGCTGCTCGGAAAACGCTATCAGTATGCAGGCAACGGACCGGATGCCTTTGACTGTTCCGGATTCGTCAATTATATCATGAACAGTGTGGGCATCAGCGTTCCGAGATCATCTTCGGAGATCTGCTCACTCAGCTCCCAGGTCAGCATCGACCGGCTTCGCCCGGGAGATATCGTCGGACGTCCGGGGCATGTCGGCATCTATATCGGAGACGGCTGGTTCGTTCATGCATCGGAAAGCAATACCGGTGTGGTGACTGAAAGCATGGAGGTCTACAACAGATCCAACCGCTTCACCAATTATATCAATGTCGTCGGTGACTGATACAGAAGACCGGCGGTTAAAAACAGAAGCAATATAGAATGCTGCAGGCAGTGGCTTGAACCACGGTCTGCAGCATTTTTGGCAATGCGCATTATCTGGGTTTTCTTTTCGCTTCTTCGTTTACGGACATGCTCGCATCGGGATCGAACGGATGGGGCATGAAATCCCGCGGTGTCTTCAGGTAGTGTTCCAGGATCGGGATCAGGATCAGAGCGGTGATACCTGCGGTAAAACCGCCGTTATAAAGCATCAGACCGCCATGCAGGGAACCGGTCGCGCGGCACAGGGAAGCGCACAGGAAACCTGCTGCGATCCCGGCGGCGGCGCCGTAGCGTCCGGCGATCGGACAAAGGCCCGTGGCAAAGGCGATGCTGTTGATGTAGGCCTGCGTGGAGATCGTCCATACCGCATGCCCTCCGATGAAATGGTTATACATCGTAGAGCAGAAAGAAAGGAATGGAAAACCTACGAAGATCGGCCAGACATTCAGCGGATGCTGGCCCATGGCGGTAAACGTCAGCGCCGCGAAAATGACGCCGAAGGTAGGACCGGTAAATCCGGCGCCGACGGAGTTGAGTATGGCAAGATTGATATAGATCAGAAACAGCAGGCCGTAAAGACCGATATTGATCAGACATACCGGCATGCCGTAACGTTTGGCGAAATTGCTCTGATATCCGGTATCATGAAGGAGTTCGCGGATCCCGCGGAAGCTCCTGCCGTTCAGCAGAAAACCTGCCAGTATGCAGCCGAAAAACAGCAGCGAAAAGAATATGTTGCCGAAACACCGGTAGGAACGGAAAAAGCTCTCATATACATCATTGATAAAGACCGGTACGGACGGCGCTTCCATTCCGACAGTCCGGTAAAGGAAGTTGTACATGAAAAATGCCAGCATTCCGTAAGCGAGGCCGCCGTTATAAAGGTTATAGCCCTTGTGCCATGCTCTCGCACCCGGAAGAAGGGCGGGTGCGACAAAAGCCAGTATCATGACAAGACAGACCGTGAGGATCACGCCTTCGGCCGTCAGCTGGACTCTGCCCGGAACGTATGAGCCTTCCAGGCTGTAGCGAAACAGCAGTTCGCTGACGAACGGGCTGAAACAGGTGGAAAACATGCAGACATGCAGGTTTTCGTTATAATCCAGCCTGCGGACGTAAAGGTAAAGGAACGGCGCCAGAAAACAGGGCCACATATTGAGGAAATTAAGTCCGTAAAACGCATGCGCGATCACAAGGAAATAACCCGCAAGCGTATTGACGTGGGAGGGTCCGGGCAGAAAATGCATGAACAGAAACATCGCCAGACCGCAGAGGCCGGCATTCAGGAACGCGGCAGGCATGCTGCCTACGCCGAAGTAATCCGTGATGAGCGGTCCCGGTGTGATCAGGATCCGGTAAAAATCCCGCAGGAGCATATCCCAGGTGCCGGTGTACTGTGCGCCCGCTGCTGCTGCGAGCAAAAGGCCAAGTGACAGAATAAGTGTAAAACCGTCGATTATGTTGCTGTTTCGTTCATCGGTGATCGTCATGGCTGCTCCGAATTCAAGAGAAGTACCGCAGATGAATTGCGGCTAACTTGAATTTTAACAAAACCTTGACAAATTGACAACGATTATGATATAAGCCGACGGTATAAGATGATTGGCAGTTTAAAAAATCATGATAAAAAAAATGAATGGAAGGAAAAGATGATCAGGCTGACGACTCTATGCTATCTGGAAAAGAACGATCACTACCTGATGCTGCACCGCGTGAGCAAAAAGGATGATGTAAACGCAGGCAAATGGATCGGGATCGGCGGAAAGTTTGAATCCGGGGAAGCGCCGGAAGACTGTATGATCCGTGAAACGGCGGAAGAGACCGGCTTCAGGCTCACCGGATGCAGGTACCGCGGTCTGATCACGTTCATCTATGCGGATAAGGATCCGGAGTATATCTTTACATATACCAGTGAAGATTTTGAGACCGGATCCGAAACGGCAAATAACGAGGGCGGACTTCCGGTCCCCGAGTGTGATGAAGGCGTCTTTTGCTGGGTGCCGAAAAAAGATCTGTTCACCCTGGAGCTCTGGGAAGGGGACCGTTATCTGCTGGAATATCTGGTCAGAGACCGCAGTGAACCGTTTTCACTGAAGCTGTGTTATGATGAGCATGATGTCCTTACCGAGGCATGGGAACTATCCGGACAGCGCGTGCGTCTGAAATAGTTATACGATGCGGCGGGGAGAGCGTGATGCCGGTATGTGTCTGAAGAATAAAGACGGGTCTGCCATGAATTACCCCAAAGGCTATCGAAGCTTTGATGATGAAATGAAAGAAATGTTCGGAGGGAAAGTGTACCGTCTGGCCCTTTCCGCGGGAACGACCTGTCCCAACCGGGACGGCCGCTGCGGGGAAGGCGGCTGTATCTTCTGCAGTGCCGGCGGGTCGGGTGATTATGCGGAACCGGCTGTTCTGCCGGTTTGTGAACAGATCGAACATGCAAAGCGGAGAGTAGCGGGAAAGCTGAGCAGAAACTTTGCGGGCTATATGGCTTACTTTCAGTCCTTTACCTCGACGTACTATCATAACAGGGAGGAGTTTGAGGCACTGAAGGCAAAGTTCAAAGAGGCAGTCCGTCATCCGGATATCGTTGCGCTTTCCGTGGCAACAAGGCCTGACTGTCTGCCCGATGAGATGATCCTGTTTCTGCGGGAACTGAACGGGACGAAGCCTGTCTGGGTCGAACTGGGGCTGCAGACTATGCACGAGGATACGGCGGCTTACATCAACCGCGGCTATCCGCTGGAGGTATTTGAAGATGCTTTCCGGAGGCTGAAAGAAGCGGGACTTAAGACCGTGATCCATGTGATCGCGGGACTTCCCGGTGAAGATGCGCAGCGTACGGAGGAAACGGTACGGTATCTTGCGGGAATGGATCCGCAACCCGACGGCATCAAGCTCCAGATGCTGCAGGTCCTGAAGGGGACGGCGCTTGCAGACCGTTTTCCGGAAGAGAGTTTATCAAACTGTTCACTGGAATTAAAAAATCAACAATTCTTTCTTAAAGACGGCATGGAGCTTCCATGCTATAATATAGAAGATTATACTGAACTGATCGTTCGTCTGGTACGTCTGCTGCCTCCTGCAGTGACGATCCATCGCCTGACAGGCGACCCGCCGAAGCGGCTTTTGCTGTATCCGGCGTGGACATCTGATAAAAAGAGAGTGCTCAACTCGATCAGCGCCGCTTTTCGCCGTTTGAATGACACGGATCCTGCCGCTGGCAGTTGACAGTAGTATATCCGGGAGATACCAAAGATGTTTAATGAGACATTCGGAAGCATGGTGTTTAATGAGAATGTGATGAAAGCACATCTCAAGGATAAGACTTACACAAAGATGATGAAGATCCGCAAAGAAGGCATGCCGATGGATCCGGAGATCGCTGATGAAGTGGCCGAGGCCATGAAGAACTGGGCGGTCGAAAAAGGCGCTACGCATTATACACACTGGTTCCAGCCCATGACCGGCATTACGGCCGAAAAACATACCTCTTTCCTGGACAGGGGAAGCGACGGAGAGCCGATCCTCGCTTTTTCGGGGAAAGCCCTGATCAAGGGAGAGTCGGATGCGTCATCCTTCCCGTCCGGCGGTATCCGTGCGACCTTTGAAGCGCGCGGCTTTACTGTCTGGGATCCGACTTCGGATGCTTTTATCAAGGAAAACACACTCTGTATCCCTACAGCTTTCTGTTCTTATAACGGTGCTGTTCTGGACAAGAAGACCCCGCTCCTGAGGAGTATCGAGGCGCTGAACAAACAGGCGCTCAGGGCACTGAAACTGTTCGGGGAAGAGCCGAACTATGTCTATCCGACAGCCGGCCTTGAGCAGGAGTATTTCCTGATCGATAAGGCGGATTACGCCAGACGCCGTGACCTGATCCTGACCGGCCGCACCCTGTTCGGCACTCCTACGCCGAAGGGCCAGATCCTGGCGGATCATTATACGGGAAGCATCCGGCCGAGGGTCAAGGCCTTTATGGAAGACCTGGACGAAGAACTCTGGAAGCTCGGCGTATACTCACAGGCGGAACATAATGAGGCGGCACCATGCCAGCATGAGATGGCACCTATCTTTGCCAGGGTGAATATCGCGATCGACAATAACCAGATCACGATGGAGACGATGAAAAAAGTCGCCGACCGTCATAATTTTGTCTGTCTTCTCCATGAAAAGCCGTTTGCGGGGATCAACGGATCCGGCAAGCATAACAACTGGTCACTCAGTACTGACGCCGGCGAAAATCTGTTTAAGCCCGGCAAGCATCCGGAAACCAATGACCGTTTCCTGCTGTTCCTGGCGGCGGTCGTAAAGGCAGTGGATGACTATCAGGATCTTCTCCGGATCTCGGTCGCCTCTGCGGGCAACGATCACAGACTCGGAGGCGATGAAGCCCCGCCGGCTATTATTTCCATGTATCTCGGCAGAAGGCTGACGAGCCTGGTGGATGCGCTGATCCATGACACGGATCCTTCAGAAGCGATCAAAAGCGTAAATGAGACTGCGGGACTGCTTCCGCACGGTGAACGGGGCGATGATGACCGCAACAGGACTTCGCCGTTCGCATTTACAGGAAACCGTTTTGAGTTCCGTATGCCCGGATCTTCGGAAAATGTTTCCTGCACCAACTATATCCTCAACACGATTGTGGCGGAAAGCCTGCGCTGTTTTACCGACAGGCTGGAGACCGTCATTGAGAAAAGCGACCTCCACGAGGAGATCATGAAGCTGGTGAAGGAAGAACTCAGGGCTCACGAAAGGATCTTCTTTGACGGCAACGGATACGGCAGTGCCTGGATGAAAGAGGCAAGCCGCAGAGGCCTGAGCAATTTCCGGTCTACGCCGGAGGCGTTTGCCCACTATGACGACGCCAAAAACGTTGAGCTCTTCAAAAGACACGGGATCCTGTCCTTTGAAGAGATCGAAGCGCGCAAGACGATCGGTCTGACCGAGTATGTCAAGATCGTCAATATTGAAGCCAATACCATGATCCTGATCACGGACAAGGAGATCATTCCGGCGGCGATCGCCGCAGGCAATGATATGGCACACGGCATAGAGTCCAAGCAAACGCTCGGACTTGATGTGAAGCATGAACTGTCGATCCTCGGGAAGATCAATGAATGTGTAAGAGCGCTGACCGTTAATAACGAAAAGATCGCCGACTCGGCAGCGATCCGGATCGCCGATCCGGAGCAGGCGGGCATGCACACATACCGCAACACGATCCCTCTGATGCAGGAAGAGCGCAGGCTGGTCGATGAACTGGAAATGCTGATCGACAAAAAATACTGGCCGTATCCTGACTATACGGATCTGTTATACTATGTATGATGCAATGGAAACATCCGCGCCCGCATGCCCGTATGCGGAGTGCGGATGTTTTTGAACATGGAAAGACGCGGAACAAAGCGTCTGAAAGAAGTAAACGAGCATAAGGGAGGTGAAGCATTTGAAAAAGAACAGTATGAGAGTAGTAACCGCGTTTATTGTACTGATGATGCTCAGCGCCTGCGGATCGAAGAACTATTCCTCCGGCGGATCTTATATGGTGGCGGAGACCGCAGCTGCCGCTGCGAAGGAGCAGGCTTATCCTGCGGCGTATGCCATGGAAGAGATGGCGATGGAAGCGGATGATGCGGACTTCGGTTCCATGAACCATGCAGTCTCCGGAAGCGGAGCGGTCAGCGCACCTGCTTCACAGCAGGTGACGGAAGAAGACCTGTCCGGAACGGAAACACAGGTCTCGCGCAAGCTGATCCGCAATGTCAATCTTTCTCTGCAGACCACCGAGTATGATGCGGTTGTGGACAACCTGCGCATGAGAGTGGCGGAATTCGGGGGTTATGTCGAACAGTCCGACTCGTATGACGTCGGATACTACGGCCGCGGCGCCCGCAGCATGAGCATGACGGCACGCATCCCTGCAGACCGGCTTGACGCTTTCCTTGAAACTGCGACGCAGAATGCCAAAGTGACGAACCGTTCGGAAAACACACAGGATATCACGCTGAAATATACGGATATGGAAGCGCGCGTCGAAGCTCTTGAGGTCGAGCGGGACCGTCTGATGGAACTGCTCGCGCAGGCGGACAGCATCGACAGTATCATTGCGCTGGAAAGCCGCCTGTCGGATATCCGTTATGAACTGGAAAGTATCAAGAGCTCGCTTAGGGTGTATGACAATCAGGTAAGCTACAGCACGGTCTGGATCAATCTCAGCGAAGTCCAGGTCCTTGAACAGACGAAAGAAGCCACCTTCGGAGAAAGGCTGAATGCAAGATTCAAACAGAACCTGCTGGATCTGATGGATACTGTCACTGAGCTTCTTATCTGGCTTATCTCCAATCTGCCGGCGATCATACTTGTCATTGTGATCCTGTGGATCCTGGTCCGGATCCTGACTTCGATCTTCAGCAGTGAGAGCAGAGCGGCACGTCAGGAAAAAAGAAGGCTGAAAAAAGAACGGAAGCTTCAGAAAAAAGAGCACCGCAGTGAAAGCGGTGCGGAACAAAAAACGGATGACGGAAACGGAACCTGAGTTCCGGCGGTTCAGCGGGGATCTTTGTACATCAGCTGCTCCGCACGGCTGTCGATCTCATCATGATCGACCATGTTGTCCTTTATCCCAAGGGCATCGGCACTGTAGCCGGTGCCTTTGGTCTGTTTCAGGAGCTTCCGCAGATAAGCGAAACAGGCGTCTTCCCCTTCATCACGCATGATGCAGAGCGCCTTTTCGAGAACAAGACGGGTATCACGATGCAGCACGGAGTGATCCTTGCAGCGGATATAATGATCCCATGCCATGGAAGGCTGATAGTTATCCCTGTTGTAGGCGATGCATGCAGCCCTCCGGTCGCAGACCATTTCGGCAAGGTACCGCATCGGCATCTTATTGCCGTATACCAGTCTTCCGGGCTGGTTGGAATAGTCGATCCAGTATTCAAAGTGGTGTTTGTTGCGGCCTTTATGGTGCAGCCAGGATTCCGAGCATCCGTCGTTGACCAGTCTCTCCACGGCGTTGGGAGACCGGTGGCCGTCATAGTACCGGACGCCTGTACCAAACTCAAGCGGTGTGAATTTGGAGAGATCATGAAGCAGGCCCTGGCGGTAAAGCCCGAGCCGGAAACACCCCTGCGCAACATATTTCTTATGTATGCACACAGTCATGAAATGTCCGCGCAGACGCTGCCAGAATGGGGTTGACTGATAAGCATAGCTGTCCATCGCGAAAGAATTATACCATAAGCACCGGACTTGTGCTATCATAATTGGGATACACGCAATATGCATGAGCACTGTGGCGGCAGCAGGATCGTACATTCAAAGAAAGAGATACAGTATGAGCGAACACACAACGAACACGCAGACAATAGAGTTTCAGGACATGGAAGCGGAAGACATGATCTCCCTCAGCCATATGTTTCACATGCGGCCCAATAAAAGCTGCGACAGCGCGCCGCTGTGCAACTTTCTTTATAAGGAGTATTATAATGTGCGTTACGCCCTTCTGGACGAAAAAAGAGCGCTGCTTCTGCAGTTTGTCAGTCCCGAAGGCGATATATTCGGATTTCCGCCGCACTGCAGGGAAGAAGATCTGATGCATTATTTTAAAGTGCAGGAACGGTATTACAATGAAGTCCTGGGTATTCCGCTGGTCATTTATTCCGCGGATGAAGAGGCCGTCACCCATCTTTTGGCGGAAGGCACACTTGACGGCTATGATGTGTCGGAAGCGGACGACATGAAGGATTATCTTTATGACGGCGACGCGCTCCGGACGCTTGCAGGAAGAAAATACAGCAAGAAAAGGAACCATCTGCATAAGTTTGAGGAAGCATACGGGGGACGCTGGGAGTACCGCAGGATCACTCCGGACGACAAAGACGAAGTTGCGGCCTTCCTGAAAGCATGGATGCACGAAAAGGAAGAAAAGGGCGCGATGATCGGGATCAATGAAAACCAGGAGACCTTTGATTCCATGGAGGAACTCGAGGGCGAGTACCGCGGGATCTATAAGATCATCACGACGCCGGCGCTTTTTGAGTATATCCGGGTCGGCGGCATCTTTATCGACGGCAGGCTGAAAGCATTTTCATTGGGTGATTATAATCCCTGTGAAGAAATGGCGATCATCGACGTGGAGAAGGCGGATGCGGAGATCACAGGGCTTTATCAGGCGATCAATCAGCAGTTCCTGATCCATGAGTATCCGGACGCAAAGCTTGTGAACCGGGAGGACGATGTGGGGATGGAAGGCCTGAGGCAGTCAAAGCTCTCGTATTATCCGATCGGTTTTGAACGCAAGTATACGCTGCGCCAGACAGGCTTTGATAAGGCAATGAATTGAAACCGGGCAGCAAGACCGGGAATGAATATGGTCAGGTTTCTGGAAAAAAGTGAATACTTCGATACGATCCCGCTGCTTACGGCATGTTTCGGTGATGACGAGGAGTTCATCAGCGAGTATTACGGATCGGAAGAAAAACCCGGAGAGGTCTTTAAGGGAAGGATAGCTGTTAAAGAACTGGACGGCAGGATCGTGTCCATGGTCCATCTGAAGCCGGTACAGGCAGTATATGAGAGCGATGATCCGTCAGGGCGAAGCATCGATATCAGTTACATCTTATGTGTCGGCACTCTCCCGGCATACCGGCACAGGGGATACATGGACGAAGTGATGGTCTTTGTCACAGACACGCTCCGAAGGGAAGGAGCCCCCTGGTGTTTTCTGATCGCAGTCAGCAAAGAGATCTACCGTCATCTCGGCTTTGTTTATGACTGGAAGCTGTCGGACGGGGAAGCGGAGATGCTGTATGCGGATGAGGGCCTTAATGAGGCGAGCGGAAAGCTTCTCAATGCGAAACAGATGATGTTTCCGTCAAGGATCATCCCGGGGAGCAGGAAATATGGACCGTAAAATGCTGAGCAGACTGGCTGCCGTACTTACTCAGACGATCTGGGGTTTTTCGTTTATTTCTTCCAAGATCGCATTTGAATATGCGAGTCCGGTGATCCTTCTGGCTTACCGGTTTACAGTCGCGTTTATCGTTATGCATCTGATCAGGACGGCGGCAGGCATCCGCTTCGACATGAAGGGAAAGCCGGTAAAAGAACTGATGATCCTCGGGATCCTGCAGCCGATCATATATTTCCTGTGCGAGAATTACGGTATCGAAATGAGTTCCGCAAGCTTCTCGGGCGTAATGATCGCATTGATCCCGATCGCGTCTTTAGTCGGTGCGACGATCTTTCTCCGGGAGATACCGACGCTTAAGCAGGTCCTGTTTTCCATCCTGTCCGTTACAGGCGTGATCGTCATGTCCGTAACGCCCGGACAGCAGCAGCTGGCAACGGTTCCGGGTGCGGTACTGATGGCCTGTGCCGTAGCGACCGCGGCAGCATACATGCTGCTTTCCAGAAAACTGTCGGGTGAGTTTTCACCTTTTGAAAGAACATATTTTATGTTTGCGGAAGGCTGCGTTTTCTTTCTTCTGCTTGCAGTGCTGGCAAATCTCGGCGATCCGGGAGCGCTGGTCCTTCCTGCGCGAAGCCCCGCCTTCATATGGTCGGTCCTGTTTCTGGGCATCCTGTCTTCGGTGGTGGCTTTTTACAGCCAGAACTACAGCGTGACGTATCTGCCGGTCGCCGAAGCTACGGTCTTTGCCAATCTGTCCACGGTCGTTGCGATCGTGGCAGGAGTCCTGGTGCTGCATGAGCCTGTATCGCCGCTTACCGTGCCGTGCACGGTGATCATTATCGCCGGCGTTATCGGAGTTCAGCTCAGCGCACGCGGGACCGGAATGAATGAGAATTAATACATAGAAACATAAAAAGTACAAAGCTAAAATCATTGCGTATCCTGCACGGATTTGTTATAATAGAGCACCGTGACACTAATAATCCTTGCTCCTGCAGGCTGACAGGGGCCGGAGACCAAAAGGAGGTAACACCATGAATAAGTATGAAGTTACAGTTATTCTTAGTGCGAAACTCGAAGAAGAAGCCAGAGCGGAAGTACTTGAGAGGATCAAGGGCTACATCGTCCGTTACAACGGCACCGTAGGAGAGACTGAAGAATGGGGCAAGAAGAGACTCGCTTATGAGATCCAGCGCCAGACCGAAGGTTTCTACTACCTGATCAACTTCGAGGGAGACTCGACCACACCGAACGGTCTTGAGTCTGAGCTTCGCATCTACGAGCCTGTTCTCAGATATCTGGTTGTCAAGAAGGCAGCGTGATTTAAGGACAGCTTTCTATCAGAAAGAAGAGGAACAAATGAATAAAGTTATCTTAATGGGCAGATTAACCAGGGATCCCGATATCAGATACAGCCAGGGAGAAAACAGCCGGCCGATCGCCAGATATACACTGGCGGTAGACAGGCGCAGAGCCAATGCGGATGGTCAGCGTGAAGCTGATTTCATCGGATGTGTCGCTTTTGACAGACAGGCTGAATTTGCCGAAAGATACTTGCATCAGGGCACAAAGATCGCGATCACAGGACGCATTCAGACAGGCAGCTACACCAACAGAGACGGACAGAAAGTCTATACGACTGACGTGATCATCGAGGAGCAGGAGTTTGCGGAGAGCAAAGCCGCTTCCGAAAACCGTCAGGGCGGTTCTCCCTATGGAAGCTATAACGGCGGCAACGCGGGTTATGGACGCAGCCAGGGCATGAACAGTGCACCGGCACCCGCCGCAGGCTCAGGCTACAGAGAGGAACAGCGCTCCGAAGGATTTGTATCGGAGATCGGTGAAGGCTTTATGAATATTCCGGAAGGTGTGGAAGACGAAGGCCTGCCGTTTAACTGATCAACGCACGAGAGAATAACAAGGAGGCATACCGATGGCATTTCAGAAGGCAGAAGGTAGAGAAGCAGGCGCTCATCCGAAGAAGATGGGCGGATTCCGCAGAAGACGTAAGGTTTGTGTTTTCTGCAGCGAGAAGGCAAAGCCGATCGATTACAAAGATGTTGCAACATTAAAGAAATATATCTCCGAGAGAGGCAAGATCCTTCCGAGACGTATTACCGGCAACTGCGCAGAGCACCAGAGAGAGCTCACCACAGCAATCAAGAGAGCAAGACATCTTGCACTTCTTCCCTATACTGTAGAATAATACACGATCCGAAACATGAAAGGCACCGCTTTATGCGGTGCTTTTTTACGCGCAGATTCACGCACAAAAAAAGCTGCCCTTAAAAGGACAGCTTCTTTGTTGTTTTCACTTCAGGTCTGAAGATCAACCCTCAGAGATAGCGCCTACCGGGCAGGTGCCTGCGCAGGATCCGCAGTCGATGCAAGCATCAGCATCGATGTTGTACTGGGTGTCGCCCTGAGAAATAGCGCCTACCGGGCAGCCCTCAGCACAAGAACCACAAGAAATGCAGGAATCAGAAATCTTATATGCCATTATATTTACCTCCTTAATGGTACTGTTATATACTGCTAAACGCATCTTACAACATGATATTTTTGTTAGTCAAGAACAACAACCCGTAAAATTATGAATTAAATATAAAAAAACTCTTAGAAAATCAAAATCCGTTTGATATGACGATCGGTTTTCTATCCGGAGAAAGTGTGGTATAATACTTCATTAAGTGTGACGTTTTTTAGTTTTGTTGACAGATCGACCGTTCCGGAAATAAGGGTTATGAAAGCTACCAAAAATTCATCATTTTCAATCGCTTTTTTTATGCGGTGGCCGCTGATACTCTCTGCCCTGCTGATCCTGCTGAATCTGATCCTGTTTGCGGCGGATACGAAGGCTGCATTGATCATGCTTGTCTTTACCGCTGTTTTTGTGATCGCTTCCATGATACTGTATTTCTACAGCAGGAAGTCCCTGTTTACGGGTCTGGTCAGTTTTGCCCAGGGATTCGGAAGTGCGGAGGCAAGGCTTCTGGATGACATGAGCAGTGCGGCGGCGATCTGTGATCTGAACGGCGCGCTGATCTGGGTCAACCGTTCTTTTGAAGAGCTCTTTATGCCGGAGCACAATTATTCGCACATTCAGGCAGTATTTCCGGATATCACGAAGGAGATCCTGACGGATCTGGATGAAATGGGCGTGATCCACAGTTCTTTCGGAGACAGGCGGTATCTTATCGAGATGAATCCTTCTTCTCTTGCGGATACGGACGATGTCATCGAAGCTGTCATGCCAAAGGAGGCCGATAAGCCTGTAGTCGCGGTCATGGTCACCGATGAGACGGAACTGATCCGTTACAGAAAACTGTATGAAGAGACCAGGTCGAGCAGCGGCCTGATCTATGTGGATAACTACGACGAGGCGCTTGAATCCATCGAGGAAGTCAGACGCAGTCTGCTGACCGCGCTCGTTGACCGGCGTATCAGTAACTATGTCAATTCCATGAACGGTATTGTGAAAAAGACCGAGAAAGATAAGTACTTTTTCTTTGTCATGGAGAAAGACATCAACCGGATGATCGAAGACCGGTTTTCCATTCTGGAAGAAGTCAAGACGATCAATATCGGCAATGAGCAGTCTCTGACATTAAGCATCGGCGTCGGCCGCGGCGGCAAGGATTATCAGGCGGATTATGAATCCGCACGTGCGGCGATCGATCTGGCGCTCGGCCGCGGCGGTGATCAGGCTGTGGTTAAGAACGGGGACAATGTCACGTATTTCGGCGGAAAGACTGCGGCCAAAGAAAAGAATGCCAGGGTCAAGGCGAGGGTCAAGGCTCAGGCACTTCAGGAACTGCTGAATTCCTGCGACAAGCTGATCGTCATGGGTCATAAGACCGGCGATGTCGACAGCCTGGGTTCCTCGGTCGGTATGTGGAAGATCGCCACTTCGTTCGGCAAAAAGGCACATATCGTAATGAACGGCACGACCAAATCACTGGAGCCTCTGTACCGGGCATTCAAAGACAACCCGGATTATCCGGATGATATGTTTGTGAGCGGTGAGCAGGCAATGGAACTGCTTGACAGACAGACGGTAGTCACAGTCGTCGATGTTAACCGGCCGAGCTATACGGAAGAACCAAGGCTGCTGCAGCGTGCTGAAAAGATCGTTGTCATCGATCATCACCGCAAGGGGACCGAATCTGTCGAAAAGGCAACGCTGTCATATATTGAGCCCTATGCATCATCGGCGTGTGAGATGGTTGCGGAGATTATACAGTACATCGATGCGGAGATCCGTCTTGCATCACTGGAAGCGGACGCCATGTACGGCGGTATCGTGATCGATACTCAGAATTTTGTGAACCAGACGGGCGTAAGGACGTTTGAGGCGGCAGCCTTCCTGAAACGCCAGGGTGCATCTATTCCGAAGATCCGCAAGATGTTCCGCGACAGTCTTAATGACAGCCGCGCAAAGGCGGGAGCGATCGAACGCGCCGAGATCTACAGGGAGCATTATGCTATCGGCAGGCTGGATCCGACGGATGTGGATTCACCTACTGTTGTTGGTGCGCAGGCGGCGAACGGTCTGCTGAATGTGGACGGTATCAAGGCAGCTTTCGTTGTCACTCCGTTCAATGATCAGATCTATATTTCGGCCCGGAGCATTGATGAAGTAAATGTTCAGCTGTTGATGGAGAAACTCGGCGGAGGCGGCCATATGACTGTTGCGGGCGCACAGCTTAAGGATATGACAGCGGATGAAGCGGCAGACCGCATCAGGGAACTGCTGGATGAAATGGAAGAAAAAGGAGAACATTAAATGCAGGTGATTTTAATAGAGGATGTCAAGAGTCTCGGTAAAAAGGGCACGATCGTCAAAGTCAATGACAGCTATGCGCGCAATTATATCATTCCGCACAAGCTCGGTATCGAGGCGACCAAAGCCAATCTGAATGATCTGAAGCTTCAGAATGCAAACGCGGAGAAACTGGAAGCTGCCAAGATCGCCAATGCAAGAGATATGAAAGCTGCGATCGACGGAAAGACCGTGAATGTCCCGATCCGCGCGGGAAAGGACGGCAAGGTATTCGGTTCCGTGACAAGCAAGGAAGTCGCCGAGGCGATCAGCAGGGATCTGAAGGTGGATATCGATAAAAAGAAGATCGTGATGGATCCCATTAAAGCGATCGGCGTAACACTGGTCAATGTCAAGCTGCATAAAGACATTGCCGCAACCGTTAATGTAAAGGTCGGAGAAGCCTGATCATGGATGAGACCAGATCCAACGACATACTCCAGCGGACATCGCCTCAGAACCTCGAAGCCGAAAAATCCGTTATCGCTTCCATGCTGATGGATAAAGAAGCGATCGAGACGGCACTCGGCATGCTGACGAAGGATGATTTTTACTCCCGTCAGTACGGCCTGATGTTTGAAGCGATCAGAAAACTGTATTTCAATCTGGACAAAGACGCTGTGCCGGATCTGGTTACTGTGCAGGAACAGCTCGCGAAAGACGGCGCGCCGTCTGAGATGCAGACCACGGATTATCTGCGTGCGCTGTTTGAAGCCAGCCCTACGTCGGTCAACATCCGTTCCTATGCAGAGATCGTCCGTGATAAAGCATTACAGCGCAGACTGATCAGGACCTGCGGTGAGATCAGCCAGATGTGCTATGACGATAATGAAAAGACGGAAGACATCCTGGCTGAGACGGAAGGCAGGATTTTTGACATACTGAAGAAAGGCACTTCTGCCGATTTTGTCCCGATCGAAGAGATCGTGATCAACGTCTATAACAAGATACAGGAAGCTTCCCTGAGCAAAGACCATATCACCGGCCTGACGAGCGGATTTACTGATCTCGATAATATGACGACGGGATTCCAGCCGTCTGATTTTATACTGATCGCTGCACGTCCTTCTATGGGAAAGACAGCGTTCGTCCTCAATATTCTTGAGCATGTTGCGATCAAAAAGAACCGTCCCTGCATGATCTTTTCTCTGGAAATGAGCAAGGAACAGCTGGTCAACCGACTGTTTGCAATGGATTCGGGGATCGACGCGCAGGACCTGCGCTCGGGCAAAATCGGGGAGAGCGACCAGGAAAGGCTGCTGGATACTGCGGACAGGATCGGCAATTCCAACATTGTGATCGACGATACGCCTGCGATCACTGTAACGGAGCTCCGTTCCAAGTGCCGCAAGATAAAACTGGAAAGAGGTCTGGATCTTGTCATTATCGACTATCTGCAGCTTATGAGCGGCGGAGGGACCAGACACAACGACAACAGGCAGCAGGAAGTCTCCGATATTTCCAGAGCGCTGAAAGCGCTGGCGAGGGATATCGGATGTCCCGTGATCGCACTGTCCCAGCTTTCCCGTGCGGTCGAAACGCGTACGGATAAGCGCCCGATGCTTTCCGACCTGAGAGAATCCGGCGCGATCGAGCAGGATGCCGATCTTGTCATGTTCCTTTACAGGGATGAGTATTATCATCCGGATTCGGAACATAAAGGCGAAGCAGAGGTGATCATCGCCAAGCAGAGAAACGGTCCGATCGGAACGATCCGGCTGTACTGGCAGGCATCCATCACCAAGTTTGTCAGCATCGAGAAAAATTTTACCTGATTAAAAAGAAACGGCCTTCAGGCATGGTTTATTACCCTCTTTTCCGTACAAACGGCAAGGAGGGTATTTTTATGCGGCGCAGTTAATAATTCAGGAGCAAATGTATTGGGAGCAGTATTCGTATTGGCCGGCGGAATGCTTATTAAATGGGATGTGAAATAGAAAATGTTCTCCAAGAGCTTTCCAACCGGGAAAAAGCTGAAATGCCCGGTCGTTTTTTGTATAATCGTTATAATAAGCTCTTGACCCTCACACTGTGGAAGGCATTAAGCTTGACGTGAGCTCAAAAAGACCGCAACAGGAGGTACCGCCATGCTGAAAATCGGAGAATTTTCAAAACTGTCCAGAGTCAGTGTCAGAATGCTCCGCCACTATGATGAGATCGGCCTTTTGAAACCGGCTGAAACAGACCGGTTCACTGACTACCGTTATTACAGAGAGGATCAGCTCCCTGCGGCAGGACGCATTGCCGCCCTGAAGGACATGGGATTTTCTCTTGCGGATATCGTAAGGATCCTTGAAGTCTATGACGACCGGGAGAAAATGGAACAATTCTTTTCTGCCCGGCAGAAAGAGCTGGAGGCTTTATCAAAGGATACGGCATATAAGCTGACGCTTCTGGACGCAGCCAGAAAAAGGCTGAGAAAGGAAGAAAACATGAATTATAATGTTACGCTCAAGACTATTCCCGAGCGCTATGCCGCGACTATACGTATGACCATTCCGCGTTATGAAGACGAAGGAATGATCTGGGGCAAACTGGCAGAAGAGACCTGCCGGATGAATCTCGCGGAGGATGATCCGTGTCTGTGCGCAGTAACCTATCTCGATGGAGAGTACAAGGAAGAAAATGTTGATATGATGGCGTGGAAAACCGTCAGGGGAAGCTATCCCGATACGGAGCATGTGAAGTTCCGCACGCTTCCGGAAGTTACAGTCGCAAGCTGTACCTATCAGGGCAGCTACACTCAGATAACGGACGTCTATACTGCGGTGATCGCGTGGATGGAGTCGAACGGTTATGAACCGGCTGAGCCGATGTTCAACATTTACCACGTCAGCCCGCATGAGACGCCCGATCCGGATGAGTTCGTAACGGAGATCTGCTATCCGGTCAGGAAGAAGGGATAACCTCCCGGACAGATCCGGACGGAAATATCAGGATCGTTTGATAAAAAAGAAAAACCGGTCTGCTGCAAAAACAACAGACCGGTTCTTTTCATTTACAGATGGCTGCTCTTATCGGGTAGCAAGGATCTCGTTGATCTGGCCGGTAAGCGCATCACAGTCGATGCCGTGAACCATGCATGCCTCTTCCAGCGTTTCCATCTGGGAAGCGGGGCAGCCAAGGCAGTGCATGCCGGAACGCATCAGGATCGGTGCGATGATCTCATCGACATACAGAAGTTCGCCAATGCGCATATCCTTGTTAATTTCTTTCATGAAAAAACCTCCTGAAATCTAAAATCAAATACTGTTCAGCTTTGCGATGGCACTGTCAGGTATGATGACCTTATAGTGCTCGTCGTAATATGCAGGCGTGTTGATCACGATCCGCAGCATGCGGCCGTACTCGGCCAGGACATTGCAGGCTTTGGAAAACTCTTCCGCCGGAGCCTGTTCACTGCGGATCAGCAGCACGTAGTGTCCGTCGATCGAACTCCGATAGAGTGTACTGATCCCCGGGAACGGGGCAGCAGCCTTGGCAGCTGCGATAGCCATATCCAGGTCGGTGAAGGAAAATGCCCTGAATGAAGCACCGGCTTCCTGACCGGGCGTTTCTGATTCTGCCTGCTCTTCCTGACGGGAGACGGGGGCCTCTTCACCGGAAGGCTGGGCATCCAGTTTCTGAAGCTGGTTTACGAGTCCGCCTGCGCCTTCAAGAAGTGCGGATGTAAGACGGCTGATCCAGTCCTCGCCTTCCTTGCCGGCAGCCTTCCCCTGAGTGAAACGGGAGAAACGGGTGTCGAGCTCTTCAGGATCCTGAACCTTGGAAATAATGAGCTGGATGGAATCGCTGCTCATCGGGATGGCTTCGATCATGATCGGCATATTTTCCGCATGAAAACCGACTTCGTTGCCGGCTTTGATCATCATCTCATCAAAGAGTTTCTTTGCTTTTTCTGATCCGTAAGCCAGTTCACGAAGGTTAAGATTGCGTACGCTGAGGTCGAAGCTGGTCAGCGTACATCTTATGGAGTTTTCATTGATACGTTCTATTCTCATAAATACCGATCCTTTAATTTGTTTATAATACACTAATTTCCGACGGATATCAATCGGCGGACCCGGTTTTATAGTTATTTAATATTTATGTAAACTTTCCCTCTATAATGATTATGATGTTTCAAGACGTTCTTGTCAAGTTAGTTGTCTTGTGCGGTGCTACAGTATCTGTATAATTGGTCATGAAGAGAAACGAACAAACCGGCTCCCTGATGATATGAGGATATACACTAACAGATCGGTGTATTTTGCCATCGGTATGCCCCGCGGCGCGTACAAAGCCTCATAGATGCAGGAAAGATCCGGGGAAAGACGTCATCTTTACAACTGCCGCGGGCAGCGGGCAGCCAACGGAGAGATCCGTTCCGCTTCCTCCGGGTTGTCACTTTCAGGAGGAAAATAATTAGGGGAAATTGTAATGGAGAGTCACAAATTGAATTCTGTTCAGAAACGCTACCTGAATGGATTGAAGGCATACAAAAGGCAGGGGATAAAAGTGCTTATCGACGGCCTTGAGCGTCCTGAGAAAGAGTGGGATATGATCTTCAGGGTTTCCGAACCCGACACGCGTGGGATCACAAGCTTCTATATGGCAGATTTTATTGCAGCGCCACATGGAGAGATCTCTGAGATCAGGCTGGACAAAGTATCGATTCGGGAACTCTGATGCAGTGATTCCCTGATTGCCCTGACGGCAGCAAGACAACTGAATATGGAGATAGAAATCAACCTGATGATGTGTTAAACGCCGCCATTCCCTGGTCTGTCCGGGCACGATAGGTGCCTCAAGCTGCGGGGTTTTTGTCCAGGTTGATTTTTATATGGCGGAAATGGTATACTTAAATGATTGTATGGACAGATCCCGGAAGATCCGGGCAGCCTGAAATCTGAGATATACCGGGCTGAGTTCATGATCATGGCAAAGGAGAGCGGATCCGGTAATGGGCGGCAGAAGCAGAAAAAATGAGAAGGGCGGGTTTGTAGCGGCAAAACTGATATTTCGTTTGGTGCTGCTCCTGATCACGCTGTTTTTCCTATGGCAGGCCTTTGGAACGCGGATCTTCAGGAAATGGCTGCCGTCATCCGAACGGAAAGATCTCAACGAGTGGTTTGAAGTGGATGGCGATGAGGTCAGGATCTATCTGGACGGCAGCATGGAATCCGAACAGAAAGGCCGCAGCATCGGCGAAAACATTTATCTTCCTTATGAGTACGTCAGAGACGCACTGAACAGCCGGTTTTTCCTCAATGACGACGGTACGATAACACATACCCTGCCGGACGAGCAGCTTGTATTTGACAGCGAAAGCAATGAAGCCGGCACGCCGGTATTGATCCGGGAAGAGGGCGGACTGTATTTACTGCTTGACACAGTGGAAAAGTATACGAATCTGACCCACTCAGGGTTTACAGGGGAAGACATCAGCGCAGGAAGAGTCTTCCTTTATACAGGAGGAAGCAGTTTTAACCGGGCGGCAGTAAAAGCCAGGGCGCGTATCAGAACAAGAACGTCACAGAGCGCCCCGATATTGACAGAGTGTGAAAAAGGAAGTACAGTTATCGTCTACGAGACGCTGGAAGACTGGAGCAGGGTCTGTACCGAAGACGGCATCATCGGCTATATAGCAAACGATCAGCTCGGAGATGCGGAGACCGTCGTCAGACCTGACACGTGGACGATGCCGGAAACGGAGCACTCTCTGCTTGAAAACAAGGTCGTGATGGCGTGGCACGGAGTATACGGACCTGCGGGGAACGAATCTCTTGACAGCCATCTTGAAGCAGCCGGCGGCGTGATCAATGTCATCAGCCCGACCTGGATGCAGATCAAAAACGGAGACGGAGAATATGAAAACTATGCGTCCGCTGAATACATTGACAGGGCGCATGAGGCAGGACTGCAGGTATGGGCTGCTATAGACAACTTCAATCAGCCCGGCGGTCTCAGTGAATTTAATACCGGGGAGTTTTTCTCAAACAGAGAAAGAAGGGCGGATTTTGTCGGGCATCTGGCTGCCGAAGCGGCGGACCTGGGGCTGGACGGGATCAATCTGGATTTCGAGGGGATCTCTGCCGACTCAGGACCTGCCTTCGTGCAGATGGTAAGAGAACTGTCGGTCGCCTGTCACAGGGAGGGGCTGGTCCTTTCCGTGGACAATTATGTCCCCTATACCTACAACCGGCATTATGATCTCAGGGAGCAGGCGCTCTATGCGGATTATGTAGTCATCATGTGCTACGATGAACATACGGGTAAAGACGTCGGTTCGGTTTCTTCGCTGCCGTGGCTCAATGACGGGATAACGGAAGCGCTCACACAGGTGCCGGCAGAACAACTGATCGGAGCGGTACCTTTCTATACCAGATGCTGGCGGATCAGCGGAGATGAGATCGTATCCGAGTCGATGGGAATGACCGATGCCGATAAGTTTGCAGCCGGGCAGGAGATCCCGCTTGTCTGGGATGAACAATGCGGCCAGTTCTACGGTGAAAAGACTTCCGGCAAGGAAACGGTGAAGATCTGGATGGAAGACGTCAGGTCACTGACGCTGAAGTCTGAACTGCTTAAGTCCTGTGAACTGGGCGGTATAGCGGCATGGAGACTCGGCTATGAACCGCGTGAAGTCTGGGATGTGCTGAACTGGAACGGCGGTGAGCCGGATCCGGTTACGGCAGAGAATGAGACGGAGTGATATAATACATGGATACTGCCATCTACAGGCTGGACGACTACTGCCTGACAGATGCTGTCAGTGAAGCTGACAGAGAAAAGCTTAAGAAAGCTGCAGAGATACTTGCTGGCGGAGGCCTCGTTGCCTTTCCGACGGAAACTGTGTACGGGCTTGGCGGAAACGCCCTCAACCCGGAGTCTTCGCGCAGGATCTATGCGGCGAAAGGCCGTCCTTCCGATAATCCGCTGATCGTACATATTGCGGATATCGGTGACCTCGGACCGCTGGTCAGCAATATACCGGAAAGTGCCCGGCGCCTGGCAGAACGGTTCTGGCCGGGTCCGATGACGATGGTCTTTAAAAAATCGGGACTTGTACCGAAAGAAACGACCGGAGGACTGGATACGATCGCAGTTCGCTTTCCTGTCCATCCGGTTGCCATGGAACTGATCAGACTTGCGGGGGTCCCGGTGGCGGCGCCCAGCGCAAACCTTTCCGGGCGCCCCAGCACGACTACAGCGGAGCATTGTATAGAAGACCTGTCCGGACGGATCGATGCGATCGTTGACGGCGGGGGAGCGGAGATCGGCGTGGAATCGACCATCATTGACGTGAGCGGCCCGGTACCGCAGCTGCTGAGACCGGGTGCGGTCACGAAAGAGATGATCGAAGATACACTGGGGATCGTTCTGCCGGAAGACCCGGCGATCAAAGGCCCGCTGGCTCCGGGCGTCCGTCCGAAAGCACCCGGGATGAAATACCGTCATTACGCTCCGAAGGCGCCTTTGCAGCTGGTCGTGGGAAGAGACGGATATACCGGAGTTGCGGCGGCGGCAGCGGAACTGCTGAGGTCAAAGTTAAAAGCAGGTTTCAGGCCGGCACTGCTCTGTACGCCGGAATGCCTTGAAGAGATGAAAACCCTTGACAGTTTCTCAGAAAAGGATATCATTATAAGACTGGCAGGAAGCAGAGCCAACCGGCAGCAGACGGCGCACGATCTCTTTGAAATGCTTCGCGAACTGGATGAGACGGAAGCGGAATATATCGTTGCGGAAGGCTGTCCGGAGGACCAGCTGGGACAGGCGATCATGAACCGTCTGAAGAAAGCGGCGGCGTGGCAGATACTGTACGTCTGAGGCATATACGAAAAGAGGCAGATCATGGCTACATCCGTTAAAGAGTCGAAAAAGAAGCGTGATGAGAGGCTGAAACTGATCCTGAATGCTCTGGACAGTGAATACGGCACGGATCTTCGCTGTGCGCTGGAACACACGGATGCGTGGGAACTGCTGGTTGCAACGATACTGAGCGCACAGTGTACAGATGCCAGGGTAAATATGGTCACGCCTGCGCTGTTTGCGAAATATCCTACGCCGCAGGATTTTGCGGATGCGGATCTTGCGGAACTGGAGCAGGACATCCGTTCGACCGGTTTCTATCATAATAAAGCAAAAAACATCAAAGCCTGCGCGGCGCAGATCGTCCGTGACCATGGCGGGAAGGTACCTTCCGATCTGGAGAGCCTGACCGCGCTTGCGGGCGTGGGGCGTAAAACTGCCAATGTCATCCGCGGCAATGTCTATCAGGAACCGAGTATCGTTGTGGATACGCATGTAAAGCGGATCAGCAGACTGCTCGGCCTGACGGATACGGATGATCCGACAAAGGCTGAATTTGAATTGATGGATATTCTTCCGAAAGATCACTGGATCCTTTGGAATATCGATATAATCACACTCGGAAGGACGATCTGCATAGCAAACCGTCCGAAATGCAGCGAGTGTTTTCTCCGGGAATACTGCCCGTCTGCCGGTATGAGCAGCAGAAAAAAGGCAGGACCCGGCATCCGCAAACGAGAGGAGAGTGGTAAAGAATGAGTCCAAACACCAGAAAGGTCATGGCAGCAGTGATCGCATTGATCCTGGTCGTTGCCATGGTATTACCGGTGGCGTTGTCCGCACTTAGATAATGGATGGATATAGTTGTTACCGGCTTTGCCGGATCAGACGGCAGCTGTAAAATATATCAGAACATGGATTGCCGGAAGAAGCTTCTGAAGAGATATTCAGAAAGCTTTTTTGGCATATCATTTTTTGGCGTTTCCGCCGCTCCTCCGGACGTTTACGGGGAGTGCCGGAGCAGACTGGACAAGCGTTTCGCCGAGATGCGTTCGCGCGGGCTTGCCGCCTCGTCTGAAAACGGCGGTGTGCTGGCAGCGTTATGGAGAGTGCTGAAAGCAAACCGGATGGGCGGTTGTTATGATCTTGGAAAGATCCCCGTTCTGCAGCAGACGATCGAGATCTGCGAAACATTCGGGCTGAACCCCTACAGGCTCTGTGCGCCTTCGTGCCGGATCTGGCTGACGGAAACAGCCGGAGAGATCATGGGTGATGCTGCCGGTGCCGGAATGCCCTCGGCTGTGATCGGATATACAGCGGAGGGCGCCGCCATTAACAGAACAGACACAGACGTTCCGTCGTCGCTCAGACGACCTGAAAAAGATGAGCTGTACAGGATCCTTCCCGAACAGCTTCAGCATAAATAAACAGAAAGGATATTTAAACCATGACTGAAAAAATACTGACGATCCTGGAGAAGAATGCCCGGATCAAAACAGATGATCTTGCAAATATACTTGGCGAAGACCCGGTAAGGGTCAGACAGGAAGTGGAGAAACTGGAATCTGACAAGGTCATCTGCGGATATCACACGCTGATCAATTGGGATAAGATCGGACAGGAGAAAGCCGATGCACTGATCGAAGTCAAAGTCACTCCGCAGAGGGGCGTGGGATTTGACCAGGTCGCAGAGCGGATCTGGCAGTATCCGGAAGTCAGCAGTATTTACCTGGTCAGCGGAAACTGCGATTTTGTCGTGCTGCTTCAGGGCAAATCCATGCGTGAGATCGCGATGTTCGTTTCCGAAAAACTGTCCACGATCGACGGCGTTTTAAGTACCACGACCCAGTTTATCCTGAAGAAGTACAAGCAGGAAGGTTTTGTGGTGGACAGTCCTCGCAGGGATGAGAGGCAGGCAATATCATGAGAGACCCTCTTAACAGTTATATTGAGAAGATCCCGCCTTCCGGCATCCGCAAGTTCTTTGACATGGTTGCCGAAATGGACGACCCGGAGGTGGTGTCTCTCGGCGTAGGCGAGCCGGATTTTGACACACCCTGGCATATCCGCGAGGAAGGCATCTACGCGATCACGAAGGGCAAGACTTTCTATACCGCAAATGCCGGCCTGATGGAACTCAGGAAAGAGATCGCCCGTTATACGAACAGGCATTACGGCCTTGTATACGATCCCGCATCGGAGATCCTGATCACGGTGGGCGGCTCTGAAGCGATCGACGCCTGCTTCCGCGCAATGCTGGACCGGGGCGACGAAGTCATTATCCCGGAGCCCTGTTTTGTATCATATAAGCCCTGTGCGGTAATGGCGGGCGCGGTGCCTGTCGTCATTGACCTGAAGGCGGAAAACGAGTTCAAACTGCAGCCGGAGGAACTGGAAGCGGCGATCACGGATAAGACAAAGGTCCTGTTTATTTCGTATCCCAACAATCCGACCGGAGCTGTCATGAACAGGGAGGATCTGGAAAAGATCGCCGAGGTCGTTATCCGCCATGACCTTTTCGTTCTTACGGATGAGATCTACTCTGCCCTGAACTACAGCGATGAAGAATTCGTCAGCATCGCTTCCCTTCCGGGCATGAGGGACAGGACGATCGTAGTAAACGGCTTTTCCAAGGCGTTTGCAATGACCGGTTGGAGATTGGGATATGCAACAGGCCCGGCAAGAGTCATCAAGCAGATGATGAAGGTGCACCAGTTCGCGATCATGTGTCCTCCGACGCTTTCGCAGTACGCTGCGATCGAGGCTTTAAGAAACGGCGAAGAAGACGTCGAGTATATGAGAAACGAATATGACCAGCGCCGCCGGTTCCTTCTGAAGAGATTCGAAGAAATGGGGATCCCCTGTTTTGAAGCCAAGGGCGCTTTCTACCTCTTCCCGTGCATCAGGAAGTTCGGCATGAGTTCCGACGAGTTCGCAGAACGCATCCTGAATGAACAGAAGCTGGCAGTCGTACCCGGAAGCGCATTCGGCGCATCGGGAGAGGGCTTCCTGAGAATATCCTATGCATATTCGCTGCGCGACCTGAAACGCGCAGTGGAGCGTATTGAGGCATTTGTAACTGAACTGCAGCAGTAGGTGGAATGAACAAAGCGATCGACGTAAGAAACGTCACAAAAGTATATCGTCTTTATGACAGACCGGCGGACCGCCTGAAGGAATCCTTAAGCATCCGAAAGAAGAACTACCATAAGGATTTCCATGCTCTGCGGGATGTCTCTTTTGACGTGGAAAAAGGTCAGTCTGTAGGGATCATCGGCACGAACGGATCCGGCAAATCGACGATGCTGAAGATCATTACGGGCGTTTTGACGCCCACCGAAGGGGAAGTTGAAGTCCAGGGAAAGATCTCGGCGCTGCTTGAGCTGGGTGCCGGATTCAATATGGAATATACCGGCATCGAAAACATCTACATGAACGGGACCATGATGGGTTTTACAAAGGCCGAAATGGATGAAAAACTCTCCGAGATCCTGGAGTTTGCCGATATAGGCGAGTTCGTGCATCAGCCGGTCAAGTCATATTCTTCCGGTATGTTCGTGCGTCTGGCATTCGCGCTGGCGATCAACGTGGATCCGGAGATCCTGATCGTGGATGAAGCTCTGTCTGTCGGAGACATTTTCTTTCAGGCAAAGTGCTATCATCGTATGGATGAACTCAGGAAAAAGGGAACGACGATCCTGATGGTAACGCATGACATGAGCTCGGTGCTCAAGTACTGCGATAAGTGTATCCTGCTCAATAAAGGCGAGAAGGTCGCGGAAGGCAGGCCGGGTGAAATGGTGGATCTGTATAAAAAGATCCTTGCCGGCCAGTATGACCAGCTTGAAGAAATGATGAACGAGCGGGAAGCCGCCAATGCCGTATCCGGAGGCGCACATCCTGTGCATGATGTCCGTAACATGCCTGCGGATCCCGACGGAAGCCTGATGAGGACATCCATGACCGTCAATCCCAATGTCAGCGAGTACGGAAACGGGAAAGCGGAGATCTATGATTTCGGTATTCTTGACAAGGACAGCCGGCTGACCAATCTCGTCCTGAAAGGGGAACGCTTTACGATCAGGGAAAAGATCCGCTTTTTCGATACGATCGAAGCGCCGATCTTTACCTATACGATACGCGATAAAAAAGGCAATGATCTGTCCGGTACGAACACGATGTTTGAAGGACAGGATATCCGCAGCGTGCATGCAGGCGATGAGTATGAAGTGGAATTTACGCAGCAGATGGATCTGCAGGGCGGAGAATATCTGATCAGCATGAGCTGCACCGGATTTGAACAGGGTGAACATGTGGTCTATCACAGACTGTATGACCTGCTCAATCTGACGGTCATTTCCAACAAGAACACCGTGGGGGTCTTTGATATGAATTCACGCGTAAAGACCCGCTTTATTGAACAACAGTAGTTATGAATACTTTTACGTATGAACTGATCGAACAACTGGACGCCCGTCAGGGAGATGCGGATAAAGAGCTGTCTGTCCTCGGAAGTACCCGGGACAGCCGTTATTACTATGCACTTTCTCCGGACCGCGTGAACGTGCTGGAGAGTTTTCCCTGGGACAGGGAGATGAGAGTCCTTGAGATCGGAGCGGCTTACGGAGTATATGCCGGCCTGGCGGAAAGGACCGCGCAATGGGACATCACGGATCCTGCGGAAGAGGAACTGGAGGTCGTAAAAAGGAGATATCCGGATCTTACAGGAGGAGCCGGAGCTTTGGTCAGACTTCTGAAAGAAGGCGAAGCCTGTACGGATCTCTATGATGTGGTCGTACTGCCCCTGTGCGGCGGGATCCGGCCGGAAGAAGACCGGGATCCCGAAAAGACGGTGCGGGAGGCGGCCGGCTATGTGAGAACGGGCGGAACACTGATCGTTGTCGCGGACAACCGGGATGCTCTGCGTTATGCCGAAGGAGAGACACCTGAAAAAAACGGGCTGTTCCTTGATCCGCTGTTGATCAAAAAGCTTCGCAGGGAACTTCCTTTCGGGACCTCACGGGTGTTTTATCCGCTGCCGAACGCAGCATTTGCGCGGAATATCCATTCAGAGACACGGCTGCCCGGAGCGGGTGACTTCAAAGGCGTTTCGGAAAACTTTCTTTCTGAAAGCTATGCCATGAGCAATGAAGAGATGCTTTACGGACGCCTGAGCGATGCAGGGGTTTTTGAACAGTTTGCCCCGTCATTTCTGCTGATCCTGGAGGGGAAAGGCGATGAAGGAGATGCCGGAAAACTGATAAACAGGATGCCGGTATATACCCGGTACAACAGAAACAGGGATGATGCGTTTGTCCTTAAGACCGAGATGTTTGAGGATGAAAACGGAACCGTGCGTTCCGTCCGCAAGACAGCTCTTTCTGCCGCCGCCAATGCCCATGTGGAAAGTTTCCGCAGAAAATGCAGTCTGCTTCGAAAGACGACGGATCCGAAGATCACGATCCCGGAACCGGCGATCGGAAAGAA